>Ga0256404_1000127_pt1 | contig 178192 bp, 171 predicted proteins | sample RumenRJG_01DNA_FD_185990 | JGI IMG/M metagenome (GOLD analysis project Ga0256404, IMG submission 185990) | Bovine rumen microbial communities from Lethbridge, Alberta, Canada - RJG_01 | ecosystem: Host-associated > Mammals > Digestive system > Stomach > Rumen | place: Canada: Alberta...
TTTCTTCCGCAAAAAGATTGATCTGCATTTCATTTCAACCGCCTTTATTATAGTATCTTTATTATACCATAATCTGACGATTTTTTCAACAATTTTTTATGAATTTTTAGAGGTTACCTTATGTAATTATTGACCTCGACTTTTTCGGGTACGTCCGCCTCGCCGAGCTTTTCCATAAATTCGTCACGCATAACGGGACGTCCGTCAAACACTGCCGCCGCTATCTTTTCAGGCTCTATAAACTCCTTCTCAAGCGAGCTTTCCGTAACGAATTTTTTAAGCTTTGCCGTTGTTTCCACGCTGTCACCGCCGTTATCCTCCGTTACCTTTTTCGCAATTTTATTAACTGCGTTTATGCTCTCACGGGGCGAAATATCAAACACACATTCGAGCAGAACGTCCGCAATAAGATCAGTCTTTTCGCCGTCTATGGTGCGCCGTTTTCCGCAATATTTAATCGTGAGGTCATTTGTGTTTATAAACGCACATTCGCTTATTTTCTGCGTTGTGGTGGGAAGAATGGCATAATGATTTATCAGCAGATTTTTTATATGCCCCTCCTCTTTCGTCACCTGGTGCGTATACCCTATTTTATTGTCGCATTTCAAAATTGCTATGAACGGCGCTTCGTTTGCCACACATTCGCACACTATAACATCGCACGATTCCGGCTCCTCCGATGCGGCAATGCCTTCATACATACGCTCCGCCGCCGCTGCCGACAAATGCACAAAATCCGTTTCGCCGCTGAGATACTGCTTTACGTGATACTTAAAACCGCTCCCCTGCGTAAATTCACCGCTCCTTAACCCTGCTCCGCCGAACACTTTTTCAATATGCTTTGTTATAAAAGTATTTATTGCGGCGTCCTCCGTGTCAAGCTCCGCATCGGAAAAAAACTTTGTTCCCGACATTCCGTCCAGCACGTGCAGTACCGCTTTTTTTATTCCTACTATCATAATTCTACCCCTTTAATCCTTTGCAGTGGTTTTACAAAGTCTATTATACCACGAATTTGCAAAAAAGTAAATCAAAACAGAATAAACCGTTGAAAATTTTTTTAAAATAATATATAATAAAAAAATATCCGAAAAGGGGTGTGCCTATGAAATGCGAAAAATGCGGTAAAGAGCTTGACGACGGAGCGGTTTTCTGCGACAACTGCGGCAGGCTTGTAATAAACAATAATTACGAACAAGCGCCGTCCGAAACACATTCGCCAAAAAAATCAAACCGGCTTTGGATTATAATTGCCGCCGCCGTCACTGCCGCCGTTATCGGTATGCTTGCAGGTTATACCGTTATACAGAACGACCGCCGCAAGCGTGAGGGTTTGGGCAGATTATCCTCCTACCGCAATTCCCTTACAATATATATAACTCCGCACACGAGTGCCGCCGCTCCGCACGAAACGCACACCATAAACAGAACAATATAAAGACATCTGTTCACGAAAGGCTTTGGCGTTTCATTCTCCCACGAATACGAGCTTTTCATCTGCGGAGAAAGCTCGTAAAGCTCACGCTCAAAAAGCAAATCACGCCCCATACCCAGCTTGATAATCCTGTACGAGCCGTTGTTTTTCTTCAGAACGGCGTAGCTGTATTCGGGAACGGCAGAGCTTTCGAGGCGGAATATATCCGAAAATACAACATAGTACATATCATCGCCGAGGTCGTAAATTCCCTCGGCGTCAAGTATGTCCGTCGCATAATAGCTGAAATTATTCTTATAATAATAGTATCCGCTGTCTGCGCAGAAACCTCGCCTTGCAAGCAGATTTACGCTCGGGTGCTCAACCGCAAGTCCGAAAATGTTTTCGGTAATGTAATCTATATATTCCGTACTGACGATAGACAGCCCCCCGCTTTCGGGTACGTACAATGACGGTATATCGGTAAGTATTTTAAAGTTCTGATTGGTACAGAGTATATATTTCATAACCGTATCGTAATCATAGTTACGTATATCAAACTCCATAACGTCCGCACACGCCGTTATAACAGTCATCATACCGCTTTTTTCGCCGTCCGAAACAGTGTTTATCATATTAGGCATTTTATAGCCGTCTATTCTCTTTTTCTTCAGCTCGTTCAGAAAATTATACAGTTCACGCCTTGTCTTGTACGCCGTAATTTTTCCGTTCGTAATGTTCACAATATCGGCTTTCGTATCATAATTCACTTTATCCGTCTGCACAAAGGCGTCATCCGTTACGGTGTAAAATCCCGTATCGCCGTTTATTTTAAGCATAATACTGCTTTTTCCGCCCGATGTCACCACGGACAGTGTAAAGCTTCCGCTTGCGCCGTACGGAATATTAAAAACATCCGTACACTGCATACCGTCACGGTCATCATAAACCTCGCACACAAACGCACCATCACGCACCGACACAACAAGCAATGAAGTATATTCCGAAAAGTTCACCTCGTCGGCGCAAACAACGCCCTTTGCTCCGTCAAACGCTCCGTATTCGTAAATTATTCCGTCAAGCACAGTGTCAAAAGCTTCGTATGCATACGCACGTGTGCAGAAAAAGCACAAAAAAAGAGTCAAAAACATTATAAATCGGCGTATAACGCATCACCTCAGAAATATTATGCCCTTTTTTTGAAAAAATTTTCCGAAAACACTTAAAATCCGAAAAGTTTTGTGTTATAATAAATCTGTATTTATTAAAAGGGGGCAATGTACCATGATACATGACGATATAAAATCCGTTCTTATTTCCGAAAAGGAGATTGCGGAAATAGTAAAAAATCTCGGCGAAAAGATAAGCAAAGATTACGAGGGCAAGGAGCTTTTACTGGTGGTTATACTGAAGGGAAGTCTTGTTTTTGCGGCTGATTTAATGCGCCACATAACCGTTCCCGTAAAGCTTGATTTTATGCAGGCTTCAAGCTACGGCAGCGGCACGGCGTCAAGCGGTGTAATAAACATCAAGAAAGACCTCGACAGCGACGCCGCAGGCAAGCATATCCTCATTATTGAAGATATAATCGACAGCGGAAACACGCTCTCAAAGCTTAAGCACATATTAAAAGAAAGAGGTCCGGCAAGCGTGAGAATATGCTCGCTTATTTCAAAGCCGTCAAGACGCGAAATGAACGTTGAGGTGGAATACATAGGCAGAGATATTCCCGACGAGTTCGTTGTCGGCTACGGTCTGGACTTTGACGAAAAGTACAGAAATCTTCCGTACATCGGCGTACTCAAACCGAAAGTATACGCTAACATCTGATTATGAAAGTTCTTCTTGCGGCGGTAAATGCAAAATATATTCATACAAGCCTATCGGTGCGGTCGCTGTATCATTATGCGGCGGCGCCCGATACCGCCTTTTGCGAGTTTACCATAAACGAGCGGAGTGCGGACGTGCTTTCAAAGATATACTGCGGTCATTATGACGCAGTTTTGTTTTCGTGCTATATCTGGAACATTGATTTTATTCTTGAAATTTCGGAAAATCTGAAAAAGATTTCGCCCCGAACGCTTATAATTCTCGGTGGTCCCGAGGTCAGCTTTGACAGCATATATTATATGGAGAAATATCCGTACATTGACGGGATAATCCGTGGCGAGGGTGAGGAAACCTTTAAAGAATTTATAAAAAACGGCTTGGACATTGACGGCGTAACTTTAAGAAAAGGCGGCAAAGTAACCGCAAACCGTGACCGTGAGCCGATATGCGACATAAGCACGATACCGTTTCCTTACACCGATGCGGATTTAGAGGAGAACAAAAACAAGCTGATATATTACGAAAGCAGCCGAGGCTGTCCGTTTAAATGCAGTTACTGCCTTTCGTCCGTATCGCACGGACTGCGCACAAGGAACACAGAGCTTGTAAAAAAGGAGCTTATGACTTTTATATCACACAAGGTGCGCATTGTGAAATTCGTTGACAGAACGTTTAACGCCGACAGGAAAAGAACGGTTGAACTTTTGCGCTTTCTTACCGACAATGCGGCGCAGACGGAATTTCATTTTGAAATAGAGGCGGACTTGATAAACGACGAGATAATAAGCGAATTAAAGCGTGCGCCGTCGGGGTTGTTCCGTCTTGAAATAGGCATACAATCGACAAATCCCGACACGGTTTGTGCGGTGGACAGAAACGCCGACCTGCAAAAGATTGCCGATACGGTGCGCCGTATAAAGGCGGAATGTAAGGCGCACGTTCATCTTGACCTTATAGCCGGTCTGCCGTACGAGGACATAAATTCGTTTAAGAAATCGTTCAATGATGTATTTGCCCTCAAAGCAGACGTAATGCAGCTGGGATTTTTAAAGCTTTTGCGCGGCACGAAAATAAGAAATGAAGAGCATAAGTACGGATACAAGTATATGAGCCGTCCGCCGTATGAAATACTCAAAAACGACTTTCTCTCATATGACGATATACTCCTTTTAAAGGGTATCGAGAACGTATTCGAGCGGTATTGGAACAGCGGTGTGTTCAGGCGAGGGATTGAACATCTTTTAAGAAAATACCCGTCACCGTTCGATTTTTTCAAAAGTCTTTGGGAATTTTTCAAAAATTCCGGTTATGCCGATATAGGCGTATCACGCCTTAATCTTTACGGCATACTGTGCGAGTTTGAGGGCGGATATGACGAGCCGTTCCGTGACCTTTTAAAGCTTGATTACTTTGAAAACAACAAGGGTGCGACAACGCCGAAATGGTCGCTTATTCCGTATGACAAATCGCTTTTGAAAACAAGGTTTGACATTTTAAGCGAGGATTTTATCCATGAATATCTGCCCGAATACTGCGGTATTCCGCCGAAAGAGGCGGTAAAAAGTCTGCACTTTGAGCGGTTTTTATACATCGGTGACAAACGCTGCGACAGCATTGTGATATTCGATAACAGGCACGGGCATATAATCAGAGTATGCGATAATGCGGACGCTCCTCGCCGAACAGAGCGTATCGAAGCCAATCGTCCGTTATAATGCAAAGCGGTGACAGAATAAACCACAGCGCCATATACGGCAGACATATCTGCCCGAGCAGATTAAACGGCAGTGCGGAATAATCCCACACCTCCATATGAAAATGCAAATTAACTATACAGCCGGCAACAAATTCAAGTGCGGTTATTATAAGCGTGCCGAAAATCATTTGCAGAACAAGCGGGATTTCAAAATCGTAAAACTCGTTTATGAGTCCCAGTGCCGCAAAGCACGCTCCGCCGAGCAGAAACATTGTGCGGTGCGTATATCCCCGCCACAAAAGCTCTATAATCAGATAGCATATTCCGCCGATTGAAAAAAGTATAAGCATTTTAAAAAAGTATCGCATAAAACCCCTCCGTATATATTATATGATATACGGAGGGGTTTTAAACTTATATATCAAGATTTGAAACGTATTTTGCGTTTGCCTCTATAAACTCACGTCTGGGTTCAACTTTTTCGCCCATAAGAATAGAGAATGTTTCGTCTGCCATAATTGCGTCCTCAAGCGTAACACGCAGAATTGTACGCTTTTCGGGGTCCATTGTGGTTTCTTTAAGCTCCGGCGGGTCCATCTCGCCAAGACCTTTGTAACGCTGTACCTTTGAGCCGCTGCCCATTTCGGCAATCAGTCTGTCACGCTCAACCTCATCAAATGCAAAGCGTTCCTCAAGATTTTTGTTCTTGCCCTTGAACACCTTATACAGCGGTGGCTGTGCAATATACACGTTTCCGTTATCAATAAGCGGGCGCATATATCTGAAGAAGAACGTCAGAAGCAGCGTTCTTATGTGCGAGCCGTCGACATCAGCATCTGCCATAATGATTATCTTGCCGTATTTGAGGTTGTTTATGTCAAAATCATCGCCAATGCCTGCGCCGAGCGCCTGTATGATAGGCAACAGCTTTTCGTTTGAGTAAACCTTATCAATTCTCGATTTCTCAACGTTGAGCATCTTTCCCCAAAGCGGCAAAACAGCCTGATAACGTCTGTTTCTGCCCTGCTTTGCACTTCCGCCGGCGCTATCGCCCTCGACTATAAAGAGTTCCGCATAATCCGCACCCTCGTCGGTACACCTTGCAAGCTTTCCGAGCAGTGACGAGTTCGACGCATTACTGCTCTTTCTCGTTGCCTCACGCGCTTTTTTAGCCGCTTCTCTCGCACGTGATGCGGTAAGCGTTTTTTCGAGTATTGTACGTGAAATTCGGGGATTTTCCTCCAAAAATGCGCTCAATTTATCGTTTAATGCGCTCTCAACAAGCGTACGCGCCTCGCTGTTTCCAAGCTTTGTCTTGGTCTGTCCCTCAAACTGCGCCTCCATAACCTTTACGGAAATAACAGCCGTAAGTCCCTCTCGTGTGTCCTCACCCGAAAGGTTTGGGTCTTTTTCTTTTATAATATTGTACTTTCTGCCGTAATCGTTGATTACACGTGTAAGTCCCGACTTAAATCCCGTTTCGTGCGTACCGCCGTCCATTGTATGGATATTATTCGCAAAGCTCAGTATCGTTTCCGAATAAGACGTGGTGTACTGCATAGCCACCTCGACCATCATATCGCTTTTTGACGCCTCGAAATAGATTATATCATCATGTATTACGTCCTTGCTCTTATTAAGATAAGTAACAAATTCCTTTATACCGCCCTCTGCGTGGAGAACTATCTCCTGCGGTTCTTCAACACGCTTATCCGTAAAGATTATTTTAACGCCCTTATTCAAGAACGCCTGTTCTCTCAAGCGCTTTATAAGTATTTCCGCATCGAATATTGTTGTTTCAAATATTTCGGGGTCGGGGTGGAAGGTTATTTTCGTACCCGTCTTGTCCGTATCACCTATAACCTTAAGCTTACAGGTCGGCTTTCCTCGCTCATAGCTCTGGTAATAAACGTGCTCGCCGTTCGACACCTCAACTTCAAGATGCTCCGACAGCGCATTAACAACAGACGAACCAACGCCGTGCAAACCGCCCGAAACCTTATATCCGCCGCCGCCGAATTTACCGCCGGCATGGAGAATTGTAAGAACAACCTCAACGGTCGGTATGCCCTGCTGGGGGTGTATTCCAACAGGAATACCACGTCCGTTATCGGTAACGGTACAGGAATTATCCGGGTTTATATCGACACGTATTTCCGTACAGTAGCCGGCAAGCGCCTCGTCTATGGAGTTGTCCACAATCTCATACACAAGGTGGTGCAGACCGGGAGATGCGGTTGAGCCGATATACATACCCGGGCGCTTTCTTACCGCTTCAAGTCCTTCAAGTACCTGTATTTGGTTTTCGTCATATTTTGTTTCGATTTTTTCTAATTCACTCATATTTTATACTCCTTACAGAATGATTTTTGACGTTTTTGTTCGTTTTGATAACACCTTTGATGATATTGATGAAATATAGACACGGCGGCGTTTACCGTCATCAGCCACTATATACGATTTCGGAAGCTCCTCGCTTGCGTTTATTACCTCGCCGTTTTTCTGTGCTTGGGAGAGAAAATTTCTCCCCAAATGCGACACGGTGGTATTATCCATATCAAATATTCCGATTATGTCTTTTTCATTTACGACATATCCGCTGCCTGCGTGCAGATACATAGCCGTCCCCCCTATCTTACTATCCGTCCGCCCGATACGCAGAACAGCTTTGTATCTGCCGTGTCGGACTCAAGATCGGTATCGGTACTTGTTATAAGCACCTGTTTGTTTTTTATTTTCTCAGACAGATACGTTCGGCGGCTTATGTCAAGTTCGCTTAAAATATCGTCCAGAAGAAGCACCGGATATTCCTCACGTATGCTTTCCATATAATCCGCCTGGGCGATTTTAAGGCTCAATGACGCCGTCCTCTGCTGTCCCTGCGAAGAAAACACTCTTGCCTCGTGACCGTCTATCGTGATTGAAATATCGTCACGCTGTATGCCGTACAATGCGGAGGAATTTTCTATCTCACGCTCCGCACGTGCGTTTAAAAACTCCTCAAACGCCCGTGGCGTAAGCTCGTCCGTTTTTATGCTCGGGCTATATTCGGTAACGAGAGTTTCGTTTGAAATCTCCTTTTGAATACGTGCCGCAAATCGACCCAGTATTTCAACCGCCGTTGTTCGGTATTCCATAATTTTCGCCCCATGCACCGCAAGCTGTGAATTCCATAAATCGAGCATTGCACGGTCGGACGGGTTATGCCTTAATGTTTTTAAAAGGCAGTTTTTGTTTAAAAGTATCTTGTTGTAATCGATAAGATTGACAAGATAATTCGGATAAAGCTGACTTAATGCGCTGTCGAGAAAATGCCTGCGCACGGACGGCGCACCCTTTACCAGCTCCAAATCCTCCGGCGAAAACATTACCGTGTTCAGATACCGCATAAGCATTGACAGCTTGGTTATCTTTACATTGTTTATCATAATGCTTTTTCTGCCGTTTTTGAGCAGGCGCATAACCGCCTTGTAATCACGGTTTTTATCGTGAAATTCCATTGTTATGCCGGCAAAATCGCTCCCGAACCGTATCATATCCTTATCGGATTTTGCACGGTGGCTGCGCCCCTGCGAAACAAGGTACACCGCCTCGAGAATATTCGTTTTCCCCTGTGCGTTTTTGCCGTATATCATATTTGTCAGCGGCGAAAATTCGATTTTTTCATTTTCATAATTCCTGAAATTATTCAGGGTAAGTGAAGAAATATACATTTATTCGTTTACTACGTCAATAACAGCCGTTTCGTCCTCAAATTCAACCGCCACGCTGTCGCCGCCTCGTATCTTTTTACCGCGCATCGTGCACGGCTCGCCGTTTACCGAAACAATACCGCAGAGTATCATATCCTTTGCGTCACTGCCCGATTCAGCAAGTCCGCTGAACTTTAAAAGCTGGTCGAGTTTTATAAAATCGGTTGTTATTCCTGTTTTAATTCTTTCCATAATCTGCTCCGTTTAATTTGAAATTCTTGTCACGGAGCTTACTCCGCTTATCTGTTTTATTTTCTTTACCATCATATTAAGGTCTGCCGTGTCCTTTATTTCCATTCCGAGCTGTATCACGGCAACGCCTTTCTTGTTCACAAACGCATTAACCGATGTGAGCGGTATGTTCATACCGGCAAACAAGTTTGTAATCTCAAACAGTGCGCCGTTCCTGTTCGGCAGTTCTACCTGAAGATTTGCCACGTATGACGAGCTTGCGTTGTTGTCCCATTCAACGTGGATAAAGCGCTGTTTGTCCTCGTTGGAGAGAATATCGGGGTTCATATTGGGGCAGTCTTTTCTGTGTACGCTCACACCTCTGCCCTTGGTTATAAAGCCTACTATCTCATCGCCCGAAACGGGATTACAGCAATGCGCAAGCCGTACAAGGCAATTGTCAATTCCGCGCACTATAATTCCCTTGCCGGAGGAATGAGCTGCTTTCGGCTTTGTTTCCACGGCTTCGCCGCCGTTTTCGGCAATCTCCTCCAGTTTCTTCTTTTCCTTGATTTCTTTTTGGAGTGCGAGCCAGTTCTCACGCAGACGCATAACGACCTTCTGCGCCGTCAAACCGCCGTAACCCACGCTTGCGTACAAATCGTCCGTTGAGCTGAAGCCGTAGCGTGTTGCCATAGGCTCCACCCATTCGGGGCGGAAAAGCTGTGCGTGGGTATTGCCCACACGCTTAAGCTCGTGTTCGATAAGCTCCTTGCCATGTTCGATATTCTCGTCACGCCGTTCGCGCTTGAACCATTGATTTATTTTATTGCGTGCCATCGACGTGCGGCATATTTTGAGCCAGTCACGGCTCGGTCCGCGGTTGTTCGCCGTGAGTATTTCAACTATATCGCCGTTTTTTAAAACGTAGCTGTTCGGGACTATTTTCCCGTTTACCTTCGCTCCGCTCATCTTACAGCCTATCTGCGAATGAATGGCGAACGCAAAATCTATTACCGTGCTTTTTGCCGGCAGTGATATAACCTTTCCCTGCGGTGTGAACACGAAAACCTCATCGGCGAAAAGGTCGAATTTCAAAGTGTTGAAAAATTCATCGGTATCTATTATCTGCGTTTGCGTGTCCAAAAGCTGGCGCACCCATGTGAGCGTATTATCCATAGCGTTTTCGCCCGAAACGCCCTCTTTGTATTTCCAGTGTGCGGCGATACCCTCCTCCGCAACTCTGTGCATTTCCCATGTTCGTATCTGAATTTCAAACGGAGTTCCGTTAGGGCCTATAACCGTTGTGTGCAATGACTGATACATATTGGGTTTCGGCATTGCGATATAGTCCTTAAAGCGCATAGGTATAGGCGTGTACAAATCGTGTACCATACCGAGAACGGCATAGCAGTCGGCAACGGAGTCGACTATTATGCGCACCGCAAACAAATCGTACAGCTCATCGAGCGTTTTGTTCTGCGTGTACATTTTTCTAAATATGCTGTAAAAATGCTTTGCACGTCCCGTAACCTGACCTTTTATGCCGAGTTCTTTAAGCTTCTTTTCAAGGAGCGACATAATCTCGTGTATAAATTCCTCACGCTCGCTCTTTTTCTGGCTTATGCTTGTGCTTATTTCCTTGTATGCAACGGGATCAAGATATTTTAAGGACACATCCTCAAGCTCTATCTTAATCTTTGACATACCGAGCCTGTGCGCAAGAGGTGCGTACACGTCAAGCGTTTCTTTCGATATTAAAAGCTGTTTTTCGGGCGGCATAAAGTTAAGCGTACGCATATTATGCAATCGGTCTATAAGCTTTATTATAATAACACGTATGTCTTTTGACATAGCAAAGAACATTTTTCTGAGGTTTTCCACCTGCTGTTCTTCACGTGTGTTGTATTTTATCTGTTTTAATTTTGTTACTCCGTCGACAAGCTCCGCAATTGTCTTGCCGAAAAGAGCCTCTATATCCTCATACGTGTAAGGGGTGTCCTCCACAACATCATGCAGGAGCGCCGCCGCTATGGTTGATGCGTCAAGCCCCAGCTGTGAGGCTATGTACGCTATCTGTACGGGGTGCTCTATATACGGAGCTCCGCTTTGGCGGAACTGCTTTTTGTGCGCCGCCTTTGCGAGGAAGTACGCCGTCATAATAACATCGGTATTGGCGGCGGGACTGTATTCCTTAACTCGTTTTACAATGTCATCGACAAGTGCGTCCACGTCTGAAATACTGTTTTGTTCAATTTTTTCCGGTGACAGTATAAGAGTATTTTCCTCCATATCAATCCCTCCTTTTTATGTCCTTTATGACAAGCTGTACCGATTCCCTGCCCTGAAAACGGTTTATATCAATATTAAATGCAACACTTATGCGGTCGTTCGGTTTAAATTCCTCCGCATAATGCCCCATTGAAAAGCCTATACAATTCATATACACATTGTTTTTCGATATGCGCATACGCAGATGCTTTCCGTCCGCACCGACAGGCATAATATCGGCAATCACAACGTCGTCAATCGAAAATACCGGTCTTTCGTTACCGGCGCCGAACGGCTCAAGGTTCTCAAGCATTTTTGCCGATGCAAGCGATATATCACGCTCCGTAACGGGGCAGTCGATATATAATTTCGGTATCATATCCGCATCGGACAGTACGCCGTCGGCATATTTGTTTATCTTAAGTTCAAAAGCCTCCCTCTGCGATTCGTTTATACTCAGTCCTGCTGCGGCGGTATGTCCGCCAAAGTCGGACAGCAAATCCTCGCAATGCGAAAGTGCGTCAAACAGATTAAATGACGGAATGGAACGTCCTGAGCCTTTGCCCTCGCCACGTTCGTCTACCGATATAAGTATGCAGGGTTTGTAATACATATCGCAGAGCCGTGCCGCAACTATTCCTATCACTCCGCTGTGCCAGTCTCTTTTTGCAAGCACGATAACCTTTTTCTTTGAAAAGTTTATATCGGCGGCTATCATTTCCAGAGCCTCGTTGTATATTTCAAGCTCCGTTTCACGCCTTTTTGTGTTTTCCGCATCAAGGTGTTCCGCCGCCTCGAGCGCTTTTGATTCGTCTTTTTCAAGCAAAAGCTCCACTGCCAACGATGCGTTTCCCAATCTGCCTGCGGCGTTTATTCTCGGTGCAAGCGAAAATGCAACCGATGTTGCCGTAAACGGACGTTTATCCGCACCCGAAACCTTTATCAGCGCCTTAACGCCCGGTCTTTCCGGCTTTTGCAATACGGCAACGCCCTTGTCGGCTATTACTCTGTTTTCGTCCGTGAGCGAAACAATATCTGCTATAGTACCTATTGCGGCAAGGTCGATATATTTGTAAAAGCATTGCGTGGTGTTCATTTTAAGAAGTATCGCCATTGCAAGTATAAGCTTAAACGCCACTCCCGCACCGGCGAGCGAGTCGAACGGATACGTTGTGTCGGGGCGCTTTGGGTTTATTATTGCATATGCGTCCTCGGGGAGACGCTCCTTGCAGGAATGGTGATCCGTTACTATAACCTCCGTACCCATAAGCTTTGCAAACGATACCTCGCCGAGCGCCGTTATACCGCAGTCAACGGTTATAATAAGCTTTACGCCCTGCTTTATAAACTTGTTTATTGCTTTTATATTCATACCGTAGCCTTCATCGGCACGGTCGGGAATATAATACGAAACGTCCGCTCCCAAAGAGCGCAGAAAATCGGTAAGCATTGCCGCAGACGTTATTCCGTCAACGTCATAATCACCGTAAACGACGATTTTTGCACCGCTTTTTACGGTATCGAGTATCTTTTGCGCCGCTTTTTCCATATCGTTCATAAGCATAGGATTGCAAACGCTCTTGAGCGATTTTGCCAAAAAAGCCGAAATGTCCTCTTTTTTAATACTGCGGTTCAGTAAAAGCGCAGTCATAATTCTCGGCAGACCAAGCTCGTTGCTTATATTTTCAACGTCCTCACGCTTTAGCTTTTTACTGCGGTATTCCCAAATTTTTTCTGCCATCATATTCTCCCGAAACATAAATTATTACTTATATTAATATAACAGAATTATTATATCATTTTTTTTGAAAAAATTCAAGCAAAACGTTAATACTATTGAAAAAAAATAAATAAAGTTATATAATATGCTTATCGGAAGAATATAACGGAAAGAGAGTGATTTTTAAAATGAACGTTTACGAAGCGATAATGCAGAGAAGATCAATAAGAAAATTCACAAGCGAAAAAGTTAGTCGGGAGACGCTTTTAAAGCTTGCCGACTGCGGAAGAATGTCGGCGTTTGCGGCAAATATGCAGCCGCTGAAATATGTTCTCATTAATGATGAAGAAACGGTAAAAAAGCTTTATCCGCTCACAAAATGGGCAGGATATATACCCGAATGGGAGCCTTGCGAGAGCGAAAGAGCAAATGCGTATATTGCAATTGTTACCGATACGGAAATTAAAATCGCAGAAAAATCCGAAACTGACTGCGGTGCGGCAATAACGAGTATGATGCTTTGCGCACACGAAATGGGCTTGGCAACCTGCTGGCTCGGGGCAATAAACCGAAGCGAAATAAAAAAGGTACTCAAACTTGAGGACAAGTACCATGTTTCTTATCTGCTTGCGGTGGGTTATCCCGCACAAAAGGGCGAATGCTTTGATATGGAGGACAACAACCTCAAATATTATTTTGACGGGGACGGAAACGTCCGTGTTCCGAAAAGAACGCTTGACGATGTGATTATAAAGTAAAAAATACGCATATCAATTGATATGCGTATTTTTTACTTTGTTTTTATGATACAAGAACAACCAATACAAGCGTTGTTATAAGGAACAATATTGCAACTGTTGTTGTAAGTCTTACAAACATTTTTTCCTTTGTTGTACCGCCCGCTTTTTTAAAGAAGGAGTCGCCCATATCCGATGAAGCGCCCTGAATACCCTGCATACCGGGGTCTTTGCCTTCCTGTGCAAGCACTACAAATATAAGTATACAAGCAACTACAATGTGGAGAACCAAGAAAACTTTATCCATTTATTTAAACCTCCTTTTCTGTCGTAATACACAAATACTTAATTATTATAACATACTTTCCGAAATTTACAAGGTTTTTTTGAAAAAAAGTTTGAAAAATTTTTAAAACTGTATTGTTAAAGTACTTTTTTAATATAATGTATGTAAAAAAAGCCCTTGACAAAGAGAATATTTTGGTATATAATAGTTTAGTCTGTAATACAGACATCCTTGCCCGAAGCATAGGGTTTCGGGACTAATGTCCATAAGGAGGTGCAGAAGATGGCTGAAAAAATCATTAACAGCTATGAAACAATTTTTATCATTGACGCAACACTTGATGAGGAAAACGTTACTGCTTTAAAGGATAAGTTTACATCGCTTATCTCGGCAAACGGCGAACTCGATTCTGTTGACGAATGGGGAAAGAGAAAGCTCGCTTACGAAATCAATGACAGAACAGAGGGCTACTATTTCCTGGTTAACTTCAAAGCTGAAGCGGATTTCCCGAAGGAACTTGACAGACAGTACAAGATTACTGACGGTGTTTTAAGAACAATCATCATCAAAAAAGATGAAGAATAATCGTTTTTAAGAAAGCGGTGAAGTTATGAACAAAGTTATTTTAGTCGGAAATCTGGCAAGAGACCCCGAAATGCGTCAGACCCCGAACGGCGTAAGCGTTGCACGTTTTACCGTTGCGGTCAGCAGACGTTTTTCAAGAGACGGTCAGCCGCAGACTGATTTTATCAATTGCGTGGCATGGCGTCAGCAGGCGGATTTTCTTTGCAGATATTTCCAAAAAGGCAGTGGCATCCAGCTTTGCGGAAGTATTCAGTCGAGAAGCTGGGACGGTCAGGACGGCAAAAGACAGTACGCAACAGAGGTTGTTGTGGACGAGCTTTCGTTTAACGGTCCTAAGCGTCAGTCGCAGGACGGCGGTTTTCAAGGTGCCGGTCAGGGAGGCTACAGCGCTCCCCCCGTACAGGAACAGCCCGCATTTGACGCTGGTTTCGATAACGGCGGTTTCGATGACGGCGGTTTTACCGATATTGACGGTTCTGAGGACGATTTACCGTTCTGATTTAATGATAAAAATGTAAGGAGGAAAACTCAATGGCTGAAAAGAGTGAAAGACCTGTAAGAGCAAGAAGACCTAAGAAAAAGGTTTGTATGTTCTGCGTAGACAAGGTCGACAGCATAGATTATAAAGATACTGCTAAGCTCAGAAGATATGTTTCGGAACGTGGTAAGATTGTTCCCAGACGTATCAGCGGTAACTGCGCTAAACATCAGAGACAGCTTACGGTTGCTATAAAGCGTGCAAGAATCATTGCTTTGTTACCGTTCGTTGCTGAATAATTTATGTAAGATAAAATCAGGCAAAACTCTTTGAGTTTTGCCGCAGACTGTAGACAAACCGCAAACGGTTTGTCTACTTTATTATCGGGAGTTTGAGGTGCTAACCTCAAGCTTAAATCATTTCTGACGACAGGTGCGTCAGAAATGGCTTAAAATCAAAAGTTTCAGATTTTGACACTTCAAAATCCAATCAACGGAACTTTTGATTTTTTCATACAGTAGTTTTAAAAAAGTGATATATCACTTTTTTGCCTGACGACAATACTTTGTTGGCAGGCTTAAGCAAAACTCTTTGAGTTTTGCCAGATTTGGTATAGAGGGTATATTGGGTATAGTGAGGTATTGTGTATGGATTTAACTTCTCCGAAAACAATCAGGGAAATACAAAATAAATTCGGTTTCACCTTTAAAAAAGGATTGGGGCAGAACTTTCTCACTTCGCAGGAGATACTGGATAAAACCGCCGAAAGCGCAGACCTTTCAAACGGGGTTCTGGAGATAGGTCCGGGATTTGGCGTGCTTACGAAAACTCTTGCGGAAAATTCACCCAAGGTGATCGCCGTTGAAATAGACGAACGCCTTAACGACGTGCTTAAATATACGCTTTCGGATTACGATAATGTCAAGGTTATAAACCGTGACATATTGAAAACCGACATAGAAACGCTCATAGCGGACGAATTTGACGGCAAGCGGATAAGCGTGGCGGCAAATCTGCCGTACTATATAACAACGCCGATAATTACGCATCTTTTGGAGTCCAAGCTTAATATAGCCGACATAGTAGTAATGGTGCAGAAAGAAGTTGCCGACCGTATGAGCGCAGTGCCCGGAACAAAAGATTACGGCGCAATAACGCTCCTGTGCCGCTATTTTTGCGAGCCGGAGATAGTCGCAAAAGCGCCGGCAGGCTTGTTTGTTCCGCCGCCCAAGGTGGACAGCGCCGTTTTAAGACTTCATATGCTTGATGAGCCGAGAGTTTCGGTAAAGAATGAAAAAGTGTTTTTTAAAACGGTAAAGGCGGCTTTTTCGCAAAGGCGAAAAACGCTTTTAAACTGCCTTTCGTCTGCATTCCCCATTCCCAAAAGCGAGCTTTCGCTTATTATGGAGAATGTCGGAATATCGCCGCAGCGCCGCGGCGAAACACTTGATATATATGAATTTGCAAAGCTTTCCGATGCGCTTTGCACAAAAGGAGAGTGAATTTTATGTACATTCCGTTGGGAGAGCGAATAATGATTTTGAGAAAGCGCAGAAAGCTTTCCAAAAAGGAACTTGCGGAAATGATAGGCGTTTCTGCGGCAACAATATCAAATTACGAATCGGGAAAGACAACGCCGTCGCTGGAAAAGGTTATGATGATAGCAATAGCGCTTGATGCCTCCGTAGACGACCTTATAAAAATCACCGACAATACATTTAACGAAAAATACTGCGATGCCGAGGCAGACGAAAATCTGCACCCGACAGGCATAATAACAATGAAATAATTACAGCTTAAAATCCTCCGCCGTAAATTGTGCGGCGGATTTTTTTCTGCGGCGTGTATGCCGTTTGAAAATATCGTATTCAAATTTTTCGCACGCATCGCGCGAGAGCGGCACACATTCGTTTCTCACACCGCACTGCATATGCGTGTCCGAGCCTTTTATCTGCTTTGCATGGACGCACAGTCCGCATATTTTATTTATGTTTTCCGAATAAATCATCTCCATCACCCTTATGCAATTATACCATATTCTTTTACGACGGTAAAGAACTTTTGAACATTTCCATATTTTTTTGCTTCGGTTATTGATTTTAATTGCGGTTTATAATATAATATCGTTGTACGCATATCGGAACGGAGAAACGGAGGAATACTATGGAAAAGAAAGAAATGCTTTATGAAGGCAAGGCAAAAAAAGTCTACAAGACAGATGACGAAAATCTCTACATTGTGGATTACAAGGACGACGCAACTGCGTTCAACGGCAAGAAAAAAGGTCAGATTACCGGAAAAGGTATTATAAACAACAGAATGTCGAATTTTTTGATGCGGAAGATGTCCGAGGCAGGTATTCCCACGCACTTTGTCGAGGAAATATCGGATCGTGAAACAATCGTTAAAAAGGTTACGATAGTACCGCTCGAAGTTATTATAAGAAACATTGCGGCAGGAAGCTTTTCAAAGCGTTTCGGTGTTGAGGAGGGCAAGGCGCTTTTAAACCCGACTCTCGAATACTGCCTTAAAAATGACGATCTGGACGATCCTATGATAAACGATTATCAGATAACGGCTATCGGTGCGGCGACAAAAGAGGATTTGGAAACAATTTCGGAGCTTACCTTTAAAGTGAACGAATTTTTAAAGGATTACTTTGCGAAAATAAATATCGAGCTTGTCGACTTCAAGATTGAGTTCGGAAAAACTCCCGACGGACAGATTATACTTGCGGACGAAATTTCGCCCGACACCTGCCGTCTGTGGGACGCAACCACCCACGCAAAGCTTGACAAGGACAGATTCAGACGCGACCTCGGCGATGTCGAGGAGGCTTATATAGAAGTAGCAAAAAGAATGGGACTTATATAAAGTCCGAAAGGAGTGGAAATTTTGGCTTCAAACACATACGAAAGTCCGCTTAATTCAAGATACGCCTCGAAAGAGATGCAGTATATTTTTTCTCCCGACAAGAAGTTTTCAACCTGGCGCAAGCTGTGGATTGCGCTTGCCGAGAGCGAGAAAGAGCTTGGACTTGACATAACGGACAAGCAGATTGCTCAGATGAAGGAGCATATATACGATATAAATTACGACGTTGCACGTGAGCGTGAAAAAGAGGTACGTCATGATGTAATGTCACACGTGTACGCCTACGGCGTGCAGTGTCCCGACGCAAAGCCGATAATACACCTCGGCGCAACAAGCTGTTATGTCGGCGATAACACCGATATAATCATAATGACCGAGGCAATGCGCCTTGTAAAGAAAAAGCTTGTATGCCTTATAGGCGAACTTTCAAAGTTTGCACGCAATTATAAGGATTTACCGACGCTTGCGTTTACGCATTTTCAGCCGGCACAGCCGACAACGGTCGGAAAGCGTGCGTCGTTATGGCTTGAAGATTTGCTGATGGATTTGGAGGACGTTGATTTTCAGCTTTCAAAAGCAAAATTGCTCGGCTGTAAGGGTACGACGGGTACGCAGGCAAGCTTTTTGGAGCTGTTTGACGGCGACCACGAAAAATGCAAGGAGCTGGACAGAAAGATAGCCGCTAAAATGGGTTATTCCGACAGTTTCCCCGTAAGCGGACAGACGTATCCCCGAAAGCTTGATTCTCAAATGCTGAATACGCTCAGCCTTATTGCGCAAAGCGCATACAAGTTCTCAAACGATATTCGTCTCTTACAGCATTTAAAGCAGATTGAGGAACCGTTTGAAAAATCGCAGATTGGCTCGTCGGCAATGGCGTACAAGCGCAACCCAATGCGCAGCGAGCGCATAGGCTCGCTTGCAAGATACGTTATTGTGGACGCATTAAACCCGGCGATAACCGCCTCAACGCAGTGGTTTGAGAGAACGCTTGACGACAGTGCAAACAAGCGCATAAGCGTTCCCGAGGCATTCCTTGCGGTTGACGCAATTCTTAGCCTGTATATAAACGTTGTTGACGGACTGGTTGTTTACGAAAAGGTAATACACAAGCAGTTTATGGAGGAAATTCCGTTTATGGCTACGGAAAATATCCTTATGGACGCCGTTAAAAAAGGCGGCGACAGACAGGATTTGCACGAGAAAATACGTGTATACTCAATGGAAGCCGGAAAGACGGTTAAAATGGAGGGCAAGAAGAATAATCTTGCCGAGCTTATTGCAAACGACCCGACATTCGGACTTACGATAGACGAGATAAACTCCGTAATGGAGCCGAAAAATTTTGTCGGACGCGCCCCCGAACAGGTCGAAGATTTCTTAAAAGATTACGTTGAGCCTGTTCTTGAAAAGAACAAGGAGCTTTTGGGAATAGAAGTTGAAATAAACGTATAAAACGAGCCTGCCGACAAAAATGAGGTTAGCGCCTCAAACTCCCAATAACAAAGCAGACAAACCTTAAACGGTTTGTCTCCTATCTTAAACGGAGCAATGCATTGCTCCGTTTTGTTTTAGGGACGATGTGGGCATCGTCCCATATTTTTTTTCGGCAAGAACAAACACTGCCCTGCGCTGTGCGGTTTCGCACATGGGAGGATATAAACATCGTCCCATATTTTTATTCACGTATTTGTCCGTTTCCGTATATTACATACTTCATTGATGTGAGCGATTCCAGTCCCATAGGTCCTCTGACGTGCATTTTCTGCGTGCTTATGCCTATTTCCGCACCGAACCCGAACTCAAATCCGTCCGTAAATCTTGTGGACGCATTCACATACACAGCCGCCGCATCAACCTCATTCAAGAACTTCTGCGCCTTTTCGTAGCTGTCGGTTACAATCGCCTCGGAGTGCTTTGTGTTATACTTATTGATATGCGCTATCGCCTCGTCGATACCGTCAACCACCTTAACAGCCATAATATAATCGTTATACTCGGTATAATAATCCTCGTCCGTTGCTTTCTTTGCGTCACGGTAAAGCGATATTGTTGTTTCATCGCCCCTTAATTCCACATTTTTTGCCGAAAGCTCACTGCATATTCTCGGAATAAACGTATCGGCTATTTTTCTGTCAACAAGCAAAGTTTCGGCGGCATTGCACACCGACGGGCGCTGTACCTTTGCATTAAGCACTATCTTTACCGCCATTTCCGTATCCGCCTCGCTGTCCACGTAAACGTGGCAGTTTCCTGCGGCGGTTTCAACAACCGGCACGGTTGCGTTTTCCACAACGCTCTTTATAAGACCTTTTCCGCCGCGCGGAATAAGCATATCCACATAGCCGTTCATTTTCATAAGCTCCGTTGCCGTTTCACGGCTCGTATCCTCGATTATATTTAACATTCCCTCGGGAATACCTGCGCTGTATGCCGCCTCCTGCATAATCTTCATAACAGCGACATTTGAGCGTATAGCCTCGCTGCCGCCCCTCAAAATGCATGCATTTGACGTTTTAAGGCACAGTGCCGCTGCATCAACGGTTACATTCGGGCGTGCCTCGTAAATAATCGCAATAACGCCCATAGGAACACGCTTTTGTCCGATTGTAAGTCCGTTCGGACGTGTCCACATCTTTGTAACCTCGCCTATCGGGTCATTGAGCGCCTTTATCTGGCGCACTCCCTCGGCAATACCCTCTATGCGCTCCCTTGTGAGCGTAAGGCGGTCTATCATTGCCGTTCTTATCCCGTTTTTTACCGCATTTTCTATATCTTCTTTATTAGCCGCTATTATCTCATCGGCTTTTTCAACAAGCGCCGCCGCAATTCTGTCGAGCGCTTCGTCCTTTACGGACGTGCCGACAGAGGACATTTTAAGAGATGCGTCCTTTGCAAGCGTGCATTTTTCCATAATTTCTGCCTTCAATGCAATCACCCTCTATCTTTCAAAATTTTTTGACACGAATAATGTTCCTGAAGGCTCACCGTTCAAAATGTCATACAAAGCGTCTATATTGTTGCCGTTTGTTATAACCATATTTATTCCTGCGCCCGTTGCTCTTTCGGCGGCGTCAAGCTTTGTCACCATTCCGCCCGTGCCGAGCTTTGTTCCCGCACCGCCGGCAAGGTGGCGCACCTCGTCAATATCATACACCGCATTTATCAGCTTTGCGTCCCTGCTTGTGTGCGGGTCTTTGTCATACAATCCGTCAATATCCGAAAACAGTACCAAAAGGTCTGCGTCAACCAAATCCGCAACCACTGCGGATAACGTATCGTTATCGCCTATTTCGACCTCCTCGATCGCTACCGTGTCATTCTCGTTTACAATCGGAATAATCCCCATTTCCATAAGCTGTGAAAAAGTATTCTGTATGTTCCGCTTACGGCGCGGAATGGAAATATCATCACGTGTAAGAAGTATCTGCGCAACCGTATTTTTATATTCGCCGAACATTTTATCGTACAAATACATCAGCTCGCACTGCCCCACTGCCGCAAGCGCCTGACGTATTCTCGTATCGGACGGTTTCTCTTTTAAGCCGAGTTTTCCGACTGCAATGCCTATCGCTCCCGATGACACAAGTATTATCTCCTTGCCCTGATTATGCAAATCCGAAAGCACCATTGCAAGTCTTTCAATCCTTTTCAAATTCATCTTGCCCGTTGCATATGTAAGCGTCGATGTTCCCACCTTAACGACTATCCTGTGCGCCATGGCAACTTCTTTCAATATCTCGTCCATTTCATAAATTCCCCTATTCATAATCGCTTTTTATCTATTATAATACGTTCACAGATTATTTGCAATATAAATTTGACTTTTTTTTCGGTAAGTGTTATAATACACTGTAATAGTGGTGCAGTATCCTAGTCAGTACTGTTTTGCGGAAAGCGGGCCTAAAAATCCGCAAAATGGCACATCGATGAAGTTTCTGGTGTCTGAGCTTTGAACGCCCAGTTCGGGGCGGATGCTGGGAGTTAAGGCTGCGGGGCAACTTCTAACGGCATAGATTTCTTGACCCCGCTTCCGTGGAGGCCTGCGACTGTGGACGTCGTTGCTTTTTGCATAAACGTTTACGGCACAGGGGAAAACCTGCATTGCGGTTAGTACTCCGCACATTGGTGCGGACGAATGCTGTGTGCAGCGTAGCCAGCCTTGAGTGGATTTGGCGGATAGATGAGCAGCCGTGCAAGACAGCGTACGGGTTACGCACAGGTATCGCATCTTGAAACTTCTTCTGCAAAAAAGGATAAGCAAAACACAGGCTGTTTGGGAAAACCTCTAGGCTGTCGAATATTTCGGACGGATACGGGATTGCAGTACGGACTAAGTGGCAATCCGGCAATTCATTTTATGAATGGTTGTCTTTAATGGGAAACCGCTGTTTTGGCGACAATTCAGCAGACAATCGGGAAAACCTGCCCGACCTAAGCCGTAAACTTTACCGTGTCCGTTGCCCTACATTTTTATACGGGCAGCGGTTTTTTATACCCTGTCTTTAAAACGGAGAATTAAAATTGAAAGATAAAAAGAAATTTAAAGTACCGAGTCCCGGCACAAACGTTGCCGTATCCCACCGCTGGACGATAATTGCTACAGTTTTGTCATTTGCGCTGTCTGTGGCTTTTTCTGTAGTGACCTCGGTGCTTATGAAAAATATGGGCTTGTTGTGGGCGTTTATTGTGCTGTTCACAATCGTAGCCGTAAATATATTGTTCGATATTATAGGAACATCTGTTATGAATGCGGAGGAACCGCCGTTTCATTCGCTTTCGTCAAGGCGTGTGAAAGGCGCTTCGGAAAGTATATCCATTATCCGCCACGCCCCGCAGATAGCGAGCCTGTGCTGTGATATAATAGGCGACATTGCAGGCATTATATCAGGTTCGGCAACGGCGGTAATAGTTGCGGAGCTTGTATCCACCTTCGGCTTGGATGGTATGCTCCCCAGCCTTTTGCTGACGGGTATGGTTGGTGCGCTCACGATAGGCGGCAAAGCCGCATTCAAGGGATTTTCGATGAAAAATGCAAACTCGATTGTTTTTTTAATCGGAAAAATCGTAAATTTTGTTAAATTCAGAGGATAAAACCGATTATGTATAAATTTTTGGACAAAATCAACTCGCCCAAAGACGTGAAAAAACTCAGCATTGCCGAGCTTAACTGTCTTTCGGAGGAAATACGTGAATTTTTAATCGACAAGGTTTCGCAGACGGGCGGACACTTAGCGTCAAACCTCGGCGTGGTCGAGCTGACCGTCGCGATACACAAGGTCTTTGATATTCCCGAGGATAAAATAATATTTGATGTGGGACACCAATCCTATGTTCATAAAATACTCACGGGCAGACGTGACAGGTTTGATACTCTGCGCCAATTCAACGGATTATCGGGATTTCCGAAAACAAACGAAAGCGACTGCGACTCCTTTAACACCGGTCACAGCTCCACATCTATTTCGGCTGCGCTGGGTCTTGCCAGAGCACGTGATCTTGACGGCGGCAAATACAGCGTTATTGCGCTTTTCGGCGACGGCGCTCTTACGGGCGGAATGATGTATGAGGCAATGAACGACGCAGGCCGTTCAAAAACTCCGCTCATTCTTATACTTAACGACAACGAAATGTCCATATCGAAAAACGTCGGTGCGGTGTCAATGCATCTGCGCCGTCTGCGCACAACGCAGTTCTATTTTAAATCGAAATACAGAGCGGAACGTTTTCTTAACAAAGTTCCGATTATAGGCACGCCCATAGGCAATATGCTCCGCCGTATAAAGCGTTCGCTGAGGCGTATGGTTATCCCAACAACGCTTTTTGACGAAATGGGCATCAACTATATAGGTCCTGTTGACGGACACAGCATAAGCTCGCTTATTCCCTGTCTTGAATATGCAAAGCACGAATCAAAACCGGTGCTTATTCACGTACAGACAAAAAAGGGCAAAGGTTATTCATATGCGGAAAACAACCCGCAGAAATTCCACGGTATTTCCGCATTCGACAAGGAAACGGGCGAAACACCTTCGTCCTCTTATTCGTACTCGGCACAATTCGGCGACAGCCTTGTGCGCATAGCCGAAAATAACAAAAAGGTAATTGCCATCACGGGCGCAATGCCCAACGGCACGGGACTTGACGCATTTGCAAAAAAATACAAAAACAGATTTTTTGACGTAGGCATTGCGGAACAGCACGGCGTTACGTTCAGCGCAGGGCTTGCAAAGGCAGGATACATACCGGTTATTCCGCTGTACTCATCATTCTTACAGCGTGCGTATGATCAGGTACTGCATGATGTATGTCTGCAAAATCTGCATGTGGTATTTCCCATTGACCGTGCCGGAATAGTGGGTGCAGACGGCGAAACACATCAAGGCGTATATGACATATCGTTTCTTTCGCATATGCCGAATATGACAATTCTTTCTCCGTCAAGCTTTTCCGAGCTTGACAGTATGCTTGAATATGCCATATGCATGCATAAAGGTCCTATAGCCGTGCGCTATCCGCGCGGCGGCACGCAATCGGATTTTAAAAATGAATTTGTATTCAAAAAAGCGGCAAAGGTCAAGGACGGCAGGGATTTAAGCATATTCGCATCGGGAAGAACGGTAAAAACCGCCGAGGACGTCTGCGCAATCCTCAAAGCCGCCGGCAAAGACTGCGAAATAATAGCTCTGCCGACAATAAAGCCGCTCGACGAGGCGGCTGTCATTGCCTCGGCAATGAAAACACAGGCGGTTATCACCATTGAGGATAACGTGAAAATAGGCGGTATAGGCTCGCTTATTGCAGAGCTTTTGGAGGAAAAGAATGTGGAGTGCACATTCAAAGCATTCGCATTCCCCGATGTGCCGATAATCCACGGTACGGTAAACGAAATTGACGCTCATTACGGAATGAGCGCAGAAAGCATAGCGGACGAGGTATTGAAAAAATGGGTAAAATAAGACTGGACGCCTTCCTGGTGTCAAGCGGTATGGTACAAAGCCGTGAGCGTGCAAAGGCGCTTATTATGGAGGGACAGGTATATATAAACAATCAAAAATGCGACAAAGCCGGACTTATGGTCGACGAGGATACCGCAAAACCCGAAATACGCGGCGAACAGCTTAAATATGTAAGCCGCGGCGGTCTTAAGCTTGAAAAAGCAATGAAAGAATTTCCCATCTCGCTTGAGGGAAAGGTTACAATGGACATAGGTGCGTCAACCGGCGGTTTCACCGACTGTATGCTGCAAAACGGCGCAAAGAAAGTATTTGCGGTAGATGTCGGATACGGTCAGTTTGCATGGAAACTGCGCCAGGACGAGAGAGTGGTTAATATGGAGCGCACAAACATACGCTACGTCACTCCCGAGCAAATCGGCGTTCCCATTGATTTTGCGTCAATAGACGTATCGTTTATTTCGCTTAAGCTGGTACTGCCTGTCGCAAAGGCGCTTACGGCCGACGACGGCGAAATAGTCGCTCTTATAAAACCGCAGTTTGAGGCAGGCAGAGAACAGGTAGGAAAAAAGGGCGTTGTGCGTGATATAAATGTGCATTACGATGTTATAACCAAAATCATAGCGTTTGCCTCGGAAATAGATCTATATCCCGCAGGATTGTCCTATTCACCTATAAAAGGTCCTGAGGGCAACATAGAATACCTCGCTTACTTTAAAAAGCAGGAATGTGAAAATACGGTGGACGAAAAGCTCATACGTGATATTGTTGACAAATCTCACGAAACGCTTTAAATACGGAGGTTTTTAATGCTCGGAAATGAAGTTGTAATCACAGGCAAGCGTGCATTTGCACGCTCCTTTGCAAAAATAAATCTCACGCTTGACGTTACGGGAAAGCGTGAGGACGGCTACCACAATGTCGAAATGGTTATGCAGTCGGTATCGCTTTTCGATTTTATCATTGCGGAAAAGCGTGAGGACGGAATAGAGCTTTCAACAAATCTGAGATATCTTCCGGTAAACGAAAAAAATATTGCTTACAAAGCCGCAATGATGTTTTTTGAGTATACGGGCATAAAAGGCGGAATAAAATTAACCGTGCGCAAAAACATTCCCGTAGCGGCAGGACTTGCCGGCGGAAGCGGCAACTGCGCCGCAGTGCTTTGCTTAATGAACAAGCTGTACAATGCCGGACTGTCCACGGAGGAGCTGTGCGCACTCGGCGCAAAATGCGGCGCCGACGTTCCGTATTGTATATTTGCCGAAACTATGATTGCATCGGGTATAGGAGACATACTCTCTCCCCTGCCCCGTATGCCGCAATGCACGGTTTTGCTTGTAAAGCCGAACATAAACGTATCAACTGCCGCCGTATATGAAAGCATTGACGCTGCTCCCCATACAAAGCGCCCCGATACACGTGCGATGATCTCGGCGCTGGAGGACGGAAATCTTCACGGCATTGCAAAAAATCTCTGCAACGTTATGGAAAGCGTCACCGAAAATATGTATCCCGTAATACACGGAATAAAGGAAAAAATGATAAAAAACGGTGCGCTCGGAGCAGTTATGAGCGGCTCGGGACCTACGGTTTTCGGAATATTCGACGATTATCAAAAAGCAAAGCTTTCACATGATTCGTTCGCACTTCAGTTTAAGGACACATTTCTGGTAAACACTATTTAGCAAGGAGTGATACTATGGAAAAAGATAATGACAAGGATTTATTGTATGAGGAAATAGCCGATTACTACAGCAATTCGGACGAAGAAGACGAGGAGTTGCCGATTGCAGATGAGGATATTCCGTCTGCTGATGAGGAAAACAAAGCCGAAGAAACGATTGAAAGCCCTCAGCAGACTGCGGCAGACGAGGTTTTCGACGAAGAAGATGAGGACGAAGATGACGACACCCCGCAAAAACCGAACGACAAAGCGTTTTTCATTATATCAGCGGCGGTTGCGCTGTCAGTGCTTTTAAGCGTATTTTTTGCAGGTATTCTCTCCTACAAAAGCGAGGAGGATATTAACTACAGATTTTCACGCATACAGACAACCTCAAAGAAATATTCCCGTGCACAGGAAAAAATCAATCTCACCAATGATGAAATAACCGCACTTGAGGACGAAATTGCCGAAAAGCAATCGGAGCTTAACACGATAACCGAATACGAAAGCAATACGGGAACAATAAAATCAAAGCAAAGCGCACTTGACTCGGAGCTTAAGGAACTTAATTCCTCCGTTAAAAATAAGGAAAAGGTATTATCCGATCTTGAAAACTCCGTATCACGCAAAATACCGTCTATGGTAACGCTGACGCCTGGATTGTATACCGTCGGCGAAAATCTTTTCAGCGGAAATTACAATGCGATGGGTGACGGCGCTATCGTTGTATCGTCATCAAACGGCGGTGCAAAGATAAACACCACTCTTACTTCGGACGCCGTTTCGTTCACTCTTGAGGACGGCGACATTGTAAAACTCGGAACAAAAGCCGTATTCAGCAGAATTCAGTAAGGAGGCGCAGGCAATATGGAAACAAAAAAGAAAATTATCTATTGCGCCGCTCTCGCAGTCCTGACTGTCGGACTTTCCTTTGCGGTGTATCATCTCGGACGAATATGCAATATAAATTCACGTGCAAACGTGCTTATGAACAACTCAATGTCCGAGCTTAACACCGAATACAACAACGTTAATTCAAAAAAGGAAATGCTCGAAAAGCAAAAGAAAGAGCTGACCTCGCAGATTAAAGAAAAATCGGGAATAAACAAGGATATAGAAAAAAGCATGAAAGAAATCAACTCTATGACAGAAGAAATATCCGGCGCAAAGAAGAAAAGCGATGAGCTTGATGCTCAGATTTCCGAAAAGAACAAAGAGCTTACAGCGGCGGAAAAGATAGCGTCCTCCGCAAGCGGAAAGCGGTTTAACGCAGGAGCCGGCACATACACGTGCCCCGCAAACATCGCACCCGGAAGATATACCGTAAGCGGAGACTACACGCTTATAATATATTCCGCAAACGGCTCGCCGAAAGTCAGCGAGAATTTATCGCACCTCGAAACAAAATCATTTGTGTTTACAATATCCGAGGGCGAGAGAATAAAGCTTGTAAAATAGCACTTTACAGCTGAAGCAAAATGATTTTATTTTGCTTCAGCTTTTTTATTACAATTCGTGTTTATTTGTGATACAATGAGTTAGGCGAAACTAATTAAAGGAGTGGTTTTTATGGGTTGGACACGCAATTTCAGCAATCCCAAAGGATTTATCGGAAAAGTATTTTTAGCAAGTATGAACGCAACTCATACTCCTATATCAAAATAGGCACTTAAAAAATATGACCGGAAACCCGACACAGCGGCTTTGGATATAGGCTGCGGCATCGGAATGAATATAAAACGTATGCTCAAGTTATCCCCTCACGGTATTGCCGCAGGAGTGGATATTTCCGAAGAAAGTGTTAAAAAGAGTATGGCAGAAGAATTTGAGATAGTACCCGACAGCGCCAATTCAGATACCGGAATATAACAGATTGCAGACAAACCGTTTTACGGTTTGTCTGTTTTTTGCAAAAAAAAACGGAGATAAACTCCGTTTTTATTTAGCGTGTTCCGATTTTGAATACGGAAGCTCATATTTTTCAATATATTCTGCATACAAATCCTTATACTCTCTGTCGGATCTTCTCTGCTCGTGAGCCGTTCCGTGAAGCTCGTATTCGGGGTTATTCATCTGAATAACCGATATGCCTATGTTCTGGCAATGGTCAACAATCTTATCCATTGCAGTGATGTAATCCGTGAACACAAATCCCATTTCAACCGTACATACGCCCTCCTGCATACGGTGAATATGGCGCTTTTTAAGCGATTTCCTCAATGCGCTTACAACATCTGCAAGCGGCTCGCATTTTATTGCTTCGGGTATACTGTTTTCCGAAAATGCCGCAATGGTAATGTCTATCACTTCGTCCACTGCCGCCGCCATTATTTTAAGCTCCGATTTTGCCTTTTCCGAGAAAGTACATTCACGCTTTTTCTTTTCACGTGCGGTGTGCAGAATATTTACCGCATAATCCGCCATCTGCTCAAAATCGCCCACGGCATGCATTATCATAGAAACCTTTAACGATTCCTCCGCCGTAAGATTTTTTGCCGAAAGCTTTACAAGATAATTGTCCAGTGCGTCCTGGTAATCGTCCGTAAGCTGTTCGTTTTCGATTATAACCGCATCTGTTTTTTCGTTGTAATCCTTCATACAGGAAACAGCCATATCGACCGTTTCTTTCACTATGTACGACATATTTGTCGCAAGCGTCACACACTGACCGATAGCCACCTGCGGAGTAAGAAGAAATCTCTCGTCAAGCGAGCCGAATGCGTCGGTGCTTTTTCCGTCTTTGACGGTCTTTTTTGCCAGTGTTTCAAGCACCTTGTTAAACGGCAGCAGGAGAATTGTAGCCGAAATATTAAATATTGTATGCACAATTGCAATGTTTACTTCGTTTACCGTGCTGTTTATAAAGCTGAATTTGAATATTGCGTTTAAGATATAAAATCCCGTCAAAAAGACAATCGTTCCTATAATATTGAAATAAAGATGAACAACCGCCGCACGCTTTGCGTTTTTGCTCGTACCGATACAGGATATGAGCGCCGTTGCGCACGTACCGATATTCTGTCCGAGAATAATCGGGATTGCCGAGCCGAACGTGATTGCGCCGGTTGCGGAAAATGCCTGAAGAATACCCGCAGACGCCGACGAGGACTGTATTATCGCCGTCAGAAGTGCGCCTGCAAGAACGCCCAGTATCGGGTTTGAGAACATTTTGAGTATGTTTGCAAACTGCGGAACGTCTTTTAAAGGCTCAACCGAGGTTGACATAAGGTTCATTCCGAACATAAGAATAGAAAATCCGAGAAAAATATCACCTATATTTTTCTTTTTATCTGATTTTGCAAACATTAAAAGCGCAATGCCTATAAACGCCAGAACAGGCGTGAAATTTATGGGTTTGAGCATCTGAATGAAAAATCCTTCGCCCTGAATACCCGACAAGCTCAGTATCCACGCCGTAACGGTTGTACCGATATTGGCGCCCATAATAATACCGATTGCCTGGTGCAGTTTCATTATGCCCGAATTTACAAATCCGACAACCATAACGGTTGTTGCCGATGAGGACTGTATTATCGCCGTAACGCCCATTCCCAGCATAACGCCCTTTACCGGATTTGAGGTAAGCTTTGATAAAATGCTCTCAAATCTTCCGCCGCCGAACTTTTCAAGTCCGTTGCCCATAACGCTCATTCCGTAAAGGAACATCGCAAGTCCCCCAAAAAGACTCAATAAATTGAATATAGTCATACTTTTCTCCTTTGAAAAAACATCTCAATGTTTTATGTAAATACGGCTTTTACCGCCGCAATAATCGTCATACAAGCCTGTATCCCACGCCCCAAACGGTTTCGATACAGCCGCCGCTCTCGCCGAGCTTGTCACGTATGCGCTGAATATGTACCGTTACGGTAGACACGTCGCCCAATGCGTCCATGCCCCATATTCGATCGAACAGCAAATCCTTTGAAAAAGTCCTGTTCGGATTTTCTGCCAAAAATAACAGCAAATCGTACTCCTTAGCCGTAAGCGTTATTTCTTTTTCGTGCGCTCTTACCTTGTGAGCGTCCTTGTCTATCACAAGATCGTGAATTGTTATTATACTGCGGTCGGAATTTGTGAGCGTATCGTACCGCATAATATGCGCCTTGACACGTGCCACAAGCTCGTTGGGGCTGAACGGCTTTGTCATATAATCGTCCGCACCCATTCCCAGACCACGTATTTTATCTATGTCCTCGCCCTTTGCCGAAAGCATAATTACGGGCGTATTTTTCTTTTTCCTAAGCTCCGAAAGAACCTCAAACCCGTCCTTGCCGGGAAGCATTATATCTATAATAATTAAATTATACTCCTCCGCCAAAGCCTTTTCAAGTCCTGTCGTACCGCGCTCGGCGATTTCGCATACAAAGCCGTTAATTTCAAGGTAATCCCTTTCCAGCTCCGCAATCGCACGGTCGTCCTCTATAATCAGTATTTTCTTCATATTAATCCTCGCATTGCGGCAAATATATTACAGCTGTTGTACCCAAACCCTCACCGTCGCTTTTGAGCCATATTTTTCCGCCGTGGTTTTCCACTATCTGCTTTGCTATGCCCAACCCCAAGCCGCTTCCTTGGATGTTCATACTGCGTGCGGCGTCTACACGGTAGAACTGGTCGAACACGCTTTTAAGCTCCTCTTTTTTTATACCTATTCCGTCGTCCGTAACGGTTATATACACGCCGCCGTCACCTAAATGTGACTTTACCTCGAGCTTTCCCCTGCCGTCTTTTTTGTACTTGATTGAGTTGCTTATAATATTTGCAAAAACACGCCGCATTTTTTCATAATCAATTCTTACGGTTACGGGCGTATTTTCCGTGTCAACGCTTAATTCCATATTGTTTTTTTCAAAATCGAGCCGATACTCCTCAAAAATCCTGTTTACAAAGGCGTTGATGTCGCCCTTTTCAAACTCGAATTTCAGTTTTGAAAGCTCAAGCTTTGAAAAAACAGACAGATTATTCACCATATCGTCTATCATAACCGCTTTGGAATAAATCGTGTCAAGATATTTTTTCTGTTTTTCTGGCGTGTCCGCTATGCCGTCGCGGATACCCTCGATATACCCCTTTATGGAGGTTACGGGCGTTTTCAAATCGTGAGAAAGATTTGCAAGCAGCATACTTCGCTCCTCGCTCATACGTTTTTCGTTGACTTCTGCGGTTTTCAAGGCTCTGCGCATACTGTCAAAACTTCGGCACAGGGCGTCTATTTCGTCATAACCGCTTTCCATAACACGGAAATCAAGATTTCCGTTTCGGATATTGTCCGCCGCATTTGTAAGGTCCATAACAGGCTTTTGAACATTTCTTGCAAGCGCACCCGTCACGGCTGTTGTTATGACGGCAAGTACGGCAATGTCAAGCAAAATCCATATGATTATATACCGCAGAGCGTCGGGGTTATACTGAAAAAATTCGCCCAGCGCACGGCTTAAAATCATCGGATTTAACAGTTCGGCACGTGACACGTACAAATCCTCAACGGGGTATTTTAAAATAAACATTATTAAAAAACACACCGAAATAACGCCTACCAGAGCGATAGACGTTATCAGGATAATAAGATTTGATAATGTAAATCTCTGTTTAAGCTTCATAAGTATACCCATATTGCGTGTCAGAAATCTTTCCTATCAAATATTATATATGAAATTGTGTATAAAGTCAATATACTTCCGAATAAAATTCCCACTTTGGAAATCATCGCTCCGAGGGGAAGCGTTGCTCCGAGCCACAGCTTATGCCACTGCGAGTACGCCGTAAAAATAAGCTGTCCGAACGGAGTAACAAAGTAATTCATATATTTAAACACCGCATAAATCCCTATGCATAAGAGCATTGCAAGTGAGGGGGATTTTGAAATCATATTAATCAGCACCGCCATAAATATAAGTGCAATTACGGGAATAATATCTATAAGGTATGCCGCCGCAGTATGTGCCGCAGGGAACTTTGTTCCCGACAGGCTCTGGAACACGGCGCAGACTATAAAGTATGCCGCCGTGTATACCGCACCGAGAGACAGCACGGCAAGCGCCTTGGATGTCATTACCTTAAATCTTGAAACGGGGCAGAGAAGCACCGCCTTTATGTTGTCCTCCTGGACTTCGCTCGAAAAGAGGTCGGTCACAGCCATAAACGTAATAAGCGGTATGAGTATATCCGTACACAGAGGGAGCATTTCCATAACCATATTGCTCTTGACATTTACCATTCCGTGCGATATTTTGGAAATCAAGAGTGTGCCGCCCACACGGACAGCGCACACTATAGCTCCTATTATCAGAATTACAAGGTATTTCTTTTTTGATATGAGCTTATAAAACTCATTTTTCGTATTTAAAATCAATGTATTCATATGACAATATCTCCTCTGCGTTCTTTTACGGTGCTCAAGAAATAATCCTCAAGCGACGGGTGAAGGCGCAATGCCTCCTCCATTGTATTGAAAGCGATTATTTCGCCGTCATACATAACGGCGGTTTTTGTGCAGGTTTTTTCTATTTCTGCCGACATATGACTCGAAATAAGGAAGGTTATTCCCCTTTCCTCGCTGAGCCGTTTTATAATTTCACGGACTTCAACAACGCCTTCAATATCAAGACCATTTACCGGTTCGTCAAGTATGAGCAGTTCAGGCTCTGTCAGAAGCGCCAGCGCAAGTCCGAGCCTCTGCTTCATACCGAGCGAAAAGCGACCCGCCCTGTCGTTTTTGTATTGGTCAAGGTGTACTGTCTTAAGTACATGGTCTATCCGCTCTTTTTTGACATCGGGGAACATTTTTGCTCTTATGCACAGGTTCTGATATGCGGTCAAATCCTTGTATATGGCAGGCGCTTCTATAAGCGCTCCCGTTTTTAACATAATTTCTTCAAAATGCTCCTCCTGAGGTCTGTCAAACACCTTTATCGAGCCGGAATCGGGGCGGATAAGCCCCGATACGGCTTTCATTACGGTGGTTTTTCCCGAACCGTTAGGGCCTAAAAGTCCCAGAATATCACCTTTTTCCACGCTGAACGAAACGTTTTTTATTCCGCGTCCGTTTTTATACAGCTTGGTAAGATTATTTACTTCAATAACACTCATCTTCTCTTCCCCCTAAGCGCTTGCTTATTCTTCGTCAGTGTCCAAAACTTCGAGATCCTTTACTTTGACGTTGGGATCCATAGCTTCGGGAACGGTTGTTCCGAAATCGGATAACTTCAATTCAAACTTCATTTCCATACTGTGGCCGTCCTCCGACTCTATCGAAACGGTTATGACATTGTTTGTAAGTCTGCCCTCGCCGTCAACCTCGAAATCGGACGATACGGATTTTATTGCCGCATTGTGATATAGATAATATGCAGGGTCTATCGGCTCAAGGCTGTTGTAGTAATCGCTTTCCTCCATGTCGTATTTATTGAGCGAGCACATAGCGGATATTCCGGCATTTATAAGCTCCGGTATCTGAATTGAGTCAAGCGATATGGAATATTTTGCTCCGCCGTTTTCCGTGTCGAAGATATAAACGAAGTTGTTTTTCAAATCGCCTACAACGGTGTCCGTCAAAAGCTCAACAAATCTTACCACTTTATCGGCGGTATCCTTATCTTCGGGTGCAATCATATCAAGTGCTCCGCGATTGGTATCACCCTCGTAGACATTGTATGAAACCCAATCTTTGTCCATACCGCTGTAGTAGTAATACCGTTTTCCGCCCTGGATTATCTCCCTGTTTTCATGTTCGTCTATATCGGAGGTAATATCCTTGGTTTTTTCAGCTCTATTTAAAATAACCTCGCCGTTTCTGTCATACTTTTCCGATAAAGTTGCTTCCAAAAGAGTTTCTCCGTCTCCGATTATCGTTGCGGAGGCGTTAAGCGTATAATTCTGCTGACCGATAAGGCTCTTTATGCCTTTCTTATACACGTCATATCCGTTTGCAGTTGAGTAGTTTGCAAACGCCGAGCCGGCAAGAATACACGTGCCTGTGATAATGCTTGTAATGATTATTGTTTTCTTTCTTTTTAAATTCATGGTTTTTCCTTCCTTTCCGTGTCAATGACACAAAGTATTTGATTTATGATATATCATACTTTTATTTTACCGTTGCTTTATAAACATTATATAATACAGTTATAAACAAATTCTAAACAAAAATAAACTTTCCGTAAAAATCTTCAAATTTTTTTGAAATATTTATAAAAAAAGCCTGTCGGCAATATTTTGCCGCCAGGCTTTCTAAATCAAAATAATGAACAACCCATTTTTCGGAATATTTCTATTTGCTTGTACAGAGTTTCCTCGTCTATTTTAAAATGCTCCGACATACAGCTTATGCACCAGAACTCCTCCGCATTGCGCCTAACCATCTTTTTAAACAAAGCTTTTTCGTCAGCCGTAAGCTGCCGTCCGCATTTCACACAATTTGAGCTTATCAAATTTCGACCAGCTTTCCTCTGAATACCGCACATTCGTGCGCTTTAAGATTTGCTGTTATGTATTCCTTTCTTACGCCTATATCCTTATGATTTATAACGTCTCTTATTTCAAAGCCGTAGCCACTGCCGTAAGGAAGTCCTATATCCCAGAATTTAAGGTTAAGACAATTGGTTATATTGCAGTCCTTATCGCTGAGATTAAACAGACCGAACGCATAATCGCCGTTTGAAAGCGGTTTTGCTATACCGTAATAATCCTCGTCCTTGTGGATTTTCCATGCATAACCCTGTCTGCCTTCTTCGTCCTGATTGATTGCGATAAGCTCTTTGTTCATAAGTATTTCTTTTGTATCGGCGCTCATATTTCTTATATCACAGCTTATCATAAGCGGTGATGACATAAGCGACCACAGTGCGAAGTGAGTCTGATACTCCTCCTTTGTACAGCCGGGGAGTCCCACACAGCTTTTTCCGTCAAGACCGACTATAAGCATATCGAGGTCATTAAAGCTGTACGGCGCATTGTACGGCGAATGTTCAAACTGGCTCATTGCAATATCACGCATTGAAACCCAGTTATCCATTATGTCGCCCGTTGAGCGCCACATATGCGCACCCGAATTTCTTGCCCAGTCGAGAGTACCGTATTCGCCCCAGCTGCAAGCCGAGAACAGTATGTCACGTCCGCAGTTTCTCAAAGCCATAGCCATTCTTCTGTATAAAAGGTGATCCTCTATGCCGTCGGGTTTTTGGCAGTTATCGTATTTTAAGAAGTCAACGCCCCATTCCGCAAAGGTTTTTGCGTCGACAAATTCATGCTGAAAGCTTCCGGGGCGTGAGCCGCACGTCAACATTCCCGCACACGAATACAGACCGAATTTAAGTCCCTTGCTGTGTACGTAATCCGCAACGGCTTTTACTCCGTTGGGGAACTTTTCAGGATCGGGAACCATTCTTCCGTTTTCGTCACGCTCGGGCGCCATCCAAAAATCGTCCATTACTATGTACTCATATCCGCAGTCCTTAAGACCCGACTCGACCATTGCGTCGGCAGTCTCCATTATTAATTTGTCGGAAATATTGCCCATAAATCCGTTCCATGAATTCCAGCCCATAGGCGGTGTTTTTGCCATCATAATTGTGTAAATTCCTTTCTGTTTTTTATATTATTTTTCCTGCCACCGCAAAATATGCGATAACCAGTATACCTAAAATTATCCGATAGTAACCGAAAACCTTGAAATCGTGTCGGCGCACATAGTCCACCAGAAATCTTACTGTCAAAAGCGAAACGACGTATGCAACAGCCATTCCGATAAGGAGAAGTCCCCATTCCGCACCCGTCATGGCGTATGTATTGGTCACTATTTTAAGCAGACTCACGCCGAACATTACGGGAATTGCAAGGAAGAACGAAAACTCCGCCGCCACTTCTCTGGAACAGCCTATAAGTATCGCTCCGAGAATGGTTGCGCCCGAGCGTGACGTTCCCGGTACAATTGAAAGTACCTGAAACAATCCTATCAAAAGCGCCGTTTTATACGTCATATGCTTCATATCGGAAACGAGCAGCTCTTTTTTGCGCCTTTCAACCAATACAAACGCAATACCGTACAAAATAAGCATTGTGCTTACCACAAGCGGATTTGATATTTTATCCATTGCATCGTTGAACAGCAAGCCGATAACCGCCGCCGGAATACATGCGGCAATTACCTTGAACCACATCTGCCACGTATCCTTTTTTTCCGCCGCTGTTTTTGACGGCGAAAACGGATTAAGCTTTTTAAAATACAGCGTTGCTATTGCAAGAATTGCTCCGAGCTGTATAACATACAGATATATCTGCGAGCCGAAAAAGCCGTCCGCAGTATTCATAAACTCGTTTACGAGTATCATATGCCCCGTACTGCTTATCGGAAGCCATTCGGTTATACCCTCGACAATGCCGAGAATTACGGTTTTTATTATATCGATAAACATTTAAGCTGCTGCCTCCGTTAAATCATTTTTGCACATTCGGCAATCAGCTTTGCCGCATTTTCCACGCCCACTTTTTCCACGTCTATGCACAGGTCGTAGTTTGCCATTGCGCCCCAATCCCTGCCGGTGTAGTATTCGTAGTAATTTTTACGGCGTTTGTTTGATTTATTGATAAGATCACGTGCTTTTGTCTTTGTCAGTCCCATTTCTTCAATGATATGATCTATGCAGTATTCGTTTGAAGAATATATGAATACACTTAAAACGTTGACGTTTTCCTCCTCGTCAAGCACATAATCGGCGCATCGTCCGACTATTACGCAGTCCGATTTTGCAACATCCTTTATAACGCCCGTCTGCGCAATAAAGAGCCTGTCGTTTATGGGCATATTGTAATACATCGGCGAGCCGAGTCCTCTCATACTGTAATTTCCGCTCACAACCGAATACAAAAGGCTGTTTGTTGCACGCTCGTCTACCTCTTTTACGGTTTCGGGATTAAGATTATCTTTCTTTGCCGCCATTTCCACAAGCTCCTTGTCGTAAAACGGTATGTTCAAAAGCTCCGCAACCTTTTTTCCGACCTCTATTCCGGCACTGCCGTATTTGCGGCCTATAGTTATTACTTTAGACATATGTATTCCTCCCTTTTTATTTTATTTAAAATCAGTGTACTTTTAGCTTGCCGTCAGGCAAATTTAGCTGAATAGATTTAACTTTGTTCAATCTATTCTATCACATTCCCGACTGCTTTTCAATAAAATTATTTATAAATTTTTTCGTAGCTTTTGCGGTTATCCTCAACCTTTTTGACGTAATTCCTTGTTTCGGGGAACGGTATATGATACAGCGTTTTTCCGTCACGGCTGTATTTTTTGTTTTGGAGCCACGAATCGACATTGCCCCCGCCGGCATTGTACGCCGCCAGTGCCGTTTCAACGTTTTCGTACTTGTCTATCAGGCTCTTTAAATAGTAACAGCCTATCTTTATATTTGTTTCCGGCTCTCTCCAGTCGTAATCCTTAAGACCCATCTTGCGTGCGTTCCATTCGGCGGTTTCCTCGGTAAGCTGCATAAGTCCGTAAGCGTAGCTCGACTGCGCCTCGGGTACATAATTGCTCTCAACCTTTATAACCGCCATTACAAGGCACTCGTCAAGATTGTTTTTATGCGAATATTTCATTATGTATTCACTGTATGCGACAGGATAACTCGTTCTTTTTCCGGCTCTGAATCCGCTTATTGTACCCAAAATGGCAACAACCGCTGCAACGAGAAAAACCAGAAATCCGCAAAACTTTCTCATAACTTTAATTCCTTTATTTCTTTCAAAATATCCTCTGCCTGTGCCTTAAGCTCCTCTTTTCCGCCGTTATTATATATTACATACTTTGAGCGGTCAATATAAAATTCGTCATCGGGCTGTGAGGAAAGACGTTTTTCCGCACTTTCGGCGGATATTCCGTCACGATTTATTATACGCCGTATTCTCGTATCACGCTCCGCAATAACCGACACGATAAATCGGCACATACCCTCTATATCGCTCCCGATTATAACTGCGCCGTCTATCGCCGCAATGCCGTTCGCATTTTCGCTTATTCGCTTTTGCGTTTCGGCTTTTATATATTTATGCGTTATTCTATTAAGCACTTTAAGCTCGGCGCTGTCCGCAAAGACAATCTCGCCGAGCTTTTTTCTGTTAAGCGTTTTATCCGCATTAAGCACTCCGTCCCCGAAATGCTCTGTTATTTCCGCAAGACATTCTCCTCCCGACGTTACCTCGTGCGCAATTTTATCCGTGTCCGCAACATAAACGCCGAGCGAGCGGAATATATCGGAAACGGTGGTTTTTCCCGTTCCCGAACCTCCTGTTATACCGAATACAAGCATTATTTTCTCCTGATAAGCTTTAAAAGCTGTACAATAACAAGCGTCATAAGCGACAATCCGTACACGCTCAAAAGTTCATACAAGCTTAACGGCGTTATGCGGAAAATTCCGTGCAGCGGCGGTATCAAAAGCACCGCATTAAGCAGGATAAATCCCAGCACAAATGCGCCGATAAGCTGTTTATTGTTCCACATTTTCTTTGTAAACCACACAGGCAACTCCGATTTGCAGTTAAATCCGTGCACAAGCCTCGACAGACACAATGTTGCAAACGCCATTGTAGACGCTTTTCCCGCATCGGGCAAACCGATATAGAATGCAATAACGGTAAGCACTCCTATTACAAGTCCCTCCGTGCCTATGCTTGTAAGCACCTTGCCGCTCAGTATCGACTGCGATTTGTTCCTTGGTTGTTCACGCATTACATCGGACGAATACGGCTCAACGCCGAGCGCAATAGCCGGCAGACTGTCCGTTAAAAGATTGATAAACAGCAGATGTACAGCCTGGAACGGCAGCGGCAGTGCCATAAGCGACGCATAAAGCACCGCAAGTATGGCGGCGGCATTTCCCGAAAGCAGGAACTGAATTGCACGCTGAATATTCTTATAAATATTACGTCCGTTCTCGACCGCCTTTACTATTGTGGCAAAATTATCGTCCGTAAGCACGACCGAGGCGCTGTCCTTCGCAACTTCACTGCCAGTTATTCCCATTGCAACGCCGACGTCCGCCTGTTTAAGTGCGGGAGCGTCGTTTACGCCGTCGCCCGTCATTGAAACGATACAGCCTTTTCTCTGCCAAGCCTCAACTATCCGTATTTTATGTTCCGGCGATACTCTTGCATACACCGCAACGTCTGTTACAAATTCATCAAGCTCCGTGTCGGAGAGTCCGTCAATCTCACGTCCCTCAACGGCACGCAATGTATCGTCAAGTATGCCTATTTCCCTCGCAATTGCCGACGCCGTTATAAGGTGGTCGCCCGTTATCATTATCGGACGTATGCCGGCTCTTTTACATTTTGCAACCGACTCCTTGGACTCCTCACGGGGCGGATCCTGCATTGCGACAAGTCCGATAAGTGTATATCCGTCCTCATCTTCCACAGTAACGCTGTCGCCTGCAACCTCTTTACTGCACACCGCAAGAACACGCAAGCCGCTGTTTGAGAACATCATATTTGCCGCTTTGAGCTGTTTTTTGTCATCACCCGTAAACGGGCGCACTCCGCCCTCACAGGCGATGCTCTCTATCCTCGGCAGCAGCACGTCCGCCGCACCTTTTGTAATCATTCTGCAGGTGCCGTCTTTATGATACACCACGCTCATAAGCTTTCTGTCCGAGTCGAACGGTATTTCGCCCGTGCGTGCGTTTTCACTGCGCATATCGGCAACGGAAAAGCCTTTTTTCTCTGCAAAATCAATAAGCGCAATCTCCGTCGGGTCACCCGTTACGGTTTTTCCTCTGCGCTGTGCGTCACTGCAAAGCACGCTGTCGATGATAAGCTCGCTCTGCGAGTCGGATATATCCTCCTCTTTATCTATCACCTTATTATCAAAGTATATTTTCTGAACGGTCATTTTATTCTGAGTAAGCGTACCTGTTTTGTCGGAGCAGATAATCGAAACGCTTCCCAGACTTTCTACCGACTGCAATTTTCTTATAACCGCTTTTTCCTTTGCAAGCTTTTGCGTACCTGCAGCAAGCACTATCGTTACTATCGAGCTTAGCGCCTCCGGGATTGCCGCAACCGCAAGCGCAACCGCAAAAATAAATGCGTCGCCTATCTTGTCGCCACGTAACATATCAAGTCCGAACACAAGAATACAGACTCCGATTATCATAAACGAAAGCTTTTTTCCGAAATCGTCAAGGCTTTCCTGGAGCGGAGTTTTCTTTGCGCTCGTCTTTTCGAGAAGTGATGCGATTTTTCCCGTTTCGGTATCCATTCCGACAGCCGTAACGACCATTTTCCCTCTGCCGTATGTGGCAAAAGTTCCCGAATAGAGCATATTTACTCTGTCGCCCAATGCCTTTTCGCCGTCAATATCAATATCCGCCTTTTCCACAGGCTCGCTCTCGCCCGTCAGTGCGCTTTCGTCAGCTTTAAGATTTGCGTTTTCAATTATACGCCCGTCTGCGCACACGCAGTCGCCTGCTTCTATAACAACAATATCGCCTATCGTTACGTCACGTCCGGGAATAACCGTTATTTTGCCGTCACGGATTACCTTTGCGGTCGGGGCAGACATAGCCTTTAAGCCGTTTAAGGACTGCTCCGCCTTAACGGTCTGCACCGTTCCCAGGATTGCATTCATAGTTATAACGGCAAGAATTACCGCCGTGCTTTCCCAGTCGCCCAGAATACCCGATATTATTGCCGACACTATAAGGATTATTACAAGGAAATCCTTGTACTGCTCCAAAAATATCATAAGTGTGCTTTTCTTATCTGTTTCGGTAAGCTCGTTTGCGCCGTATTTTTCACGGTTTGCAGCCGCTTGCTCCTTTGTAAGTCCGTTTTCCGAAGTGCCCAAATCATTCAGCACGTTCTGCTTTTTTTGTCTGTAAAATTCCATTTCTTATCTCCCGTTATATATTTTCTATCTGCCAGTCTATCGGCGTTTTGCCCATTTCCTCCAAAAGGCGATTTGCCGTCTTGAAATGTCCGCAGCCGAAAAATCCCCTGTTCGCCGAAAGCGGACTCGGGTGCACCGATGTAAGTATTTTATGCTGCGGATTGGTTATTATTTTCATTTTTTCTTTTGCGTTCGCTCCCCACAAAAGGAATATTACCGGGTCGGTGCGTTCGTTCAAGCACTCTACCACCCTGTCGGTAAATATTTCCCAGCCCTTGTTTCTGTGCGAATTTGCCTCTCCGTCACGCACCGTAAGCGCCGAGTTTAAGAGCATAACGCCCTGTCTTGCCCATTTTTCGAGGTAGCCGTTATTCGGAATGTAAAGTCCGAGTTCGTTTTGCAGTTCTTTGTATATGTTCAAAAGCGAGGGCGGTATCCGCACACCTGCCGGGACGGAAAATGCCAGACCGTGCGCCTGATTTTCCTCATGGTACGGGTCCTGACCGAGTATTACCACTTTTGTATCGCTGTACGATGTCCACTTCAGTGCATTAAAAATATCATACATATCGGGGTGTATCCTGTGAGTTTTGTATTCGGATTTCAGAAATTCACGCAGTTTCTTATAATATTCCTTTGAAAACTCATCTTGAAGTATATCGTCCCAATCGTTTCCTATATTAACCAATATAAAATCCTTTCCGTGCCAAAGGCACTAGTTTATAAAATATTATTATCCATATTAGAGCAGATTATTATTTAAAAAGCAACGCAATATTAAAAATAATATGCATTCAAAGGACCGCATATACGGTCCTTTAAATGCATATTATTCCTTGTTATCCGAAATGCGTGTCAGTCTGTACTCCCTGCTGCCCGTTTTTATCTCGGCATCGGGATTTTTTCTGATAATCATTTTAAGTATTTTTTTAACGGTGTTCGCATCATAATCAACTATCGGCATATGACGGCTTGTACCGTCGGCAAGCTCGATATAGATTATATCCATACTCTGCACCTGCTTTTTTTCGTATCTGTCCTTTGAACGCTCAAAGTCCCTCACGTTTTTGAGAAAATCCTCGTTTGTTTTCGCATTGCGCTTTATAAAGTTTTTCGTACCTATATATACGGCGGTAATATCCTTTACGGGAAACTCCATATGCTTTGTCTTTGCCGGAACAAACGAGCTTATAAGCTTAACGCTTCCGTCCGTATTGTACGGCAGAAAATCGTTATCCCAGCTGCACATAGCTATATTTTCCCCGTCGCACGAAATATAGGTGGCATACATTGTATTTATGCGCATTATAATATACACCGTGCCAAGTATTGCGGCAATCACATAGCCTGTGCCGTACACGGCCTTTTTTGTCATATCTCCGGCGAACGTATAGCACGCCATAAATATCGCAAAGCACACAAACAATCCTACAATCGTTATGCATATTGCGCTTGTACGCCGCTTAAACGGCTTTACTTTTGCTTTTACAAACTGTCCCATCTTTTTCCCCCTTGTAACGCCGAAAAGATGCCGCATATCGGCATCTGATCGTATTTAATTAATATATTCTTCTTGCTCCCGCATATTCGCTCTGATAATACGGCGTTTCAATTGACTGGAATCGTACCACATCGCCCGTTCTCGGTGCGTGTATCATCATACCGTTTCCTGCGTATATTCCGACGTGGTGAACATCGCCGTTCGATTCAAAGAATACCAGATCGCCCGGCTGTAAGTCGCCCTTGCTTACGGGTACGCCCTCATTGAACTGCGTCTGCGATACACGTGAAATTTCTATTCCGAGTGAATTAAAGACGTACTGAACAAGTCCCGAACAGTCAAATCCGTCAGGCGTTGTTCCGCCCCATACATACGGTGTTCCGAGGTGCTTCGCCGCCTCGTTTACAATCTTCTGTCCCAACTCGCTCGACGCCGTTACGGTTGTCGGAGTAAGCACGGGTTCGCCCGTTGTATATTCACGGCGTATCTGTTTCGCCGCAAGCGCCTTATACGCCTTTGTAGCCTTTACCTGTTTTCTTATTATCTTTTTCTTCTTTACGGTTGTACCGTTTTCGTTTACGTCCACAAGCTCTTCATCATAGAGGTAGAGAACCCCTAAATCCTTATCCTCGTATACGAAATAATATTTTTCGTCACGGTCTAAGATAAACTCGTCAATAACGGGCTCGGGCATATTAACCTTGCAGTATACCGACGCCTGTGATTTTTCAACCGCCGTTCCTCTCCTCAGCGCCGTTACATACACATAATACTCGCCGGGGTCTATACCTTGAATGAGTGCGTCATACTGGTTTTCAACGGTCTTGCTTGCGACAAGGTTTCCCTCGTAATCATACAAATCAACGCAGAAATCGTGATATTCCTCCGACTCCCAGTTTATTGCGAGATAATCGTCGTCCGTATACGCTCCGTTATACGGAGTGAGTATTTTAACGCCCGACTTATACGCCGAGCCGTAGCTTATAAACGTATCGTCCGACGAAAGAGCAAAGCCGTCGGGAGTTATTGCGCTCACCTTAAGGCGGTAATCTCCGCCGTTTTTGAAAAGCTCGTCGGGGAGAGTTATCTCCGTTGCGTCCGTAACCATATATGCGTTTATTACGTAATCGTCGCTTTCCACGTCAAACATCTCAATGTGGTATCTGTCGGACGCCTGCCCCTTAAGCTTTACAGTGACATCATCGCCGTCATTATAGACGATTTCCTCCGTCGGTGCTTCAAGCTCCGGCGCAGTATATTTTTCGGGTGCGCCGACCTTCGGTATTTCACGGTTCAGTGATACCGTCTGCGCCTTTTCGGGAACCGCAACGCTGTTTTCATCGCAGATAAGGCTTGTTACAAGTCTGTATTTATCGTCTATGTACGAGCTTACGCCCACACTCAATGGATATTTTCCGCCGTAATCGAGAAATCTGTTATCGTCATTTAGGTATTCGTTATACATATTGAACACCGAATAGCTTCTGTAAACGGACGCTTTTTCGTCAACGGAGGCGTTGTTTTTAAATTCCTCCAGAATAGCCTTCGACTCGCCGTCAAGCTCCGCATTGCGGACATATATCGACTTGCCGTTCTTTTTGCGGTACACGTTCATCATATCGATAAACTCTTTCGATTTTGCCTCGGCTGACTCCTCGCTGTTTTCCTTATTCTTCATTCTCGGATTGTACAGAACGGCGTCTATTTTTCCGTCTTTATCCGTGTAAAAGCTCAAATTCTTGTCGCTGTCATGTATAAGCGTTTTTGCATAGCCGTCGCCGCTCTTTATTTCGCCCACCGAAAAATTCGGGTTATTTGTGTAGAAAGAGCATATTCTGTCCGCCTCAACGCCTATCATAACAAAATTATTAAGGTCTGCATTGTACACATACCAGTCAAAGCCGTATTCCGAACAATCTATGCGGTTAGGCTCGCCGATTGCGTCAATTACCGTATTTATGTTTGCGCCCACCGTAACGGTGCATTTACCCGTATCGACCGACGCTTTCTTCTCAAACAAATCGTAAATCAGTTCCGTAAGTATTTCACAGCTTTCCTGTGTTATCTTCTTGTCGGGTTCCGAGCCTGTCTTGTCGGTTATTATGCCGTGCTTTATCATAAACGCATACGCAATGCGGTTTTCATCTTTTATGTAGGCATTGTCGTAACAGCCGTTTAAAATGCTGTCCGCCTCCTCCGAGCTTATTTCAAAGCTTCCGTCATAGCTTATTACCGTCTTGTACAGTACGTTTGCCATATCCTGCTTTGTAATTCCCTCTTCGGCAGCCGCCGATGCATCGTCCAAATTGATATATCCGAGAACAACCGATTTAAGTATATCGCTGTCAAGTCCATCCGCACTTACGTCAGACGGGATTGCAACCTCATCGTCCGACATTTTCTCATACAGAGAAACTGCCTGTGACAGTGCCGCGCTCTCGGTTATTTCCGCATTGTCCGCCATTGCCGATATACCGTAATATCCGGCGCTTGATGCAAGCAGAGCAACCACTATAAGCATACAAAGCTTTGATCTAATCTTTTTTCTGACCAAGAAAACTCATTCCTTCCGATTTTACTTACTAAAACTGAACATAACCTATTATAACAGATAATTTTTAAATTGTCTATACATATTTTATGAACTTTTTGTTACTATTGCTGTTTTTTTTCGTATTGCGCCGTAAATATTGACAGTAGGTGAAAATTATTATAAAATATAGACAGTATGTACAGAGGAGACTTGAAATGTTTGATAAATTAGACGCTCTTGAAGAACGATTTGAGCTTGTAAGCCAAAAAATAAGCGATCCCGATGTGATAAACGATCAGGAATCATGGCGGAAATACTGCAAGGAACATTCCGACCTTACGCCGATAGTGGCAAAATACCGTGAGCTTAAGGCGGCAAAGCAGACCCTTGCGGACGATAAAGAAATGCTTGAGGAGGGTCAGGATAAGGATTTTGAAGAAATGATACGCCTTGAAATGTCCGAGGCGGAGGAAAAAATAGAAAAAGCGTCCGAGGAGCTTAAAATACTCCTGCTCCCGAAAGACCCCAACGACGACAAGAACGTAATCGTGGAAATACGAGGCGGTACGGGCGGCGACGAGGCGGCGCTTTTTGCCGCTGATCTTATGCGTATGTATTCGATGTACGCAGAGAACAAAAGATGGAAGATAGATATTTTAAACTCCAATCCGACTGACATCGGAGGATACAAGGAGGTAAGCTTTTCAATCGAAGGTCACGGCGCATATTCCAGACTCAAATTTGAAAGCGGCGTACACCGTGTTCAGCGTGTGCCGGAAACGGAGTCGCAGGGACGTATACACACGTCTGCCGTAACGGTTGCCGTACTCCCCGAGGTTGAGGAGGTAGAAGTCGAAATAAACCAGAACGATTTGAGAATAGACGTTTTCCGTGCCGGAGGTCCGGGCGGACAGTGCGTAAACACAACGGACTCCGCCGTAAGAATTACGCATATCCCGACGGGAATAGTCGTTTCCTGCCAGGACGAAAAATCGCAGTTTAAAAACAAGGACAAGGCAATGAAAATTCTCCGTTCGAGAATATACGACGCTATGGAGGCGCAGCGCCACAAGGAAATTGCGGACGCAAGAAAATCTCAGATAGGCTCCGGCGACAGGAGCGAACGCATACGCACCTACAACTTCCCGCAGGGGCGTGTTACGGACCATAGAATAAACCTTACGATATACAAGCTTGAACAGGTCCTCAACGGCGCCGCTCTCGACGAAATAATAGACGCGCTTATCACCGCCGACCAGGCGGAAAAGCTTGCGGGAGAAAATTAACGCTTATTTTCCAAAATCCGCTTGACAAACAATGTTTATATGTAGTAAACTGTTTCTGTATGGAATTATTTATACGGCGCATACAGATGCGCCGCTGAGTAAATAAATTTTAATATTATAAAGGAGTTGTTTTTTATGAAACCTGAGGATTACAAAACAACACGTTCGGTCGTTATTGAAAGACCGTATGTTGCGGATCTCAGAGAAATCAAGCTTACAAAACCCGAACCCGACGCATATGTTGCGCAGACTTTGTGGAGCGCTATTTCAACGGGTACGGATATGAAAACCTACAAGGGTATGCAGCACCCCGAGCAGTGCTATTATCCGCTCGTTCCGGGTTACGAAACGGCAGGTATAGTTGTTGCAAAGGGCGAAAAAGCCGACAACAGACTTGAAATCGGCGACCGTGTTATGATAAACGAATGCCGTGAATACGGCGACGTATGCGCAGCATGGGGCGGCGGCAGCGAATTTACGATTAAAGACTCAAAAACCGCAAACGACCATGCCGACCTTATGGTTAAAATCCCCGACAACGTTACATATGAGCAGGCTGTTCTTGCTTACCTTGCCTGCGTTCCTTTAAAGGGAATAGGACGTCTTACATTAAGACCGAACGAAACAATCGTTGTTGTCGGTGCAGGTATGGTAGGTATTTCGGCTATCCAGGAGCTTAAAATTTTAGAGCCGACTCTGCAGGTAATCTGTATTGAAAGAAACGCTTTCAGAAGAAGCATTGCAGAAAATTACGCAGACATAGTAACATCGCCCGAAAATGCGGTTGATACTATCCGTGAAGCTACAAACGGCAAAATGGCAGATCAGCTTATGGAATGCAGCGGTAACCCCGAGGTTGTCGGAACACTCCACAAGTATATCAAAGACGGCGGCTGGAAAGACGACGACCGTCCGGCACACATTCATCTGCAGGGCGATTACCCCGACAGAATTATATTCGACCACTATCACAGATGGTTTGTTAAGAACGCAACCATTACAATGACCTGTGCGCTCAAGCAGGGCGGCAAGGAGCAGGTACTGCAGTGGATAAGCGAAGGCAAGTTCGACACCTCAAAGCTTCCGTACGAGGTATGGGGAGTTTCAAAGGTTTCGGAGGCATTCAAGCATCAGCTCAAAGCAGGCGCGGACTGCTTCAAGATATTGCTTGACTGGAGCAAGTAAGCTATAAGATTGGAGTTTAATATGAATTTGGGAAACGCTGCGTGGGGATTTCGTGAAACTCCTTTGGAGGAACAGCTGAAAATCACTCACGATATGGGACTTGACGTTCTGGAGCTTGGCATTGCCAACGCTCCGAACGATATTCCGCTCGATGCGGACAGCGCCGATTTGGAAAACGTTAAGGCGCTTTACAAAAAGTACGGTGTTAAGCTTGACTGCGCCGCTACGGGAAACGATTTCACAACGGGAACACGTGACGATGTGCCGAAAATCAAAAAGGTTATCGACATATGCTCATTCCTCGGAGTGAAATATCTGCGTGTATTTGCAGGCTTCTCGCCCGTTGAATCGGTTGTCGGCGGACGCTGGAACACAATGATAGAATGTCTTAAGGAGGTCGGCGCATATGCCGATGAAAAGGGCGTTACGCTTACCGTTGAAACACACGGCGGCGTAAATGCTTTTGACGACGGCGGCGTTGAGCATTTCTTAAGCACATCGGCAGACCCGACCTCACTTTATAAAATGATGTCTGAACTGCCGGAAACAATAAAGGTCAATTTTGACCCTGCAAATCTCTGGGCGGTTGGCGTAAAGCACCCCGAGGAGGTTTACAACACATTAAAAGACAGGATTGCGGTTGCGCATCTTAAAGATTTTGCCGAAATGGAAAGCGGTCACATAAAGCCGGCTGCCTGCGGCGAGAGCGATATGGACTGGGATCTTATCTTAAAGGCTATGTCCGATTTCAAAGGCAATGCGTTGTTCGAGTACGAAAACGTTGAGGACATAAAAGAAGGACTGCTGCGCAGTTACAATTACATAAAGGAGAAACTATAATGGAAAAATCAAAAATCATATTCTTACCGCATGCTAATATTCAGTATTCACAGCTTGCGCCCGAAAAAAGACAGTGGGTTATGAAAAACTGCTACGAAAAGCTGTTTGACCTCATCGACGCAGGAGATTACCGTATAGCATTTGAAGCAAGCGGTATCACTATTGATGAAATGGCTGCACAGGCTCCGGAAGTTCTCGCAAAGCTCAGAAAGCTTGTCGGAGAAGGCAAAATCGAGCCGGTTTGCTCGCCGTATATTCATTTTATGCTTGCAAACATTCCGAAAGAGGTTTGCCTGCACTCATTAAAGCACTCGCTTGACGTCTGGGAAAAGCACACCGGCAAAAGACCGGAAATCGGCTGGAACCCCGAGTGCGGCTGGGCAAGCTACATACTCGACGTTTACAAGGAAGCAGGTATGAAGGCTCTTATTATGGACGCCGATTCGCTCATGCTTTCATTTGACGAAATAAGACAGGCTACAGGTCTTAAGTTCGACGTTGCAGGTCACAGCAACAAGAACCACCTCTTCAAGATTGAAGAATACATAAAGGACAAGCCCGATTTCTTAAAGTTCATCACAAACGCTTCGGTTGCTCCGAACGGCTTGAAGATGATTTTCCGTTCGGACTGTATGGCAAATCTTCTCCTTTGGTACCTTATGGGCGCAACAGAGGGTATGAGAGAAGAACCCATCAATATGAACGAAATCAAGAATATGCTTGCTAACTGGAAAGAAAGAATTGCCGAAACGGGAAGCTTTATTATGCCGTATGCCGAGGACGCCGAATATATCGGTTCGAGCGCATACTTCTATGTAAAGCAGTTCAACCAGGCTCGTTTCTTTGAGGAAGAACCGGACAGCGTTAAGAGATTTAAGGAAATCCTTGACGCCGCTAAGGAATCGGGTTATGACTTTGTTCTTCCGAGCGAAGTTCTTGATGGCGCTATCGAAAACGAATACGTTGACAATATAGAAAACGGCGTTGCATGGCACGGCGGTACAGCTAAGGCTTGGGCAAACACGGAATATTCGAGAATTATGGACCCCGTATGTATGTCAATCTTCAACGGCATTAAGGCTGTTGCTGAAAAACTCGGCGAAACTCTCGACAATCTCGATACCGACCTCAACAACGCAATGCTCGCACTTGCAAGCGCTTGGGTATCGGACAGCCGCTGGCCTCCGGCTCCCACAAGCCCCGGCAGATTTAACGTTCGTGAAAGCCTTGACGATATGTACAAGGCAAACGACTGCATTAAGAAGGCTATGGAAGCTCACGGTATCGGACACAAGAGAGGTCTGTACTCGCCTAACCTTATGGAAACACAGATTAAGGCTATTGACGATAAGTTAATGGAAATCAAATATTTCGGAGAAGAATAATTATGGGCAATTTTGAAAAAAACCTTGAAATGGTACATTTTCAACTCACACGTAACTGTAACCTGCGCTGCTGGTTCTGCGGTCAATGGGGTAAAAAAGGTTTTTTTTCAAACTCCTCGGGATCAGCTATGACGCTTGATGATTGGAAGCGCACTGCCGATTCACTTGTTCGCAACCGAGAAATCACAGGCGCCTCCCCGGCAATTATGCTTTGGGGAGGCGAACCTCTTTTATCGCCGTATTTTGAGGAAATCGTTTGCTATTTAAAAGAGCGTGACTTTGAACTCGGTATGGTAACAAACGGTACGCTCCTTGACAAGCGCCTTTCGCTGTGCCGTGATGCGCTTTCAAAAATATACGTGTCGATTGACGGTCCCTCCGCCATACACAACAGTATACGTGGCGAGGGTGTATTTGAAAAGGTAAGCGAAAATCTGCAAAAGCTTAAGTTTGACGATGTTACCGTTATGTCGGTGCTTACCGCAGAACTTTTGGACTGCCTTGAGGATTTTCCGTATGCACTTGAGGCGATGAAACCGAAAAGGCTGTATTTACAGGAAATGATAGTTATGTCGGAGGACGAAATAAACCGCTATGCGGAATGGCTAAAATCCGCTTTCGGTATGACCGCAAAGGAGATATACTCCTGGCAGGGCCGGCTCGGCGGGGAGTATTACGCAAAAAAGGACAGAATTTTAAACGAGGTATTAAAAAAGGATTACCCGTTCCCCGTTATACATCTTCCTCACGGGAACACGGCGCATAACTGCTATTCCTCACAGCGTCATATGCATATTGCTTGGAACGGAAATGTGCTCTACTGCACGGATTTTTATGATTTTTCTGCCGGAAACGTGAAAGAAAGTGATGTTATAGACATTTTCAACAACAGCATTTCCGACAGATACAGGGAGGAGATTGCACAGGGTAACTGTCCTTCCTGCAACCACTGCTCATGGAAAAACAATGATGTATTTAATCTTTAAGGAGGATTAACGTGAAAATAAAGTATTACGGAACAGCGGCGGCGGAGGGTATTCCCGCCATATTCTGCGAATGTGAAGTATGCAAAAAAGCACGTGAAAGAGGCGGCAAAAACGTAAGAACACGTTCACAGGCGCTTATTGACGATACCATTCTTATCGACTTGCCGGCAGACACGTATATGCACTGCTTAAACGGACTTCCGATTGAAAAGCTTCACACCTGTATTATAACCCACTCGCACGGCGACCACCTTTATGCAACGGAAATATTAAACCGCGGTCCGGGTATGGCAAGAGTTGTATTGGACGATAAGCCGTTTAATATGTACGGCACTGCTCCCGCCATGCGTTTTGTGCGTGATGCAATTAACCGTGCAAGGCTCGATACGTGCAACAGAGTTTCGGCAACCATTATTGCTCCGTTTGAGCCGTTTGAAGCCGAGGGTTATAAAATAACGCCTTTAAAGGCGGTACACGACGCATACACCTCGCCTGTAATATATGCGCTCGAAAAAGACGGCAAATCTATGCTTTACGCACACGATACGGGAATATTTGCGGAGGAAACATTTGATTATATCGAAAAGAACAATATGCATTTTGATTTTGTTTCGCTCGACTGTACTTTCTGCGACAGCCCCAATGACTGGTTGGGACATATGTCAATCGGCAACTGCAACGTTGTGCGTGACAGGCTGAATAAAATCGGCTGCACCGATGAAAATACAGTCTTTGCTGTTAATCATTTTTCTCACAATAACGAACACGCCCTGTATGATGATTTAAAGCCGATTGCGGAAGAAAACGGCTATATCATTTCGTATGACGGACTGGAAATTGAATTTTAATTACCCAAAAAACTCCTGCTTGTTAAAGCAGGAGTTTTTTTGTTTTAAATACCTCTGGAAACCACCGAAAAGCAACCAGGTGTTTTACATTTTACCGTATGAGCACTGCCCTCGTCCTCACAAACAACATCATTGTTGCAAATCGGACACTTCTTATTTGTAGTGCCGTCAGGATTTACAATCATATCCGTTACAATATCTATATATTGTTCTTTAGTAAGTTTAATATCCATACTGCTCTCCTATATAACCGTACCCCGCATTTTAAATGCGGGGTACGGTAATCGTTTTATATTCTTTCAACGCCCAATTTAACTTTCTCGCCGTTAATGTTCCATTCCTTTGAATTTTCACATTCCGACTCGAAAATAATCTCTTTTGCAAGCGTTTCCGATTTTATCGTTTCGGCGTTTTTCTGCATTACGCCCTCAAGCTTTTCGCTTCCGTTTTCGTATATCTTTATATTATCCATTACCTCAAATCCCGAATCCTTTCGCATAGTCTGTATCTTTGAGATAATTTCACGTACAAAACCCTCTTCGATAAGCTCCTCGCTCAGAGTGGTTTCAAGCGCAACCGTTATGCCGTAATCGGAGTCGGAAACATAGCCGTCCTTCTGAGCGGACTCGATAAGAAGATCGTCCTTTTCGAGTTCCTCACAAACGCCGTCAACGCTTATTGTAAGCTTTCCTGTTTCGTTAATTTCCTGCATTGCCTTGTTTCCGTCTATCTCGGCTAAGATGTTCTTTACAAGTCCTATATTCTTTCCGAAACGTCTGCCGAGCGTTTTTAACTGCGGCTTGAACGTGTATGACGTAAGCGCCGAAGTATCGTCCGTAAACTCAACGTTCTTCACGTTAAGCTCATCGGCAATAATCGCCGTATAGAAAGCGTCAAGCTTTGCGTCTGCTTTTACGTACATCTTGCCTATCGGCTGACGGTTTTTGATATTTGCCGTATTTCTGCACGCTCTGCCCAGTACAACTATATCAAGAACATACTCCATATTCTTTTCGAGTTCTTCATCTATATGCGCTTCGTTGTATGAGGGGAAGTCGCACAAATGAATACTTATCGGCGCACTCTTGTCCACACTGCGCACAAGGTTCTGATAAATATCCTCGGTCATAAACGGTATCATAGGCGCTGCGGCTTTGCAGAATGTTACAAGCGCCGTGTACAGCGTCATATATGCGTTTATCTTATCCTGCGGCATATCCTTTACCCAGAAACGTGTTCTCGAACGGCGCACATACCAGTTCGATAAATCGTCCACAAAGCTCTGCAATACCCTTGACATTTCCGTTATCTTGTAATTTGCAAGATAGTCGTCAACTGTTTTAACCGTAGTATTAAGGCGTGACAGTATCCATTTATCCATTACGGACAGTTTGTCATATTCAAGCTTATATTGGGAAGCGTCAAAGTTATCTATATTTGCGTACAGCACAAAGAATGCGTATGTGTTCCAAAGCGTACCCATAAACTTGCGCTGACCCTCCGTTACCGCCGCATCATAGAAACGGTTCGGCAGCCAGGGTGCGCTGTTTGAATAGAAGTACCATCTTACCGCATCGGCGCCGTGCTTTTCAAGCGCATCGAACGGGTCAACGGCATTTCCCTTTGACTTGGACATTTTCTGTCCGTTTTCGTCCTGCACAAGTCCGAGAACGATAACGTTCTTATACGGCGCTTTGTTAAACAAAAGCGTCGACTCCGCAAGCAGTGAATAGAACCAGCCTCTTGTCTGGTCAACAGCCTCGCTGATGAAGTTTGCCGGGAAGTTTTCTTTGAATATATCCTCATTTTCAAACGGATAATGCCACTGCGCAAACGGCATTGCGCCCGAGTCAAACCAGCAGTCTATGACCTCCGGCACTCTGTGCATTTCTTTTCCGCAGTGCGGACACTTTATCGTTACGGCGTCAATGAACGGTCTGTGCAGTTCAATATCATCGGGGCAGTTGTCGGACATCGACTTTAATTCTTCAATCGAGCCTACAACGTGTCTTTCACCGCATTCGCACTCCCAAATGTTCAGCGGAGTTCCCCAATAACGGTTACGGCTGAGTCCCCAGTCCTGAACATTTTCAAGCCATGAGCCGAAACGTCCCTCGCCTATCGACTTCGGAATCCAGTTTATCGTTTTGTTATTTTTTATAAGATCGTCCTTTACGTCGGTCATCTTAATAAACCACGTATCTCTTGCGTAATAGATAAGCGGAGTATCGCATCTCCAACAGAACGGATAGCTGTGTTCAAACTTGGGAGCGCTGAAAAGCAAGCCACGCTCGTCAAGGTTTTTAAGAACTTCCTTATCAGCGTCTTTGCAGAATACGCCCGGCCAGAGAGTATCCTCGGTCATTTCGCCCTTGCCGTCAACCAACTGCAGGAACGGAAGATCGTATTTTCTGCCTACGTTTGAGTCGTCCTCACCGAACGCCGGCGCAATATGAACGATACCCGTACCGTCCGTAAGAGTTACATACGTATCGCATACAACGTAATATGCCTTTTTCTTCAGCTTGCTGTACGGATACAGTGCCTCATATTCCTTATATTCAAGGTTTTTGCCGACATATTCTTCAACTATTTCATATTCTTCAAAATGCTTTTCAACAAGCGCTTTTGCAAGAATATAGTATGTTCCGTCCGCCTTTATTTTTACGTATTCCTCATCGGGGTTTACGCAAAGTGCGGTGTTTGACGGAAGCGTCCACGGAGTGGTCGTCCATGCGAGGAAGTATGTGTTTTCCTCACCTTTAACGGCAAATTTTGCCGTTGCACTGCGCTCCTTGACGTCCTTATATCCCTGCGCCACCTCGTGCGAAGAAAGCGGAGTTCCGCATCTCGGGCAATACGGTACGATTTTATGACCCTTATACAAAAGTCCCTTTTCCCATATTTTCTTTAATGCCCACCATTCGGACTCTATAAAATTATTATCGTATGTTACGTAAGGGTTGTCCATATCTGCCCAGAAGCCTACCGTCTGTGAGAAATCCTCCCACATACCCTTATACTTCCAAACGCTTTCCTTACACTGCTTTATGAACGGCTCAAGTCCGTATTCTTCAATCTGTTCCTTGCCGTCAAGTCCGAGTTTTTTCTCGACTTCAAGCTCAACAGGAAGTCCGTGCGTGTCCCAGCCCGCTTTTCTCAAGACTTTATAGCCTTTCATTGTGCGGTAACGGGGAATCATATCCTTGATTACACGTGTGAGGACATGACCTATATGCGGTTTGCCGTTTGCCGTCGGAGGTCCGTCATAAAACGTATACGTTTCTCCGCCACGTCTTTCATCAATACTTTTCTGAAAAATGTTGTTTTCCTTCCAAAATTCGCAGGTTTTCTTTTCACGCTCAACAAAATTGAGGTTAGGGTCTACCTTATTGTACATTTTGCGCCATTCCTTTCTTATATTAATTAAAAAAGCTTTCGTCCCGTATCGAGACGAAAGCCTTTGCTTTCGCTGTACCACTCGTCATACTAACATATGCGTTCCTGTAACGGCGGAAAAACCGTCATAGCTTACTGAGAAAAAAGGTTTCGGCTATGCTGCTCCCAAGTGATTTTCGTCCGATAATACTCACTGCCGCACTTACACCGTCTGCGGCTCGCTGTCTGCTTTCCTGTCGGATTACTGTCTTGTTCAACGCATTTTTTAAATTGTCAAGTACATTATATTACAAAAATCCCGTAATGTCAACTGTTTTTATTTTATATCGTCCACAGCAGACATAAGATTTGAGCAAAGCTGGCGTATTCTCGCTTTATACGCCTCAACGTCCGCTTTTATCGAGAGCATTTCCTGATGCTTTTTTATATGCTCCTCGTCTATCTGCTTTGCAAGGCGCACCGCATCAAGCTTTGCACGGCTTATAATCGTCTGCGCCTCAAGCTCCGCATTGCGCTTCATATCCTCGGCGTTCTTTTTTGCGGTATCGAGCGATTTTTCCATTGCGCTTTCCATTCCCTGGTACTGCTCCACCGCCTGAGTTAAAAGTCCTATTCTGTCCTTTAAAGTCTGATTTTCCTTGCACAATGCCTCGTAATCGCGGATTACCTCATCAAGAAAATCATCTACCTGATCGCAGTCATATCCTTTAATCTTTTTTTCAAATTCTTTGTCCTGAATATCGACCGGTCTTAACATAGAACCCCCCCGTTCCGCCGTGTATACGGCTAAAATTAATATGCTCATATACTCTTTTTAAGAGTTATATGCTGTCTGCCCTTTCTCGTTTCATTGCCGACATCGGCAACGACAAAGCGCCCGAAACCGCGTATCGAAAGAAGGTCGTTTACAGAAAGAGTTTTTGAACCATCGCTTACTTCACGATGATTAAGCTTTACCTTGCCTTCTTCGATAAGCCGTGCGGCGTCCTGCCTTGAAAGCTTTGCGGCTGCCGCCGTTACCGCATCGATGCGCATTGACGCACACACCGTTTCGATTTCCTCATATCTGCGCTTTGGCGCAACAAAGCCGTTAAGCTCTATAATCTCTGTTTTGACGCCCTTATTTCCTATTTTACGGATATTTTCTTTTATATATTCCGCCGAATCGGTGCATACAAAAACATACGCATGCCCGTCCTCGACAATAATATCACCCATTTTACTGCGTTCAAGTCCCAGCGACATAAGCGTGCCGAGATAATCGCGATGAGTAAGTTCGTTTTTAAAACTGCACTGTATTTTAAGTACCGTTATCGGAAAAGCGTCCCCCGACGGCTCCTCCCATTCGGGAAAAACGCCGAGAAGCATACGCTCGCTTTCATCATATCCGCCGTAAAACATATAATTGCAGTCATACGGGAAATGAAATTCCTCCTTTATAAGAGCGACCTCTCCGCCGTCAAGAAACTGTGAAAACCTTGCACAGGAATATTTTCCGCACAATCGCACAATATCCTCAACTTTTGCGATAACCAATCTTTCTTCGCTTGTCATACATTCCAATCAAACGAGTTTTTTGTCTGCGCCTGTACGCTGTCACCTGTAATATCCACACCGTGCGGAGACGCTACAAATATCTCGCCCGAAACACGCTTTACATTTCCGTCAAGTCCGTAAGCCGTTCCTGTAACGAAATCAATCGCACGTCTTGCGTCCGCTTCGGGCATATTCCCCAAATCAAAAATTACCAGTCTGCGTGCCTTTACCTCGTCGGCAACTCTCTGCGAGTCGTTGAAATCGGTTGGCTTTATAACCTTTATCCTTGAACCGCTCGCACTGTTTACCGGCACTACCTTCGGCATACGCTTAAAATGCGGTTTTGCTTCCTCCTCTGTTTCCGCCTCGTCCTCTTCGTAGTAATCGTCCTCGTAATCCTCGTCCTCGCCTATTCCTACGAAGCTCTTGATTGACTTTAAAATACTCATTTGTTTATCCCCCTATTTTAGAATAATCTCTTTTACCGAAAATTGCACTGCCTATGCGGACGATATTTGCACCGCATTCGATTGCGTCCTCAAAATCGCCGCTCATACCCATTGATAAGTAGTCCATACTTACGTTGTCATATGTTTTCATTTTTGTGTCCGAAAACAATTTATGCATATTATTAAAATGCAGCTTGTTTATATCGCTATCACCCGTGTTCGGAGCTATTGTCATAAGCCCTCTGACTTTCAGGTTCGGCGTATTTGCCGCATATTTTAAAACAAAATCCAACTCCTCGGGAGCTATTCCCGATTTGCTTTCTTCGCCGGATATATTGACCTGTATCAAAATATCCATAACCTTTCCGCACGCTCTTGCACGGGCGTCTATTTCGTCCATAAGCTTTACGGAATCAACGCTGTGTATCATACAGCATTTATCTATCACATACTTTACTTTATTGGTCTGCAAATGCCCTATCAGATGCCAGTTTACCGGCTCCACCGCATTATACTTATCTCTTACCTCCTGCGGCTTGTTCTCGCCTATGTCGGTAACGCCCGCCGCAATCGCCGCATTTATCATCTCGGGAGGGTGCGTCTTTGTCACCGCCACAAGCAAAATATCACTGCGCCTGCGTCCGCTTTTTTGTGCGGCGCTTTCAATGCGCTTTTCAACCTCCGAAAGTCTTTGAGCTATATCCTGCATTTTATCGCTCCCCTATGATTATTGTGTCCATTTTGGATATTTTATTCTGCGCCGTATCCGTTGACGTTATGATTACGGAATTATCCTCCGTATCACTGTAAAGTATTTCGCACTCGCACTTGTACTGCTTGTTTCCCGCCGTTGCAAGAACGCTGTGCTTACCGTCCTCAGTGCGGATAGCCTGTATCGGCACTTTATAGCCGGTATAGCGGTTAAAGATAATGTCCACGTCTGCGTCCCTGTAAGCGAACGCTCCCTCAAGATACTGCGTGAATTTTATCATTAAAAGCGCTTTATTGTTCTCGTCCGGCTCGGATATACTGTAAATCGTTCCCGTTGTTTCGGAGTCCGCAATATTTTTAAAGCGCACCGTTACCTTTGAGCCGACTTTACAACCGGACGTTTTGTCGCTTTCAATAGGAACAAGCACGTACCACAAATGATTGTTTATTACCTTGCATATGGGATCGCCTGTCGAAACGTTTCCGCTTATGTTTCCGTAAGCGTCACGGTTGCTGTCGAGTCCCTCTATATACTCCGCCGTATATTCCTTTATTCTGTCGGGCTTTAAAACTGTTTCCAAGCCGTCAAGATAAGTGGAGAAAATACCCGATATTTCGGTGAATATCTCGTCTTTATTTGTGCCTATTCTGTTTTCGATAGCCTGCTTTTGCTGCTGCAAATCGTTTAAGCGGTTATCCTCCGACAGATCCTCGCCGGCACGGAGCTTATTAATATCCTCTTTATATCTCGCTACCTGAGAAATATTTTTCTCGTCTGCGGCGTCAAACACAGCGTTTGACTTTGCCGCTATCTGCGCCTCTACGGACGTGGAGTCCGAGGTATAGAGCGAGCTTTTTTTCATTTCGTTGGTTTCGTGAGCTATTTTCTTGTCTACAACGCTCAATTCCTTAATTGTATCACTGCTTATGGCACCGCTGTACACCGTGCTTACTATTGCGTCTTTCGATACTCTTGCGCCCTCCAGAACATGATTATATATTGTTCCCGTATTGCGTGCATAGTACACAATTTCGTCACGCACGACAAATCCCTTTGCCGAAATGCCCTCCTCATGCGTTTCCGCCTCGACAGGCACGGAATTGAGGGGTGAGTTGACATATCTGATAACAAAAATCAGCATAGCCGCAACCAATATGCAGAATAATACTGCCGCTTTCTTTTTCATTATGCCTCCTCGGTTTATCATTCATCATCAAGGTCTTTTGTTTTAACTGCGGAAGAACCGCCCGATGAGCCGCCGCTGCTTGAGGACGAGGAACTTCCCGACGAACTGCTCTCGCCCGATGACGACGACGAAGATGACTGCGACTTACCCGATGATGCTGACTGGGAGCTTCCCGACGAAGTCGACGAAGAACTGCTCGACGATGTTCCCGATGATGACGAGCCTGACGATGAAGATGACAAACTGCTCTTACTCTGCTTTGTTTCGGACGAGCTTGATGATGACGAGGTCTTTTTCTCGCTCTCTTTATTGCTGTCCGATTTCGACTGTGAAGAACCGCCCGATGATTTATCGTTCGGATTTTCAATCGTTATTCCCTCGGCGTCATAACCGAACACAGTCTGCACAAGCTCCTTTGTCTTATCCAGATCAACCTCCCACACATCGCCGATTGACGAATCGTGTCCGTACTGACCCGGAAGCTCATAGCTTTCAATGTTCTTACTGCTGAAATTCGTAAGATATTTTGAATATTTTATAATATCTTTAGCCGTAAAGTTTGTTTTTATTTCCGAAGTAATCGCCTGGAATATTGCAGGGACTTTAAGTATCATTGCCGCATTGACCTTCTGATCGACAATAGCCTTTATAAGCTTTTGCTGCATTTCTATTCTGCCCTTGTCTCCCTCGGGGTAGCCTTTAAAATAATACTTTCCCGTTTGCTCGTTGTAATAGATGGGATTTCCGTGACGGTAACGCATTACCCATACCGCCTGCTGACCGTTCAGCTTATAATCGCCGGGGGGCAGATCGATGTGCAGGCTCTGCACAGGGTCGTCATACACCATACCCACGCCGTCGCCGTAAAGGTCGGGTATTGTAAAGTCTATCGGGCCAAGCTCGTCCACAACGTGCGCAACTGCGTCAAATGAGAAATCCACATAATAGTTTATCGGAATACCCGTTATTCTGTTTACCGCCTCACAGGTTGCAGTCGGACCGCCTATAACGCCATTTTTCATATATGCGTGAGCGGCGTTTATCTTTTGGTATCTGTTTCCCACAAAAACCTTTGTATCACGCGGGATTGACAGCATCTTAACCTGTCCCGACTCTGTATCATAGCTTGCAAGCATAATTGCGTCTGTACGCAGTCCGTCCACGTCCGTACACATAAGCAGTACGTTTATTTTTCCTCCGTACGCTTCAACCGTCGAGGTGTTGTCCACCTCCTCTCCGTTAAGACCGGCGCTGTAGTTTATTCCAAGACAAGCAAGCGTTCCTATAAGCATAACGCCGAGCGTTATCCCCAAAACCTGAAAGTAACGTCTTGCATTAAATTTCGTTTTCACATTAATCTCCATTCCGCCGCCTATGAGCAGCTGTAAATACAACCGCAAAATACACCGTGTATATTCTTCACGTTTCGTTTTTGCATTATGTAAACCCCAAGGTTATCTTCCATATTAAAATACACACATCTATTATACCATTGAACAAAAAATACGTCAATATAAATCTTGACAGATTTTTTGAACATTTTATTAAATTTACGTAACAAAAAAGGAGCCGCAGCTCCTTACAAACCGTAAACGGTTTGTCTGCTTTTATATGTTTGTCGGATATGACTCTATCGCTCCGTACTTTTGAACGCTTTTTGCGCAGTAATTGTTTGACGCTTTCATAAAGCTTTTCAATTCGTTTTCGGTTATCTCCTCCAAGCGCTTTTTGCTGTGATGCAGGCTATATAAAAATGAGCCGATAAACGCATCTCCGGCGCCTGTGGTATCTTTTGCCGAAATTTTTTCTGACGGAACATATATTTCCGATTTGTCCGTATACGCATATGCTCCCTCTGCACCGCAGGTGCATAAAACAATTTTTGCAGTATGCAATAATTGTTTACAGCCGTCTTTGATATTTGGATAACCCGTTATAAAGCCTATCTCCTCGTCCGATACTTTTATTATATCCGCCATAGGCAAAAATTCATCAATCGCCGATTTAAGCAAATCCGTATCATTCCACAGCGGAAGTCTTATATTAGGATCAAAGCTGATTATTGCGCCGTTTTTCTTTGCAAGCTCAATCGCTTTTATGTGTGCGCCCTTCATAGGAAAATCTCCCAAAGACACCGAGCAGAAATGCAGGGCGAAGCAATCCTCAAAAACGCTTTCGGACAGATTATCCGCACTGTAGAGCATATCCGCAGACGGATTTCTGTAAAATGAAAACGTGCGGTTCCCCTCGCCGTCAAGGCTCACAAACGCAAGCGCCGTATTTGCCGCTTTTGTGAAAACAACGTTGTCAAGTCCTATATTGAACATCGCCAGTTCATCGGCTATTTTATGCCCGAACGGGTCGTCGCCAAGCTGTGTTATAAGCTGTGTTTTTCCGCCGAGCTTTGAAAACGCTCCCAGGACATTTGCCGGCGCTCCTCCCGTTTTCGGCGAAAATGATTTTACCTCCGAAAATCCGCAGTTCCTTTCATTCGGTATAAAATCTATAAGCGCCTCACCTATTGCAAATAATGTGTTTTTCATCACTGCTCCTCCTTATTTGGGTTTTATCAAATTCTCTCACCATATCGGACAGCTTTATTTTACGTATCCGATACGGTCCAAAATACATGTGATTATCTCTCGGAAAACTGCTATAATATTTTATGCTTACATAACGTTCTTTAAACTGCCGCAAAATTTCCGTTTTTATCGGTAAGTACGGCATATTTACCCGTCAGCATATATTCCACGGTACGCTCTGCACCGTTTGCACAATGGCGGAGATATGACACCTCCGCCACTGTAACTGTATCGCCGTTTTATAATGATCGATTAAATTAACACTCATTCTATTTTTTCAAATTTGAACTCATCATTGATATATTTATCATATGTGCCGTTCACTCTGTTAAAATGATGTTTACCCTCTTTTAATTTGAGGTTATTCTCTTTCATATATTCTGCAATTTTTAAGCGAATATCAGGGTCTATCTGCTTCAAAGTGTCAGTAGCACCGCTCGGATTTATAAAGTCTTTATAATCTACTGTCTGATTTTGTTCCACAACAAGATCGTTATAATATTTTTCCATATCGACTTCCGTAGTACACATCCAATACCAAATATATCCTGCAAAAGCCACTGCCGATATACCGAGTATAATTGACACTGCTGTAATCACTCTTAATACAATTTTTGATTTTGGCATTTTACTCCCCCTCTAATCACAGCGTACACTTAAATATCGGATTAAGCAACCCCAAATAGAACTTTATATGTCCTCTCACCGAAAGATCCTTTACGTAATATCTCTTTTTATATGTACTGCTTTCAGCTATCATAATAACACGGTACGGGCGCATAATTGTCAAATCCTTTATACGTATTCCGCCAAAGACTTTCGGAGATTTAACAATCAGCGTTATACCTCTGAACATAAAAATATCATCAATCGCCAAGTCTTTTGGGTCAATCATTCCGTAAAACATGACATCGCCTGCAAAACTGTTATTTGTACTTTCCTCAACACGAAACGAAGTTCCGTCCGTAGTTACCTGTCTGCCGACTATTGATACATCGCAGGCAATATTCTTTTCTCTCGCCATGATTTGGGCATATTTGTTTTCATAATCTTCTATGTACACCGTTTCGCATACCGGTACACAAAACTCAATAAAAACAATACATACGGCTATAAGTATACTTAATTTTTCTTTTGTTGTCAGTTTCATATAATCACCGCTTTTATAAGCTTTAACCTATATAGTCCGCCACGATTGTGCCGTACTCTTTGTAAATAAAAATACCCGCATAATCCAAATACACAATCGACTGATTATTTTCATCATACTTTTTTAAAACCACATTCCATGTTTTATTATTTTCGTCGTACCTTACATTAAAGTCATCATTTTCGTATTCTTTTCCCGTGCGGACTTTATAAATAAGCTTGCCGTATTCTATTGCTGTTTCCTCGTCCGGTATGCAGTTACCTTTGAAATTATGTGTTATTAAAAAATTTTTATCGATTATTTCCGAACGCTTTTTGCAAAACACTACGACTGTACGACTATGACAATTAATAAAAATACAATTATATATGTTTTTTTATCTGCTTTCCTTATCATTTTATACCTCCCATTCCCGTCGGAGGTGCAATACACCTCCGACATTTCCATAATTGCTCTGTTTAATTAGGGCTTCGTTACTTAAACTCATTTTTAATCGGAGAGGCAATATCCCAGCTTAACAGCTTAATTTTGTACTTGTCCCAAGCTTCTTCTGCCTTAAATGCACTATGGCCAATTGTTCCATCTACCGTTTTGTACATATAGTCTACCCAAGTAAAATCTTGTGCTTTGCGATCATGCCCTCCTAATTCATCATCCATGTAATAATGACCATTTCCACCAAAAAAGTATAGTTCTAATACTTCATGACCAAAATCATCATAAATACCATCGTTTCGTAAATCCAACAACGTTATCCATATGAAATCCGTTTCTTCACCTCGTTCGTTGCCAGAGATTGATTCACCTGTCTCACTTTTTAAATGTGTTTTCCACTTCCTAGATTGACCAGCTTCCGAGCGTTGTCCATATCCATCAAATTCACATATCGCCACATCTTCAATTGTTATTATTTCACCATCCAATTCGTATGTTAACTGAAACGGGAATTCCCCATAAGAAATTTCCGGTTTTGGAGGATTTGGCAATATGGCAAGTCCAAACCACAATGTAACCCATGGGTAAATAAACACAAAGAAAAATACTAACAGTGTTGCTATGGCAAGCAATCCAATGATAATCGGTATTTTTTTTACATTCATCAATAACCAGCCTCCTTCAATGCACTTTTAACAGCGGGCATAAGATGATTTAATATTCTTTGAACCGTGTTCGTCTGCCAACTTTCGTACCAGTGTCCACCGTGTTGTTGAGGTAAATATTCTGCCCTGTCTATAGGTGTGCTAAACCACCCTTCAAGATAATTCACAATATCTCCTTTAACAATGTATGCTGTCATGCTTGCAGAGTAACTTGATGAGCTAAGCCCATAGGCGCTGAGGTTTGATGTTGCAGGATTAAATATCATGGCATTTTTATTTGTTGCAACAGCGGCTGATGCCGCCTCAGCACCACCTTTTGAATGTCCGACAAAAGTGATTTCCTGGGAATGATCGTTTACAAATCCTTTACTATAGTTTATAGCATCCCACATATCTGCTGATTTAGGAGATAATAATTGCTCTGCATTATTTTGCCAATCGCCTAAGTCATACCATGTAGTTCCTTTGAATGCAATAGTATATTCCGAAGGATTTTGCCAATCATCAGTATCTCTTATATAGATACCCATTTTCATACCTTCTCGTCCATTCCAAACATCAATCAGTCGCCATCCTGCTATTGTTCGCTTCTCTTTTGAGTACGAAGTATCATAATCATAAATATGAGCGGCCATCTCAGCAGACTCCATAGTTGTTGGTGCTAAGCCGAACGGATCGAAAAACATGATGGGATTATTATTGGCATACACATACCAATTCAAGCCGTCCTTCGCTGGGTCTTCTGAGATGAACCGTCCAATAGATGGGTCATAATACCGATTTCTTAAATAAATCAATCCGCTTTCGGTATCGGTATACTCGCCGCAATAGCGGAACGGATCGGTCTGCATACTTCCGTCAGCTTTAAGAACATTTCCGAAACTATCATAACTATACGTGCTTAAGATATTTCCCTCGCCGTCTATACCCGAAATGACGTTTCCGTGTATATCCTTTACATATGTGCAAGCATCGGAAAACTCTATTCCGCCTACTCCGTAGCTGTACTTTTCCGTTCCGGACATTATCATATTATCGCCGTCCCAGACAAACTCCGTTTCAACGCCGTTTACGATTTTACTCTTTCGCTTGCCGTCGGCACGATAAGTATAGCTTACCTGCGGCCCGTCATTTTTCCGATAGCCTGTAAGGCGATTGAAAACATCATACGTATATGTTTCCGTTTCTGCCTCCATACCCATATTTTCATTACCCTCGGTATGCTTTGAGATAAGGTTTCCATTATTATCATGTGCATAGTTCTTACTTGCATTTTCCGAATAACCATCGTAATCCCACTCAAAGTCTGAATGATATGTAAGATGGTTAGCTTCATTGAATTCATATGTTGTCATTCTATTACGGATTTGTTGTGCACATCTGTTTCCAGCTTGATCATATATGTATCGCCCATATCTTCTGTCTATTCCATTTTCTTCTATGGTTTCGGTATAAATGCGTCCATCCCTCTCATATGTATATAATGCTGATCTTTCTGAAACGGAATCAATTTCGGATATTCGGTTTCCGGCATAATCGTAGCCATATGCAAAGCTATTAAGAACGGTTTCGCCACGCTTATTCACCATACTTGACGGCAGTCCGGCATTATTATATGCTATTTCCGTTGTTATTCCGCCGACCTGCTTTGACGTGAGGTTTCCGTTATCGTCATATGCATATGACGAAGTTACTCCGTCGGATACCTTTTGTGTTACACGTCCGAGATTATCATATGTATACGAGTCTGACATCATCTCTGTATTATTCTTCAGGACGGTATGTCCCGTTACGGCAGAATTTGCATTATACGTATAATTATTTATTACCCCATTATTCGTTTCCGAAACAAGTCTGCCGAAATTGTCATATGAATACAATATTTCATCATCAAGCGTGTCTCCGTTATAGCTTGCTTTTCCGGTAATTCTGCCTATTCCGTCATACGCAGTTATTTCGCTTATTTCTCCGCAGGAACGTTCCTTTAAGCCGAACACGCCGTAAACATTTTCTATAACGTTTCCGTTTTTGTCGGTTTTGCTTTTTTGTGTGCCGTCAATATAATTTACATATTCCTCGCTGTTGCCGAGACCGTCGGTTATTTTTTTCAAATTCCCGAACACATCATATTCATACGAATTTGTTTTTGCGTTCTCCGGAATTTCTTCCTCCGTCCTTTCCATACCTACTGTCATCTGCGTTGTTCTTCCTGCCAAATCATAGCTGTACATAACCGGTATTCCCTTTTCCTTTTTCCATACAACTCTGTTCATATTATCATAACTGTAGTAGGATTCGATATAGCAAAGTTCAACAAGAAGTTCTTTTTTAACCTTGCTCTTTACAAGATTTGAGTTTTTATCGTAATACTGCAGAGTCTGAGCGGTTTCCTCCAAAATCGGGGATTCCGTTTTAATATTTCTGCCGAGCTTATCATACGTATACGTTGTTGTTTTTCCGTTTTTATCGGTTTGGCTTATTTTCCTGCCTGCCATATCGTACACCGACGTTTCGCTTTTTGATTTGGGGTCGGTCACCTTTACAAGATTGCCGAGTACATCATATTCGTAAGTTGTTGTATTACCCATTGCGTCCGTCGATGTGATAAGGCGGTCAAGATAATCATAGGTATTGGTTGCTGTTATTTTGTTACTTCCGGAAATCGCTTCCGTTTTTATAACATTCTTGTTGTTGTCGTAATATTCCTTGGTATCCGCCGAAACCGTCCCGTCAGCGCCGACTCTCGAAGTTGTTTTTGCGCCGAAGGTATACGAAATATTATCGGTATACACAAGTGTATCATTTTCATATGTTTCTGTTTTTAAAAGCTTACCCGACGCATCATATGTATACTTTTCCTTTATATGCAAATCGGTATCCGAAAGCGTTTTCTTATATGTATGCTTTTCTGCAAGGCGCTCCGCCGCATCGTATATACGGCTCTCAAGCAGAATTTCGGTATCGCCGTTATACAGATATTTGCCCGTTTCCTTGCCCATTTCATCATACGTATATTTTATTTTTCTTCCGGTTTCATCGGTGAGTATGGCATACTCGCCGGTCGGCGTATATTCCACTGTACGCTCTGCGCCGTTTGCAAACGTATATTTTACGGGACGTGACACGGCGTCATACTGTATTTGCGTAACGTTGCCGAGCGGATCCGTACGCTTTACGGGATTGCCTAAGGTATCAAAATCATACTGCGCCGATACGGTTCCCGTATCAAGTCCGTCAGCGTCAGTAACATTTTCAATATATTCAATCGTTCTGCGGCTGTTATTGTCTGTGAACGCATTTGTCGTATTGTATACGATTACCTCGTCATTTTCGTCAAGTGCGCCGTCGCCGTTGGTATCGCCCGTCCAGACATATTCCCTTATACGCTCACCCTCTGAATTATACTCGTATTTTTTCTGCGATTTTATGAGATTATTCTTAATCACACGCTCATATTCAACCGCTTTTTTATCCTCCGTAAGCGTTGTCACAATCGAATAGTCGGTAACAAAACCGGAACCCGATTTATATTGCACATTAATCCTGCTCGGAATACCGCTCACACCTCTGTCATTTGTCCAATAAACATATGATATTTTCCGCTTGTCGTCTATGGTTACATCTTCGAGCAAATCCGGGAAATATGCACGATAGGTGTATTTTTTCCCCTGCGAGGTTATTCCGTCACCCTCCGTGCTTTGTTTAAGCAAATATCCGTTATAAGTATAACTCTTTGACGGTGATATCATATATCCGCTTTCGGAAAAATGTGATAATTGACCGTACGGAGTATATAGTCTCCTCTTACTGCCATTTGATGAACTATTGGTTTCATCCACACTTGTAGAACTGCGAACCTGTTTATCATAATATTCTCTGCTCGTTCCGTATGAATATTCACGGTTATTTGAAACAACTCCGTCTATAATATCATACGCACTCTGAACCGCATATCTGCCGCACGCCACCTTTGCCTGTTCATTTGTTTTAAAAAGACGTGTGTACTTATAGCGGCTTTCCGCTCCCGAAGGATAGATTATACGTTCTATATTATAGTTATCCACTATTCCTGTATTTGTTCTCAATTCTGCCACAATAGCGCTTTTAAAAAGTTCCTCGCTCTGCTGATTTGAATAATAGCACATACTTTCCGCTTCACGTGCATCGTAAATTGTGGTTTCACCGTTTGCGTTTGTTACCTTAAACCGCTTCACGTTTTTCTGTTTAATCAGACTGTCGTTATCAAGCGCCGATGCCGGAAGTGTTTCCAAATCATACGATATTGTCCGTGTCGCTCCTGCTTCCGAATCGTAGTACGAAATGTATTTATTGTTCCCCACCATATTGCAGGTTATTTCTCTGCCGTATGTATCTATTATTTTTGTAAGCTTATAGTTTTCATCATATTCATACTTTATGGTATTGCCGTAATTGTCGGAGAGCGCGCTTAAATATATATGATGATACGCTTTGGTCGGATTGGTTTCCATATATCGGCTGTACATATAATAATCAATTCCGCGGCTGTCATGTACAATGAAATTATATTTCACCGTCTGCTCCTCATCAAGGTAGTGCGGCTCGTAATATGATTCAAACGTCAGATACATATTTGACGTACCCGAAAACCCCGGTCTGTATACCGTCTTTGTTTCATTTTTATACTCTCTGAAATACGGATAATAATCAAACGTATTTATATTGCCGTCAATATCACGGAAAGTACACACATAATCTAAATTATAATCCGTATAATCCGTATAATTGTATTTATCATACTCATATCTGTCCATACTTGCCTCCGGCAACAGCAGTGTCCAGCCGTTTCCGAGCGTGCTCCTGTTCGGCAGAAGTTTTCTTGAAGAAATCTTATACGTTTCCTCCTTTTCGTCATACGGATCTCTTACATATGGCAGTTCCGATGTGTTTGTGAGTGTAATACCCTCCGCAGAAGATTTATATCTTCTTACGGTTTCATACAGATAATACGGGTGCCATTCGCCATCATCTCCCATAAACTCACTTGCAGGAGATGCGGGAAGCCGTCCTACAACGAACTCTTTTCCGCACATATCAATATAAAATTCATCCTGTGTGGCAAATCCGATGTACACTGTTGTTCCCGTGCTTGCGGCAAATTCATAAATATATCTGTATGAATACACCTTAGCGGCAGAGCCGTTATACCCGTAATATGATGTATTATAATACTGATTATCATAAACTCGTCTGATGTTTACGTCCATACCGTTTTTACCCGGTATGGTAAGATCTGTTTCCTCTATCGTCAGTCTGTTTGTGTCACCGGTTATGTTTTGTCCGTCCTTTTGCCCCGCATACGGTGACAAATATTTTTCTCCGAACTGATCCGCCAAAAGTGAATTCCACAATGCCGTATTTGCCGATGACGAGCTTGCACGCATCGGTTTGTTTTCCCCAGAAGGTTTGTCTTCTCCGTCCTCCTTCGGAAAATAAACTTGCCCGTTTATTACCTCGTCCTCCTGTTCTATGGGAGTATACTCATAAGGCTCATGAGTTGCCTCAGGGTCGAAATCATAATATACTCCAAATTCCTCTGTGTCCGTTTCGGCTCGTACCGTCAAAGGCATTATGCCGCTGAAAGAGCCTGTGGTGATGATTGCTGCCAAGATTAAATGTAGTCCTTTTCTCATTTGTCTTCCCTTTTCACGCAGTTTCTTTGTGTTGATATTATGAATTTAAACTTCTGCCTTCCCCTCCGTATTTGCTTCTCACCCACATTATACCATAAGAGTTTTTATTATGCAACCATTTTTTACACTATGTGACATAATTTTATTTTCATATCCATTACAAGGGAGGAATATAATTATTACAACAAAACTTTGCGGAGGTTTACTGTGTTTAACATATTTGTAGTTTCGTTTTCTTATGCGGCGGCGCTTGTCGGCGCAGGGTTTGCATCGGGTCAGGAGATAATAAGCTTTTTTGTCAGGTACGGAAAGGCAAGCCTTTTCGGGATAATGCTGTCCTCTTTGCTGTTTGGTCTGTTTGCGGCGGTAATACTCAGCAAAAGCATTGACTTTAAAACAGACTGCTACAGCGATTATTTAAGAAAGCTTATGCCACGTCCGATTGAGCGTTTATCCGAAGCGGTAACGGTTTTATACGGACTGTCGGTTTTCTGCGTGATGTCGTCCTGCTGCGGACGCATGGGATATATGCTGTTCGGTGCAGACATACGCATAGGCATTGCCGTTATGTGCGCACTGTGTGCGGCAGTGCTGTTTACAGGCACGGACGGCGCAATAAATTTTAACGCTCTCCTCGGCGCTGTCATTACAATCGGAACGATTGCGTGCTGTGTCTACATTCTTGCATACCGTGAACATCAGACCTTTTCAAACAACGCGAAAATGACTATGTCCGCTCTTAGCTATTCCGGCTACAATTTGCTCACCGCCGGGGCGGTGCTTGTGCCCATGAGCAAGCGTATCAAAAACAAAACCGACGCATATTTAACAGGTGCGGTAAGTGCTTGCATAATGTTTGCGATGATGCTTCTGCTATGGGGAATTTTAAGCATATACTACGGCAAAATCAATCTCGGCGAAATACCCATGCTCACAATGGCAATGCGCCAGAACACGGCTGTTACGGTTATTTACGGATTGCTGCTGTTTGCGGCGGTGCTGTCAACGGCGGTGTCGAGCGGTATCAGCACGGTCAATATAATAGGCACGTACACCGGGCGCATGCCGGCATGCATTATAACAATTTTATGCGGATTATGCTTCGGAATGACCGCCTTTTCCGCCTTGATTGACACAGCATACCGCTATTGCGGATACGTCGGAATTTTTGTGGTAATTTATATACTTATATTTTCTGTAAAAGGGCGAAAATTAAAGAAAAATAAAGAAATAAAGAGATATTTAAGCAAAAATTAACCAAAATCGGCTGTAATCGTGTTTGATTAAAAGAAATATTCGTGGTATTATATTTAAGTCGTTTGACGAAGGATGCGGAAAGAACTACGGGATGTAGCGCAGTTTGGTAGCGCATCTGGTTTGGGACCAGAGGGCCGCAGGTTCGAATCCTGTCATCCCGACCATTTTGACGAAATGTATGGGAGTTTAGCTCAGCTGGGAGAGCATCTGCCTTACAAGCAGAGGGTCACAGGTTCGAGCCCTGTAACTCCCACCACATAAATTCGCTGGTATAGCTCAATTGGTAGAGCAGCTGATTTGTAATCAGCAGGTCGTAGGTTCGAGTCCTATTACCAGCTCCACGGGACAAGCATTTGCTTGTCCCCTGAATATGGGAGAGTTCCCGAGTGGCCAAAGGGGACAGACTGTAAATCTGCTGCTTTCAGCTTCGGTGGTTCGAATCCACCCTCTCCCACCAATCAGCAAGTACATCAGTACTTGCTGATTTTTTTATAAAAATTACAAATGCGCATTAACTATCAGCCGATTACAAAGTCTGAATTTTCTTCTTCCAAAAGCTTAAACACCTTTGCCAGCAGATATAAAATTTTGTTCCCGTGTTTTTGGAATATTCTTTAAGCGCCGTCACATCAATATGTGACGTAATCGATGCGGAGCATTTACAAGCCCCCGAACACACCTTTCCGATAGTATTTTTCCTTATTTATAACCCTATAATTCATTTATGTTCGTTTGCAGAAGCTCTAAAAATCTGCCTGCATGAGCGCCGTCCATTTGCGTATGGTGAAACTGAAAAGAAATCTTAAGCGTTGTCTTAAAAAACTTCTTGTTATATCTGCCCCAAAAGACAAACGGATTATTGTAAACTCCGCTGTACATTCCAACCACGCCGTCAATATCGTAACTGCTTAAGGCAGATGTGCCTATTACCATACTGTCCTCTATATCATTATTCCGACAAGTGTTTTTGACCTTTTCCGTCAAAAACAAATAATCTTTATTAAACTGCCCCAAATCCTCGCAAAACTTTATATCGCACGAGCTGACTTCGCCCGTTTTGTTTTTCACGATTGTATTAACCGCAAGGCTGTCATACTGCATAAGCTTATCGCCCACGGGGAGCAGAAAAAACTCCTCCGTACTGCTTGCCGCTTTCCCGATACAGTAGCACATAAGCATATTGAATTTAAGCTTGTTTTTGCGGCTGAATTTTAAAAGCTTTGTCACATCAAGCGTCTTAAACACCGTAACCATCGGGTTTGGCGCTTTAATCCACAATGAAAAAGCTTCGGCACGCTTTGTATCGCATGGGTTTATTTCTTTAATCATATTTGCAAAACTCCACGGTGCGTGATTTCATCGAGATTTTTTTGACCTCGTATCCGTATTCCGTCAATTCCTTTTTATATGTCAGAAAGGAGTGGTCAAGAGGTACGCCGCAACAATCAAAATTACCGACCGAATCATTATTCCGCTAAAGAGAAACATAACCGAAGAAATAATTGAAAGAGCCAACGCTCTGAAAACACTGCTTTTTTTAAAGCACACAATCCAGATTATGCAGTAAGCGGCAGACAGTACCGCATCTGCAATTAGATATGCGGCAAATGCTTTGTCCGATTGCCACCCCGAAGCAAGTTCACGGAATATTGAATATCATAAACCCGAAACAGCCGAATCTTCCGATTTGTTCTAAGATTTCAATGTATTTGTTATTCCACTTATTGCAAAAACCGCCCTTGCACTTAATTGTAAATATGATATTGGGAACCATAATAACCGCAACAAAAATCAAACCGAAAACATTAATCCACTTCATATTAATCTCCGTTCCTCCTCACACCGCACCGAAGTATTAAACGTCCGATAAAACAGCCTTATATGCTCATCAAGCTTTTTAAGGCACTCCTCCTCCCGTTCGGGCTGACGGTCACACACGCCGAGCAGTATAATAACGGGCGAAACGTACATCAGTGCAAGTGTTTCGGGGTTTTCGTTTCTGATTTCGCCGTTTTCAATAAGCTTTCTGAAAATTCCGGCATGGTATTCAACCATACGGTCAACATATCTTTCAGAATAAAGCTTTGAAATCTGCGGTGTGCGGAATTGCTCAATCGTCATCATACGGCGGAAACGGCTGATTGTTTCATTATGCAATGAATACAGGAAAATCTGCCGCACCTTTCGAATGAGAAATTCCTCCGCAATATCGGAAAACACGCCCACGTCCATTTTTGCATCCTGCACGTGAATATCAATTCCGTCCGTATATTTTTCGTATTGCAACGCCGTGTTTTCAAAAATAGCGTCAAAAATCGCCTGTTTGCTCGGATAATGATTATAAAGCGAGGGCGCCTTAATCCCCACCGCTTTTGCAATTTCACCCACGCTTACAGAATCGTATCCCTTTGACGAGAACAATTCAAGCGCCTTATCAAGAATTTTTTGTTTTGTATCTTCCTGTTTCATAAGTACCCCCGCTAACTAATGTTCGTTAGTGATATTATAGTACAAAATTTTAACGTTGTCAATACCCATGCGTTTTTTAGGCAATTAATTTTTGTAAATCATAATGGAGCAACGTCTGCACCTCACCTTATTTATATTTTTGGGGAACGGGTCAAAAACATAAGCAAATACATTAAAATAATTTTACACACGAAAAAAAGAGCCGAATAAGGGCGTCCTTAATAAAACAGTATTAGATGCTTTTACAGGATAGAGTAGCGATTATGCTACTCTATCCTGTTTTTCTGTTTGAAATAATGACAGCGGCAAGAAGCCTACAAAGTCATAATAAATATCAATCTCTTGTGTCCTCTTGCCATCAACTTTCTGTGGCGCGTGGACGTAAACCCGTTTTACCATATCATTTAATATGGTTGGTGTTAATTCTTGTAAATCAAAATATTTATGGACTTTCTCTATAAAGTGTTCAATGTTTTGGGATTGCTCTTGTTGATGTTCAATCTCGGCAGTCAGCTTGACAATGTTGTTCTTTAAATCGTCCTGCTCTCTCTCGTAATTGTCGGATAACAGTTTAAAGCGCATTTCGGATAATGTGCCGTTTGCTTTATCCTCATAGATTGAAACAAATAATCGGTCTAATTCCTCAATTCGCTTTTCGGCTTTTACTATTGCCTTGCGTTTTGCGGCAAGCTCTTTCTTGACTTCCGCTTTCTGCTTTGCACCCATAATTTTGCGAAACTTATCTTCATAATTTGCGACAAATCCGATAACATATTGCAGGTGAGCTAACACACCCTTTTCAAGAACAACCGCCCTTATGAAATGCGTTGAACATTCGCCTTTGCGAGAGGTTGAGCATACAAAGTGGTCTTGTCGGCTCTCAAAATTCTTGCTTGTGCAGTAATATAATTTTTTTCCGCAATCAGCGCAATAGACAATGCCGGAGAAAATATTTGTTTTACCGAGCCTTGTAGGACGGCGTTTGTTCTTTCGTAACTCCTGTACCTTTTCCCAAGTGTCAATGTCAATAATCGCCTCGTGAGTATTTTCAAAGATTAAATGCTCGCTTTCGGGATTGTCAATCTTCTTTTTGGACTTATACGACTTTTTATGAGTTTTGAAATTTACCGTATGCCCTAAATATTCTTTCTTCGGTAACATTGTAGCTATCGTATCAGGCGCCCACTTATACGGATTTTCCGGCATCTCAAAATTTTTGTATCTGCCGTTGGTAACCCAATAGGCGCGCGGAGTTAGGATTTTCTCACGCTCTAATATCTTCGCTATCTGCGAAGTTCCGTAACCTTCCAAACAGAGATTATAGATTTTTCTTACTACCTCTGCGGCTTCCTCGTCAATTATCCATTCGTTAGGATTGTTGGGATTTTTCATATATCCGTATGGAAGAACGGTCGTCAATGGCTTGCCTGACTCACCTTTCGCCTTCATAACAGATTTTACTTTCTTTGAGGTGTCGCGCGCATACCACTCATTCATAATATTAAGAAACGGAGTGAAATCGCTTTCGGCTTGATTGTTGCTGTCAATACCGTTATTGATAGCGATAAACCGCACATCTTTATCCGGGAACATTACCTCTGTGTAAAATCCAACTTTGAGATAATCACGTCCGAAACGGCTCATATCCTTAACGATAACCGTTGATACATTTCCATTCTCGACTTCCGTTATCATAGCCTGAAATCCCTCACGTTCAAAGGTTGTTCCAGACACTCCGTCGTCAATAAAGAATTGGGGATTGGAAAGTCCATTGTCCTTTGCGTATTTACTTAAAATTGCCTTTTGATTTACAATACTGTTACTGTCGCCCTGTAACTCATCATCACGGCTAAGGCGGCAGTATAATGCCGTTATTTTTTCAGACTGTCTGTTCATATAAAATCCTCACTTTCCGACAGCCTGTCAAAACAGGATTGTACATATAGTATAACATATTTTTAATCATTTGTCATCGCCTTTCTCTGAATTGTCAGCCATCAATTTTAACAATTTTGACGGCAAAGATTTGTAACCGTCGTACACTCCGTTGAAACGGTATGTAGTCCCGCTTAATTCCATTGTAACAGTTATCTGCGGAAGTTCCGCAGATAACAGATTTTTAACTTTCATATAATTTGTTTCCTTTCTTTGAGAGTTGTCAGTAGATTTTTCAATTCGCTTATGGGGATATTTGCGTTATTTACGGTTTTTAGAATTTCCTCATTTTCAAGCTGCGTTTTCTTGTGTTCAAGATTTTTTATTTCACTCTGGAGCTTTTTGACACGCTCCGTCTTATAATTGATTTTTTGATTGATAGATTGTATATCCATAATCGTCCTCCTTGTCTTTACAATTCGGGATTGTTGTCCCTGTGATGTTTGTGTTGTTCATTCTGCTGTTTAGCACTGTCTTGATATTCGGCAAGTTTTTTGAGAATACTCGGTTTTTTCTTTGGCTGCGTTTCCTGTTGAAGCTCCGGTGTTTTCTTTAGGAACATATCAACATTTTGCTTCAAGACTTCAAGTTCGGCACGCTCCGACTTTATAGCGGTAAACTGTTCCGACAGCTTTGTTATATCCGTTTGTAATTTCTGCTGTTCAGCTTCAAGGTTTTTTATATTGGGCAGCTTATTGTTGGCTGTCCTATACGATTTTAATTCATTCGCCACTCGTTGGAATAAGTCAATTTCCTGTTTATGCTTATTGTAAAAGCTATTTTTCATCAATGAATTTTTTTGCGTATATTCCTCATATATCGGCTTCAATTTACGGTAGGTGTTCAGATTTTTCATAACGGTATCAAGTTCATTTATCCGCTGTTTGTCTGACTTGATTTTATCTTGTATTGCTTTTAATTTATTGGATTTTTCTGATACTCGTTTTGATAAATTGTCATAATTCAGTAAACCGCGTTCCTGTAAAATATTAAGCGTTTTTGCGGCGAGCTTTAAGTTATGGATTTTCGCCCAGTGTTCATATCCTTTTGACTGCTGACATTTTATATTGTGTTCAATATCAATAAGCAAGTCAACCGTTGTCGGTCGGTATATGCCCTTGATACGACGTTCAATATTGCCCCTGCTGTATGCTTTGCCGATAGTATCGGTTTTTGTAAAACGCTTATTATTTTTATCCCGAAACCATAGAAATTCATCTTGTCGTACTTCATAATTTTTATCGCTCATTCGGCGTAGAAAATCCTTGTAATCAACGGAATATAAGATACATTCGTCAATCGCTTTCTTGATACGGTATTTGTTGGATATGTAGGTTTTCTTGTGTTCATAGTTCCTACTGCTTTTGTTGGGTTCAATAATATTCAAGCCGTATTCGGCGCAGATTTTGTCGCTGATTTCCCGTATGCGATAATACGATTTTTTATCGGATTTATACCGCTTATGGTCTTTAAAGCTAACCGCATTGAAAATAATATGATTATGATAATGACCGCAGTTTGTATGAGTGGCAATTACATATTCATATTTTCCACCTAAAACCTCATCTGCAAATTTCTTCCCGATTTCGTGACACTGTTCCGGCGTTACCTCGCCTTGTTTGAAAGATTGGATAAGATGATAAGCTTGATTTTCGCCGCCGTTTCTTGCGTTCTGCGCCGTTAATGCAAATTCCAACTCCGCTGTTTCATAAGCGCAGCCAAATGTTGAGATGTATTCGCCGTTTTCGGTTTTGAGGTCGTTGCCGATATATGTTATTGACTTGCCGACAGTGTGCTTGACAGCGTGGATTTTAGTAATTGCCATATATCGTCTACCTTTGTTTTTATATCATTAATGTCTTGTTCCATAATTCCATAAGTATTGGCGTTACGGGTTATCTGATTGATATTTTTACCGATAGCGTTCATTTCCTTAACTGCCGCCTTTAAGTCGGAAGTATCAACATTTATAACATATCCGTCAATCGCCATTTTTCTAAAATACGCTCCCTTATTCGTGACATTAGACGAACGGAAGTGGTTATTTATTAGGTTCAATTCCTCTTCGTTCACATAAAATTTCACTTGTATTGCTCTGCTGCGGTTCTTCAATAAATTTCACCTCCTCTCGCTTTCGGATAAACTTTTTTAGCAAAATTCCCAACGGAAATTTTAACGCCTTTTGTACTTTGAGTACCAAAGGGTTATGCTTGCTAAAAAAGTTTCTCCCTATATTAGAACTATAAATACGTTTGTAAAATAACAATACGCATATATAATACATATTAAATTATATCACGAATTATAAATATGTCAATATTATTTTACAAAAATTATTTATGCACTTGAAATTCGGAAATAAATGTGTTATACTATGGTTGAGGTGAAATAAAAATGGATAAATCAGAATTGACAATAGGTCAGCGCGTCAGGAAAGCGAGAAAGGACAAAGGCTATAACCAGACGGAATTAGCGAATGTTCTGGGTAAATCTATCCGTACAATTCAGAAATATGAAAACGGCGAGATAGAAATTTCTCTTAGTATGATGAATGAGCTTGCAAAGGTGCTTGATACTACTACAACATATTTGCTCGGCTACAAGGCGGAAACAGTAAAGCCTGAAATCACAACATTTGCGGACGTAGCGGCGATGTTGTTTGAGCTTGAAAAAATAACGGGATTGAAATTTGATATTGATGTGAAACGTCCGCCGAGAAACGATAATTGGGAATGCTCTCTGAAATTTGACGGTAAAGTAAAGACGGATTTTAACGCTGATATGTGCCTGTTCCTTGAAGATTGGAAAGACGCAAAAGAGGATTGTTCACAAGAAGCATACGAGGAATGGAAAGACAAAACGCTTGCCTATTATTCAAGACTTTCGGTATCAACTCAACCAAAGCCTAAAAAAGACGATAACGCAATCACAAGAAAAATTGTTCCGTCAATAGATTTATAAAAAAGTCGCTTTGCGACTACGCTGCGCTTTTTTATAATAAGCAAAATTGCTCACGTTGCGAGCAATTTCCTATAAGATAAAAATATGCCCCGTGAATTTTGTTCACGGGGCATATTCATCAATCAAATATATCCTTAAATATTTGGTCTTTATCAAATATTAAGCTGTCGAATATCATCTGAACGCCAAGCCTGAAACCCAATTTAAAATTTTCCAAACTAACGGCTGCGGTTATTTCGTCGTGAGTATTTACGAGATTATTAAAAATATCTAATTCCTTGCCTTCCAACAGTTCGTTCAGCTTATTCTCGCAATTACAAAACCGTTTAATATCTTTGGCGTATTGAGAATTTCTGTTATATAGTTTTTGATTGGGTTGTATATTCCCATAGTACAATTCTTCAATAAAATTCATTTTCGACCTCCATTACTGCGCTTGTAACAGGAGCTTATGAGCAACTATATAATACGCGCTGTCTACCGGTGGAATATCCCAATAGCAAAAGTCTCCTACACGGTCAACGGCAGGATTGTATGACGGGTCGGCTGCCTGATATATTTTTGTGTGCGCTTCCTGAATTGCGGTGTTGTAGTCCTTGCCGTTCTGAACCTCTACAATAATATCCGCAAGTAATAATCTTAATTCGTCCTCAATCTGTTTATACACGTCGGGACGCATATAAATATCTCTTGTAACTCGGATTGCATTTTGTGAAATTGCAGATAAGAGCGCGTAACCGTATCCGTTGGTCCGATTTGCGATTACCGCCTTTCGGATTGCAGTATTTGCTCTTGCGCTTGCCGAACCGTAACCCTCGCCGTTCGCCACGCTGTCCAGTATTGGACTGATTAGATTTTCCGTAACGGTAATTGCAGCTTCATCTGTTCCATACGGTGCGCACTCTCTCGGAACGGGAGCCGCTAACGCAGTAATGCTTGACGCAGACAAAGCAGCAATTAGTAATAGTGTAATTAGTTTTTTCATTGTCATTTCCTCCTGATAAATTATTTTGTACTATAATTATATCATAGAGCAAATACCGCGCCCAGCGTGTAAAGCGCCGATATTTTATACGGCGAGCTGTATATAGCGCACAAATTCATTTTACACTTGATGTTTTGTGTCAAACTCACTTTGATACAAAACATTAAGTACACAATACAGCTTTGAAAAAGCTGTATTCAGACTGTCGAAAAAGTCCAGTAAACGCTGGGCTTTTTTGCATAAATATGGTATAATAGAAGCGGTGATGAAAATGATAGTGAAGGAAAGAGAAAACCGCGACCAGCTTGAAGTATTCAGCATAGAGGAATTTGTGCCTGCAGACCATTTGCTCAGAAAAATAGACGGCGCAGTAAATTTCAGCCATATCTATGACATAGTGGAAGATTTATACTGTGCAGATAACGGTAGACCAAGCATAGATCCTGTAGTAATATTTAAAATGGTATTAATACAGCATTTATACGGACTGCCGTCACTCAGAAGAACAGTAGAAGAAATTAAAATGAATGTGGCATACAGATGGTTTTTGGGATATTTGATGAACGAGCAGATACCGCATTTTTCAACCGTAAGCTACAATTTCAAGCATAGATACACCGAAAAAACAATAGAAGAAATATTTTATTGGATATTAAGCGAAATAGATAACGCGGGATATTTATCACCTGAAGCTGTATTTGTAGACGGAACGCATATTAAAGCAAATGCCAATTTGAAGAAAGCGGTAAAAAAGGCAGTACCGCAGGCGGCAAAGACCTACGAAAAGCAGTTGATGGAAGAAATTAACGAAGATCGAAACGACCACGGCAAGAAACCTTTTGACGGATCTAAACCGCCCGAGGAAAAGGAAATTTCGGAATCTACAACCGACCCTGGAAGCGGAGTGTTTCACAAGGGAGAACATAAAAAGTGTTTTGCGTATACAGCTCAGACAGGCTGTGATAAAAATGGATATATAATGGATGTGACGGTAAATCCGGGTAATGTACACGACAGTGTAGCATTTGACGGATTATATGACAGACTTGTAGAGAAAAATCCCGAGATAAAGGCAATAGTAGCCGATGCAGGCTATAAAACACCGTGGATAAGCAAGAAGATACTTGATGATGGCAGAGTACCCGTATTACCGTACAAAAGACCGATGAGTAAGAAAGGATTTTTCCCGCCTTATGAATATGTTTACGATGAATATTTTAATTGCGTAATATGTCCCGAAAACCAAGTGCTTAACTACGCTACAACCAACCGAGAAGGGTACAGAGAGTTTAAGAGTAAAGGCTATATTTGCGAAAGCTGTCCGTCAAGGCATTTATGCACGGAAAACCAGAAATTTGAAAAAACTGTTACAAAGCATATATGGTCGGATTACCTTGAAACAGTGGAAGACATCAGGCATACGCCGGAGTATAAGGCTTTGTACGAACGACGAAAAGAGACAATTGAACGAGTATTCGCAGACGCGAAAGAAAAATACGCAATGCGATATACACCGTATCGAGGCTTATCCCAAGTCACAAATTGGGTTAGGCTTAAATTTGCTGCTATGAATTTAAAAAAGTATGCACTGCATAGGTGGAAAAGGTCTCACCTATACGGTGCTTTGTTTAGATTCTATACATTTTTTGTCAAAACAAAATTTATAACCCTAAATCTCGCTTGAAATTTAGGGTTATTCGACAGTCTGAATACAGCTTTGAAAAAGCTGTATTGATAAATATTTAAAAAATTATTTAAAATATCAATAAATATCTTGACAGACAACAAATTGTTGTGTATAATATATTTGACAACAAGTTGTAGTGAAAATGCTTCAGGGAGTGATAAAATGCAAAAGAAAACAATAACAGAATCAGAATACGAGCTTATGCGGATTTTATGGAACGCAGACAAACCGCTCGGAATGGCAGACATTATGAAGCATCTGCCCGAAGATAAATGGACACGGAACGCGGCTGCAACATTACTTCTCAGACTTGCAGACAAGGGTTTTGCTGCTTATGAAAAAAGCGGTAAGTTCAATTTCTATTACGCGGTGGTGAAACAGGACGATTACAGCAGAAAGGAAACAAAATCGCTACTGCAAAGGCTCTACAACGGCTCCATTAAAAATCTTGTCGCGTCATTGTATGAGAAGGATGAAATAGGCGATAAGGAACTTGACGAGTTAAGGAGATTGTTAAATAAGGACAAATAAGCTATGTGGGGAATTTTTAAAACAGTATTATATTTAAGCTTAATAGGTGCGGGCGCGACTGCGTTGCTCACATTGTTAAAGCCGTTTACGGTAAAACATCTGCCGGCGAGATGGCAGTATTATATATGGCTGTTGGTTACAGTGTGTATGCTTATACCGTTCTGGAGATTTATTCCGCAACGGCAGGCGTGGCAGTTTACAGAGCGGTTTGTGCCGTCCGCGCAGACGCAGCAGGTCGGGAATCAGTCGACAGATCAGGCGCAATCCGGTACGGGCTTTGAACCATCGTCAGTTCCATACATCGAAACTGTGAATCTGACCGAAAACGGATTAACCATACATGATTTAATTGCCTATGTATGGCTTGCGGGTACGGGAATATTTTTAACGCTCGCAGTCGGCAGCTACGCGGTATTTCTTCTGAAAAAGCGAAAAAACAGTATCGCGCTTGAAAGCAATTCACTGTTTGACGATGTGAAAAGAGAACTGAAAATCAAAAGAAAAATAAGGGTAAGAGTATCAAGAGATACGGACTCGCCCATGCTTGTGGGAACGCTGTTTCCGATAATATACATACCTATAAAATCCGTTGACACTAATGCGCTCAAAATGATTTTTCGTCATGAGCTGATGCATTACAAGCACGGTGATTTGCTGTATAAATGGCTGACGCTTTTTGTAAATGCCGTGCATTGGTTCAATCCGTTTGCATATCTGCTGAGTGCAAATGTAAATCAAGCGTGCGAGGTAGCGTGCGATATGGCTGTTATAAAAAATATGAGCGACAGCAACAGACAGTTTTATATGGAAACAATACTTGAAATGGTTGAAAGGGGGAAGAAAAATGTTTAAAAATTTCTACACAACGCGCATGAGTGCGAAGGGCAAAACATTACAAACACGGTTTATGAAAATGCGCCGTAAAAACGGCAGATTTTCACGCATAGCAGGTGCCGGTACAGCCTTGATTATGGTGCTGAGTCTTGCGTTCGTATTGATTGCCTGCGCTGCTGAGGACGGCAGAAAGGATAACGCTGTAACGAATCTTGAAATCAGCGCGGAACAGCTTAACGAATACCGTGACCACATGGTCGGCTCGATAATGGCTGATATAGCCTATGCCGATAGTGATAGGGTTGTGTTTTACTATGGCGGCGGAGTGTATGTCTATGACCTTGCCAATAACGCGCTTGCGCGGAGCTTTGACCTTAACAAGCTAAACTGCGCCCGGTTTCAGCAGGGAGACTACAGTCTGGCTATAACAGTAAGCGCGGACGGTAAAACGGCACTGCTCGTAAATTATGGTGAATATGATAGCATAAAAAACTTTAAAAACTATCGTCTTGATTTGGAAAACGGGATTGCTTATGAAACGAAGGAGACTGAGCTTAAAAATCCGGCAGACGGTTTTGCGGACAGCTATGAAACCGTAAACGACGAGGGGTGGCTGAGCAGCAGATGCATTCGCAGCGGCGGCAAGCTTTATTATTTGATACTAAATGAAGGCTGGACGTGGAGGTTTATACGGCTTGTACGCCTTGACGAAACAACAGGAGAAAAGCAGGAATATTATGTGTTCAATAACGGAGAGAGAGCGGTACTAAGCCTGTACGACAGAGTAAGCTCGTACCTTGAAGGAGAGTTCAGACGCGTATATGCGCCGTATTATGAAATAGTTGATTTATCAATTTCAAACTGGCAGGAAAACGGAAATGAAGCTACCTTCTTTTATACAGTGACAGACAAAAACTACAACCGAGATCCTGATACTGTGGATTACATTATAAAAGCAAGGGAGGGCGGTGATAAAAACTACGAAAAATATAAAGAAGATTATCTTGCGGAACACGAGACGAATTATGAATTTAAAGCCGTTTACGAAAACGGTAAAATAAATTTATTCTATAACATCTCTCCGAAAGGTCAGGAGTGGGAGCCTGTAAAGATAGATGATTTTGTTATGAATTAAGGAATCACTGATTCCTTAACAAGCGGAGGTGCGGATAAAATGAAAAAGCTTTCATACGTTATGTTTGTCATTGCGATTGCTCTGTCATATTGGACGGTCGGCATAACTTGTTTCAGCTACGCGGGAATGCTGTGCGCCATAGCTCATGAAGGGGCAAGCGTTCCGGCAAATATAGTTTTCTGTTTGGTCTTGCTTCCTTATGGCTTGGCAACGCTGCTCTTTGCCGGCTTGGGCGTGTTGTTTTACAGAAAGGGAAAGAAAAATGTTTAAAAATTTTTACACAACGCGCATGAGCGCGAAGGGCAAAACATTACAAACACGTTTTATGAAAATGCGCTCGCATAAAGGAAAGCGGCACAGACTGCTCGGAATAATTACAGCGTTAATATTGGCGGCTATGCTGGCTGTTGCTGTAATTTTTATCGCCGCGTCGGACGGCTTCAATCCCGTACGGTTCTTAAACGGCGTAAGCTCTGACACTGTTTCGGCAATTGACGTTTTTAACGGAAATACGGGAAAACGCTATATTATTGATGAAAAAGATGATATACAGTACATAATCGAAAATCTGCAAAATGCGGATTTCAGGATAAGACAATTATCAATGGGATATGTCGGGACAAGATTTAATCTTGATTTTATCGATAATAACGGAAACAGAATGGATAAGGTCATTATAAACGCTGACGATACCTTGCGGAAGGATCCGTTTTTCTATACAGAGAAAAACGCGGCTCTGTGTACGGAGTATCTGGAAAACTTAGAATATATGCTTGATAAAGCTCCGCCGGAGGAAGGCGCGTTCATGGTTATACCTGTCTTATCTGCAAATTATGGTGTGATACACACCTATATCCCAATCACTGATGAGGAATACGAACGCTGTATAAATGATACAAACGTCCTGCCGGTTAAAAAGCCCGCCGATTACGGCGTAATGATATATAAGGATATTGAGGAATACGAGCGTTATGATGTTCCCGCGCCGCCGTCACAGTCGCTTATAGAGCTTGCGAAAACAAAAGCGGATTACATGGTCTTTACTCCCGATGAAATACATAATATAACCGCGGCAGAGTTTAGCGTAACATTTGGCGATGAAACGAGAACGGAAACACTTACAGACAGCGGCAAATTAAGTGAGCTTGAGCGAATATTGCAGGAAGCGCGTGAGTCGGCAAAGGGAGGCTGCCCGTACAGCGGCAAGATGGAGATTTCATTCGAGCGCGGACGGCACACGACAATATATTTTGCAACCGACAGCTGTAACGGTATAATCTTGGGCACAAACGGCGGATATGAAATTTACAAAGAGGAAAAAGAGGCAATATGGGAAATGTTTCCTAAAATTAACGCTTGGTTTAAAGAAATGGGATTTATTTAAAAGGAGTGTGAAATTATGAAAAAGTATATATCAATTACGTTTATTTTAATCGCTTGTCTATTGGCGGCTGTTCCTGCATACGCGGGAAGTATTCCAGAGGATTTACTGGGCGCGGATTACGCGCAGGTATATTTCGGCGAGATAAAAAGTATTGTTCCAAACGGCGAGGACAGTACCGTAACTATTGTTCAGAAGCTGAATATTAAGGGTGAGTTTACGGAAGGCATGGAGTATGTCTATGATGACGTCGGCTTTTTCTCTGGTGCTACCCCGGAAGTCGGCAAAACATATTTATGCGGTTATTTCGATGAAAACAATCCGGTTTATATATGGGAAACGTCAAGTCTTGATACCAAAACGCTTAAAATTTTGAACAAAACCGGCGGCGGTATGGAAGAACGTATGGAAGAGTATCTTAACTCAGGTCTGTTTGACGAAGCCGAGCGGAAGCGCTTGGATAAAGCAGGAGTGAAAGAAGCTGTATCTGTTGGCGTTATAGGCGGTGCGGATGGACCTACGGCGATGTATGTAACATCAAGTGTGAATATGTGGTTATTGTTTGCTGTTGGCGGATTGGTAATATTATTAGCCTCCGTAATAGGTATTTATATTCATAAGCAAAAAAGATGAACATGAATAAATGCCCTGTTTCTTCTCTATGGGAGCAGGGCATTTTGAGTGGACATTTAAAAGTGGATTTTTAAGGTATGGAATATAACTATACGTACCCCCTAAGTTCTAAACGTTTTTGAGGTTGAAAACACCAGTGTTTATGCGGGTTTCAAAATCCTAAATGGTAACATCTGTTCGTCAGCATACCCTCGAAAATGTCCGCATTTTAAACCCTGATTTTAAGGTTAAAGGTCAAACTATATTACCTCGTCAGTTTTGAGTGGTTTTAGCATAGGATTTATGCGGTTTATAAGCCCTTAAAGCGTGACAAAGAGAAAGGCATACCGCAATTTTACTTTGCGATATGCCTTTTTCGTACCCTGTATGACAGACCGTCATAAAACCAATTACGATACTGTTTTATTACGGACTGCCGTATCGGCTCTTTTTAAAATTAGTCTACAAGCGACAAGATTGCCATTTCGGCTGCGTCCCCGCGGCGGGGTCCGAGCTGATGTATTCTTGTATAACCGCCGTTTCTTTCCGCATACTTCGGAGCGATTTCGTCAAAAAGCTTTTTAACTACGTCTTCTTCGTTTATGAATGCGAGTGCCTGACGGCGGGCTGCAAGAGTATTTTTCTTGCCAAGAGTTATCATCTTTTCAGCCATACTCTGTGTTTCTTTTGCTCTTGTTATAGTTGTTTCTATCTTACCTGTTTTGAGAAAATTGGTTACTAAGCCTCTTAAAAGAGCTTTTCTCTGGTCGGTAGGAAGATTTAACTTTCTTGTTCCCGGCATATCCAGTACCTCCTATTACTCTTCTTCTTTCTTAAGGAATAGACCCAAACCCTTAAGCTTGTTTATAACTTCTTCAAGCGACTTTCTTCCGAGGTTTCTGACTTTCATCATATCCTCCTCCGATTTGTTTGTAAGATCCTCAACAGTGTTGATTCCCGCACGCTTTAAGCAGTTATACGAACGAACCGATAAGTCAAGTTCTTCTATTGTCATTTCCAGAACTTTTTCTTTCTTGGTTTCTTCCTTCTCTACGATAATTTCCGTATTCTTTGCATCATCCGAAAGGTCTACGAACAATCTCAAAAGGTCATTCATAATCTTTGCAGCCAGCGAAACAGCTTCGTCCGGCTTGATTGTTCCGTTTGTCCATAATTCGACTGTCAATTCCTCACGATCCGTGTACTGACCGACACGAGTGTTTTCAACCGTGTAATTAACCTTCGTTACGGGCGTGTATATCGAATCCACGGGGATAACGCCGATAGCAGGCTGCATTTCCTGCTTATTCTTTTCTGCGCTTACGTATCCTCTGCCCTTTGAAAGGGTTATTTCAACATACAGTCTTGCTTCGTCATTAAGAGTTGCAATGTGGAGGTCGGGATTGAATATCTCAACATCGCTGTCGCACTTTATGTCACCTGCGGTGATTTCCTGTGCGCCCTTTGCTTCGATGTAAACAGTTTTGGGACTGTCACCGTGAAGCTTTATTGCCATTTTCTTAATATTTAAAATAATTTCCGCAACGTCTTCCGTAACTCCGGGTACTGTTGAAAATTCGTGCTGTACGCCTTCAATCTTGATTGAAGTAGCCGCAGCACCGGGTAATGATGAAAGTAATATTCTGCGCAATGAGTTTCCGAGTGTTGTTCCGTAGCCGCGCTCCAGGGGAGATACGACAAACTTACCGTATCTTCCGTCCTCGGATAATTCAACGCATTCTATATTCGGCTTTTCCATTTCTATCATTCAGAGAACCCTCCTTCTTAAAATGAGCTTGCCGCTGTACTTAAACGGCAGCTGCTGCAAACATTTCTTTATATCCACTTACCGAGGGTAACATGTGATTATTTCGAGTACAACTCGACGATGAGATGTTCTTCAACATCATAATCGATATCTTCTCTTTCGGAAAGTCTTAATACTTTTCCTGTCAGAGTATCTCTGTTCATATCAAGCCAAGCGGGAATTACTCTTTTCGCATTTGTCTCAACGATTTCCTTAATTCTTACAGAATTTTTGCTCTTTTCTCTTACAGCGATTACGTCGCCCGGTTTTACCAGATATGACGGAATGTCAACCTTTGAACCGTTTACGGTTATATGACCGTGATTTACGATCTGTCTTGCTTCACGTCTTGTGTTAGCGAGACCGAGTCTGTAAACAACGTTGTCCAGTCTTGATTCGAGAAGCTGTAAAAGCATTTCGCCCGTTACGCCGTTCTTCTTTGTAGCCAGAACATAGTAGTGTCTGAACTGCTTTTCAAGTATACCGTATATGAACTTAACCTTCTGCTTTTCGTTAAGCTGTAAGCCATATTCCGACTGCTTCTTTCTTGACTGCTTCGGGTTCTTGTTTGAACTCTTGTCTATACCCATAACTCCCGGTTCAATGCCTAACGTTCTGCATCTCTTTAATACCGGCTGTATATTTCTTGCCATACTCTTTTTCCTCCTTTACTAATAATTACAAATCAGACTCTTCTTCTCTTAGGAGGTCTGCATCCGTTATGAGGAATAGGCGTTACGTCCTTAATCATTGTAACGTCAAGACCTGTTGCCTGCAAAGCGCGGATTGCTGCTTCACGTCCGGCACCCGGTCCTTTTACATAAACCTCAACAGTTTTCATACCGTGTTCCATTGCAGCTTTTGCGGCTGTTTCTGCTGCCGACTGTGCTGCGAACGGTGTGCTCTTTCTTGAACCTCTGAAGCCTAAGCCCCCGGCACTTGCCCAGGAAATTGCGTTTCCGGCTGTATCTGTTATTGTAACTATCGTATTATTAAAGGTTGAGCGAATATGAGCTGCGCCTTTTTCTACATTTTTTCTATCACGACGACGTGTACGTGTAGTTTTCTTTGCTACCTTTGCCATTAGCTTAGTCCCTCCTTTATTTCTTCTTTCCTGCTATTGTCTTTGCAGGGCCCTTGCGGGTTCTTGCATTGTTCTTAGTGTTCTGTCCTCTTACGGGGAGACCCTTTCTGTGTCTGATGCCCCTGTAGCATCCGATTTCCATCAATCTCTTGATGTCGAGTGCTATCTGACGTCTCAAATCACCTTCAACCGTGAATTCAGCGTCAATTGTTTCTCTGAGCTTGTTAACCTCAGCTTCGGAAAGATCCTTTACTCTTGTGTCGGGATTAATTCCGTTTTTAGCGAGAATTTTTTGTGAACTTTTAAGACCAATACCATAAATATAGGTAAGACCAACTTCGACTCTCTTATCTTTTGGTAAGTCAACACCTGCTATTCTTGCCATACTTTTCTACACCTCCGTTAAAGATATCATCAAAAATTTTTTTATAGTGTGTTGATATTATAAGCTTGTAACGGGCATTGCCCGAAACAAGTCATAACCTGATTGTACTAAAGACCGGTAATATACTGCTCAACCCTGCTTCTGCTTATGCTTCGGGTTTTCGCAGATAACCATTACCTTGCCTTTTCTCTTTATGATTTTGCATTTTTCGCAAATCGGTTTTACTGACGGACGTACTTTCATTCGTATTACCTCCTCATCCTTACTTAGATCTCCAAGTAATTCTGCCTCTTGAAAGGTCGTAGGGACTCATCTCCATTGTAACCTTATCGCCCGGCAAAATTTTTATGAAGTTCATTCTCAGTTTGCCTGAAATATGTGCCAATACTTGGTGTCCATTTTCAAGCTCTACTTTAAACATTGCGTTCGGCAGAGTTTCAACAACTGTACCCTCTACTTCCAAAACATCATCCTTAGCCATTATTTCCTCCTAATATCAAACCGTGAGGTTTGTTTTTACCTAAGAACCATTTCCGCTAATGCTTTTCGCAATTCGGCGTTTGTGACTTTCTGTCCCGACTCCAGCTTATTCTGTATAAACTCCGAAATCTTTCCCGACGCCTGAATATGCTTGAGCTTCTTCTTCTTCGGGCGGTCTGCTCTGCGCAAATCGCCATCTGCAAGATATGCATAGCCGTTATCCACAGACATTACGATAAATAAACCGCCTTTGTCACGCCCTGCTATGGAGCGCACCTCCGACCCTGTTTTTACTTCCATATCACACCTCATTAAAGCGTTAATATTTCACAGCCGTCTTTTGTTACAATGACGGTGTTTTCGTAATGAGCCGCTAAACTTCCATCATCGGTAACCACAGTCCAGTCATCATCAAGTACGCATACGTGATAATCGCCTGCCGCTACCATAGGCTCTATCGCAAGCGCCATTCCTGCCGCAAGCTTTACGCCGTGACCCGCTTTTCCGAAATTCGGAACGCTCGGATCCTCGTGCATTTCCCTGCCTATTCCGTGCCCCACAAGGTCACGCACAACCCCGAAGCCGTGATCTTCAACGTACTTCTGGATCGCTGATGAAACATCACCTAACTTGGCACCGTGCTTTAAATACTTTATTCCCTCAAAAAAGCTCTGCTGTGTCACGTCGATAAGCTTCTGTGCCTCCGCACTTATCTTGCCGACTCCGAAAGTCCTTGCGGCGTCTGAATGCCACCCGTCAAGGATACAGCCGAGATCGATACTTATTATATCGCCCTCTTTAAGCACGCAGTGCTTATTCGGGATACCGTGCACCACCTCATCGTTTACCGATGCGCAGATAGTAGCCGGATAACCCTCGTAATGAAGGAAATTGGGTGTTGCACCCTTAGATTTATAGAAATCATATGCAATCTTATCGAGATGCTTTGTATTCACTCCCGGCTTTATATTCTTTTCCAGAAGCTCAAGGCACTCCTTTGTAAGCTTGCACGATTCTCTCATCTTTTCAACTTGTTTCGCCGATTTAATGGTAATCATTCAAATCTACTCCTCAAGTCTCAGAGCAGTCATAACGTTCTTTGTCGTATCTGCCAGTTCTTCTTCGCCCTTCGCCGTAACGAGGAGATTAAGCTTTGCATAATATGCCTTTATCGGTTCTGTCTGCTCATGGTAAACGTGAAGTCTGTTTTTAATGGTTTCGGGATTATCGTCAGCACGCTGAATTAAATCTCCTCCGCATTTATCACATTTACCTTCTGTTTCAGGCTTATTGAAAATTGTGCTGTAAGGCGCTCCGCATTTTGAACATTCACGTCTTGATGAAAGTCTTTCGACAATCGCTTCGTCATCAACTTCAAGCGAGAGCACTTTATCAATTTTTACGCCTGATTCCGTCAAAGCCTCTGCCTGTGCCGTGGTACGGGGAAATCCGTCAAGGATAAATCCCTTTGCACAGTCAGGCTGACTTAAACGTTCTTTTACTATAGAAACAATAACGTCGTCGGGAACAAGCTTACCGTCGTTTATATACTTTTCGGCAAGCTTGCCTACCTCAGTCTGTTCCTTGATGGCGGTTCTGAGCATTACTCCCGTCGATATTGTATCGACGCCGAGCTTCTTTGCTAAGATTTCGCCCTGAGTACCCTTGCCGGCACCCGGAGGGCCCATTAATACTAAATTCATATTGTTCCGCCTTTCCTGCAATTATTCAAGGAATCCGTGGTAATGACGCATTACCATCTGCGATTCAATCTGTCTTACCGTTTCAAGCGCAACGCCTTCCATAATGAGCAGCGATGTACCGCCAAGCTGGAGACCCGGCATATTGAACAATCCGCCCACAACTACAGGCAGTATAGCTATAATTCCGAGGAATATAGCGCCGATAAGATTGAGTCTTGAAGTTACTTTTGCTATAAAATCGCTTGTCGGCTTACCCGGTCTGATACCCGGTATAAATCCGCCGTTCTTCTTAACATTATTCGAGATTTCAATCGGATTGAACTGAATTGTCGAATAGAAGTATGTGAAGAATATTATGAGCAGGAAGTATATAACTGCATAAACGATTTCAGTCCATGTGGGACCATATCCTGCCGAAAGACAGCCTAAAAGTATACCGCCGAGCGAGCTTGTGTCAGGCATATTTCCGCCGGTTACAAGTCTTACGATAGTAGCCGGGAAAGCCATAATACTTGATGCGAAGATGATCGGCATAACGCCGCCTGCCGCAATCTTTATAGGAATGTTTGTCGACTGACCGCCGTACATTTTTCTTCCTACAACACGCTTTGCATACTGAACGGGAATTCTTCTTTCAGCGTCCGAGAACCATACTACAAATGCGATAGCCGCAATTGCGATGATTACGATAGCTGCCGAAATGGCAATACCCTTAACGGTAACACCCGTTGCTAAGAACTGTCTGTAAATGCTTATACCTGCTGTCGGTATTCTCGAAACGATACCGGCGAAGATGATAAGCGAAACACCGTTGCCGAGACCCTTTTCCGTAATACGTTCACCTAGCCATACGATAAACGCCGTACCTGCAGTAAATGTAAGTACAATTACGAAGAATGCCAGCACACCGGGGTTTGTGATTGCCTGGATATTATTCGTTACGCTCATATTGTACAATGTAACGTACAAGCCTGCGCCCTGAATAAATGCAAGCACGATACCGAGGTATCTTGTGATTTTGTTGATTTTCTTTCTGCCCTCAACGCCCTCTTTTGCAAGACGTTCAAGGGACGGAATAGCTACAGTCAAAAGCTGTATAATAATCGACGCATTGATGTACGGCGATACACCCATCGCCATAACGGTCGCATTCGAGAAAGCGCCGCCCGTAAATACATCAAACAGTGAGAAAAGGTCTGTTCCGCCTGCACCCAAAAATGCTTTCATTGCGTCCGGACTCAGATAAGGAACGGGAATATGCGCTCCCAATCTGAATACGATAAGCATCATGATGGTGAACAGAATTCTGCGTCTTAAATCGGGGATTTTCCACGCATTTCTGAAAGTACTGAACATAGTTACATCACCTCAGCCTTTCCGCCTGCCTTTTCTATCTTTTCTTTTGCGGAAGCACTGTACTTGGCAACCTTAACGTTTACCTTTTTAGTAACTTCTCCTCTGCCTAAAATCTTGACGCCGTCATAAGCCTTGCTGATAACACCCTTTTCTATAAGAGTTTCTGCAGTAACTTCTGCATTGTCGTCAAATTTATTGAGATCTTCAACATTTATTGAAACATATTTCTTAGCGAAAATGTTCGTGAAGCCGCGCTTAGGCAGACGTCTGTATAACGGCATCTGACCGCCTTCAAAGCCCGGTCTTACACCGCCGCCGCTGCGGGCATTCTGACCCTTATGACCTTTACCTGAAGTCTTGCCTGTACCTGAACCGATACCACGTCCAACAATCTTTGAACGATGCTTTGAGCCTTCAGCAGGTTTAAGTTCCTCCAATCTCATTGCTGCACCTCCTTATCTGATTTAGTTTTCCGATACCTCAACAAGGTGACTTACCTTGTTGATCATTCCTCTGATCTGCGGTGTGTCTTCATGTTCCACAACAGATCTGATTTTTTTAAGTCCTAAAGCTTCAACGGTAGCAATCTGATCTTTTTTTCTACCGATTGTGCTTCTTACCAATGTTATTTTAAGCTTAGCCATGTTTATCTGCCTCCTTAACCTACAATCTGGTCAACGGTCTTGCCACGAAGCTTTGCAACAGCGTCAGCCTGCTTTAACTCTGATAAGCCCTGAATTGTTGCACTTACAACGTTTCTCTTGTTGTTTGAACGTAAGCTCTTTGCTCTGATATTCTGAATACCTGCAAGTTCAAGCACAGCACGTGCAGCGCCGCCCGCAAGCACACCGGTACCTTCCGAAGCCGGTTTGAGCAATACCTTACCGGCACCCTGAATTCCAACTACCTCGTGAGGAATTGTTGTGCCTACTAACGGAACTTCTATCATATTCTTCTTTGCGTCCTCAATACCCTTTCTTATAGCGTCGGGTATTTCAGCTGCTTTTCCCTGACCGAAGCCTACATGACCGTTTCTGTCACCGACTACAACCAAGGTGCTGAATCTGAAAGTTCTGCCGCCTTTTACAACCTTAGCAACACGATTGATTGCTACAACGTTTTCTTCCAATTCGCCTAATGCTGTTACATCTATTCTTTCAGCCACTTAACTCGTCCTCCTTCTCTTAGAATTCTAAGCCGCCTTCTCTTGCGCCTTCTGCAAGAGCAGCAACTCTGCCGTGATATATATATCCGCCTCTGTCGAATACGACAGCCTTAATTCCTGCGGCAAGTGCCTTTTCGGCAACTGCCTTACCCACTGCCTTTGCAGCTTCAACGTTTCCGCCGTAGCCTTCAAAGTCCTTGTCGAGCGATGACGCCGATACAAGAGTTACACCCTTTACGTCGTCTATTACCTGCGCATATATATTGTTAAGACTTCTGTATACGTTCAGACGAGGTCTCTCCGCAGTTCCGGAGATGTTCTTTCTAACTCGCTGATGACGCTTAATTCTTGCAGCATTGGTATCTTTTTTGTTAATCATTTAAGAACACTCCTTTCTTTATTTCTTCTTAGCGCCTGCTTTACCTTCTTTACGTCTGATATGTTCTTCAACATACTTGATACCCTTGCCCTTATACGGTTCGGGAGCTCTGAAGGTTCTTATCTTTGCAGCAGTTGCGCCTACACGCTCTTTGTTTGCGCCTTTAACAATAATTTTGTTCGGTGCGGGCATTTCGATGGTAACGCCCTCTTCGGGTGTATATTCAACCGGATGCGAATATCCGAGTGAAAGTACCATTTTCTTTCCCTGCATCTGACCTCTGTAACCAACACCGTTGATTTCGAGTTCTCTTGTAAATCCGTCCGTTACACCGATAACCATATTGTTAATGAGTGTTCTGGTTAAACCGTGCAGTGACTTGTGTGCCTTATCCTCTGACGGTCTTTCAACTGTTATAGTGCCGCTCTCAACCTTGATTATCATATCCGGGTGAAGCTTTCTTGTTAAAGTACCGTTCTTACCTTTTACGGTAATTTCATTATCAGCAGTCAGCTTGACGTCAACGCCTGCCGGAACTGTGATTGGTGCTCTACCTATTCTTGACATAGGATTTTCCTCCTTAACTTAAATTTTCTCTGTCTTTTATGACAGGTTTTCAGTTTTTGTTTCTATCTTACCAAACGAATGCTAAAACTTCGCCGCCGATATGCTCTTCTCTTGCCTTTTTATCGGTCATAACACCCTTTGAGGTTGATATGATTGCGATACCGAGTCCATTCAGGACTTTCGGTAATTCGTCAGCGCCCGCATGAATTCTCAAACCGGGCTTTGAAACTCTCTTAAGACCGCTTATAACCTTTTCGTTCTTCGGTCCGTACTTTAATGTTATTCTGATAACGCCCTGCTTTCCGTCCTCAATGATCTGGTAGCTTTTTATATAACCTTCGTCATTTAAGATTTCAACAATGGCTTTCTTCATATTAGAAGCCGGAACATCAACAGAATCGTGCTTTGCTGTATTCGCATTTCTGATTCTTGTGAGCAGGTCTGCGATAGGATCAGTGATTTGCATTTATTTTACCTCCTTCCGATATTCTGTAAAGAAATCGTACTTATACTCTGAATCGGCACCGATTACCATGAAGCCTTTTTAACTCCCGGAATCTGACCTTTGTAAGCTAATTCTCTGAAGCAGATACGGCAGATACCGAACTTTCTTAAATAAGCGTGCGGTCTTCCGCAGATTTTACATCTTGTATACGCCTGTGTTGAATGCTTAGGTGTTCTCTGCTGTTTTATAACCATAGATTTTTTTGCCATAAGTTTCTCCTCCCTTACGAACGAAACGGAGCGCCCATAAGCTTTAAGAGTTCACGAGCTTCTTCGTCTGTCTGTGCGGTAGTAACAAAGTTAATGTCCATACCTCTGATTTTGTCAATCTTATCATACTCGATTTCAGGGAAAATCAGCTGTTCCTTAATACCTAAGGAATAGTTACCTCTGCCGTCAAAACCATTTGCATTTATACCTCTGAAGTCTCTTACTCGGGGAAGAGCAACGTTAAAGAGTCTGTCTAAGAATTCATACATCTTAGCGCCTCTCAAGGTAACCTTGCAGCCGATGTTCATACCTTCTCTTAATTTGAAGTTAGCTACTGACTTTCTTGCCTTTGTAACGATAGGCTTCTGACCTGTGATCAGTGCCAAATCGCCGCAAGCGGCATCGATAGCCTTAGGATTATCCTTTGCTTCACCTAAACCGATATTAACTACGATTTTTACGAGCTTTGGTATCTGCATTGTGCTTTTATATGAGAACTTCTCCATAAGAGCCGGAGCAACTTCATTACTATATTTTACTTGCATTCTACTCATTGTTAGAATTTACCTCCTCTCGAAATTAATCGTTGAATATTTCATTACACTTCTTGCAGTATCTTGCCTTTGAACCGTCAGCAAGTACCTTAACGCCTGTTCTTGCGGCTTTACCGCACTTTGAACACACTCTCATAACGTTTGAAGCGTCGATGGGCATTTCCACATGGATAATACCGCTTTCCTGACCCTGAACTCTTGCCTTCTGGTGCTTATGAGCTACTGCCACACCTTCGACAATTACCTTGCCCTTGTCGGGAATTGCTGTTACAACCTTGCCTTCTTTGCCCTTATCTTTGCCGGCGATAACCTTAACGGTGTCGCCACGTTTAATATGCATTTTTTTCATTGTAATTCCTCCCTAATTAAAGTACTTCCGGAGCCAATGAAAGTATCTTCATATACTCTTTATCTCTGAGTTCCCTTGCAACCGGTCCAAAGATACGAGTACCTCTCGGGTTTTTGTCGTCCTTTACTATAACAGCTGCATTTTCATCAAATCTAATGTATGAGCCATCTGCACGCTTTGACGCTTTAACTGTTCTTACCACAACAGCCTTTACAACGTCACCCTTTTTAACAACGCCGCCCGGTGTTGCCTTTTTAACGCTGCAAACTATTTCATCGCCGACAGCCGCATATCTCTTTTTCGAGCCTCCGATTACTCGGATACACATAAGCTCTTTTGCGCCTGTGTTATCAGCCACTTTTAAAAGTGTTTGTTGCTGTATCATTAAAACTTCCTCCTTCCGGGATTTCGTTATATTACTTAACTTTTTCTACTATTTCAACCAATCTCCATCTCTTATCCTTTGAGAGAGGTCTTGTTTCCATTACCTTAACCGTATCACCGATCGAGCAGATATTCTCCTCATCGTGTGCCTTCAGCTTGTAGGTACGCTTTACAATTTTTCCGTAAAGCGGATGCTTTACTCTATATTCGATAGCAACAACGATTGTCTTGTCCATTTTGTTGCTTACGACTTTACCGATAATAACCTTACGGCTGTTTCTTTCTTCCACAGATAAGTCCTCCTTTCAGACAGTATCACTTCTATCTGCTCATTACATCGCAGAACCGGTAAGTTCTCTTTCACGAATGATGGTTAAAATACGAGCGATAGTTTTCTTAACGTCACCAATTCTCATCGGATTGTCCAACTGATTAATAGCGTTCTGAAATCTCAGGTTGAATAATTCCTGCTTGCTTTCTGCGAGCTTTTCTTCCAATTCAGCCGTTGATAATTCTCTAAGCTCATTTAATTTCATCTTATTCACCATCCTCTGTTGTTTCACGCTTTACAAACTTACACTTAACGGGAAGTTTGTGCATTGCAAGACGCATTGCTTCACGAGCGTTTTCCTCAGGAATACCGGCCATTTCAAACATTACTCTGCCCGGCTTAACTACTGCTACCCAATACTCCGGTGAACCTTTACCTGAACCCATTCGAGTTTCGGCAGGCTTTCTTGTAACCGGCTTATCCGGGAAAATTTTGATCCAAACCTTACCGCCACGCTTGGTGTATCTTGTCATAGCGATACGGGCAGCTTCGATCTGTCTTGACGTAATCCATGCGGGTTCCAAAGCCTGAAGGCCGTACTCACCATGTGATACCACGTTGCCGCGTGTTGCCTTACCCTTCATACGACCACGCATAACACGTCTGTATTTTACTCTCTTAGGTAATAACATTACTGTCTGCCCCCTCTCGGTTTTCTGTCGCCTCTGTCGGATCTTCTTCTTTCTTTTCTTTCGGGAGCGGCATTTGCAGCAGCTTCTTTCTGTCTGCCGTCAGCCACGTTTAAGATTTCACCCTTGTAGATCCAAACCTTAACGCCTAAGATACCGTAAGTTGTTGCGGCTTCCGCAAAACCGTAATCAATATCTGCTCTTAAGGTCTGCAGAGGAATAGTACCCTCGTGGTACTGCTCTGTTCTTGCGATTTCAGCGCCGCCTACACGACCTGCAACCGCAGTCTTAATACCTTTAACGCCCATTCTCATAGCTCTGCCCATAACCTGCTTCATAGCACGTCTGAACGAGATACGCTTTTCGAGCTGTGCAGCGATATTTTCTGCAACGAGCTGTGCGTTTGTATCGGGGTTTTTAACCTCCATAATATTAACGTTTACGCTCTTGCCTGTCATCTTTTCGACGTCAGCCTTTAACTTATCGATTTCAGCGCCGCCTCTGCCGATGATTATACCCGGCTTTGCAGCATGAATTGTGATAAATACTTTCTTCTGCTTTCTTTCGATGCCGATTTTTGCAACTCCTGCATCGTAGCAAGCTTTTTTAACAAATTTTCTGATATTGTAATCTTCAACCAGCTGGTCTCCGAACTCTTTTTTACCTGCGAACCATTTAGAATCCCAGTCTTTAATAACGCCGACTCTAAGTCCGTGCGGATTAACTTTCTGTCCCATGAGTTAACCTCCTTTTCTTATTAGTCTTCCATTTCCTTTAATACTAAAGTGATATGGCTGGTTCTCTTTAAAATCTTGAACGCTCTGCCCTGTGCATGGGGCTGAATTCTCTTTAAAGTAGGACCTTGTGATGCATAACATTCTGCAACATACAACTTGTCTTTATCCATATCATGATTGTTTACTGCGTTTGCTATTGCTGACGCAAGAAGCTTTTCTAAAAGCTCGCTTGCTGATTTCGGAGTATTCTTTATGATACCCATAGCAACGTTAGCCGGCTTATTTCTTATTAAGTCAAGCACGATTTTTACCTTTCTCGGCGAAATACGTGCATACTTTAATACTGCGCGTGCTTCCATTTGGAAATCCTCCTTCCGATAGTTGATTATAATTAATCTTAAATATCAATTTATCAGTGCGTATTTACAAGCATCAGCCTGTTGTTTTAGCACCTGCATGTCCTTTAAAAGTTCTTGTGGGCGCAAACTCGCCGAGCTTGTGACCTACCATATCTTCACTGATGAAAACCGGAACATGCTTTCTGCCGTCGTGTACAGCAATAGTATGACCTACCATTTCAGGGAATATAGTCGACGATCTCGACCAGGTCTTTACAACCTTCTTCTCATTAGCTTCGTTCATTTTGTCAATTCTCGACATAAGGCGTTCTTCGACAAAAGGTCCCTTTTTAAGTGATCTGCTCATTAAAACGTTCCTCCTTTCAACGATTATTTATCGTTTCTTCTCTTAACGATAAACTTGTCTGTTCTGTTCTTGTGTTTTCTTGTCTTAAGACCAAGAGCAGGCTTACCCCAAGGAGTAACAGGAGCAGGACGTCCGATAGGTGACTTACCTTCACCACCGCCGTGCGGATGGTCATTCGGGTTCATAACAACGCCTCGAACGGTCGGTCTCCAGCCCATATGACGTTTTCTGCCGGCTTTACCGATAGAAATGTTTTCATGCTGCTGATTTCCGATTATTCCTATTGTAGCCTTACAGTCAAGGCGAACCATTCTTACTTCGCCGCTCGGAAGTCTTACCTGAGCATATCCGTTTTCCTTAGCCATAAGCTGAGCCGACGAACCTGCCGTTCTTACGAGCTGAGCGCCCTTGCCGGGATATAATTCAATGTTGTGAATTAATGTACCGACCGGAATATCCTTGATGAACAGTGCGTTTCCGGGCTTAATATCTGCACCCGTTCCCGAAACGACAACATCACCGTCTGTCAGTCCCAAAGGAGCAATGATATACGCTTTTTCGCCGTCCTCGTACTGAATGAGTGCGATGTTGGCTGTTCTGTTCGGATCGTACTCGATACCGATAACAGTTGCGTTCATGCCGTCTTTATTTCTCTTAAAGTCAATAATTCTGTACTTTCTTCTGTTGCCGCCGCCTCTATGACGAACAGTAATTCTGCCGTATGAGTTTCTGCCCGCATTCTTTTTCTTTGTTGCAAGCAGTGAACGCTCCGGCGACTTCTTTGTAACTTCAGCGAAGTCTGAAACCGTCATAAATCTTCTGGCAGGCGAAGTAGGATTATACTTTTTAATAGCCATTATCCTTTACTCTCCTTATCTATAAATTACATATCGAAGAATTCGATTGTCTTGCTGTCCGGAGCCAGCGTTACGATAGCCTTTTTAAATGAAGCACGTCTGCCTTCATAGCGGCCCATTCTCTTAACTTTGCCAAGCATCTTAATTGTGTTTACCTTAGCAACCTTTACGCCGAACACTTCTTCAACAGCCTTCTTAACCTCAACCTTGTTTACGGTTACGGGAACCTTAAAGGTATACTTGTGAATTTCGTTGCCCTGTCTGTCGAAATACTGTTCCATACTGCGTTCCGTGATGACAGGTTCTCTCAAAATATCATATGAATTCATTATGCAAGCACCTCCTCAATCTTTGCAACCGCATCCTTTGAAAGGATTACAACATTGTTGTTGAGAACATCATATGTGTTAAGAGTACCAACGTGAGTCGGTGTAACACCCTTGATGTTTCTTGCCGATTTATAAACCTTCTCGTCAGCCTCTGCTGTTACGATAAGAGCTTTCTTATCAACCTCAAGACCCTTTAACAAAGCAGCGATTTTTGCTGTTTTGATTTCGTCAACCGTAAGGTCTTCGATTACATATATTTCGTATGCAGCATATTTAGCAGATAATGCGGACTTGATAGCAAGTCTCTTCATCTTCTTATTAATGCTGAATCTGTAGCTTCTGGGCTTGGGGCCTAAAGCTACGCCGCCGCCAACCCACTGCGGAGCACGGATACTTCCCTGTCTTGCACGGCCTGTACCCTTCTGTCTCCAAGGCTTAATGCCGCCGCCTCGAACTTCAGTACGAGTCTTTGTGCTCTGTGTGCCCTGGCGCTGATTTGCAAGATAGTTCACAACTACCTGGTGCAAAACTGAATTATTTACTTCAGCCGCAAAAATCGCATCGGATACTTCCATAGAACCGGTCTTTGCGCCTTCCATATTATATAAAGCCACTGTAGCCATTATATATTTCCTCCTTTCCAATAACCTCGATTATGCTTTAACGCCGTTTCTGATTGTTACAAGGCCGCCCTTGCTTCCCGGTACCGCGCCCTTAACAAGAATCAGATTCTGTTCTGCGTCAACTTTTACAACCTCTAAGTTCTGGATCGTTACCTTTTCAACACCCATATGTCCCGGAAGAACCTTGCCCTTTAAGACACGTCCCGGATTTGAACACATACCGAGTGAACCGGAAACTCTCTGTGATTTTGAACCGTGAGTCATAGGTCCTCTGTGAAGGCCGTGCTTCATCGGGCCGGCAAAGCCTTTACCCTTTGAAATACCGCTTACGTCAACCTTTTCTCCGGCTGCGAAAATGTCAGCCTTGATTTCATCGCCAACGTTGAGTGACGAACAATCATCGAGCCTGAACTCTCTGACATACTTTTTATTGGCAGTGTTTGCCTTTTTGAAATGACCCAACTGCGGTTTGTTAAGATGCTTGTCTTTAACTTCGCCGTAGCCAACCTGAACAGCTTCGTATCCGTCCGTTTCAACAGTCTTTTTCTGTGTAACAACACAGGGGCCTGCCATAATAACGGTTACCGGAACAACAACTCCGCCTTCAGCAAAGATCTGAGTCATACCGATCTTTGTTCCTAAAATTGCTTTCTCCATGAGAAAATTCCTCCCTTTCAGTTATTGGTTTCCCTTACAGGAAACTTGACCTGCATCATAGTCAAAAGTGACTACTGCACTTATTTCTGGATAACATCGATTTCCACGCCTGCGGGAAGATCTATTTTAACAAGAGCTTCCATTGTCTTAGCGCCCGGAACAACAATGTCGATCAATCTTTTGTGAGTTCTTCTTTCGAACTGCTCACGAGAATCCTTGTACTTATGAACCGCTCTCAAGATCGTGATTATTTCCTTATCTGTCGGAAGCGGAATAGGGCCTGAAACTTTAGCGCCTGTTCTCTTTGCGATTTCAACGATCTTTTCAGCGCTCTGATCAAGCACAACGTGATCATAAGCCTTTAATTTGATTCTGATTTTCTGGTTTGCTGCCATACTTTTTCCCTCCTTATTTGAAATAGTGTTGTACTCTGCACGACAGCGCCTTAGAGAAAATTGCACACACCGCCGGGCGTTTCGCACCGCCCTCAAAATAAAACCCGAAAATAACCTATTTTCGGGCAGTAAAGTCAATTTTCGCCGCATTCCTCCTCTGAGCCAAAGCCGTACCTTGCGTTCCGATGCATCTTAATTCAGACCGCAAAACGCCCATCCCGCCGCATTGCCGCAGTCCGAGCCTCTTTGACGTTTACCCTTTTCACACAGGAGAAAAGAGCAGAAGAACAGTGTAGCGTGACTGTCGCCCGATTTCACGAATCGGACATTCTCCACGGAAAAACCGGCTGTAATAAGCCGCAACCTCCCGCTTCATCGTTTGTCAAGTGTCACAACAGTAATATTATACAGTAATTGACACGATTTTGCAAGCTTTTTTACAAAAAAAATTCATTTATTTTTAAACAAATTTTAAGAAATTTTTATATAAATTTTGTTTATTTTTACCCGTGTTTTTAAGTAAAAATAATGCGGCGCCGTATAAAACAGTGCCGCTCAGACTGTAGACAAACCGTCTAAGGTTTGTCTGCTTTGTTATTGGGAGTTTGAGGCGCTAACCTCAAGTTTAAATCATTTCTGACGACAGGTGCGTCAGAAATGGCTTAAAATCAGAAGGTTCAGATTTTGACACTTCAAAATCCAATCAACGGAACTTCTGATTTTTTCATAAGGTAGTTTTGAAAAAAGTGATATATCTCTTTTTTTCGCCTGTCGACAATATTTTGTCGACAGGCTCTATTCTTATTGGTTCATAAATCTTGATAAAAATGCCTGTGTTTCGGGCTTTTTCGGCGAGGTGAATATTTCCTCGGGCGTACCTTCTTCACAGATGACGCCATCGTTCATAAACACGACGTGATTTGAAACGTCACGGGCAAAAGCCATTTCGTGCGTTACAATTATCATTGTAAGTCCTTCTTTGGCAATATTCTTTATAACCTCAAGGACTTCTCCGACCATCTGCGGATCGAGAGCCGAAGTCGGCTCGTCAAACAAGATTACATCGGGTTTCATTGCAAGCGCACGGGCAATTGCCACACGCTGTTTCTGACCGCCCGAAAGCTGTCTGGGTTTTGCATTGATATACGGAGCCATTCCTACCTTTTCAAGATAGTACATAGCCTCTTTTTTCGCTGTTTCCTTATCGGCTTTGAGGACTTTTCTCTGTCCCACCATACAGTTTTTCAAAACTGTCATATTCTCAAACAGATTAAAGCTCTGGAAAACCATTTCAACCTTTGACCTGTATGCGGCAATCTTTTTTGTTTCAAGAATATTCTTCCCTTTATATATTATCTCTCCGCCGGTCGGCTCCTCAAGCAGATTGATGCATCTGAGCATCGTGGATTTTCCCGAACCCGATGAGCCTATTATACAGGTAACGTCACCGTGATTTACCGAGAAATTTATATCCTTTAAAACCTCGTTTTCGCCAAAGCTCTTCTTAAGACCTTTTATTTCTATTATCTTCTCGCTCATCTTGCGCCCTCCTCTGCCGTGAAGCTCTCGTCGGGCATGGTTGACGAATGATGTATTATGTAAGTAGCAGATCCGTCAATCTTACGTTCTATGAACTTCAGTATTCTTGTTATGGTAAACGTCAGTATGAAATAGATAACACACGCAACCACATATGTTTCAAATATAGACCATGTCATTTTCGAAATCTTTGCCGTAAAGAAATACAGCTCGGTTACGCCTATAACGTTAAGCACCGACGTATCCTTTATATTAATTACAAACTCATTGCTTATCGCCGGCAGAATATTACGCATGGTCTGCGGTACGACAACGCACATCATTGTCTGCCAATGGCTCATACCGATCGAGTATGCGCCCTCGAACTGACCCTTATCTATCGAAATAATACCGCCGCGCACAATCTCCGCCATATATGCGCCCGTATTTATGGACACGATAAAAATACCTGCGGGGATAAGAGGCAAAGTTTCTCCGTTGTTCATAAATGCGTAACCCCAGAAAATAACCATTGACTGAACCATCATAGGCGTTCCTCTGAACACTTCGACATATATGCTGATAATCACATTTACGATTTTTAAAAGAACTCTTACAAACGGATTTTTCGATTTCGGAATAGTTCTGATTATTCCCGTAATAAGACCTATTACAAGGCCTATCAGCGTTCCCACAAGGGCGATAAGCATTGTATAGCCTATGCCCTGCAGAAAAAATCCTTTATATTTAATTGTTATATTTAATACTTCACTTAAAAACTTACCCATAGTTTTTCAATTATTCCCCATCAGCCGGCGCAATCTTAACCATTTCCGACATAAGCTCTTTCTGAGCGGTTTCATCAAAGCCTTCCAGTGCGCTGTTTATCTTATCCTTAAGTTCCGAACCTTTCTTAACGCCGACAGCTATGCTTACATCGTCATCGGCAACTTTAAATCCGGTATCGTTGTTCTTTAATGCCACATAGCCGTATGCGGGGTCTTCGATTACTGCCATTGCGGTAGGTTCTTCCGCAACGTAACCGTCGATTGTGCCTGCGCCGAGAGCTATGAACATTGTTGAGAAGTCCGCAAGCTCGCTCACCTGTGCCTTTGTCTGCGATGAAAGAGCGTCGAGGTGGAAGGTTCCCGACTGCGCGGCAATCTTCTTGCCGTCAAGGTCTGCGATAGTCTTAACGTCCGAAAGAGCGTCCTTCTTTGTTACTATAACAAGGTTTGAAGTATAGTAGTTGTTTGAGAAGTCTATCTTTTCCTTTCTTTCTGCTGTCGGGCTCATACCTGCTATAATCATATCAAGCTTTCCCGACTGAACGCCCGGAATAAGGCTGTCCCATTCATACGAATATATTTCAAGCTTTTTGCCGAGAGCGTCCGCAATCTTTTGCGCAACCTGAACGTCGTAACCGTTTGTGTACATATTGTCCACATTCTTGATAGCGATTGCGCCGTTTGAATTATCCGCCTGCGACCAGTTGTACGGAGCATAGTTACATTCCATACCCACACGCAAAACGTCGCTGTTCTGTGCCGTATCGGCTGTCTGCTTGTTTCCGCAGCCTGCAAAGCCTGCCATTACCACCATAGCCAGTAAAACCGAAATAATCTTTTTCATAAAACATTACCACCTTTTAAAAAATTTTAATTAATAACAAAAGCCGTATGCGCTTAAATAGTCAAACACATACGGCTTAAACAAACCATATCTTAAAACTACGGAAGCGCTTCACAAATGTGACAGTCTGCAGAATATTCTTCTGCAACCCAATACGCACCCCGGGCAAAGAGATGTATATTTCGGCGATATTTCCTTTCGCACTGCTCCGAATGCCTTTCGTTGCAAGCAATGCTACTGATAAGTACCGCACCTCAACCATTAGTCAACTTTAATTAATTTCTATAATATAGTATGCTATCACACTTTTTTTTGAATGTCAATACCTTTTTCAGATTTTATCGTTTTCATCGAACACATCGCCGCATTCGGGGCAGAATTTCGGCGGATTGGTCGGGTCTTCGGGTTTCCAGCCGCACTTATCGCATTGATATACCGGCGCACCCGACGGACGGGGTTTTCCGCAATTCTGACAGAACTTGCCCATATTCACCGCACCGCACGAACACGTCCAGCCCTCATTGCTCGGCTTGGGTTTTCCGCATTCCATACAGAACTTGCCCGTATTGCCGCCGTGTCCGCACGAACACGTCCATGTATCGGCAGGCGGCGCCGGAGCAGCCTGCTGCTGATTTTGAGCCATTGCATACAAATCAGCGGCATTTATTCCGCCGGCGTTCTGAGCCATATTCATACCGAAAAATCCGCCCATTGCGCCCATACCGCCCTGATTTGCGGCGGCGGTTTTCATTGCCTCGGTCTGTCCGCCGACTATTCTTGCCGCCGCCGTTGCGGCGTCGGTAGTCATTGCGGTTTCCTCCCATTCGGTCAGCTTCTTGCGCTGATCCTCGGGAATTGTTACCGAATTAAACGCTATCGAAACAACCTCTATGCCTCTTTTGCCGCTCCAGTCATGAGCAAGCTCCTCACGGAGCGCCGCCGACACCTCTTTTGTGTGCGCCGGGATTTCGTAATACATAATGCGCTGTGCCGCTATTTTTGAAAGCGCAGGCTGAAGTGCGTCCATGAGCTCGCCGCGGAGCATCTCGTCTATCTGCGAACGCTCGTAATATTCACTCACGTTTCCGCTTACATTTGTATAGAACATTATCGGGTCGGATATTTTATAGGAAAAAACTCCGTTACATCTTAAATCCACCGACAGCTTGTAGCCGCGGTTTTCGTCCACGATTACACGAAACGGTATCGGCGACGCCGTTCCGAATTTGTTGCCCGCAATTTCCTTGGTATTAAAATAGTACACACGCTGATCCTTGCCTGCGTCGCCGCCGAACGTGAAACGTCTGCCGACCTGCGCAAAGCTTTTCTTTATGTTCTCGCCGAGATTTCCGTAAAAAATGCTCGGCTCGGTAGAATTATCATACACAAACTCGCCCGGCTCGGCGCATATTTCCGCAATTTTTCCCTGATCCACAATAATCATACACTGACCCTCGTTTACAGCGATAACGGAGCCGTTTGAAATAACGTTATTTTCGCCCTTTTTGTTCGAGCTTCTGCCGCCCGTTCTTTTTTCGCCTTTTACTATCAGCAAATCGCTGTCTATCGACTCGCAGTAAAAATACTCTCTCCACTGATCCGCAAGCACACCGCCGAGCGCACCTGCTCCTGCCTTTAATAAACCCATACTATTTTTCCGCCCTTTCTTTATCAGCCTTTCGGCAATTCTATTCTCATTTCACGGTATAAAATCCTCGCAACAAGCGCCGCCGCTTCACTGCGCATTATATTTGAATCGGGGTGGAATGTGTACTGTTCGTCACTGCCCGCCGCAATACCTCTGTTGTACAAATCGAGTATTTCATACGCAAACGGCGTTGTGTCATACACATCGGGTATATCCGTAAGCGGTATTTCGTTTATGTTATGCGGTCTGGAGTCACAGCGTGAGAACAGATACGCCACCTGCGCACGTGTTGCCGGTGCATTCCAGTCGAAAACAATGTGTTCCTCCAAAATTCCGTTATTATAGCAGTATTTCACATATTTATCGTACCAGTTGTTTCCGTCCTCCGGAAAATCCTCCACGCCCTCACGGAGCGCATATATGCTTGCCGCAATCTTTGCGGTTTCACCGCAGGTAAGTCCTGCCGAAGGGTCAAAAACCGTTTCGCTTTTTCCATTCAATATTCCTACGTCATATGCCATATACACATATGAGCCGAACCAATCCTCGGGACTTACGTCCTCAAACGGCATTGTTCCTCCTCTGTCAAAATGCTGTCCGCAGTCAATGCAGGTAAGCACATCGCCGTCCATTTCGTCCTCGGCGAGATTATGATTTGCCCCGAGAGCATAATTTTCATCGCCCTTTGCCGCTTTTATTTTTCCCGACAGAGCGTCAAAATCGCTCGAACACGGGAAATAGAATTTTATAAATTTAGTTCCGGCAAACGCATCTTTTCCGAATTCCGTATCTGATGATGCAAAATACATTTCTTCGATATATTCGCAGTTGGCAAATGCACGGTCGGAAACGCTTTTCAAAGTTGACGGCATATCCGCACAATAAAAATTGCTTCCCTCAAATGCGCCTGCGCCTATTTTTTCTATGCCTTCATTGATAAACACATATGAAATATCAAGGTCAAAAAATACCTTATCACCTATTTCGGTGATTTTTGTTCCGTCTACTTCAGACGGAACAACGACATTTTCACGTCCGTAATATGCGGTAATTTTTCCGTTTTCGTCATATTTGTATTCGCTTGCCGTTTCCTCCGCAAATGCGGTAAGTCCCGCCATCATTGCTATAGCTGTAATAACAGCCGTAATTTTTTTCATATCAATTCCTCCGTTCCGCCGCAATATGCGGCATTTTTTAATAGCTTCCCCCTCTGCCGCCGTGCGATTCGCCCGAGGACGATACATGAGTACCGCTGTCTGAGGTTTCTTTCGGTATCGGGGTTTTGGTTACGTTGCTGTAAAGATAAATGTCGCTCGATTGCGAAAGATGCATACTTCCCGGCTTTACGTAATTTTCGGCGTAATCATTTCCCACAGCTGTTTTCATTTTTGCAAGCTTAATATGCATAGCCGCAGACGCAATCACAAGCGGAATTAAAAGTCCTGCCGCAACCACACATATAATATATATTATGCTTGTCGGATATTCAAACGGCTCGCCCTGCGCCGTTGCTTCAAGCACCTCCCGTGCCGTATCCGCATACGTGATAAGCGCCGAATAATAGTCATCGTCCTGAAAATACGGCAAAACCGCATCGTCCACATATTCGAGAGCGCTTTTTATCCTTAAACTCATTCGGCAAAAACGGCGCACCTTTGACATCTTCTTCAAACGCTTTTATTGCCGCATTCTTTTCGACCTTGAACGGAATTATGTAGTCCTGCTTTAAAGCCCCCTCAAATTGGCTTTTTACAATAGTCGAACTGCCGCAGTAAGGACACACCGCCGCCCCTACGGCGTCATCTCCCATTATTTCCGCACCGCAGGACGGACAGGTATATCCCGAAAAGTCCGCACTCTCCTCGCTCGAGAAATCTCTCGGCTCATATTTATCCCAGTCATACTTCGAGGATTGGTTTGTTCCCTCCTCGGCATTATCGAGCTGCTGCATGGTTTCGGTTAAGAAATCGTTTCCGCACGACGGGCAGTGCAAGCTCTGCTACTCGCCGCTGAAAATCAGAGCCGCACCGCAGCACGGGCATTTATAGCTCTGAACAGTATCCATTAAAACACTTCCTTCCTTCCTTCCTTTCTTTCTTTATTATATAAAAAATTCCCCCATACCATTTTATCAGATTTCCGACAAAAAATCCATATCTTTTTTTACACTAAATCCTTTTGTTTTTTATGCATAATAAGCAAAAAAACAGTGCGGCAGTGATTGCACTGCCGCACCCAATTTGCAGACAAACCGTTTGAGGTTTGTCTGCTTTGTTGTGATAAGAACCCCCTGCTTTGCCCGGGGGGGATGTTTATTGTGCGAAAAAGTCCAATTTTTGAGCGTGTTTGTTCATTGTATTTTGCACGGCGGATTGTTATAATCAATTTATAAAATTGCGGAGGATTTTTTTATGTTTGATATTAAATTCAATTACGAAAACGGCGGTGTGGACGTTATGGCAAATTCCGCCGACAAGGACGGAATGAACTGGGCGGAGGGTACGGCTGTATGGGGAACGATAAAAGACGGCGAAACCGTGTCGGTTGAGAAAACAGACACGGGACTTATTGCCGTGTATCGAACGGAGCGTCTGCTCGTAACGGTCGAAAGAGCGCTTGAAAATGATATTTACCGTGAAAAATATACCTTTGAAAGCGCAACGGGAAAAGATGTGTTCTTCAATCGGGGCGCCGTCGGGATTTATACCACGTTTAACGACAGCTATAATGACGCAAGCGTGTGTATGAAACAGCGCTGTCATACGCATATATGGTGCGGAAGAAATACCTCGTATGTAAATGCAGTAAAAATGGGTATGTTTGATTTCGGACTCGGTCTGGTGCTGACAGAGGGCAGTCTTGACACTTACAGCGTTGAGCGGAATTTGGAGGAATGGAGCAACGACAGGGGAGATTTTATTCTTCACCCCATGCCCTTTAATCTCCGTCCCGGCGAAAAAATGTGCATAGAATGGAAAATGTTCTGGTACAGGGACGGTGAGTTTTATAAAGAGCTTGAAAAGTATAAAATCGCGGTGCTTGTTGATGCGGAAAATTACACCGTTTTTATAAACGAAAAAATCAAATTTTCGATAAACCGTGAAAATGCGTCCGTCACGCTTGACGGCGAAGCGGTTAATACAAGAACGGAAAACGGCAAAACATATGTTGAATATACGCCCAAGCGCACGGGTGAGCATCTGTTTGTCATACAAAGCGGAGAAACGGAAACAAAGGCGGAGTTTTTTGTTCAAATTCCGTTTCGTGAGCTTGCGAAAAAGCGTGCGGAATTTATAGTAAAAAATCAGCAGTTTAATTGTGAGGGCAGTGCGCTTGACGGTGCGTATCTGATATATGATAATCAAGATAAATGCCTTATTTTCGATGAGATATGGGGAGATTACAACGCCTCTCGCGAACGGCTTGTTATGGGTATTTTTATTGCGAAGTATCTTCAGTATGAGCATAATGCGGAAATCTATGACAGCCTTATGAAATATTATCGGTTTGTAACACGTGAGTTTTATGATGAGGAAACAGGCGAGGTATATAATGCCATAGGCAAAGACCCGACAAGAAAGCGTTTGTACAATGCGCCTTGGATGTCGGTATTTGTGCTTGAAATGTACAATCTGACAAAGGACGATACATATCTCGATAAGATGTATAAACTGCTTGAAGTTTACTACGGTATCGGCGGCGAAAAGTTCTATCCGAACGGACTTTCAATGTACGAAACGGTTGAGGCGCTCGAAAAGGCAGGGAAAACCGACAAAGCGGAAAAACTCCGTAAAATGTACGAAAAGCACGTGGCAAACCTTGTGAAAAACGGAACAAACTATCCCGAACACGAGGTGCGGTACGAGCAGTCCATAGTAACGGCGTCAACGCTGTTTATGGCGCAGATGTATATGATAAATCATAATGAAAAGCTTATCGGCGAGTGCAAAAAGCAGATAAAAATTCTTGAAAAATTCAACGGCAGACAGCCGAGCTGTTACCTGAACGATCTGGCAATACGCCACTGGGACGCATACTGGTTCGGAAAACGCAGAAATTACGGCGATACTTTTCCGCATGCCGCCTCGGTGCATACGTCGAACGGATTTTTGCATTATGCGCTAATTTCGGGCGATGAGGAATACAAAAAGCGTGCGGTGTACGGCGCAAGAAACAATCTTTGTCTGTTCAATGCCGACGGCAGCGCCTACAGTTCACGTGTGCATCCGCTATTTGTAAACGGAGTGCGCTGTGAGTATTTTGATGAATTTGCAAACGAGCAGGACGGATTTTTGTATTATATTATAAAGTGGTTTAATTGGTTTGAATAAGCCATGGAAACGGAGAAATTATGATAACAAGAAAAAACATAAATATGACGGAGGGCCCCGTATTCAAAAATATAATCCTGTTTGCGCTGCCGCTTATCGCGACTAATCTTTTGCAGGTGCTGTACACCGCCGCCGATACTATGGTTGTGAGCCTTTCGCACGAGGCGGACGCAGTGGGAGCGATAGGTACAACAACGGCTATGATTAATCTTATTGTAAACATATTCATCGGCTGTTCCGTCGGCGCAAAGGTTGCCGCCGCAAGAAATCTCGGCGCAAACGATGCGGAAAAAACCGCAAATACGGTGCATACCGCAATCGCAATGAGCATAATATTCGGTATTATCTGCTGTGTAACGGGCATATTTGCCGCAAATCCCGTTCTTACGGCAATGGGCAACGGTGGCAGACTGCTCACTCTTGCGGAAAGGTATACAAAGATATATTTCCTGGGCGTACCGTTTATTTCGGTAACCAATTTTGCCATAGCCATAATCCATGCAAACGGCGATACAAAAACGCCTTTGTACATACTCACATTTACGGGACTTTTGCATGTGGTGCTTAATTTGTTTTTTGTACTGGTGTGCGGATTTTCGGTGGGCGGTATGGCATCCGCATCGGGAATTTCAAATGCGGCGTCGGCGGTAATCCTTGTTGCACGGCTTATGCGTGATAAGGGAGTGTGCCGATTAAATCCGAAACGGCTCAGAATAGAAAAGCAATCGTTCTTAAGTATATTGCATATCGGCGTCCCGGCAGGAATACAAAGCGCCTTGTTTTCGCTTTCGCATATGGTGATACAATCGTCGATTGTTTCGGTAAATAACGCCGTTGCTCCGCCGGGAAGCGCTTTTGCGCCCGTTGTAAAGGGCAGCTCCGCCGCAACGAGTGTGGAAAGCTTCGGCTATACGGTTGTAAACTCAACCGCACAGGCGGCAATATCATTCACGGGACAAAACGCCGGCGCAGGAAAATATGACAGAGTGAAAAAAGTCCGCCGTTCGTGCTATGCGGCGGTGTTCGGACTTTCTGTTGTGTTTGCCGCAATAATGCTTACATTTAAAGACCCCATGCTTTCCCTTTACGGCGTAACAAAGGGCGCATCGGGAAGCTTGGAGGAAATAGCGTACAATACGGCTGTAACAAGAATGCTGTGTATGTTTATCCCGTATTTCCTGCTGGGATTTATGGAGGTCGGTTCGGGAATAATGCAGGGACTCGGCAGGTCGGTAACGTCAACCGCTGTGTCGCTCACGGGCTCGGTGGCGTTTCGTATACTTTGGATAATGACAGCGTTTAAGGCGTACCCCAATGCCGTAACCGTATTTTTGTCATATCCTATCTCCTGGCTTTTAACCTCCGCCGCACAGTATATACTGCTTTTGCATTTCAGAAAGCATTATGCTGGCGGAGTACAAAAAGCCGTATAGGCAATGTTATTTAACAAATCTCCATGACAAGCGGTCTGCAACGACAAATGTATCCATATACTCAGCTAACAATTCATTTTCGGAATATTCGATAGGATTAAAGTAATCGGTATCAGCCCAAACAATACAGTTTTTGTAAAAAGCAAGATAGCAATCGGAAATATCGCAGAAGCAGTTATCCTGTATGCCGATTAAATTCAGGCGCCTGACACCGAAAAACTTTAATTCTATCGTTTTGTTTTCGGACAATTTATGAAATTTCGGCATTTGACTGTCAAATTGAATTATAAGGCAATTATCACCTATACGACTCATATCGCCTTTATCATTGACGGAAGCTCCGCTTATATATTGTGCGGAAACAATGCAGGAATCGTGAAAACAGTAATATTTATTTAACAATGTATCAATATCATCTTGAGAATTTATATCAAACCAAGCTTTGTTATTATTCATAAAAACCATCCTTTACATTTTCACAAAGTATTCTCCGACATTTTTATGATTACCGGAAACAAAAACAAATGATATTTTTGAATGCCAATCCGAAATATTCGTTTTAAATCTGAACATTCCGAAACCGTTTACCGAATATTTATTTCCGAGTTATCAATGATTGTATCGCTGATTTTAAGACACATCTCGTTGCTTAATCCTATCAGGAGTTCTTCTTTTCGGTGTATTGCGGTTCGGATAATCTGCAACGCTTTGTAATACGTTGTTCCGCCGATTTTGATAGTATTATCGGCGTCATTCAGCCATTCGGTAAAGATATGGTCAAAGCATTCTGCATCTTCTCCGCCGTAAGGGTCGGCAATGATTTCAAACATTGGTTTTTGCAATTTCCCTTTTTTCTTCATTTTAATCACAATCTTTATAATAAGTATAACACATATTATTATGAGGGTCAATGCGGAAAAAGGAAATAATCTCATAAAAGGAAAAAAATATCTGAATTTGCGATAAAAACAAGCCGTAAAATGATTGACACGACGCATAAAAAGGGGTATAATGTATTAAAGCGTAAATAATATACTTGGTGACAGGAGGAATTAAAATGACATTTGAACAGGCATTTAAAAGAATAAAGACGAAATTTGAAAATGTGGACGCTTCAAAGCTTCAGGATATGGCACTCCAAATTACACTCAGTGACGAGGACTGCGGCGGTACGCTTTATGCGGCTGTTAAGAACGGTGCGCTTGCCGTGGAACCGTATGACTACAAAGATAATGACGCTGTGCTTGACGTTACAAAAGCTGCGCTTGTTTCGATACTAACGGGTAAGACTTCGATAGAAAAGGAAATTGAAAACGGAAATCTTACCGTTAAGGGAAATCTTGAAAAGGTTGCGTCAGTAAAAGATGCGATAATCATACCGAAAAAGGCTCCCGCAAAGAAAGCACCGGCGAAAAAAGCTCCTGCAAAGAAAACTGCGGCAAAAAAAGAAACCGCAAAACCGGCAGTTAAGGCTACACCTGCCAAAAAGGCAGAGACAAAGCCTGTAAAAGCAGAACCGGCAAAGAAAGCCGAAATTAAACCGGCTAAGGCAGAGCCTGTGAAAAAAGCAGAAACAAAGTCGGCTCCGGCAAAAACCGAAACCAAAACGGCATCGGTAAAAAAGAGTAAATAATAATTTATAGAACTTGAGGACAGTACCTACAACTTCAAAATAAACATCCCCCGGCAAAGCCGGGGGGTTTTCTTATAACAAACAACAGCGTCTGTGGGCAAAAAAAGTGTGCAGACAATCACAGTCCGCACACCAAAAAATGCAAACCCCGATTGCTGTCACACAAAATTAGAAACATAACGAAATACACTTATTTGTATTGTCATGCATGGAATTTGCGGTTTTGCCTTTTAAATAGTTTTTACCTCCGATGCAGTTTACAACACATTTATTATTATCAGTGCTGCAAATGACAGCACAAGACCGATTATACATTTAAGCGTCAGCTTTTCGTGGAAGAGCGTTGCCGACATTATCGACGACAATATCAGTGACGAGCCCTGCGCAAGCGGATAAAGCTGTGCGGAGCTTAAATAATGCGCCGCAATCGTTTTGAAATACGAATTTGCAAACAGGCACGCCGACATTATCAATATATATACAAATATCGGCTTAAAATTCGCCTTTGCCGCACCCTCGCCGCTTTTTCCCTTAAACACTAAATAACATCCTGCCAGGACGGCGGCGGAAAATACGTATGTATAAAAGTTAAACACCGCACTTGTCGAATCGGTGCAAAGCTTTACGAAAAGCTTTTGCGAGAAGTCCGTCAGTCCGTTTGCAACACCGCATATAACAAGCAGTACAAACGATGACACGCTTATTTTTTCCTTTATGGAATTATTGTAGGAGCACATAATGATTACCGCCGCAAGCAGTACCGCAAGTCCGATCCACTGCGTGAGCTTTATCGTTTCGCCGAACATCATACTGCTTCCCAAAAGCGGAACCATAACGCCGAGCATTAAAAACACGTCGAGCATCATATATGCGCCTTTTTTTACGGATATGAGCCAGCACACAACAAACACCGACGTTGTTATGCCCGACATTGCCGTCAGCAGGAGCATGAGCGGACTTATTTTCAAAAGTCCGATATTCCCCTGTGCCGCAATCATTATAAAGCCTATTATTATACAGAACCCCATTCGTATGGTGTTTGCAAGCATTGCGTCCTTATACTCGTTTACATATCCGCTTGTCTGCTTTCCGCAGTAGCCCTTTGTTGATCCTGCAATCAGCGAAAGAGCCAGAAATAAATACCCCATTACCTATCCAATCTCCTTTTTTACGGAAATACGTTAAATCCGCCCGACCACATATCTGCACCCAGGCATTTGTACGTAATTTCACGTATTTTCGGGTATATCTCCATTTGAAGCGACCCGAAATCTTTAACGTGCTGTGCATATATAATCGTAATCTTTTTATCAAGGTCTATAAGCACAAGACTGCCGTTATAACCTATACAGACAAACGAATTGTCTATTGTTGTTTCGTTGTAGACAATATCGTTTATCAGTCTTTTCACGTTCTGCTCCGAAAGCAGTCTGTAACCGTTTTTGGACATACCGTTGTTGCAGAGGGTTTCCGCAAACAGCGCATAGTCGTCTACCGTTGTTATAAGACAGCCTTCGTTTTTGGCAAAGCTTTCCTCAAGCGTTTTTTTGCTTTCGGTTGCCTCGCCCGTTTTGCGGTTCATTGTGTACTGAACCGAAATACGCTTAATATTGCTGTAATTCAATGTGAACGACGAATTTTTCATCTTAAGCGGCATAAACACGCTCTCGAGAAGATAATCGTCAAGACTTCTGCCCGTCACAGCCCTTACAAGCTTGCTGAGGTTGTGATGATTATACAAATGCAGTTCGCGGTCGAGCGTCTGCGAATACTCGCGAAGCATATTTTTAATGCTTATATCCTCCGGAAAATCGGGAATATATTTTGTCACCTTATCATCAAGACTCAAAAGTCCTTTTTCCTCAAGCTGTATAATTGCGGCGCAGTTTATAAGCTTTGTTGCCGAATGCATAAAATACAAATCCTTATATGAAGTCTTTTTGCCCGCTTCCTCATCGCTGTAGCCGTGCTTCTGACGGAACACGTTCACATGATTGCGGTACACCGTGCAGTCACATCCCGGTATACCGTATACTTTATCAAACGAATCAAGATATTTAGCCAATGTACGAAAATTCATACTCTTACCTCATTTCACATCAGCCCTCAAGGCTGTCAAACTCCAGTCCCGGAATATATTTGCAAAATTCCTCAAGCTCCTTTGTGTAGTCGCCGTATATTTCGGTCATGTGATGAATGTACGGTCCGTTTATCAGCTTTCTTTCAAGCTTATCAAGGTCGTTAAATTCCGCCCATACATATGTACCGAAGGTGTGCGGTCCGTCCGTTGTATTGAACTTTCCGCCCAAAAGGCTGTATTTGCCGCCCGACGCCTGAAATCTTGCTATCGTGTAGCCGCCGTCCTTTGCTCTGAAGCTCGGCTTTGTATTGAAAAGGCTTGCCTTTGCGTCCTTATGCTTCATCGAATACGGGAACGGTCCGCAGTGCCATAAAAGCTCTGCGTTTTTATTCTCCGGGTGACGGCACGTAAACTCGCCGAACATAGTCGCCTTTTCGCCTCTTGACGCCGCCGTGAGAAGTGCGCTTGTGACAGCGCCGTGAATATCGGACTCGCACGCCACGATGTATCCCATATCGTAAAGAATACTCATCGCAAGGCACGGATTTGCTTTAAATGCAACCGGCATCGACGTCCAGCACTCCGTTGACAGAACATCGGCGTTTGTCTTTTCAAACACTTCCTTATAATAGTGAACAAAGGCAAGCATACGCATAAGCGTTTCATCATCAAGGTCGGTAATATACTTTTCTTTTACCTCCTTGATTTCCTCCGCAAGCAGCGGTCTGTTGCTTTCAAGGATTTCATACAAACGCTTTTCCGCAACTGCCATATTAACGGTCTGCATATTAAATCCGAATTTTTCCGTAAGCTCCAGCTCGTTGTACATTACGCTCTTAAACGGATTTAATCTCGTACCAACCTGTGTGATGCGCATACCGTTGAAGTTTTTCACCATTGACGCAACGGATAAAAAGCTCTTTAATCCGTCCGCAAATCTGCTGTCCTCAACGGGACAGTTGTTTATATACGTAAACGGCACATGATAGCGTTGTAATTGCTTGCTTATTGCGAATAATCCGCACTGGCAGTCGGTGTATCTCACGCCGTCAGCCTCGAAAACCATATCCTGCGGTCCCCACAGGAGCGTGGGAAGCTTCATCTTTTTTGCAATCTGCCCTGCCGCCTCCTCGTTTCCGAAGTTGCAGTTTATAAGGAAAATTGCGTCAACTTTCTCATTGCGCAGATATTCCGCAACCCTGTCGCATTCAAATTCACTTACAAGCAAACCCTCCTCGTTAAGCCATTCAAGGTCGGTGAAAGAAGTTTTGTCGTCCGTGAATTTGTCTTTTATATACTTTACAATGTGATTTTTGTTGTCCTCTGCCTTTGCCGGCTCAAAAATACCCTTACGTGTCTTTGCATCCGCAAGATCACGCCGCATGGGTATGAGTCCTATTTTTAAACTGAAGTCCATCATATTATACCATATACCTCCCTTTTTCCGTCAATAACGGCGCTAAAATTTATCTATAATGCCATAATCGGCATATTCAAAAATTCTTGCGGCCTTGTCGGGATTTACCGCAATGATTGTCTGCGCATTTTCGATTGCGCAGGTGTGATGCACCGCACCCGAAATCCCTGCCGCTATGTAAATTTTCGGCGATACGGTTTTACCCGTAAGCCCGACCTGCATTTCATACGGAGCGGCGCCCATGTCCACAAGCCCTCTCGACGCACACATCTGCGCACCGATTTTTTCGGCAAAGGATTTGAGGCTTTCCATACTGTCCTTAACCCCTCTGCCGCCCGAAACGATTATGTCCGACGATTTTTCAACCGTCCGCACCGTCGCCATCTGCGGATATGTAACGCACTTTATTTTCGCCGTCACGTTTCCGCTTTTTGCCGGGCGGTACATATAAAGAGTTTCGCCGTCCGTTTCAAGCTTTACGCAGTCGGCGCAAAGTCCCGTCTGCAAAAGCGCCGCCGTTATCGGGGCGTTTTTTCTGCCCCAAAGGTCTGCATTCCACAGAATTACCTGCGGTTTTTCAATCTGCGCTCTTTGCGCTATAAGCTTGGGGTCGGTTTCCGTTATAAGCGTTACCGTTTCCGATATTTTAAGCGCCGCTTTCTGCACCTTATCGCCTATTATCCACACATTTTTGAACTTTACCGGCGATACGGTTTCAGCCGTTTCCTCACGGCTTTCGTTTTTCAAGTGCTCTATAAGCGGTAAAAGCTCGTCACGCTTTATAAATTTACAATTTCGTCTGCCTGATTTGTTTTCAAACACTTCAAGCACCTTTGTGGGTGAGCCGTTAAATCCGCACCGTGATATGTCTGCTCCGAGCATAGCGCTGTCCCATACCGTAACCTCCGATACCTTTGAGCGCATTTTGGGAAAACGCAGAGTATTTATCCGCTCCACCGTAATCAGCGACGGGAACGGCAGACTTTCCTCCCCCGTGCGTGTACGGCACGAGATTTCGCCGTCAGCACTCAATATCTCCATCACGTTCGTTATAACGCCCATACCCACAGTGGCGGCAAGGCACGGTCCTACCTGTGCGGTATCGCCGTCCGTTGTCTGCCGTCCGCAGATTATAAGGTCGTATTCAAGGCGTTTTAATGCAAGCGAAAGAATATACGCCGTTGCAAGCGTGTCCGAGCCGGCAAAGGCTTTGTCGCATAAAAGTATTACCTTTACCCCCAACCGTGTAAGCTCCTCAAGCGGAGCTTTTGCCGAGTCGGGACCCATACTTATCACCGTAACGTCATCGCAAATTCGCAATGCGCACTCAACGGCGCACTTGTCAAACTCGTTTATCTCACCGCCGCACACCTTTGCACACACAACTGTTTTCATCTGTACACGTCCTCTAAAGCGTCATGAATACGCTTGTATTTTTTGAAAATTTCCGCATACTTCTTTGTATTTTCACTGTTCGGCGCTGTTGTTGAAACGACTTTTGAACAATGCGCAAGAGCGTCCTTTTCATTTTTCCAAAAGCCTGCCGCAATACCGGCAAGCATTGCGCTTCCGAACGAAGAATCCGTATTATTGCCGACGGAAAGCTCTATTCCCAGACAATCCGCCGTTATCTGCCGCCATAGCGGACTTTTTGAGCCGCCGCCTATTATGCGTGCGGCGCTGTCATGCGAAATTCCGAGAGAGTCGAGCGTTTTCATACAATCGAGCATAGACATTGCCACGCCCTCCATTACGGCACGTGCAAAATGTGCCTTTGTATGTCCGCCTCTTATTCCCGTAAAACTTCCGCACAAAGACGGGTCCTGATACGGAGTAAGCTCGCCGTTTAAGTACGGGTGGAAAATCAACCCGTCCGAGCCTACGTCAATCTTTTCCGCCGCCTCGTCAAAATCCTTGTAATCGCCGCCGAAAGTATCACGGAACCAGCGCATAGATGCGGCGCATGATTTGGTAGCCGTACCGGGATACCACAAACCGCTCACCGTATGCGAATAATTCACAAGATTAATATCGGGGTACGGCTTGTCGGTAATAACGCATATTCTGCCTGCCGTCGCAAGCTTAAGCGTCATATTCCCTTTCTCGACCGCTCCCGATGCGAACACCTCCATTACGGTGTCGGTTGTTCCGCAGATAACGGATGTACCCTCGCAAAGTCCCGTATCGGCGGCGGCACGTGCCGTAACAGCGCCTGCCATATCGCCCGGCCGTTTTATTTCGGGGAGCATTGAACGCTCAATACCGCAGATTTTGCACAGCTCATCGCTCCAATTACCGCTTTCCATATCGAAAAGCATACTGCCCTCCGCCTCTATAATATCGGTAACAAAATCACCCGTAAGCATATGCCGCACGTAATCCTTTGCGAACATTATCCTTTTAATGCGTGAAAAATCCTCACTCTCGTTGTTCTTCACCCACATAATCTGCGGCAAAGTCCAGATAGAGCCTGCCGAATGATAGGATTTTTTCTTTATAAGCTCCGCATAATTTTCCGTCAGATAACGCACCTCATCGGTACAGCGTGTGTCCGTCCAGTATATTGACGGGCGCACAACGTTAAAATCATCATCGCACAAAACCGCCGTATGCGTTGCGGCGTCAAGCGCCACGCATACAATATCGCAAGGATTTACACCGCTTTTATCTATTACCGCTCTTATGTTTTCCTTTGCGCTTTTATACCAGTCGTCGGGATTTTGCTCCGCATATCCGATATTCGGATAATATGTGGGATATTCCGAGCCTGCGGACGCCGCAAGCGTGCCGCCCTCCGATAAAAGAGCCGCCTTGGACGAGCCGCCGCCGAAATCTATTCCGAGTACGTATTTCAATTCCGTAGCCCTCCCGCTTACTTGTTAAGCCATTCGTGATCCTCATCGGTTGTCATAAAGAAACCTCTGTTTTCGCCTGCCATTATCCATAAATAATAGTTATCATAGCCGGGCACTGCGCCAAACGGGTGATAACCTCTCGGTATCTCCACAAAATCTCCCGATTTTACGGTATACGTTTCGTCTATATCGCCCTCTTTTGTATATACTTTCTGAATACCGAAGCCTGTCGGCTTTTTAAAGTCATAGTAATAGATTTCCTCCAGAAATCCCTCTGTCGGCATATTGTCGTCATCGTGCTTGTGCGGAGGATAGCTTGCCCACTGTCCGCCTTTAACGAACGCCTCGCCTATGTATATGAGATTGGCATCTATTCTCTCATCGAGAATGAAGTGTGCCTGTCGCTCCCAGCCGGGTTTACCCATATCCTTTATTACAACATCCTCGGGGTTTACGAGAACAGGCTTGAAATCAGCCTTTGCAGGCGATTTACATACCGCAATCGTCACCTCGCCGACAGCCGTAATTGTAAATACCGTGTTTCTCGGAATGTACGCACAGGTTGCGGGACCGTCAAAAACGTCCTTTCTTTTGCCTATGTTTTTGTAAGAAAAGCCCTCGCCCTCTATACTGCAGCTTCCGCCCAGAATTACTATTCCGTATTCCTTATCCTTTTCCGAATACTTTTTTGTTCTTCCGTCGGCAAGTCTTAACATATCGACTTCAATCATACCCATCGCACTGTTTTCTTTTGTAATAACGGCGCTTTTTCCGTATGCTTTGTTCCACGTTTTTTTCAAATTCATAAAAGTCCGTCCTTTCTTCTCTTTAAAAATTCATTTACCTCATCAAACGTCGGTACGCCGTCACGTGCGCCCACCTTGGTACACTTTAATGCCGACACCGCACTTGAAAATATACATGCTTTTTTATAATTATAACCTATACTAAGCGCAAATGCAAACGCTCCGTGAAAAACATCGCCTGCGCCGTTTGTATCGACTGCGTCCACCTTAAACGCCGGGTATCTGAAAAGTCCTTTTCCGTCATACATATATCCGCCGTTTTTTCCGTCCGTTATTACAACGACATCGGGACTGTATTCTTTATACAGCTTTACTGCGGCATTTTCCGCCAACTCCTCGCCCGTAAAACCCGATGCGTATTCGTGCGACGGTATCAGAATGTTTGCATACGGCAAAAGCTTTTCTATGCCGTCATACAATCCGCCTGCGTCATAAAGCACATCAACGCCGTTCTCACGTGCCGTTTTGGCGGCGTCGCACGCCGCATCGATTTCGTTTCCGTCAACCATAAGTATTGCGCTTTCAGCAATTGCTTTTCTCTGCTTATCGTTAAGCGCAAGCGGAGGAACGCTGCCCTTATCAAACACGCACGTTCTGGTCTTTTCCATATTTGAAAGGATTATATACGAAGAAAACGACGCATATCCCTTAACCTCGCCGCAAAACTCCGTACTCACGCCGAAGCGTTCAAAATCCGCTTTTAAGAAAGCGCCGCCCTCGTCATCGGTAATATTCCCGATAAATGCGCACTCCGCTCCGAGCTTTGCGGCGGCGGCAAGCCCCGTTGCCGCCGGTCCTCCGCCGCAGCGGCGCACCGACTCCGCACGGAGCTTTGTATCCTCCGTGGGATAATACGGCGCACATATCAGCGTATCATATACGTTTGCACCTATCGCAGTTATCTTTTTCATATTGCACACGTCCCCTTCAGGCTTTATTTTCCGCACCCAAAAGCTTTATTTTGCTCATGGCAAAATTCTTTACGGAGGCAATGGAGTCCTTCATAAACAAGTCTATTGCAACAAGCTCTCTCGAGGTTTCAAACACCTTGTCAAGGAACGAATAGCACACGTCCGTACCAAAATTAATCTTTCTTATTCCTGCCTTTACGGCGCTTATAAGCTGATCGTCCGGCACGCCCGAACCGCCGTGAAGAACAAGCGGTATTCCTGTTGATTTCTTTATTTCGGCAATGCGCTCAATGTCAAGCTTGGGCGCTTTTTTGTATCTGCCGTGAGCCGTTCCGACCAGAACGGCAAGTGCCGAAACGCCCGTGTGCTTTACAAATTCAGCCGCCTCATCGGGTTTTGTATACTCGCCCATAGACTCGTCGTTTACACTGCCGATATGACCCAGCTCGCCCTCAACGGGAACGTTAAGCTTGTTACAAATATCGCACACGGTTTTCGTTATTTCGGCGTTCTTTTCAAAATCATACGCCGAGCCGTCTATCATAACGCCGCTTGCGCCGTACTGAACAGCCTTTGCGACCTCCGTATAGCCTGCGCCGTGGTCAAGATGAAAGCATATCGGAACAGACGCCTTTTTTGCCGCCGCAAGCACTATCGGAGCGAGGAAATACGCCTCCTTGTTTGTGAAAAGTCTTGAATAACTCTGTATTATTACGGGCGCTTTAAGCTCCTCAGCAGCCTCAAAAACACCCATTACGGTTTCCATATTGTACACGTTAAACGCCGGGATTGCAAAATTTCCTTTGTCCGCAATTTCAAGTATTTCCTTTAAGTTTACAAGCATTTTAAAACAGCCTCCTCAACAGTCAAAAGTTCTATGTCCTCCGGCTTTGTCTTTTTAAGCATAACATACTCCGCAGGATTTGCCGTCACAACGGTTTTTGCGTTCATATTGCGTGCGTTTATCCATCTGTCTGCCGCAACATGCTCCATAACCTCGCCCATGTACTCGTTCATTATGAGATTTCCGGCAAGCATTGTGTCTCTGCGGTTTAAGAGCATTTCACGATTTTCGCCCAATGCGTTTATTATCACTCTTAAAGGCTCCGTTTCTTCAAGATCTCTTGCAAGCGATGGCGGATCCTGTATGGTGTAAACACCGTTAGGCTTGATTGCAAGCTTTCCGATATTTTCAGCCAAAAATGATGTAAACGTAACAATCTCGGCTTTCATATCAATGCCCCATTCCTTGTACTCACGCATAAACATTGCGGCGTCATTTGAATCGTAGCATATTACAGTCTTAAAATCAAGCGCTTTTGCGGTATTTTCCGCAATTTCCCTTGTTTCCTCAACAGCACCGACCATAAAGTTCATTGCATAACCGCTGTCGGGTTCGTTTTCAAGTACGGTAAACGGAATGCCGATTTTCTCCAAAAGCTCTATTGACTCCGCTGCGTTTTCGGGATTATTGTAACGTGCGTCGCTACCTATAAAGAAAAGCGTGTCGGCTTTCTTTAAAGTCTTTATTTTATCGGCAAGCACGGGCGAAAGCTCTTTGCCGTAGATATTACCGCTGTTTTCGTATTTATCGAGCAGTTTTTCTATGTAATCGGGGAGTTTATTGTCCATTGCGGCAATCTTTCTTGCTTCTTTTATGAATATTTCGGGATCCCAGCCTGTTACACATTCCTTGGTGCAGGCTCCGCAAAGCGAACATTCGTATACGTTATCTATAATATCGCCCGAAAATTCAACGGCGTCCCTTGCCGCAAGCGATAATCCGAGCGCACGTGCCCTTGCGGTGTTTCGCTCCTGTCCCGTTGCGTTTCCTATCGGACAGATATGACGGCACATCCAGCAAAATCTGCACGAATCCATTTGTTCTCTGCTTGTATGTGAAAAGTTCATAGTGATTTTCCTCCTTACAGTCCCAGCTTAAACGGATTTAATATTCCGTTCGGGTCAAGATCTTTCTTAATTCCCTCAAATACCTGCATTGCAGGTCCGTACTGCTCTTTCATCAGCCTGCCGAGCTTGATGCCCACACCGTGATGATCGTTTACGACACCGCCGTTTGCAAGCGCCGTTCTTACACCGCAGTTCCAGATTGCATTATGCAGTCTTAACGCTTCGTGCGGGTCCTGCGGAACATCATCGACAATAAATCTGTCGTAAATCATACAGCCCCACTCGTACCAGTGCGAGAAATGAGCGATAAACTTAGCCATCGGGAAGTTTGTTTCAATGGCTTTTTTCATTTCCCAATAGATTTTCTCTATCTTGTCATACGGAGCTATGGTATCCATTGTTCCGAACATCTGCGGAAGGTCCATCATATTTCCGGGATAGAAGAACGTTATCTTTTCCTTCCACCACTTTTCGCCGTATTCGCTGCCGAGGTCCTCTGCGTTATACTTTGCAAAGATTTCGAGCATTATCTTTTCTTCAACCTCAACTATTTCCCGAACTCCCTCAATGGCGATATTCATAAATGCGCCCGGTTTTGCAACTCCGACTATTTTTTTAATAAGCGAAACGGTTTCCGCCTCGTCGTACAGACGCATAACCGACGGTTTGAACTTTTGCAGAAGTTCACGTCCGGCATTGAAAGCGTCGGTCATATTATGGAACAAAAATCCTCTGAACTTTCTCACTTCGGGCTGCTCGTAAATTCTCATCTGCGCCTTTGTGATAATTCCCAAAGTACCCTCCGAGCCTATGAATATCTGATTAAGGTCGGGACCTGCCGCATGCTTGGGAGCGGGAGATGTTTCTATAATATCTCCGTTCGGGAGAACAACCTCCATCTGCATAGCCATATCGTCTATCTTTCCGTACTTTGTCGAGGATACGCCTATACCTCTGTGCGCCAGAAATCCGCCGACGGTTGAACAGGTGAGCGACGACGGATAATGCATTGTTGCATATCCTCTTTCGTTTGCCGCCCATTCGAGGTGTTTATAGATAGTACCTGCGCCGCATTCTATGTACATCGACTGCTCGTTGAAATCATAAATTTCGTTCATACGCTTTGTATCGAGCACTATTCCTCCGCAAACGGGGATTGCGCCGCCCTGCGTACCGCCGCCGCCGCCCCAGGTTGTTACGGGGATTTTATAGTAATTTGCGATTTTCAAAACCGCCGACACCTCTTTGGCATTTTTCGGCGAAACCACAACGTCAGCCTCGGGCATTCTGCAGCCTCTGTCCGCCCACATTCTCGACAGCCAGAAATAATCCACGCTGTGAGTGATTTTGTCTATTGTTCTTGCCGAGCAGTTTTCTCTGCCTACCGCGTCCTCCAGCTCGGAACAAATCATATCAAACAAAAATTCATTCATTTTCACACGCTCCTTATCTTTTTGAAAAATATTTTTGTTTTTTTCTTTTTTTATTATTAATATTCTAACATATGTGAAAATATATTTCAATAGTTTTTGAAAAAAATTTTCATCAATTGACAAAAAAATGTTTTTATTATACAATGATATTATACTAATTATTGAGGGGTCAATCCTATGAACAGAACAATTCTTCAGATAAAGGTTATGTATGACTCAATGGGAAAGGCGGAAAAGCGTGTTGCCGACTGGATTTTTAAAAATTCGGAAAATCTTTTGCCGCTTTCGATAGTGGAGCTTGCGGAAAAGTGCAAATGCAGCGAGGCAACGATTGTGCGATTTTCAAGACGCATAGGCTGCAGCGGATACCAGGAGCTTAAACTGCTCCTCGCAAGGGACAGCGGTGCGAAAAATCTCAGCAACGATATAACAAAATCGGATTCGTGCTTTGATATTTTTGAAAAAATTTCAAACGAGATATACTGCTCTCTCGAATACACAAAAAAAGCGCTTGACGGCGAAAGCCTGAACAAGGCGGCGGAGATTATAAAAAAAGCGGACAACGTGCTGTTTTTCGGACTCGGGAACTCCTCCCCCGTTGCGCAGGACGCCGCACATAAATTTTTGCGTGCAGGCATACGTGCCTATGCCTACAGCGACAACCATATGCAGGCGATAGCCGCCGGACACCTTACGGAAAAGGATGTTGCGATAGGAATTTCGCACTCCGGCTCATCAAAGGATATTGTGGACGCATTAAAGATTGCACGCTCACAGGGAGCCGCAACGATATGCATAACAAACAACGGCAAATCCCCGATATTAAATCAGAGCGATATTGCGCTTTTCACCTCATCGCCCGAAACGAAATATACAATCCTCGGACTTAATTCGAGAATTGCGGCGCTTGCAATAATAGACGCATTGTATTCGTACATTGTCTGCAACAGCGACGCGGCGGAAAATGCGATAGAGAACACCGAGCTTGCATTAAAGAGTAAAAAATATTGAATATTCGGGGATATTAAAACTGTCCGTATACCGTAGGGCAGGGGCTTGCTCCTGCCGAAAATTCAAATTTCTGTATCATTCCATAAAAATGACCTCGCCCGAGGTCATTTCAGACTGTAGACAAACCTTAGAAGGTTTGTCTTCTTTGTTATTGGGAGTTTGAGGCGCTAACCTCAAGTTTAAATCATTTCTGACGACAGGCGCGTCAGAAATGGCTTAAAATCAAAAATTTCAGATTTTGACACTTCAAAATCCAATCAACGGAATTTTTGATTTTTTCATACCGTAGTTTTGAAAAAAGTGTTATGTCACTTTTTTCGCCTGTCGACAGCATTTTGTCGACAGGCTCTTTTTTTAACGTTCTTCCAATGAATGGATAATATCCGTAACAATCGCATTGCACGGAGCGGACAATCCGTATTTTTCCGCCATTCGCACGACTGCGCCGTTTATTGCGTCCACCTCCGTTTTTCTTCCGCTTTTGCAATCCTGATACATCGAGGAATACCCGTCGCTCGTGGCGGCGCTTGTTCGGCGTATGCTTTCAACCACTTCGGCAAAATCAAAGCTTTGCCCGTCCGCGCGTGCAACGGCTACCGCCTCTTTTATCAGCCGTTCCGTAAACGGGACGGCTGACGGGCACTCGTTCATAAATCCGTTTTTCATTCCCGTAATTGCGGTAAACGGATTTATCACCAGATTAATAAACATTTTGCTCCACATAATACGCCGAATATCGTCCGATACCTCCGTTTCAAAGCCTGCATTTTTTAAAACCTCCGCCGTCTTTTGCAAAATCCCCTCCGAAGCGCCGCCGATTACCGTCACGCCCGTTCCGCCGTGTCGGCACACGCCGGGGCGCACAAGCGTTGAATTGTGTCTGCTTGTTCCGGCTATTATGTTTGCCGAACCGCTTTGCTTTGCGATTATGCTGTCGTTTCCCATACCGTTTTGCAAAGTCATAATCACGGTGTTTTTGCCTATCGTTTTCATATTCTGCCCAATCGCCTCCGCTGTGTAGGGAGACTTCACAAAAACGACCGCCAAATCGGAAACTTCGTCATATTCCCCCGCAAGGTACGCTTTTGCATAAAATTTTTTCCCGCCGTCTTTTTCCTCGACGGTAATTCCGTTCTGATTTATACAATCGACAACTTCTTTTGATACGTCTATCATAACGACTTCGTTGTTTCGGCTCAGATATGCGCCATAGAGCAATCCCATCGCCCCTGCTCCCATAACAGTAATTTTCATATTTATCTCCGTTCTTTGCACCGCATATTTTTCATACTGTTATTATACACCCAAATCACAAATTTACAATACATAATTTAGGCAAAATTTGATTGACATAGCATTAATAAAATGGTAAACTGTAGTTATACAAAATATACATAGGAGTTAACTGCAAAATGGATAAAAAGCTTTTCAAAAATCCCCCGGCAAAATTCAGGGGCGCACCGTTCTGGGGCTGGAACGGAAAAATTACCGAAAAAGAACTCGAAAGCCAGATAGAAACCTTTAAAAAAATGGGATTCGGCGGCTATCATATACACCCCCGCACGGGAATGGACACCGCATATATGAGTGATGAATATGTGCAGCTTGTAAGGCGCTGTTTGGAAAAAGGCAAGGCAGAGGGAATGTATACATACCTGTATGACGAGGATCGCTGGCCGTCGGGATTTGGCGGAGGACTTGTGACGAAAAATCCCGAATACCGTTCACGTCAGCTTTTGCTCACGCCCGTTTCGTATGCGGAATACGGCGAGGTTAATCCCGAGCCGAAATTCAGCGTAACAAACCAGCGTGCCGGAAACGGTACTCTTGCGGCTTGCTACGATATTGCGCTTGACGAAAACGGATTTTTGAAATCGTTTGACAAAATAGATGAAAACGATACCGCAAAGGGTACAAAGTGGTATGCGTATGCGGAAACGGCGCTTCCCTCGCCGTGGTTTAACGGCTATACGAACGTCGACGTGCTTAACCCCGACGCAACGGACGAATTTATAAAGGTAACTCATCAGCGTTATTACGAGGTTGTCGGAGAGGATTTCGGCAAATATATACCGTCAATATTCGGCGATGAGGCGCAGGTGACTTTCAAGAAAATGCTTGACGCTCCCTTTGATAAAACGGACGTAATCCTTGCATGGACTCCGAAAATGCCCGAGGAATACGAAAGCTTTTACGGCGGCAATATTTTCGATATTCTCCCTCTGCTTGTATGGGAGGGTAACGGCTCTGCGGCGGCAAGATACCGCTATCATAATCTCGTTGCGGAGCTTTTTGCACGCAATTATATCGACAGAATAGGCAAATGGTGCCGTGAGCATAACATAAAATTCACGGGACATATGATAAGCGAAGGCTCGCTTGAGGGACAGACCTGTAACATAGGCGACGTTATGCGTGCATACAGAGGTCTTACCATACCGGGCGTCGACATACTGGGCGACTGTGATGATTTCCTTTCAATCAAGCAGGTGGCAAGCTCCTCAAGACAGTTCGGCGCAAACGGCGTTCTTTCGGAGCTTTACGGCGTAACCGACTGGGATTTTGATTTCAGAGATCAGAAGTATCAGGGCGACTGGCAGACGGCTTTGGGCGTAACGCTGCGCTGTCATCATCTTTCGTGGTACACAATGGAGGGCGAGGCAAAGCGCGACTATCCCCCGACCTTCAACTATCAGGCTCCGTGGCACGAAAAATACAGTTATCTCGAAAACCATTACTCACGTACAAACTATATACTCTCGCTCGGAAAACCCGATATAAAGATAGGCGTCTTAAATCCGATTGAGTCGCTTTGGGCGCATTTCGGAAACAAAATGCAGACCTCATATGCACAGAACGATATACAAAAAGCGTATGACTTTACCGTAAACACACTTATGCGCAATAACATTGATTTCGACTGCATTTCGGAAGCAAATATGGAGATGCTTTTCAAAGAAACTACTGACGGCACTCTTTGCCTTGGCGAGGAAAGCTATGAAGTGATAATTCTCCCCGACTGCGAAACCCTGCGCAAATCCACGCAAAAAATGCTTTCCGATTTTGAGAGCAGAGGCGGAAAGCTTATATTTGTAGGTCAGGCTCCGAAATTTACGGACGGAGAAGAAACAAACGCATTTGCCGAAAGAGAAGCAATGCCGATGTTTGAGAACGTTCTTACCGAAAGCCTTGACAAGTACAGAAAGGTAAGAATATACTCCCCTTACGGAGCGCCCTCGAACAGATTTTTCCACAATCACATAAAATGTGATGACAGCACGGAGTATCTGTTTTTGGCAAGCAATGTGCGCCCGTCGGGAAAGCATAATACGAAAGTGCAAAAATTTACGATATGCATAGACGGCAAATATTCGGCAGAGGTATGCGATACGATTTCGGGCGAAATATATCCCGTAAGCGCAGAGCATAAAAACGGCAGAACATATATCGGATATGATTTTTACGACAGTATGAGTCTGCTTCTTAAACTCACACCGTCAGCCGATGAGGTGCATATAAGCAAAAAAGCGCCGTCAAAAGCCGTTCCTTTGAAGATATGCAATTATATGAATTATACGCTGTCCGAGCCTAACGTGCTTTTGCTCGATAAGGCGCAACTTTCGCTTGACGGCGAAGAATTTACGGAAAATAAGGATATTCTTCTCGGTGACAATGAAATAAGAAAATCGCTCGGACTTCCGCTCAGAATGGACGTTGTTCTTCAGCCGTGGGTTGTTCCCGATGTATACGATCACACGGTTGTGATGAAGTTTGAATTTGAGAGCGAAATCGAAGTTTCTGACGCTTATTTTGCGGCGGAACACATAGAAAAATCGGAAATAACCTTAAACGGCGAAAAGCTTGATAACACAGTATGCGGTTACTACGTTGACAGAAGCATAAAGGAAATCAGACTCGGCGCACTGAAAAAGGGATTAAACACAATAACCGTAAAAATGCCGTTCGGGCAAAAATCCAATCTTGAAAACTGCTTTATCCTCGGCAATTTCGGCGTAAGCCTTTGCGGAGAGAGGGCAGTAATAACAAAGATACCCGACAAACTGTATTTCGGCGACGTATGCAAACAGGGACTTCCGTTCTACGGCGGAAACATTACGTATCACGTAAAAGCCGAGGGCGATATAACCGTATCAAACGTAAATTATATCGGCGCCGCCGCAGACGCAGACGGAGATATGTCGCTCACGTTTGCGCCGTACAGCGCAGATGTAAGCTGTAAAAACACAGTCGGCATAACCGTATACGGAAATCGGTTTAATACGTTCGGCGCAGTGCATAACATATCCGGCAGACGGTTTGTATCGCACCCGAACGAATGGCGCACAAGCGGAGACGAACGCTGTGAAACCTATGTTTTAAAGCCCTGGGGGCTTATGACCGAGCCTTTAATACTGAAACGGGGTGATTAATATATGAATATTCTGCATATGAAATATGCAGTGGAGGTTGCAAAATCGGGTTCACTCAACAAGACGGCGGAAAGCCTTGCAATGAATCAGCCGAATTTGAGCCGTGCAATAAAGGAGCTGGAAAATTCGCTCGGCGTTGAGCTTTTCACCAGAAGCGCAAAGGGTATGGTTTTAACGCCCGACGGGGAAACGTTTCTCCGATATGCAAACACAATCTTAAAGCAGGTGGACGAGGTTGAAAATATGTTCAAAAACGCCGCACTGCACAAAAAGTGTTTTTCCATATCGGTACCGAGAGCAAGCTATATTTCGGACGCTTTTTCAAGCTTTTCTCTTGCTCTTTGCAAAGAGGAAAACGTTGAGATATTCTATAAAGAAACAAACGCACAGCGTGTTATAAAGAATATACTCGAAGCGGACTATAACCTCGGCATACTGCGCTATGCCGAAAACTTTGACAAGTTCTATTCCGACCTTTTTAACGAAAAAGGCTTAAGGCATGAGCTGATTACGGAATTTAAGTATATTCTTCTTATGAATAAGGATAATCCGCTTGCAAAAAAGGATTTTATAACCTTTGAGGACCTCAAAGGCTATATAGAAATAGCGCACGCCGACCCGTTTGTGCCCTCGCTGCCGTTTGCAAGCGTGCGCAAGGAGGAACTGCCCGACAACATAGACCGCAGGATATTTGTTTTCGAAAGAGCAAGCCAGTTCGATTTGCTCTCAAAAAATCCCGATACGTTTATGTGGGTTACTCCCTCACCGAAAAGTCTGCTTGACCGTTTCGGACTCGTGGAAAAGAAAAACACCGAAAACAACAGAATATACAGGGACGTAATTATTCATAAAAAGGACTATGTTCTATCTGAGCTTGACAAGCTGTTTATATCGGAGCTTTGCCGATCAAAGCGTGAGCTTTTTTAGCTATATCGAATTTTACATTACCGATATACGCAATAAACATTTCACAAAGCCTTGAAAGCATGTTAAAATATTATCAATGTCGGAAATATTCTCTCCGGCATCGGTATAAAAGGCTTTATCATTACGAATAAGCAATAATTTACAAGGAGGATTATTATGTTGGAACGAAAGGTTATTGACGGTGTGGAAGCGCTTGAAGAAGCTCTTGCGAATATCAAAGAGGCGCAGAAGCAGTTTTCGTCTTTCACACAGGAACAGGTCGACAAAATATTCTTTGCCGCTGCGTCCGCTGCGAACAAGCAAAGAATACCTCTTGCAAAAATGGCAGTCGAGGAAACGGGTATGGGAGTCGTTGAGGATAAGGTTATCAAAAATAACTATGCGGCGGAATATATTTACAACGCATACAAAGACACCAAAACCTGCGGAGTCCTTGAAGAAGATAAGGCATACGGAATAAAGAAAATAGCAGAGCCGATAGGCGTTATTGCGGCGGTTATACCTACAACCAACCCGACGTCAACGGCTATATTTAAAACGCTTATAGCGCTTAAAACAAGAAATGCAATAATTATCTCACCGCACCCGAGAGCGAAAAAATCCACTATCGAGGCGGCTAAGGTGGTGCTTGACGCAGCCGTTAAGGCAGGAGCACCCGAAGGGATTATTAACTGGATAGATACACCGTCGCTTGAAATGACAAACCTTCTTATGAAAGAGGCGGACATCATACTTGCAACGGGCGGTCCGGGAATGGTTAAGGCGGCATATTCAAGCGGCAAGCCGGCGCTCGGCGTCGGTGCGGGAAACACACCTGCAATCATTGACGACACGGCGGATATTGTGCTTGCGGTAAGCTCGATTATCCATTCAAAGACCTTTGACAACGGTATGATATGCGCATCGGAGCAATCTGTAATAGTTCATAAGAACATATACGATGCGGTAAAAGAAGAATTTGAATACAGAGGCTGTTACTTCCTTACAAAGGACGAAACCGAAAAGGTAAGAAAGACTATTCTTATAAATGGCGCTCTCAACGCCAAGATAGTAGGTCAGCCGGCATACAAGATAGCACAGCTTGCCGGAGTTACGGTTCCCGAAACAACGAAAATCATTATCGGCGAAGTGGAGAGCGTTGAGCTTTCGGAGGAATTTGCACACGAAAAGCTTTCCCCCGTACTTGCAATGTACAAGGCAGAGGATATACATGACGCTTTCGACAAAGCGGAGCAGCTTATTGCGGACGGCGGATACGGCCACACATCATCAATATATTTGAACGCTGTTACGGAGAAAGAAAAGCTCGACGAATTTGCGCACAGAATGAAAACCTGCCGTATACTTGTAAACACACCCTCGTCTCACGGCGGTATCGGAGATTTATACAACTTCAAGCTTGCGCCGTCGCTTACGCTCGGCTGCGGAAGCTGGGGCGGAAACTCGGTATCGGAAAACGTGGGAGTAAAGCATCTTATAAATATAAAAACAGTTGCCGAAAGAAGGGAAAATATGTTGTGGTTCAGAGCGCCTGAAAAGGTATATATCAAAAAGGGCTGTCTGCCCGTTGCTCTTGATGAGCTTAAGCACGTAATGGGTAAAAAGAGAGCGTTTATCGTAACCGACAGCTTCCTTTACCAAAACGGTTACACCAAGCCCATCACCGATAAGCTTGACGAAATGGGCATAGCTCATACAACATTCTTTGATGTTGCTCCCGACCCGACATTAGGCTGTGCAAAAGAGGGCGCAAAGCAGATGTCCGCATTCAAACCCGACTGCATTATAGCGCTCGGCGGCGGCAGTGCAATGGACGCCGGCAAAATTATGTGGGTAATGTACGAGCACCCCGAAGCAGACTTTATGGATATGGCAATGCGCTTTATTGATATAAGAAAGCGTGTATATACTTTCCCGAAAATGGGCGAAAAGGCATACTTTATCGCAATCCCGACCTCTGCCGGAACAGGCTCGGAGGTGACGCCGTTTGCGGTTATAACAGACGAAAATACGGGTGTCAAATATCCGCTTGCGGATTATCAGTTACTGCCGAATATGGCGGTAATAGACACCGATTTCCATATGAGCGCACCGAAAGGACTTACCGCCGCATCGGGCATAGACGCCGTAACGCATGCACTTGAGGCATATGCCTCGGTTATGGCTACCGATTACACGGACGGACTTGCGGTAAAAGCACTCAAGAATATATTCAAGTATCTGCCCCGTGCTTACGATAACGGTCAGGAGGACATTGAGGCACGTGAGAAAATGGCGAATGCAGCAACAATGGCAGGTATGGCTTTTGCCAACGCATTCCTCGGCGTGTGCCATTCAATGGCGCACAAGCTCGGAGCGTTCCATCATTTGCCGCACGGCGTTTCAAATGCGCTTATGATAGAAGAAGTTCTTCGCTTTAACGCCGCAGAAGCACCCGCAAAAATGGGAACTTTCTCGCAGTACGATCACCCGAAAACGCTCGAAAGATACGCAGAGGTTGCGGACGCTCTCGGTCTCGGCGGCGAAACGGACGAGGAAAAGCTTGAAAATCTCATAAAAGCGGTAAACGCTCTTAAAGACAGAGTGGGAATAAAGAAAACCATAAAGGATTACGGCATTGACGAAAAGGATTTCCTTGACAGGCTCGACGCAATGGTAGAGCAGGCGTTTGACGACCAGTGCACGGGCGCAAATCCCCGTTATCCGCTTATGAGCGAGATAAAGGAAATGTATCTTAACGCTTACTACGGCAAGCACAGCAAAAAGGCTGTCAAAAAGGAAAAGCTTGATGCCGAAAAAGACGCTCACGATTTCAAGCAGGCTTATCAAGAGGACAAAACAAGAAAGTAAAGGAGTGATAACAAATGAATCTGGACAGAATTATTGCGGTCAGAAACAACAAAACAATTTACCGTGACGGCAGTGTGTGCCTTAAAGTGTTCAACAGCGATTTTTCAAAAGCGGACATTTTAAACGAGGCGCTCAACCAGGCACGTGTTGAGGAAACAGGGCTTAATATCCCGAAAGTTCACGAAGTCACCGTTATAGACGGCAAGTGGACAATCGTTTCCGACTATATAAAAGGAAAAACTCTCGCACAGCTTATGGAGGAAGATCCACAGAAGAAAGACGAATATATGGATTTGTTTGTAAATCTCCAGCTTGAGGTTCACAGCAAGGAATCTCCACTTTTGACAAAATTAAAGGATAAAATGAGCAGAAAAATCAGCCTTTCGGATTTGAGCGCAACGGTCAGATACGATCTGCACACACGCCTTGAGGCTATGCCAAAGCACAAAAAGCTTTGCCACGGCGATTTCAACCCGTCAAACATAATCATCTCCGACGACGGCACGCCGTATATCCTCGACTGGTCGCACGCAACACAAGGAAACGCCTCCGCCGATGCCGCAAGAACATATCTTTTGTTCTGGCTTGGCGGCAACATAACAGGCGCAGATAAGTACCTTGATTTGTTCTGCGAAAAGAGCGATACCGCAAAGCAGTACGTGCAGAAGTGGATGCCTATTGTGGCGGCGTCGCAGAGCGTCAAAGGCAACGAAAAGGAACGTGAATTCCTTAACTCATGGATAAACGTAGTTGACTACGAATAAATAGAAGCATATAATGCCCCCCAGCGCCGCATTTTTGCGGCGGGGGTTTTGTGCCTTTACGGCACGGAAAGGAAGGTTTATTATGAAAGTAACGGTATGTATCGGATCATCATGTCACATTAAAGGCTCACGCCAGGTAGTGGAGCAGTTGCAGTATCTTATAAGCGAAAACGCTCTCGGCGATAAGGTGGAGCTTGCAGGGACTTTTTGTATGGGAAGATGTCAGGACGGAGTCTGTGTAACGGTTGACGATAACTTCTTCTCGGTTTCTCCCGAAACGGTGGACGAGTTCTTTAAAGAAAACGTTATGGGTGCGGTGAAATGATTATTGAAATTTGTGTGGGAAGTTCGTGCCATATTAAAGGCTCGCATGAAATAGTTGAGCTTTTTCAAAAGGAAATCGAAACCCGAAAGCTTGATAACGAAATCACGCTTGCCGGCTGTTTCTGTACCGGCAAATGCAACCGTGAGGGGGTTACGGTCGTGATTGACGATGTAACGCACACCGGTCTTACTCCCGATAAATTTGATGAATTTTTCAAAGAAAACGTACTCGATAAACTATAACGGAAAGGAACGGTTTTGGTTATGACAGATTGTCTGACTCTGAAAAAGTCTAACTGCAAAAACTGCTATAAATGCATACGCCACTGCCCCGTTAAATCAATCCGCTTTTCGGGAAACCAGGCGTATATTATAGGAAACGAATGTATTTTATGCGGACAGTGCTTTGTAGTCTGTCCCCAGAACGCAAAACAAATTGTTGACGAAACCGAAAAGGTCAAGGTGCTTTTAAACAGCGGCGATCCCGTATATGTAAGCCTTGCTCCGTCTTTTGTGGCAAATTATGACGGCGTGGGCATATCGTCTATGCGCAAAGCCTTAAAAGCGCTCGGATTTGCCGACGCGGAGGAAACCGCAATAGGCGCAACAATGGTTAAAAACGAATATGAAAAAATGATTGATGACGGCACAAGAGACGTTATAATTTCCTCCTGCTGTCATTCGATAAATCTTTTGATACAAAAATATTTCCCGTCGGAGCTTCCGTATCTTGCGGACGTTGTATCGCCGATGCAGGCGCACTGCAACGAAATAAAGCGCATACACCCGAACGCAAAAACCGTTTTTATTGGGCCGTGCGTTGCAAAAAAGGACGAAGCGGCGCATTATGAGGGCATAGTTGATGCCGTGCTGACGTTTGACGAGCTTACAAAATGGCTCAGGGACGAAGGTATAGAGCTTGAGGCTCAAATGGATTTTGATAATGACAGCCGTGCCCGTTTCTTCCCCACTACCGGCGGAATTCTAAAAACAATGGCGCAGGACAACCCCGACTATACCTATATGGCGATAGACGGTGTGGAAAACTGTATTTCTGCGCTCAAGGACATCGAACAGGGCAAGATACATAAATGCTTTATCGAAATGTCCGCCTGTATCGGCAGTTGTGTCGGCGGGCCTATAATGGAAAAATTCCATCGCGCTCCGATACAGGATTATATGGCTGTTGCAAACTTTGCCGGCAAGAATGATTTTGACGTTGTACAGCCGGACAGCCTTGAAATGCACAAAAGCTTTGAGGTTATAGAAAGAAAACTCCAACCGCCGACCGATGCGGAGATTGAGGAAATTCTCCGTCAGATGGGCAAAACAAAGCCGTCCGACGAACTGAACTGCGGTTCGTGCGGATATGATACCTGCCGTGAAAAAGCTGTGGCGATATACCAGGGCAAGGCTGAAATATCAATGTGTCTGCCGTATCTCAAAGACAAGGCGGAGTCATTCTCGGATACGATTGTAAAGAACACGCCGAACGGTCTGTTTGTGCTTAACGAGGCGCTCGAGGTACAGCAGATTAACAAGGCGGCATTAAAGATTATGAATTTGCGCAGTGCAAAGGATATTCTGGGCGACCAGGTAATCCGTGTGCTCGACCCCAAGCTGTTTTTAAACGTTCTTCAAAGCGGCAGGGATTTGCGCAACAAGCGTGTCTACCTTGCGGAATATGAAAGATACGTGGAGCAGACAATCATTCACGATAAAGACTACAAGCTTCTTGTGTGCATAATGCGTGACATAACGGACGAAGAAACCGTCCGTGAGCAGAAAGAGAACATAAGCAAGCAGACTATAGAAATAACGGACAAGGTGGTTGACCGCCAGATGCGTATTGTACAGGAAATCGCATCGCTTTTGGGCGAAACGGCTGCCGAAACGAAAATCGCACTTACCAAGCTGAAGGAGACCATAGCAGATGAATAACTTATGTGCAGATATAGGATACAAGAGCATAAACCATTACGGCGAACAGCTTTGCGGCGATCACGTGGACGTTGTTGAGCAGGACGAAAACTCAACAGTCATTGTGCTTGCCGACGGACTCGGCAGCGGAGTGAAAGCCAGTATCCTGTCCACACTCACCTCAAAAATAATATCAACTATGATGGCGGAAGGATTGTCGCTTGAGGAATGTGTTTCGACCATTGCGGCAACGCTCCCTATCTGCTCCGTCAGAGGTGTTGCGTATTCAACGTTTACAATTATCCACCTGATAGACAACGAAACCGCCGAGCTTATACAGTACGACAATCCGCAGATAATTCTTTTCCGAAATAATCAGAACTATGATTATCCGAAATCGGAAATGAACATTGACGGCAAAAAAGTGTACAAGTCGGTAATAGACCTTCAGGAGGACGATACGTTTATCGCAATGAGCGATGGCTGTCCGCACGCCGGAATAGGCATTGCCTATAATTTCGGCTGGAAACGTGAGGATATTATTGATTTTCTTGAACCGCTCACCTGCGGAGGTTTTACGGCAAAAACACTTGCCACAATCCTCGTTGACGAATGCTTCAAGCTGTACGGCGAGAAACCCGGCGATGACGCCACTGCGTGCGTTATACGCATACGCAGGCGCTCTCCCGTAAATCTGCTGTTCGGGCCGCCGTCAAACAGAGACGACTGCGACCGTATGATGTCGCTGTTCTTCTCGAAAGAGGGAAAGCATATCGTCTGCGGGGGAACAACATCCACAATTGCGGCGAAATATCTTAAAAAGCCGTTAAAGCCGAGCCTTAACTTTGAAAGCTCCGACATACCGCCCACAGCGGAAATCGAGGGCGTGGATCTGGTTACGGAGGGCGTTATAACAATAAATAAGGTATTGGAATACGCAAAAGATTATTTAAACACAAACGAAAGCTATTCGCATTGGGGATATAAGCATGACGGCGCTTCGCTTATATGCAGGCTTCTTTTCGAGGAGGCGACCGACATAAATTTCTATGTCGGTCGGGCGGTAAACCCGGCGCATCAAAATCCCGAACTGCCGATTAACTTTAATATAAAAATGAACCTTGTCGAGGATCTTTCAAAATGCCTCCGGCAAATGGGGAAACGAATAAAGGTAAGCTATTTTTAAAAGGAAGGGGTATTTTTAATGAGAAAATTTGACACAAAGGTTCAGTATTTAAAATACAAGGTACTGCGTGAGGTGGCACGCGAAGCATGGGCGGATACGCTCTGGGACAATGCTTTTGACATTCCCAAGAAAATTATCCCCGGCAACACTCCCACAATGCGCTGCTGTGTGTACAAGGAGCGTGCCATACTTGCCGACCGTGTCAAGCTGGCAATGGGCGGCGATAAGGATAACCCCAATGTTATCGAGGTTATAGAAACCGCCTGCGACGAATGTCCGATGGGCGGATATGAGGTAACAAACTCGTGCCGCGGCTGTCTTGCGCACCGCTGCGAGGACGTGTGCAAAAGGGGTGCTATTACTTTTGATCAGGATCATGTGGCACATATTGATAAGTCTAAATGTGTTGACTGCGGCGCTTGCGCAAAGGTCTGTCCGTTTGCGGCAATCGCAAACAGAAAACGCCCGTGTATTAACGCCTGCAAGATAAAAGCAATATCCATGAACGAGAACAAGGCGGCAAAGATTGATAATGATAAATGTATCTCCTGCGGCGCCTGCGTGTATCAGTGTCCGTTCGGCGCCATTACGGATAAATCGTATATACTGGACGTTATCGACGCAATAAAAAAGAGCAAAAACAATTCGGAATACAAGGTTTATGCACTTGTTGCGCCGTCGATTTCGAGCCAGTTCAAATACGCAAAGCTCGGTCAGGTTATAAAGGGACTTAAAGAGCTGGGATTTTATACGGTAGTCGAAGCGGCGCTCGGTGCGGATATGGTTGCATATGCGGAGTCTGCCGAACTTGCGGAAAAGGGATTTTTGACAAGCTCCTGCTGTCCGGCATTTGTTGATTATGTGAATAAAGCTTTCCCGGCTCTTTCGGAACACATCTCGCACAACCTGTCACCTATGGCGACAATCGCAAAATATATAAAAGAGCGTGAAGAAAAAGCCAAGATAGTGTTTATAGGTCCGTGTACCGCAAAGAAAATGGAGGTGCAAAAAGATGCCGTTAAGCCGTATGTTGACTCGGCAATAACGTTTGAGGAACTGCAGGCGCTGTTTGACAGCAAAGATATTGATATAACGGCTCTTGATGAGGATATTCTCGATAACGCCTCATACTTCGGAAGAATTTTCGCACGTTGCGGTGGACTTGCCGACGCTGTTGCGGAGGGACTTAAGGAGCATGGCATCGAGGACTTTGAATTAAAGCCCGTCTCCTGTGACGGAATTGAGGCTTGCAGAATGGCGCTTTTGAAAAAGAGCAAAAATCTGCTTGACGTAAACTTTATTGAGGGAATGGCATGTGTTGGCGGCTGTATCGGCGGAGCAGGCTGTCTGACGCACGGCGAGAAAAACAAAGCCGAAGTCGATAAATACGGACGTGAAGCTTACGAAAAAACAATCACCGAAACAATTTCAATGCTGAAATAAAAAAAGCAAATAACAGTCCGCATCGGTGCGGACTGTTATTTGCTTTCTTGCGGTCTGAGCTAAAGAAATAGCTGTCTGTGCATTTTGCTACAGATTTTCAGTGACTTTAGAAAAATAGTGCAGAATGGACAAACTGAACCCGACGGCGTACTAAAAGGGGCTCCCGAAAAACAAAGGTTTTTGGGAAAAAGGAGAAACAGCGTAACGAGTAAGTCGTGAATTTTAATTTACGACGAGTGATGTATCGCTTGTTTCGACGCCCAAGTGGTGAAGTTTGTTCATAGCAAAAAGCGTTTTTTACGCTTTTTGCGGTCTGTGCATTTTGCTAAAGTCACTTATACGGCTGCACGCTTTTCTTCTATAACCCTTTCCAGTGCCTCGACAATGTAATCCTCCGTTACGTCCTGCAATGACACGGGAGTTACGGCGTTGCGCATTATACAGCTCAAAAACTCCTCCGCATCGTCACGGCGGTAAAATATTCCGTTTATCTGACGCATTTCAACATTTTTTCCGCCTGCACAGCGTGTGATTTTGCTTACCCTCACGCCGTAGCTTTTGAGCGGTGAAAATTCCTCCGCAATCTCCTCCGTTATCATATGATACTCCAGAATTGTATCGGAATATTCACCCATATGTACTTTACCGTACAAAATTTCACTCTCCATTTTTTATTTCCTCCCATAAAGTTCATAACAGGGATAATTATACTCCCCCGCCGCCCGAAAGTCCAGATAAATCGTCCGCAAAAAGCGACGTGTTTTGGCTTTTTATCCTTATTTTTTCGATATTTTCAACGAACGCTGTCGAACATTTAAACGATATGTCATCTTTTTGCACACGAAAGTTTAATAATTATGTCCGCAGACACTATTTTTTTTCATATATTTCAAAATAACGGTTGATATTTGAAATGTTTTGCTGTATAATAGAATATGTCTTATTATGGGGGAGGTATGCATAGTGATGTTTAAAAACATCAGGTATGATATAAAATCTATACTTGAGCGTGACCCGGCGGCAAGAAACGGTTTTGAGGTGTTTTTGCTTTATTCCGGCTTTCACGCTTTATTGTGGTACCGTGCCGCACACTTTTTCTACAAATTAAAGATGAAGTTTATCGCCCGTCTGCTTTCACAGCTGGGACGGTGGTTTACGGGAATAGAGATACACCCCGGCGCAACAATCGGGCGCGGACTTATGATAGACCATGGTATGGGCGTGGTTATAGGCGAAACCACTGTTATAGGCGATGACTGTACAATATACCAGGGAGTTACGCTCGGAGGTACGGGCAAGGAAAAAGGCAAGCGCCACCCCACTATCGGAAACAACGTTATGATAGGCAGCGGCGCAAAAATACTCGGACCGTTCAAAGTCGGCGATAATTCCAAAATAGCCGCCGGAGCGGTTGTTCTCTCGGAGGTGCCGGAGGATTGTACGGCGGTCGGTATTCCGGCAAGGGTCGTGCGCAAAAAGGGCGAGGTTGTAAAATGCGATCTCGATCAGATACGTATCCCCGATCCGCTTACCGAGCAGCTGTGTACTTTAAACGTTCACGTGGCAAAGCTTGAAAAGGAAATTGAAGAACTGAAAAAAGGAAAGACTGAAAATGAAAATATATAATACGCTGACACGCAAAAAAGAGGAATTTGTTCCTATAGATAAAAACGAAGTGAAAATGTATTCCTGCGGTCCTACCGTTTATGATTATTTCCATATAGGAAACGCAAGACCGTTTATCATATTCGATACAATGCGCCGTTATCTTGAATATATCGGCTACAAGGTAAAATTCGTTCAGAATTTTACCGATATTGACGATAAGATGATTAAGCGTGCAAACGAAGAAGGCATAACCGTAAAGGAACTCGGCGAAAGATTTATAAAAGAATATTTCGAGGACGCACAATCACTCGGCATACACAAGGCGAGCGTTCACCCCAAGGCTACGGAGAACATAGACGCCATAATCGACGTTGTCAAAAAGCTTGTTGACAACGGATACGCATACGAGGTTGACGGAAACGTTTATTTCTCTGCAAAAAAATTCAAAGAATACGGCAAGCTGTCGCATCAGCCTTTAGACGCACTCGAAGCAGGTGCAAGAATAGACGTAAACGAGCATAAAAAAGACCCGATGGATTTTGTTGTCTGGAAAGCGCAGAAGCCGGGCGAGCCGGCATGGGAAAGTCCCTGGGGTATGGGACGTCCGGGCTGGCACATAGAATGTTCGGCAATGGTAAACAAATACCTCGGCGAAACGATAGACATTCACTCGGGCGGTCAGGATTTAATTTTCCCGCATCACGAAAACGAGATAGCGCAGAGCGAATGTGCAAACTGCAAACCGTTTGCGCACTACTGGATGCATAACGGATATATTAACATTAACAATCAGAAAATGAGCAAATCGCTCGGAAACTTCTTTACGGTGCGTGATATACGCAAGAAGTACGACAGCGAGGTTATCAGATTTTTTATGCTGAGCGCTCATTACAGAAATCCGATAAATTTTGCCGATACGCTTATGGAGCAGGCAAAATCCGCTGTTGAGAGAGTTTATACCTGTCTTGAAAATCTCGAATTTCTCGAAAAGAACAGCCAAGACAAGGGTATGTGCGAAAAATGCGCCGCAATTGCCGAAAAAATCGACCAATGCCGCACAAAGTTCATTGACGCTATGGATGATGACCTTAACACGGCAGACGCAATTGCCGCAATATTCGATATAGTTTATATTGCAAACACGGAAATAACGGCGGATCTGCCGAAATCCGTTATCCGCAAAGCTATAGATATGATACACGAGCTGGGCAGTGTACTCGGCTTGTTCAACAGCGAAAGCAAGAAATCAATAGATGAAGAAGTAGAAAAACTTATCGAGGCAAGAAACAAGGCAAGAGCCGAGAAAAACTGGGCAGAGGCGGACGCCATAAGAGATAAGCTTAAGGAAATGAACATAGTCCTTAAAGATACGCCCAACGGCGTACAATGGAGCTTTATACAATGATTTGTACAGATAAACAGCCAAATCAGTATTCGCCGCTTGTGCTTGCGTATATAGGCGACGCCGTTTATGAAGTGTATGTCAGGAGCCGTGTAATCGAGGAAAATCCCGATATGCCGGCGCACAAGCTGCATATGCAGACGGTTAAATACGTAAAAGCGCATGCACAGTCGAACAGTATTCACGCTATGATGAGTATGCTTACCGCAGAGGAGGAGGCGGTCTTTAAACGCGGCAGAAATGCCAAATCCCCCACTGCGGCAAAGAATGCGTCGCTTATAGATTACCGCCACGCAACGGGTTTTGAGGCGCTTATCGGTTATACATATATTTCCGATAATGAACAAAGGCTTGAAACATTGATGCGGACGGCATACGAAAATGCGTTTACCGAAGCAGAGAAATCTTAAAGTTTGTGCTTTGCACAGAAAGGAATGATATTATGGATAAAAAAAGGGTTACAGAGCTTTCTATAATTGCTAACAAAGTCAGAAAGCACGCAATTACGGGGGTTTACTGTGCAAAGTCGGGGCATCCGGGCGGATCGCTCTCATCGGCGGACATTATGACGCTCCTCTATTTTGAGGTAATGAACGTTGATCCGAAAAATCCGAAAATGGAGGATAGAGATAGATTTGTACTGTCAAAGGGTCACTGCGCACCGGCTCTTTACGGCGTGCTTGCGGAAAAGGGATATTTCCCCGTTGAGGATATAAAGACGCTCAGAAATATCAAAAGCTATCTTCAGGGACACCCTGATATGAATAAAATTCCGGGAATAGATATGTCGACAGGCTCGCTCGGTCAGGGCATCTCCGCAGCAGGCGGAATGGCACTTGCCGCAAAGCTTGACAAAAAGGATTACCGTGTGTATTCGGTGCTCGGCGACGGTGAGCTTGAAGAAGGACAGGTATGGGAACAGGCTATGTTTGCGGCTCATTACAAGTTAGACAATCTCACCGTATTTGTTGACAACAACGGACTCCAGATTGACGGAAACGTTGAGGACGTAATGAACCCCAATCCGATAGACAAGAAATTCGAGGCGTTCGGCTGGCACGTGATAGTAACCGATGCACACGATATGGAAAATCTCTATGATGCGGTAAATGAAGCAAAAAATACAAAGGACAAGCCTACCGCCGTAATAATGAAATCGGTAAAGGGCAAGAACGTGTCATTTATGGAAAACGAAGCAGGCTGGCACGGTTCCGCACCCAATGAGGAACAGTACAAGCAGGCAATAGCAGAGCTTGACGCAAAGATTGCAGAACTGGAGGCGGTATTATAATGGGAAAAACAGCTACAAGAGAATCATACGGAAAAGCACTCGTAAAATACGGCGAGGACGAAAGAATAGTTGTTCTTGACGCAGACCTTTCAAAATCAACAAAAACGGAAATGTTCAAAAAAGCATATCCCGAACGTTTTATAAACGCAGGTATTGCAGAGGCAAATATGATGTGTGTTGCGGCAGGACTTGCGGCAAGCGGAAAGATTGCCTTTGCGTCAAGCTTTGCGATGTTTGCGGCAGGACGTGCCTTTGAGCAGATAAGAAACTCGATAGGATATACTCACCTTAACGTAAAGATAGGCGCAACGCACGCCGGAATTTCCGTGGGCGAGGACGGAGCAACGCACCAGTGCCTTGAGGATATCGCGCTTATGCGTACCATTCCGGGAATGGTTATAATAAACCCGGCAGACGATATTGAAGCACAGCTTGCCGTAAAGGCGGCTATCGACCATGACGGTCCCGTTTATATGCGTTTCGGACGTCTTGCGGTTGAGGACGTAAACGGCGCAGATTATAATTTTGAGCTCGGAAAAGGCGTTATGCTCAAAGACGGCACGGACGTAACTCTTATCGGCACGGGACTTATGGTTGCCGAGGTGCTTAAAGCGGCAGAAATCCTCGAAAAAGACGGAATAAGCGCAAGAGTTATCAATATTCATACAATAAAACCGATTGACAAGGATATAATAATAAAAGCGTCAAAAGAAACAGGCGCAATCGTTACGGCAGAGGAGCACTATATAATGGGCGGACTCGGCAGTGCCGTTACGGAGGTTGTATGCGCAGGCGCACCCTGCCCCGTTAAGATAGTCGGAACGGATCGTTTCGGACGTTCGGGAACTCCTGCAGAGCTGTTTGAGGCATACGGTCTTACGGCTGAAAATATAGCGGAGAACGCAAAAGCCGCCATAGCTTTAAAGAAATAATATGCCGGAAAGGATTTAACTATGTATAAAAAGTTTTACACAATGCTTCTTTGCATAATATGTGTTATTGCTCTTTGCTCGTGCGGCGGCGTTTTTGCACCGTCGGCAACGCCCGTACCGAGACTTTCCCCGTCGGATATAATGTCCGTTGATGAGGCGGCGGAATTTACCGGCTATGCAATGCTCCAAGACGGCGATATAACCGAGCGGGACGGCAAAAAGACCGTTGTATACGTAAGTAACCCGAAAGGCGAGTCCGACTCGGTAACAGTTGAAATCACGCAATGCGGCGATAATCTGTCAATAGACGAGGTGTGGAACAGATATGACTCCGCAAGGCTCAAACGCCCAAGCGCCAAAACGGCGGAGGGCATAGGCTCGGACGCATACGTTGCGTTTCCGTACATTCATATTTACGACCGAGGCTGTGAAATAACCATTGCGGCAGGTTCGGGCAGCGATGACGGGCAGGAAGCACTTTTAAAGCGTATGGGCGAACGTGCGGTAAATAATTTAAGAAAATATATTTCGGAATAAAAAAATATGAGTTTAGCTCATATTCAAACTGCAGACAAACCGTTTGAGGTTTGTCTGCTTTGTTTTTTGGGAGTTTGAGGTGCTAACCTCAAGTTTTTCATACAGTAGTTTTGAAAAAAGTGATATGTCACTTCTTTCGGCAGGTGCTGTTAGAATAAATACATTATAAGCACCGCTATGATTATAAGCGGAAGAACGTACTTCATATACGGGCGTATCCACTTGGGCACTTTTGCGCCCTTGCCCTCGTTTACCTCTGCAAAATATTTATCCCAACCCCAGCCGTAGCGTGTTGTACAGAACAGCACATAGAACAGACTGCCTATCGGAAGTATGAGGTTTGACACGGCAAAATCCTCGGCGTCTATTATTGACTTGCCGAAAATTGTCACATCCGACCACACATTGAGTCCGAGTATACACGGAAGCGAAAGAACAAGCACCAATAAAATATTTATAAGCGCAACCTTTCGTCTGTTGAGTTTTGTAAGCTCAAGCCAGAACGACATTATATTTTCAAACACCGCAATAGCCGTTGAGAACGACGCAAATATCATAAACAGGAAGAACAGTGTTCCCACTATGCGTCCGCCCGGCATTGCATTGAAGATTGACGAAAGCGTTGTGAACAGAAATCCCGAGCCGACCGTACCTGCGTCTGCGGTAACTCCGTTATTGTACGTAAAGCACGCCGGGAAGATGATAAGTCCAGACATAAGCGCAACAAACGTATCGAGTCCCACTATGGTAAACGTTTCGCCGAGCAGACTTCTGTCCTTATCTATATAACTGCCGAATATCGCAATCGAACCCATACCGATTGACAGCGTAAAGAAAGCTTGTCCCATTGCGGAGGATATAACCGTAAATATTCCTGCTTCACGCATATGCTCAAACGATGGCACAAGATAGAATTTTAAACCCTCCGCCGCATTTTCAAGCGTACAGGAGTATATTGCCAGTCCCGTCATAAGCGCAAGCAGCGCAAGCATCATTACCTTTGTTATTCTTTCAACGCCCTTTTGAAGTCCGAGCGAGCATATCGCAAAGCAGATAAGAATAACCGCAAACGTAGAGCCAATCATAAGTCCCGTGTTTGAAACCATGCTTCCGAACATTTCGCCGAGCGCCTCACTGCCGGAAATACCGTTCATTCCGCCCGTAAGATACTTCAGAAAATAAATAAGCATCCAGCCGGAAATTGTGGTGTAGAACATCATCAGAAGATAGTTTCCGCCTATGCCGAGATATTTCATAAAGTGCCATTTCTGACCCTTTTTCTCAAGCACGTTGAACGATGACGCTATACTTCTGCGGCTTGCACGTCCGACGGCAAGCTCCGCCGTCATAACCGGCACGCCCAAAATAAGCAAAAAGATGATATACATTAAAACGAACGCCGCACCGCCGTAGCTTCCCGTTGTTATCGGGAAACGATACACGTTACCCAACCCGATTGCACAGCCCGCCGAGATTAGTATAAATCCCAGACGTGAGCTGAATTTTTCTCTTTCCATAAATAAATTCTCCCCTTTTTTTTAATAATAAGTTAAGTATATCATATATTTTGCTAAAAATAAAGCTTTTTTTACCAAAATATTTACATAGAATTTACATACTCTTGCTTTCAGAGTTAACATTGGCGGTCGTATAATGTAATTACACTAAAAACTTTAAGAAGTGTGTAACGTGAAAAAATTCACTTCACGTTATGAATGGTATTGCTGCCCGGCAGCAGAATGGAGGATTAAAAATGAAAAAATTAACAGGAACAATTACAGCTTTATTAATCGGCTCGCTTATGCTTGCAGGCTGCGGAAGCCCGACACCGAACGGCGGTGACACAGCTACATCGGAACCCGCAAAAGCACAGGCAACCGTATCGACAGACGGTTCGACATCAATGGAAAAGGTTATCGGATATTTGAGCGAAGCATATATGGAGGACAACAAGAATGTCAAGGTAACATACAACCCCACAGGCTCAGGCTCGGGTATACAGGCGGTTTCGGAGGGCAGATGCGACATCGGACTTTCGAGCCGTGACCTTAAGGGCGACGAAAAGCAGACTCTCGAGGGAACGGTTGTTGCAATCGACGGTATCGCAATAATAGTAAACAACGCAAACACCGTTGAAAACCTTACGGTTGAACAAATCGGAAAGATTTACACCGGCGAAATAACAAACTGGAAAGAAGTCGGCGGTCAGGACGGTCCGATAGTATTAATCGGACGTGAAGCCGCATCGGGTACAAGAGACGGCTTTGAGTCAATCACAAATACAAAGGAAAAATGCAAATACTCACAGGAGCTTACATCAACGGGCGACGTTATCCAGACTGTTTCGACAAATCCGAACGCTATCGGATACGCATCACTGGCATCTGTAAAAGACAGCATTAAGGTTTTAAGCGTTGAAAACGTTAAGCCGTCAAAGGAAACAATCCAGGACGGCAGTTACAAAATTCAGAGAGACTTTGTTCTTGTAACAAAGAAAGATACAAAGCTCGGTGACGAAGCACAGAAGTTCTTTGACTTTGCAACAAGTTCCGCAGCAGACAGCCTTATTGAAAAGGCAGGCGCAGTCCCCGTAATAAGATAACAAAAATATACACGTGACAGGCGGCTTATGCCGCCTTAGCGTTTAATATACGCCGCAATATTGCGGCAGAGGAGAGAAACAATATGAAATTTTTATCAGGCGGTGCAAAAGCGCTCGAAAAATCAATGAACATATTATTCACACTATGCGGCTTTGTTGCTCTTGCATTTGTTGCCTTGATTACCGTATTCCTGTTCCTTTCGGGTATCCCCGCAATAGGGAAAATAGGACTTTGGAAATTCCTGTCGGGAGCGGTATGGGCGCCTACGTCGTCCTCGCCGCTCTACGGCATACTTCCGTTTATAACAACATCGGTTGTCGGTACGCTCGGTGCAATACTGATAGGCGTTCCGCTCGGACTTTTATGCGCAATATACATTGCGAAAATGGCACCGCCGAAGGTGAGTGCGGTTATTCGGACAGCTGTTGAGCTGCTCGCCGGTATACCGTCGGTGGTGTACGGTCTTGTGGGAATGATACTTATCGTACCGCTTGTCCGCGAGGTTTTCAATCTCCCCGACGGTGCAAACCTTTTCTCGGCGATTATCGTACTGGCAATTATGATTTTGCCATCGGTAATAAGCGTGTCCGAAACCTCCTTAAAAGCAGTCCCGAAAGAATACGAAGAAGGCTCGCTCGCTTTGGGAGCGACAAAAACGGAAACGGTGTTCAAGGTAGTAGTACCGGCGGCGAAAAGCGGAATTTTAACCTCCGTTATCCTCGGTATAGGCAGAGCAATAGGCGAGGCAATGGCTGTTATGATGGTTTCGGGAAACGTGGCAAATATGCCGAAGCTTTTCGGCAGTGTGCGGTTTCTCACAACGGCGATTGCGTCGGAAATGTCGTACTCATCGGGGTTACAGCGCGAGGCGCTGTTTTCCATAGCATTGGCGCTTTTCATGTTTATACTTATAATAAACTTAATCTTAAACCTGGTTGTAAAAAAGAAAAAGGGGTGACTGCAAATGAGTACAAGCCGAAAAATAAAGGGAATAATAATACAGGCTCTTATGTATCTGGCAACGGGAACCATAGCGCTTTCCCTTTTGGGTCTTATAATATACATTCTCTACAGAGGTCTCCCGCATATTTCAGTTAAGCTATTAACCACCAAACCGAGTCTGGTCCGTGAAACGGTCGGTATACTTCCAAATATCCTCAATACTCTTTACATTATTTTTATGACTCTGATCATAGTTCTTCCTCTCGGAGTCGGCTCAGCCGTTTATCTTAACGAATACGCAAAGAACAAAAAAGTCGTTAAGATAATCGAGCTTGCCACCGAAACTTTGGCAGGTATACCGTCCATTATTTACGGTCTTGTGGGAATGTTGATATTCGTTCAGTTTATGTCGCTCGGCACAAGCCTTGCGGCAGGCGCAATGACGCTCGTTATTATGACGCTTCCGACAATTATCCGTACCACACAGGAAAGCTTAAAAACCGTTCCAGACAGCTACAGGGAGGGTTCGCTCGCTCTCGGCTCGGGTAAATGGCATATGATAAGAACCGTTGTTTTGCCGTCGTCGATTGACGGAGTTGTAACGGGTTGTATTCTTTCGATAGGAAGAATTGTCGGCGAAAGCGCAGCGCTTTTATTCACCGCCGGAATGGCAAACGAGGTCATCGGATTTTTCAGCGCATTTCTCCCCAACAAGGCAGGCTCCACGCTGACCGTTGCGCTGTATATGTACGCAAAAGAGCGCGGCGAATTTGACATAGCGTTTGCAATATCGGCAATTCTGCTTATTCTGACTTTGGCTATCAATTTCGGAGCAAAGCTGACAGCAAAAAAATTACACAAAGGAGAAGGCAAAAAATGAGTGATATAATTAAAGCGGAGCATTTGAATTTGTGGTATGATACAAACCATGCTCTTAAGGATATTAACATAAATCTGCCCGAAAAGCAGATTACGGCGCTTATCGGTCCGTCGGGCTGCGGAAAATCGACGTTTTTGAAAACGTTAAACCGTATGAACGACCTCGTTGAAGGCTGCAGAATTGAGGGAAAAATCACGCTCAGCGGTACGGACATATACAAGGATATTGACGTTACCGTTTTAAGAAAGCGTGTAGGAATGGTATTCCAAAAGCCTAACCCCTTCCCCATGAGCATTTACGATAACATAACCTACGGTCCGAAAATACACGGAATACATTCAAAAGTAAAGCTTGATGAAATAGTTGAAAAATCCCTGCGCCGTGCGGCAATATGGGACGAATGTAAGGACAGGCTTAAAAAGAGCGCTCTTTCGATGAGCGGCGGTCAGCAGCAGAGATTATGCATTGCACGTGCGCTGGCGGTTGAACCGGAGATACTGCTTATGGACGAACCGACTTCTGCGCTTGACCCTATATCAACCTCAAAAATCGAGGACCTTGCCCTTGAACTGAAAGAAAAATACACGATTATAATGGTAACTCACAATATGCAGCAGGCGGCACGTATTGCGGACAAGACGGCGTTCTTCCTTTTGGGTGAGATAGTCGAGTTTGACGATACGGAGAAAATGTTCTCCACACCTGCCGACAAGAGAACAGAGGATTATATAACAGGGAGGTTTGGATAATGAGAAACCATTTCAACGAACAGCTTGAAACACTCAACACGGAGCTTATTACAATGGGTGCGCTGTGCGAGGACGCTATTTCATGCGCCGCAAAGTACCTGGCAACAAACGATACTTCTTTAAAAGAAAAGGTTTTTGAAACCGACAAGGAAATCGACCGCAAGGAGCGTGAGATAGAAAGCCTTTGTATGCGTCTGCTTTTACAGCAGCAACCTGTTGCGAGAGATTTAAGAACGATTTCCTCCGCCCTTAAAATGATTTCCGATATGGAGCGCATAGGCGACCAGGCGTCGGACATTGCGGACATAGTATGCTTTGTAAACAAAACCGACCTGAGCGGTAAAATACACATTGCCGATATGGCGGAGGCGACAATAAAAATGGTTACCGACAGCATCGACTCGTTCGTAAAGCGCGACCTTGACATTGCCGTTAAGAGCATACGCCATGACGATATTGTAGACGCACTGTTTCTCAAAGTCAAAAACGAACTTATCGCCGGTGTAAAAGAGGAGTCGGACAAGGCGGAGGCGCTTATAGACCTGCTTATGATAGCAAAATATTTTGAGCGCATAGGCGACCATGCCGAAAATATTGCCGAATGGGTTATCTATTCCATAACGGGAAAACACAAAGACATTTCAGATTGCGAATAAGTGATTTGGCTCCCTCAGCATACAATATGCGCCGATACCCGTAGGGCAGGGGCTTGCTCCTGCCGCAGAAAAACCGAAAACGCATACAATATGCGCCGGCAACCGTAGGGCAGGGGCGTATCTCCTGCCGAAACGTGCACTGTACGGGATATTATCCGGGTTGATGAGGGCATCACCCTCTGCAAATTGCGTTTACAATGTTTACAATTATGCCGGTAGGGGACGATGCCTTTCATCGTCCCGAGTGCGGGTATGGACAACATTTCGGGTTGATGAGGGCATCAACCCCTACAGATTTGCGAAAACCTCATACCGTAGGGTGTGATGCCCTCATCGCCCCGAAAAAACATTACGGCTATTGAATAAATCACAAATCAATGGTATAATTATACCGAGGTGAGAAATTTGATAACTTACGAGGACATAAAACAAGACAAATCAATAAAAGTATATATTTCCGAGGCGGACGCCTCATTAAAGGCGCTGGGATTTACAGAACACAGCTTTGCGCACGTTACGCAGGCAGCGGAAAAGGCGGGATATATTCTGAAAACGCTTAATTTCCCCGAGCGTACCGTCGAGCTTGCGAAAATTGCCGGGTATCTGCACGATATAGGCAATCTCGTAAACCGTGTCGATCACAGCTTAAGCGGTGCGGTTATGGCGTTCCGCATACTCGACAACATAGGCTTCTGCGCCGAGGAAATCGCTGTTATAACCACCGCAATCGGAAATCACGACGAGGGTACGGGAGTACCCGTAAACCCCGTTGCGGCGGCGCTTATACTTGCCGACAAATCGGACGTGCGCCGCAGCAGAGTGCGCAAATCTGACATAAGCGGCTTTGATATACACGACCGTGTAAATTATTCGGTAATAAAATCGGAGCTTAAAATCAACGAGGCGCACACAATCATAAAGCTTAAACTTTCGGTTGATACGCATTTCGGCTCGATCATGGATTATTTTGAAATTTTCCTCGACAGAATGATACTCTGCCGAAAGGCGGCGGAAACGTTGGGTCTGCAATTCAAATTTATGATAAACGAACAGCAATTAATCTGACAGGTGATATTATGATTTACTTAGTTGAAGATGACGACAATATCAGAAAGCTCGTATGCTATGCTCTGTCAAAGGAAGGCTATGAGGTGAAAGGCTTTGCTTATCCGAGCGAATTTTGGACGGCGTTTGAGGATTTTCGCCCAAAGCTTATTATGCTTGACATAATGCTGCCGGAGGAGGACGGTCTTTCAATATTAAAAAAACTCAGGACAAACGGAAACGATATTCCCGTTATTATGCTTACGGCAAAGGGCAGTGAGTATGACAAGGTGACCGGGCTCGATATGGGTGCGGACGATTACATTGCCAAGCCGTTCGGTATGACCGAGCTTGTATCGAGAGTGCGCGCGCTTTTGCGGCGTGCGTACAAAGGCGAGAAAAAGTGCGTTGAGTATAAAATCGAAGGCTTGTACGTAAACCCCGAAAAGCACATTATCCGTGCGGACGGCGAGGACATAACGCTGTCATACAAGGAATATTCCCTGCTTTTGGCTCTGCTTGAGGCAAGCGGGAACGTGGTAAGCCGTGACGAGCTTCTTTCAAAGGTATGGGGCGAATTTTACGACGAGTCACGAACGCTTGACGTACATATACGAAAACTTAGGGTAAAGCTCGGCCATTCGGGCGGACTGATACGCACCGTAAAAAATATCGGCTACAAAATAGAAGGAGAGCGCAATGACCAATAAAATATTCCGTTCGTCATTTTTGGTATCCGTTGCCGTAGTGCTGGCAAGCCTTGTGCTTTTTACGGGTATTTTATACGATTATTTTGAAAACCGCATAATAGACGAGCTTAAACGTGAAGAAAAGTACATAGAATACGCCATACAGCAAAGCGGCGAGAATTTCTTCGGCGAAAATCCCGTTGGCGACGCACGTGTGACGCTCATATCCCCCGACGGCACGGTTAAATACGACACCGCCGCAGACGAGGACACGCTCGGCAATCATTCCGACCGCAAGGAGTTCCGTGATGCGATGCAGGTCGGAAGCGGCACAAGCGTGCGCTATTCAAAAACACTTACCGAAAAAACCGTGTACTATGCAAAAAAACTTGACGACGGAAACGTTCTTCGGATTTCGACAACGCAATACACGATAATAACAATACTTCTGGGGCTTGTTCACCCTATGATAATCGTGCTGTTTTTCGCACTCATACTGTCGCTTGTTCTTTCATCGAGAGTATCGAGGAGCGTGCTTAAGCCGATAAACGATATAGACCCCGACAATCCCGAAAGCGTTGATACATATGATGAGCTTTCTCCGCTTATAAGAAAAATCGTACATCAGAAAGAAACCATACAAAATCAGCTTGAAACCGCACGCCAAAAGCAGGAGGAATTTCAGCTGATTACGGAAAATATGAGCGAGGGTTTTTTGGTAATAGACAACCGCACAAATCTTCTCTCATACAACAGTTCGGCGCTCAAACTGCTCGGTGCGGACGAAAATGACGGAAGCGTTCTGACGCTTAACCGTACCGAGAATTTCCGTGAGGTTATAGAAAAGGCTTTGGACGGCGGGCGTGCGCAGAGCAATATGACATACGATGAGCGGACGTACAATCTGATTGCAAATCCCGTTCTGGAGGACGGCAGAATAATAGGCGCCGTAATCGTGATAATAGACGTTACGGAAAGCGAAAAGCGAGAGGTTCTGCGGCGTGAATTTACGGCAAATGTTTCGCATGAGCTTAAAACTCCGCTCACGTCCATACTCGGCTTTGCCGAGCTTATGAAGGACGGCGGTACTCCGGAGGACACCGTAAAGGACTTTTCCGCCTCGATATATGATGAGGCAAAGCGCCTTATAACGCTTGTGAGCGACATAATAAAGATTTCGGAGCTTGACGAAAAGGACGATTTTGCCCGTGAAAACGTAGACTTATCGGCGCTTGCCGACGAGGTTGCGGAGCGGCTTAAGCCGAGCGCCGAAAAGAAAAACGTAACGTTTAAGCTTTCGTGCGAAAGTGCGGAGGTGTTCGGAGTCCGGCAGATACTGGACGAAATGGTTTACAACCTTTGCGACAATGCCGTTAAATACAATAAAGACGGCGGTACGGTAACTGTCACGGTAAAAAAAGAAAACGGCAAAGCGATACTTTCCGTTGCCGACACCGGCATAGGAATACCCCCCTCCTGCCGTGACAGAGTGTTTGAAAGATTTTTCCGTGTGGACAAAGGCAGATCAAAAGCCGAGGGCGGCACGGGGCTGGGACTTTCGATAGTAAAGCACGGAGCGCAGTATCACGGTGCGGAGATTTCGCTCGAAAGCGAAACAGGCAAAGGAACGGCTATAACGATTACATTTAACTGCGTAAAATAAAATACCCCTTTAACAGCTATGTAAAAAATCATTTTTACATAGCTCAGACTGTAGACAAAATCGGTTGCAAATCCAAAGATGCAACCGATTTTGTCTACAGTCTGAAGGGTGCAGAAAAATTTCTGCACCCTTATTTATTTCTCTTACCGAAGTTCAATTTCGAGCATTGTAACATCGCCCGGATTCATACGTACGGTTATTTCAAACATTCCGTCTTTGCATTTTTGTATTTCCGTTCTCTGTATCATTTTTGATTTTTCCTCCAGAAAGGCAAGCGTTTTTCTGTTGATAAATTCGGGACTTCCCTGTTTTATCCACCATTCGTATGCGCTTCCGCCTTCATCGCATATAGACGTAATATCGCAGCACAGCGTCTCGCTTAAATACTGCGGTATCTGCACTGTAAAATCTTCTGCGGAGTTATTTTCCGCTTCGGGTTCATTATAATAGTACATCAAAGCTCTGAAAATTTTCTTATCCGCATTATATACGGGAAGTATTCCACAGCCGTCTTTTTTGCATTTGACTTCGCTTTTAACATAATCTCCCTCAAGCCTTGAAAGCAATAAAAACGCATTGTAACTGCTTTTGGGAATATCGTTTATGTTAATCATTCCGTATCCGCCGTGGAACGGTATGTAATGAAATCCCTGCTCCTGATATATGTCCGATAAATTCCAGTAGAGCGAGCCGTCTATTATGTCCGAAAGGTCATCAAACATTTTCACAATAAACGCGGCATTGTTTTTCTCATCATGATTATCCGCCAAAGGTCCCGCGCTCGAATTCCACTCGCCCATAAACAACGGCACGCCTTTTAAGGAGGATTTTTCAATCAGTTGTTTTGAGCGGCTGTAAAGCTCATACATTATATTTGAGTTCTGCAAGGTGACATCGCCGTAATCGCTGTCAAGATATGCAAGGTCGCTCGGATAAGCGTGTGTTGAGATAAAATCGCACGGAACGCTGTTTTTCTCAACGTACTCTATAAATTCATCAATCCACAGGCATTTGCTCGTGGCAGGGCCGCCCACCCTCAGACGACTATCCGCCTTTTTTACGGATAATACCGTATTCTTATAAACCTCAAGATAATCCTCTTTGCCTATGTTGAGATCCGGTTCGTTCCACACCTCAAAATACCACTGCCGTACACACTCTGCGCCGTATCTTTCGATACAATGCAAAACCAGCTTGTATATAAGCTCATTCCATTTTTCGTATGATGACGGAGGCGACAGTTCGGCTTCATAATAATTGCAGTGAGTGCCGTTGCCGTTTGAAAGCTCTTTCGGGCAGTATCCTATTTCCAGAAACGGGAGCAGACCGCAGGCAATAACCTTGTCAAAAATTTTATCAAACTTTTCAAAGTTCAAAATTACGTTTCCGTCCCCGTCCTCACTGTAAATTCCGGTATGGAGCGATATGATATTATGAAATCTTACATACTTAAAACCGCATTCCCTATGCGCTTTTAAAGCGTGCGACGGCAAATCCTCTCTCAGCCACAGCGGTGCGTGACACGTGTTAAATCCGAAGCTCCATAAATCTCTTACGGGCTTTACTTTTTCATTTACATTACAAATAATTTTCATCTTACAGTCCTCGCTTTATTGTTTTTTCGGCTGCTATTTCCATACCAGCCTATAAATTATATCTGCCGTATCCTGCCTTGTTACGTAAGCGTCTGCGGCAATTCTTCCGTTTTGAGCGTCCATATATTCCATTCCGAGAGTATATCTGTAATGCTCCGCATTATTTCCCGCCTCGTAAGCGTCAGGATACCTGTTCAGGTTAAATGATGCGTCAGGCTGTTTAGTCCTGAGCGTCGGATATTTCTCGCACTGAATAAACTTTGAAATCCACGTCATTGCCTCGCCTCTTGTTACAGGCTTGTCGGGTTCTACGCACTTTTCAACACCGTCTATCGTCCGAGGTGTTATAAGTCCTGCAGCAACCGCTACCGACATACCTTTAAACCCGTCCTTGTCATATGCAAGATCGCCATAGCTGTATCCTGCGTCCGAGCCGGTCCATATCTTGTCTGCCATATTTGTTCCATAGACCAATGCGTTGAAAAATTCTTTTCTCGTAACAGGCTCCGACGGCATAAAATTATTTTCGGAACGTGCGCTCATAAAGCCCTCGAGAGCTATGCGCTCAATTTCCTTTTTCTTGGGGTTTTCTGCCGTAACATCATCGAACACATCGTGCTTATCTGTGTTTCCTAAAGAAATATGCTCGTTTTTGGCGCTTGCGGAGCTTCGTGTAATCTGATAGTGCATAGCTTTTGTGCCGGCTTCAGGTTTAAACGCATAACCGCCCTTTACCGGGCTGGGACGTATGGTTTTTATCCGCTGACCCTTTGACGATATTGCAGTTATAGCAATCGCCGTTGAAGATTTTATTGTCACCGTGCCCGTAACAGGCTCTACTAAAACGGGACCTTCTCCCTTTGATATGATTGTACTTTCGTCATCTGACATAAGCTGTTTGCTGTTTCTTGTGTCGCCCACAAGCGTCAGAAGCATTTTATTGCTTTCATTCAACGGCTTATCGTCAACGCTGTTTAAATATGCGGTGGCGTAATAATTGTCAAGCTCAAACTTCACGTCGTCGAGTTCAACCACTTTTCCCGATGTGAAACCGCTTATCGCCTGAGTTTTCGGCGTATTAAGACGGAACATTTTATTTGTATAGTCCATTGATATCTGACCTGTTACCGATACAAAGTTTTTATCTCCGTTATACGCATCATAGGCAAGCTGAAGAACCTTATCGTCACAAACGTCCTCGTTGTATGCGTCCTCAAATATCATACCTGTTTTTCCTATAAACCCAAGGTACGATCCGTAATTTTCCCTTCTTTTCAGATATTGATTGGAAGTCGAATATATTTCATCGTCCTGATACCTGAAATTCGGGAAGAACGAGTCTGATTCCTCTATATCACCGCGAAGAACTGCTCTCGAAATGGCCGGCAGAGCCGCTATATATTCGGGGGTATTCGCACAGCCGAAGGTTTCTTTATTTAAGGTAGCGGTTGTAACCGTGTCGTCATTTGCGCTGTCTTTCCAGCCGAACATAATTGGGCTCGAGCCGTGAAGCGACGTGTACGCACCCATCATAAGAAGTGTTTCGGCACGGTATTTGTTTGGCGCAACATCGTTCCATTCCGATATGGTATGCGGCAAACCGTATACATACATTCTCGATATGTCGTGAATCAGTCCGACAGGATTCAACGTATATCCGCCGGTTTCGAGTATGGACTTTGCCGGTTTATCACGTATTACTCCGTCTTCATATACATTTGATGAAGACAAAGCCGTATACATATGAAAATCGGAATAGTCCTTATCACGGTTGCCGTAGAATGTGAGAAGATCTATTGCTGCTTCCGAGCCGCCCGTCACGCTTGTAATCAGGCATTTTACCCCGATATCGTCCCTCAAATAAGGAATAACGTCATCATAATACTCGTCAAACAGCATTAATCTGAATTTAAACTCATCAACCTGTCTGTGAATTCTTCTTCTGCCGAGCGTTGTCTGACCGTCAAAAATTTTGACGGTTCCGTCCTCAAGATTTTCATCATCATCAAGAGGCTGATGAGTAGGCTCATGTGCGCTGTCCGCATACCATGCCGCACGCAGATTTTCCGTATTTCCGTATTTTTCACGCAGCCAGTCGTTATAGCGTTTTTGTCCGTCTTTAACGTACTTATTATCGGAAAGACTGCCGATACCGGCGATTGAGCACTCATTTTTTATCTCTACCATCACGATTGCAGGATCGTCCTTAAGAGCCATACCGGTGTATGGATTGTATTGCTCCATAATATCTTTTAAATTTTGTTTTTGAGCGTTTTTAAGAGTTTCGCTCAAATATGAGTCCTTTCCGAATAATGAGCTGTTCAGATTTTCCATATCATACGTTTCATCTAAATCCGAACTGCGGGAGGAGGTTCCCATTAAATTCATATCAATATAGACGCCGTTTTTCTTAAGCTGACTTATCAAATAGAAAAGTTTATCCTGCGCATCTTTGCTCCTTACTCTGCCGCCGATCGCCTTAGGTCCCCACGCCTCGCTTACATCAACAAATATTCTTGCGAGGTTAAATCCGCTTTGGGCAATTCTTTTTGCACATTCCTCTGCGGTCTCGTACGGCATATTATATACCCCGGCGGTTATATTAACTCCCCAGAACCTCGCTTTTGTTCCGTCCTCGAAATACATATCCCCGCCCTCGGTGCGGTTTAAATATCCGTGCTTGCCGGAGGGCTTTTCGAGCATATCGGAGGAGTCAAGTATTGTTCCTTCTATTTCTTCCGCTCTTGCCACCTCATACGGGAACCAAGCGGACGTATCGGGATTTGCCTCCTGTGCCGCCGCAAGTGCCTTTGAAGGAAACAGAGGTACAAGCATTGCGCATACTGCCAGCAAAGCCGTTATTTTCTTTTTCATACTGCCGTACCTCCTTTAAAACTTAACTTCCGGCGTATACGGAACCATAACGCCGTTCCATACGAAAATCCGTATTGCCGATACCCCGCTCCCGCTGATATTATCAAACGTAGGGCTGTTTTTTCCGCTTACGAGCGTCGTTTCTTTGCATTTTGCAAATTTCATAACGTCGTTTTCATCATAAAATACCATATACAGCTTAACCGTATCGGTTATATCGGATATGAAATTTACGGTAACGGCGGTTGTTTCCGATATGTTTTCTGAGGTAATTGCCGCATTGTTCTGATTTTTCGGCATTTCCGTAAACTGTATCGGATAAATGCTTATATGCGCCTGACCGTAGTCAAATATATCCGTACTTACTCCGCCGTCCTTTGCGTAGTATTTAAGCGTGCTTAAATCATCGCAGAAAAACGGTTTCTCATATTTTATTCCGCTGCCTATCGGATTTGAGCCGTCGGTGGTATAATAAATCTCACAGGTATCGGAATTTGATTTCAACGCAAGCTTTGTAAAGCCGTTGTCAATTACCCATTCGGGTGTGATATGCAAAAGCGTCATCATACCCGTTTCACGGTCAGACGTCCAGATATACCTTGTGTCGCCCGCATTGCGGAATGTATTGAGCAATCCCGAAGCTGTAAACTCATTCTCGCCCTCTACGGTTAAGCCTATTCCGTTATCATAGGCTTTGTCGGGATTAAAATATGCGTTATCCAATAACCCGTTATACAGATTACCTGCAATTCCTCCATCGTTTACTCCCGATGAAACAATCCGAGCATTTGAATAGCTTGTATTTATATCTCCCTCCGCAACACCGGCAAGACCGCCCGTATATGTTTTTTCCGTTGCGTACTCGTTTACCGCTTCTCCGCTGTAGAAGCTGTTTTGAATTGTTCCCGTCAGTATACCGCAGATACCGCCCGTTTCCGAAAGTCCGCCGCTTTGAACGCCGTTTATATCAATATTCATTTCGGATTTTGACGCATTGACCGTTCCGCCTATGCGTCCGGCAATTCCGCCCGACGCAGAATGCTCCGCACTCATCGTGTCCGTTGTCACGGCGAGCGTTCCAAAGCTTTGACAGCCCGTTACCGTGCCTGTAACATCTCCCGCTATACCGCCTGCATATACATGGCTTGCAGATACGGAAATATCTCCGTTCCATATGCAGTTTTCGATATTTACATTTCTGCCGTATGCAATAACCATACCGACGTATTTCAGCTTTTCATACTCGTTGCCGCTTGCAGTGAACGGCTTCGAAACGGTAATGTTAAGATTTTTCACATAACAGTTTTCACCGTGACCGATAAATCCGCTCTTTTGTGAATATCCGTTTACGGCTTTAAACGTTACGGTATGATGATTGCCGTCTATGTTACCCGTAAACGGGTCAGCTGTATCGCCGATACAGCACCATGTGCCGTCATATGTAATATCATTTACAAGCTTATATGAAGCCGACTTGTTAAAACGTATGTTATACAAATCCTGCTGTGTCTTTATAATATACGGCGACTGCTTCGTTCCGTCGCCGCCTGAATACGCATAGCTGCCTACGGCACTTGTGAATGACGGCATACCGGCATTTACGCGCAGATTGGTTGTCCAGCATATGTCGATCGGCCATTCTGCAAACAGCGTATTCTTTTTCATTGCGGCAAGAGTTCTGCTTGTAATCTCCGCCGCACTCTTTTTTGTGCCCGAAATTTCTTCTTCAAAACTGCCTATTACAAAATACGTACCGACTACCTGCCCTCTGTTGACCGCCGCAATTCCGCCGCCCTGCTTTATCAGCTCGGTGTTCACTTTTGCGCTTGTATAGCAGTTTTCCAGAACTCCCGCATTTATTCCGGCAAGACCGCCTGTGCTTCCTGCCTTTATACTGTTTACGGCTGTCGAATAGTAGTAACAGTTTTCAATTCTGCCTCTGTTTTCTCCGGCAAGACCGCCGCCGTAATAATCCTTATCAGCAGTTTCCGTTTCGGCTGTTGACAAGTTTGAATTTGACCGTTGATTTACCGTTTCACCGTCGCCGTCAAGGATAATATCCGAATTTGAATACGATAAGGATATTACTCCGTCCTTGTTTCCTCCGACAATGCCTCCGGCAAAAAAGCTTCTGTCCGTGCCGGGCGCTTTTCTTTCGGTCGGGTATATGCTTCCTTTTGCGGTACACTGAGTTATGATACCCTGCTCATTATATCCGCATATACCGCCGGTATAATCAACTGCATTTCTGATTTCGTACTGCTTTTTTGCAACAAGGCTGTAATCGGTTATCTTTGCGCCTTTTGCAAACTCACATTCTGAAATTTTACCAAAATTATATCCGCATATTCCGCCGATATATCCCTTTATTGTATTGTCATCACCGACTCCTCCGGATACCAGTCCCGAAAAAGTACAGTTATTGATTTCATTTTTATTATATCCTGCAATACCTCCGCCCATCATATAATTGTATCTTTCCGCATTATCATGGGTTACACGAACATAACAGTCCGAACTGCTGTCCGATATTGAGCCGGTATTGCTTCCGCTTATACCGCCGCCGTAAGCGTATGACATTTTCTCCACGCCGAAATCTATTTTTGCCTCTACCGTTCCGCTTGAAGTAATATTCGAGGCGTGTCCTCTGTTATCGCCTATGGCGCCGCCTGCCGCCGCAGACGCAAAGGTTGACTGTGCATATACCGACGGGATGCTTTCGTTATAATCGTCATACGGGACTCCCTCCGCCGACGCTGTACAGGACATGACCATTCCTTCGTTGATGCCGCATATTCCTCCGGCATACGCATCGCCGTAGAGCTTTTGCCAGTCTGTGGCGCCTATTGCATATATCCGTGCATTGTTTGTGCAGTAACTGATTGTTCCTTTATTGATGCCGCATATTCCGCCGCCGACAGTGTATGAATATTCATTTTTTGTTTTCGCAACACCCTTTACCGTACAGTTTTCTATATTTCCCGTATTGTATGCGGCTATACCGCCGACATAGGTGTGCTTGTTTGCTTTTGAAGTATTGTCGGGGTCTGCATTATATAATTGATCTAATGAGACCTCCACCTTCAGTTTTTTGATATCTCCCTCTGAATATCCGAACAGTCCCATATATACATCGGTACCCGATGCGGTAAGTCCGGTTATTGTGTTGTTTTGCCCGTCAAAAGTACCTTTGAACGGGTTTTCCGGCGTACCTGCCGCCTCCCAGTTGATACCTGAAAGGTCAATTGATGACGACAGCGTTACCGTTACGCCTTCATATGATGTACCGCTGTTTACTTCATCTCTGAAACTGAGCAGGTCGGCAGCAGAGGATATGGTTTTATCCTCTGCCGCATAACCTACGCTCGGAAGAAATGACATTAATATTGCTATTGAAACTATCAATGCTGTTTTCTTCATCTATGTTTTTCCTTTCCGTGCCGAATACGGCACATATGCGAAGTATGCAAATTTTGCACTCCGTGATAAATTTGTTCAGGCTGTGCGCTTAAGCGGGCGCTGCGTACATTGGTACGTGAGCGAGCGCAAGCGTACAGTTCGGGCAAATTTTGCCGGATTTTCTATTCCCACAAAATTCTGTATGCCATTATCGCCGTTTCTGCTCTATTTACAGGACCTTGTAAATCGTAATCGTTCACTTCGTCAAAATATCCGTGCTTGACAAGCTCCGCTACGGCTTCACGTGCATAATCCGAAACCTTTGATAAATCAGGCTTTGCTTTTCCGCGTTCGTCCTTATGCATCATCTCCGTCTGAGAAATTCCACGATAAATCATACAAAGGAAATCCTGCTTTGTGATTGCTTCGTCGGGGCGGAAATCGCTTTCGCTTGCACCCGTTATCATATAGTTGAACGACGCAGTGCTGATTGCCTCATAATACTGATGTTTTTTATCCACATCGGTAAACTTCATATTGCTGTCCTCGCCGGTAAATCCGAATATTTTATTGAGGAGATTGCAAGCCTCGCCTCTGGTAAGGCTCTGTTCCGGGTGGAATTCCTTTTCCTGTATCGGCTTTAAGTAATCCTGCAGGCAAATTCTTTCAATCTGCTTTTTGTATCCCTCATATTTACCCAAATCGATGAACAAATCATCATAAACGCCGTCGGGGATATAGTTTATCTTGTTCGGCACATAACCCGAGTTTGTTTTTGCCGTGCGCACTATTTCATAATACAAGCTCTGATCCGCCGCATCGGTCATAAAATATACAAGTCCGTTTTCGTCATTGTACGTCGGGATTTCAGCCTTTCTGTGACCTGACCAGTCGAGCGTATAAACCTTGAATTTATCCTTGCTCTTTAAGGTGATTTTTCCCTCTATCGGCTGAGTCCATACGGGGCCGTCGCCGCCGACAATAACCTCGGAGTTGTCGTCGGTCATCTTTTGTCCGTCGTTTCTCGAGTCTGCCGCATATGTCAGAAGCAGGTTGTCGGAGTCCGTAATGCTGTCGTTTGTCAGCGACTGCAAATACGCCGTTCCGTGCTTTGTGTCTATATCGAATATTACGTCGTTAAATTCAACGTGCTTTCCGCCGATATATCCGCCCAGAGCCTGGGTTCTGTCCGTATTTATGTGGAACAGCGACTGATTGTAATCGGCTTTAATCTCATTCGTGTATCCGCAGTATACGCCTGTTTTTTCACCGTATTTTACGAGCTTTAAAATATCGTTGTCCGAATAATTCGCATCAAACGCAACATCGTCCATTGCGCTGTACGCTTTTCCGGCAACGGCATATAAAGCGCTTGTCGTTCTTTGAAGGCTGCCGACTCTTTCGTAAACATCTTCACCGAAGAAACGGCTCTGATAAAATCCCTTTTCGTATTCCTTAACGTCCTGTCTGTAAATCATTCGGGTAACGGCAGGCATTACCGCTACGGCGTCGGGTCTGTAGTTTATCTGATGACCTCTGTTCATCCAGTAATCTTCGCCCGTCCGTCCCACATCAAGACCGGGTTGGAGATTTTCCCATAAGAACCAGAACGGGTTCCAGTTCTGCGTACAGGTCATAGCAGCCAGCTCCAAGGGCATTTCGCTGCGGTACGGGTTAGGCGGACCTGCGTCCCATTCGGTAAGCATATATACCTTTCCGAAAACACGTCTGCCTATAAAATCACCGAGCGTACCCATCTTGTCCGTACCCGGCTCAAGAGAGGATACAACCGGCTTGCCTATCGTGGTTCCTTTCGCTATCGATTCACCGTTTCCGGCAGTCAGATACCAGTACGACTGAACCGACATAATGTCGCCCTCTTTTGCGGCGGTGTATACCGCTCCCGTCCACTGCAGACACAGCGTCGAGCCTTCTATAAGTACTTTGGGCGCATAGGAGCGTATTTTTTCTATACAGTGCCTGTAATACGTTTCCTCAAGGTGTCCCAAAAACCTCAGATTGTCTTTGTATCGCTTTGAATTTATATTTTTTTGCTCTATAGTTCCGTAAACCTTAACGGTGTTATCAAACTGGTTTTCGTCCTCCAAAAGACCGTTTCTGTCGCTGTTCGGCTCTGTCCATGCATATTGAAGCGCTTCTCTTGTGGGATACTGCTCTCTTAACCACTCGTTATAGAGCATACGCAATTCCTTTGAATAATAAGGATTATCATCACAGAGAGTTTCTTTACGCAAGATTGTACACTCGTTGCAAATCAGTACAAAAACAGTGGACGGGTCGTTTCCGATAGTGTATCCCGTATATGGATTTTCCCAGTTCAGCAACTGTTCGGTGATGCTGTCTCTGATCTTTATCTGTTCGGGGTCAAACCAATGAAGAATATGCGAGTCCACATCTCCGTCAAAATATTTCACATCGCTGTCACGATAGTGATTATTAACATTCAAGTCAAATCCGTAGTATATACCGTTCTTTTTAAGCTCGCTCAGGAAATAACCCAATCTTTCCATGTTTTCGTCCGATATATACTCCATTTTTCTTGTCATTGTGCTCGGTCTTATAAGTCCGCGCACAGTATCGGTGTTACAGTCGAGACCGTTAAAGCGCAGACAGTTAAAGCCGTAAACCGCAAGCATTTTTGCATTATATCTTGCTTCATCATGATCCGGATATGTGGACGGAGCGCCTAAATTTGTTCCCCACAGCTTTATTTTTGTGCCGTCCTCAAATACAAGATACTCGCCTATAGCCTGAGCATGTCCGTGCTGACCGGACGGTTTTTCGAGCATATCCGAAACGTCGAGCGGAGTTCCTTCTTTTCTCCACGGGTCAAGGTCGGGCTCGAACGCAATCCACTCCGTTACATCGGGATTACCTATATTTTCAACCTTAGGCGTCGGCAGATACGGTTCAGTATCCGTAAGGGTCATTGCAACCACGCAGAGATACGGATCGGTAGGTCCGCCGTTTGTATGGATTTTTATTTCTTTGATTTCCTTATCGGGATTTTGAAGTTCATACGGCAGCATGGAAAGATTTACAAGAGAAGAATCATTGTATCCCTCCCATACCGATGTACACTTTTCGCCTACGTATGTACCCCACCATGTCATTACGGTGTCTCCCGGTCTTACTTCGATAATTTCCTCGGTTCCGTCCGCATATACAATCGTATATGCGCCGTAGCTGATGTCGCTTTTTACCTCTGCCCAGGGAGCGGAATGGAGAAAATATATTCCCTTTGCCGAAGCGTTGACGGGAACGGTTACATCGGTCGGGAGATACTGGTCGTTAATTCCCCGCATTGTTATACAGGATTTATTATCATTCTCTTTAGGATTTATTATGTTAAAATTTATTCCGTAAAAAGACTTCACCCCGTAACTGTTAAAGCACGCCATATCGTTTGTGGGACCCTGATCCGACCAGCCGCCCGTACCGTCATTGGAGACCTCGTCCGCAAAAGCACGGTTTGCCTCTCCTTTTAAATCGACATACGTGAAATTCTGCTTATGATGTCTTAAATCGTTTAAAAACTCGTCAAGATCGATTTTTATAACGTCCGCAAGAACGGTTTCCGAATAGCCTACCGACATTAAGGCCGCCATAGATACTGCCAGTATCTTTTTTATAAAACCCTTTTTCATATAATAGCTTAAACTCCTTTCTTAAGCCGGGATACAAACGGTACGACGATTTATCGTACCGCTTATCCGTATCCGACGCTTAATTCTCATAGCTGTTCGGGCCGCTTTCAAAAATGAAATAGTCAACCTGTCTCTTATCGTTAATATGGAACCAAATGTTATCTCCCTTGCGGAGATTCATTGTTTTTGCTCCTCTGTATTCTCTTACATAGGAAACATCGTTGCCGTAATTCATATACACAATCTCAAAAGATGAACGGTTATGTCTGTATGCAACAGGACCTTCGCCCTCGTTTGAGCCGCTTTCCGGGAATACAAACACGTCCGTTGATTCGCCGTTTATCATAAACTGAACAACATAATCGTTACGGTACAGCAAATCGTCCGCTTTATAGAAGCCCTGTCCGGCGTCGGGCGTATAGGTATTGGTCGCCCATGTGCTTGAGTCTCCCGACAAGTCCATCTTTTCATCAATCTGGAACGGGTCTTTTCCGGTATATCCCACACGGTATGTTATAAGCGTACCCTCTTTCAGATTGTTTTCTTCAATAAATCTGTTCTCGCAGACATATGAAGAATTGTTTGCGAATATAATTTTTGAATTATCGTCGTCTACATACTGAATGTCGGTAACAATCGAGGTTGTTGTAAACATTGTTACGGCATTTTCAAATCCCAAAAGCACTAAATATTTCGGAATTGAATTGTATCTCGGATTATAATCGCTTATAAATCTGCCCGACGATTTCGGACTCATATATTTCATCTGATTATAAGTAATCTTTCTTACGGTAAATTCGCCGTCAAGATTAAGAATTGCAAGCCAGCTTGCTTCGCCCACATACTGACCGCCCATTTCATATCTGTCCGCTATTCCGCCCGAAAAGTTGGTGGAATATCCGTAATATTCTACCGGGTTAATGCTTTTTATCTCATTATCACCGTTAAGCGTAAATTCGAGGAACCCGTTTCCCTCATAATCCTTTGATACGCTCTGCGCATACGCAAAGCTCAAAGAGCCGCTCTTTAATTTATCCGCTACTTTATATTCAACCTCGCCTAAAGCGTCGTCCGCATGGAACACCTTTATGTACTTATCGCCTGTTCCCTTTTCCTCATAGGCATTGGTTACAATTCCCTTTACTTTGTTAGAATAAGCGTTTGCGGTATCCATATGGATAAAACGCACCTTACGGTTATCGGCAAAGAATGCCGTTACCTCCTGTCCGATCAAATCATTGAAACTCTCGCCCTTGCGGTATTCGTTGCCCTTTATATTGAAGTTGCACCAGTTATCGGCAACCTCGTATTTTTGACCGTCAATGGTGATTTTATTGTCGGTATATCCGGTAAGAGTTCCGTGCGCCGAACGGCTTGAAGCAACTATCATCATTTTGTCATAAGGCTTGCTGTACCAATAATCAAAGATGTAATTTCCCTGCAGTTCCAGCAAGCTATCCGACGGCATACCGTCTATATAAATCTCAAGTGCAGACAAATCGTCCATATCGTACCAGATTATATCGTCGCTGTCTATTGAAAATCTGAGCTGATCATGCACCGCATACAGCACCAAACCGCCGTCTGTCAGCGGATATATATCCATACGGATAATCTTATCTTCCTGTATAACCGCTTTTGCAAAGCAGTCAGTATAATTGTATGCGTCGGTTTCCACCTTTTCTTCGTTATAGTAGATGACAACCTCATCGCTTACTTCATAGGTCTTATCCTCGTTAAGAAGCGTAACCTTTTTTATGTCGCTTACTCTTGTTGTCCTGCCGTCGGAGCGGTTATTGATTTCGCTTATATAATCGTATTTGATGTCCGAGCCTTTTTTCATTTCAACGTATACAATCTCGTCATCATCTTCGTTTATATACACATATCCGCTGCCGCCGAGCTTTGCAAGGTTTACTTTATCGGAAACTGTGTATTTTTCCGTCGTACCTTTCTTATCGCCGCTTAAAAACTTTACCTCTGCGGTCTTTTCGGACGAGCTTGTGTTTACGAAATCCACTCTGTATTTCTTAACGCCCAATAAATCCTCCGCAACGGTTATCGCGCTGTTTTTTGAATATGAAATTCTGTCGCCGTCATACGTTATATCGTATTTCTGCGCCTTATGCATATTGTAAATGATTGCCGCAATGTCGGCTTTTGTAACCGTTTCCGAGCCTGATGTTCTGTTTAACAGATAGCTTTCCTTTGCTACCTCAAGATAGCCGTTAGGATAGCCGCCGCGTAAATTTGCGATAGCCTCGCAGCGCATTGTACGGACAGCCATTGTTACTGCCTCGTTTTGCGTTACCGTTCTGTCGGGGTGAAAAAGTCTGTCATCGGCGACGTTTATTATTCCGAGAATACTTCCCGCCTCCGACGCTTTCCATGCCATTGAGCCTTTTGAAACATCGGCAAAAGTCTGCGTTTCTCCTCCTACCAGACCGAAATCGAAGCCCGACGCCTTTACAAAGTAGTTTACGGCGTCCGCACGGGTTACGGCTGTGTTGTCTATTACCTCGAAATCGTTAAATATTCCGAAGCCTTTTAAGTAATTTTCCATCTCGCCCGATATGGCTCTTGACGGTGCGCTTTCCTCCTCATCGGCTGCAAAAGCCGCTCCCTGAGGAAGAATTACAGCCAGCGCCAGCAAAAGCGCCAGTCCGCTTTTCCATAAATTCTTCATACTTCTCTCCATTCCAACGGAGCAGGCAAGCGGCTATGCCGCCTGCTTTCCCCGTTTTTTTCCTTTCTTATGTCTGATATGATTTTTATAACAGCTTTGCCAGTCCGTAAAGAACCTTTGCCGCCATGGCGCGCGTTACGTTGCCGTACGGGTCGAACATATTGTCGCCCACTCCGCTTACGAGTCCGTAACGGAACATTTCACGTATTGCCTCCTGCGCATAATCGCTTGCTTCATCTTTAAACTGAATTTCATCATAAATGTATGAAGCCTTAATGCTTTCGGATTTTATTGCACGGTATATTATCGTACACATATCCTGACGGCTTATTGTAACGCCTGTTCCGAATTTATTATCGCCTATACCGTTGATAAGCTTTGACGCTACGGCGATTGTTACATAATTTGCATACCATGCGTCTTTATCAACGTCGGACATATCCGTCATTTCAAAATTGAAATCCTGGAAACCGAGAACATTTACTATCATCTTTGCAAATTCTTCACGGGTAATTGTCTTATTCGGCTTAAATGTTCCATCATCATAGCCGTCGATATAACCCTCCTTTGCAAGATAGCCTATAGCCTCCTCTGCCCACGGAACGCTGTCAAGATCGGTAAATGATACGTTGTCTGACGGTTTATCGCTCGGTGCGGGCGTGGGCTGTATGTCCGATCTGTCCGGACGGTCTGCCTTTGTTCCGCCGCCGCTGCCGCCTTCGGATGAGCTCGGTCCCGTACTGCTCGATGTGTTAGCGAAAAATGACGTACTGCCCGTGAACGAAGCGGTATTTGACACATCTGCCTTTGAATTATACACATCTGCCGTACCTGTTACGGTTATAGCTGTATTTCCGGGCGTAACCGTTGCAAACTTAATCTGCATCAGAGTGCCTGTAAGCTTGCTGTTTCCCTTAGTTCCGGCAACCACTACGGCGCTTCCGGTATCTGTTGCCGTCGCACCCTCGGGAAGATTGGTTACAGAATTTTTATTCGGTTTGATTACATTCTTGTTGTATGCCAATCTTACCGTATAATTGCCTATAAGGTCATTTGCGCCCTCAGGCATTGAAACGGTTACGACTGTTGACGCTCCCTCGCTCTTTGTTGAGAATGAAACTGCAATATCAGGGACTGTATAGGAAATCGGAGTTATTGCGTCGCTGTTTGTACGCATTCTTCCCGAATAGCTGCCGCTCTTTCCCTCGGTTGTCTTTGCGCCCTTTATTTCAAGCGTATAGTCGGTATTGGGTTTCAGACTTTCAAGGAAGTTCATTGTATAAGTATTGCCTGAGTATGTTCCGTAATAGTTGACATACCTTTCGGTACCGTTGTCATCATATGCAACGTATGTTCCCTCGGTCGTAAACGACTCGGGGTCCATTTCCTCGGAGAATGAAACATTAAAGGTCTTTGTATTGGCAGACATAGCAATTCCGGGATTGCCCCTGTCGTCCGCCGTTGAGGTCACTCTCCACGCATTTCCCGTATCAATCGCAAACTGGTCGATATACACAATCGGACCCTCTGTCTGCTTTGAATTGTCATAGCTGAACACAATCTGCTTTAATGCGCTGAAATCCAGCGATACACGCTTGGTTACCGTGTTGTATGTTCCCGTTGCGTATTCGGGAATATCGGTAAGCGGAATTTCAACATATGTCCACTTATTCTTTTCGGTTACATAATCCGAAACAGGTACAAGCGCATAAGCCTGCGCACTGCCCGTTCCTACCGACGCCGTAGTCGAAACTCCGACCTGAAGATTTGTATAGTCGGTCTTATCGTCGGCATACATCCAGAAACCGAAGCGTCCGCCGTTTTCACGGTATTCACGTACATCAATTTTTCCGCCGAATGCCGCATATGTTCTTGCCGACTTCCTTGTTGTAAAGTTAAGCGCCATTGACTTATTGCCGATTATTGACTTAGCGTTTGTTTCTGTCATTAAAACGCCTATCGACGGTTCTTTTGACAGGTTTGAATTGATTGCTTCGTCAAATATAGTCATGGCAGGGCTCATTTTCGGATTTTTTATAATGAACTGCTGCGTCTGTGTTTCATTTGACGTAGCTCCTGCCGCATTTACCGCACGCACACCGAATACCAGTGCCGTATCGTACGGAACATTATCAGCTGTAAATGTATTTTCCGTTGTTTCGTCTATTTTTTCACCGTTTAAGTAAATATAGAACTTTTCCGCATAATCGGGCGCGCTGTATATAAGCTCAACGCTGTTTGAATTTTTAACCTGATATGACAGTCCCGTCGGCTGATATAGCGCCGTGGCAGTTACGGTAACAGGTACCGTAAGTATTGATTCGGAGCCGTCTGTGGCAACCGCTTTCATTGTATATGTATATGTTTCATGCTCCGTAAGCGAAGTATCACGGTATGACGTTTCGTCCGGGGAGAATGTCATATATTCCGCACCGTTTCTGTAGAGAACGTACTTCTCCAAACCACCAGGCGTCGGAACGAACAGCGGAGCCTCCCATGAGAGATCAACCGCAAGCTCGGCGGTTGCCGATTCCTGCGAAACCGCTCTGAATTTTCTCGGGCGGTCGATTGAGCGGATAAGCGTTGAAGCCGATTCGCTCTTCGATTTTGCACCGTATTTATCAACCGCTTCAATATCATATGTAAACGTTACTCCCGCCGGGAAATTACCGTCCGCATAATAATCCGAATACTGGTTCTTTTCGGTTGTGCCGATAAGCTTTCTTTCTCCGTTGCCGTCCGTTCTGTAAATGTTGTACTTAACAGCCGCCGAGTCGGTATGCGTCCACTTAAGAATTACTTTATCTTTTTTTACATCGTAAACCGTAAAGTTGGTAACGGGATTTACGTTTGTAACAAACATACCGCCCTCGTATATGTATGCGTCCGAATATGACGGCGTAACAAGCTTTGTATCGCTTGAGCCGTTATTTCCGTCATATACGCGGCGTGCAAATCCGATTGTCTGAATTCTTTCCCAATCTATTTCCTTTACCACATCGGGTGTGTCGACGCCTGCCCATGTGGTATTCCAAATATTCTGGAACGCATTGGGATTTGAAAGTCTGAAGTCCGTAAGAGGAATGGAAACATATAGTGCTTTTCCTTTATCCTCCTCTTTAACATAATCCGAAACGGGCACGCAAACGTAGTTGTTTGAGCCGCCGTTTCTTCCGTCGGCATATCCCGATCCTAAAGCAAAGTAGAGATTTTCAAGCGGGAGATTTTCATCTAAATATACCCAGAACACCGCATATCCGGTATCCTTGTATGCGCTCAGATTTACGCACTTTTCTACCGTTCCGTCGCTTCCGCCCTTATCTCTGTTTGTAGCCATACCGGAAACCATATATCCTCGGTACGGGTTATACGGGTGTCCGTCATCGGGATTATAATCCTCCGCTTCAATAAATTTGCTCGGGTTAAAATCCCACTTATTTATTTTATTTTTTCCGGTGGGTCTGCCCATTCCGGGAATGGGGGCTGTGCCTGTGCTTAATCCTTCGAGTTTTCCGCTTGCGGTGACGTTGTAATCAGCCAGCACATTGGCGCTTACGCCGTACCACACCTGCGCAGAGATGTTTACTCTGTCCGAAATCCATTCAAAATCACGTGAAACCACGTCCCACACCTTTGTGTCCGCATTATCCGACGGGATTATTTCTCCGCCGTCGTCTTCGGGAATCAGTGCGTTTACAGTGTTGCTGAATGACGAATATATATCATATTCCGACTCATGCATTCTTATTTTATATGAATAGTCAGTCTCGATTTCAACAGCTCTGTCCGTATATGTATATTTGCCGTTCACGACCGTAAGGTCGTCATCCGTACAAATAATTGTCTGTGTTTTTATTCCATCATATTTTACAATTTCATATTTATCTATTGTAGTAATTTCAGGTTTGGTAAAAGAGAGCGTTATTGATGAAGACGTTGAAGCTTCAAGGTCCGTTATATGCGGAATGTTTATTACGCTCATCTTGGTAAAATGAATTTTGCCCGTTGATTCGGGATTTGACGGATCTGCGCATCTGGCGATACCCATACCCGAAAAATTCGCCGCATTAAATGCGGCTCCGTCAATAAAGTTCTTTGCCGAAGCAGATGTAAAGCTGCTTAACGGGATATTAACAGTTATCAGCTTTTCGTAAACGTCTGCAACGCCGCTATTGTCCTCGTCCGAATTTATGTACGGATCGGCAGCAACTCCTGCAACGGCTCCGTTAGCCGACCGCGCCGTAAAATAGAGGTTGTTTGCGTCAACACCCGATTCAAATTTAACCGTGTATGTAATTTTTGTATTTTCTGCTATTGCGGAATAATCACGGGAGGCGCCGTTTTTCAATTCCATGCCGAAACCTACCCAATCCGCTCCGTCGGCAATAGACGTATAGTTTATATTCGTCCATGCCGTTATTTTTCTGTCGACGCTTCCTCTGCCATGAGCCTTCGAAGCTGTAAGCTTTGTATTGTCGTCAACCAAGCCGTTAATACTCTGCGATGTGGATACCATACTCATATCAAGTATCTCACGGGCGTCGCTTTCCACCGCCGACGCCGCCATTGACGGGATATATACCGCAAGCATTGATAGTATCAAAAGGATAATAATATTTTTTTTCATATAATTTTTTCTCCCTGTAAAATAAATATGCGATACCGCAGAGGCTGTCCTTGCGGGCAGTCTCTGCTTATCACTTTTTTTATTTACGCTGTCTGAATTTTTCTTTCCGATGCCGTATTACTCTGCCATTATTACATCGATGATTCCCTGTGCGTCTGTTACGCCTGCGGGGGCATATGAAGCCTGTACTGCTTTTCCTGTGATTGTCGTATAAATATACGCCGCCGTAAAGAACTTGCCGTCTGCTGAAAGATCGTATCCGGTCTCGTCAAACAATACGCCTTCATAGTTTGTAGCCTTGGCGTTGTTGTCAACCACTCCGTCTGCTATGCCATCAAATGCCATTGTTGCAAGAGTAGTGAACATAAATGAATACTCGAATGAGGTGCTTCCTCCCTTGTCAATCTCCTGTTTAACATCGTCGGGAGCAGTTGTATAGTAAACCTCTGTATATCCCATAGCGCCGTTTGCGTATATCTTCGCATTCGGAGCGGCTGCCTTAAGCGCACTGATTATTGCGGGGATTTCCGTTGCCCATTGACCTTTCTCGGCATAGTATGCGGATATTCCCGAATATACGGTCTTATCCTGAAGAATAATGTAATCCCAGTCACCGCCAACGAGTACGTCGTTTATTGAAACCGTGCCTGTGGATATCTTACCGTTTACTGCCTTTGTATAAACGTCAGCATTTGACGAAAGGTTTTCGTAAATCGTATGCATAACCGAAGTGTCGCTGTAAACATTGGTTACTATAAACTTACCGCCGTCTGCCGACGCTATATCGTCAAGGTATTCCGATGACTGAACAGATGAATTATCGCCTATTACCAAAACATTCGTTCCCTTTGACTCAATTTCATTTGTATCGCATACGGGCGTCATATCCGAATTCCAGATAAACGCTTTAACCTTATCCGTTGAAAGCACGTTTGTAAATGTCAGAGTTGACGGTGTGCTGCTTCCGAGCGACGCCGTTTTAACAGCCTTTAACACACCCTGTGCGTCAAATACAGCCGCATAGCCCCGTGCATTGCTTGTTATAGACATAATGTCAACATCTATGGTACCCGGTGTTACATATTTTGTTTCTGTACGTCCCTCGCCTGTTACCGCATAGAATTTTACGCTCTCGCTATCGGGAACCGTAACCGCTGTTTCAGCTGCGGCAGATACTACATTTTCATATGTCGGAGATACGGTTTTAACGCTGTACGTATAGTTTCCGCCTTTAAGATTTGTTGTGTCTGTATATGTCAAGCCGTCTACCACTGCTAGCTTGCGTCCGTTTCTGTAAATCTCATATTGGCTTACGTTTTCAACGGGAGCTTCTTTCCATGTAAGAACCACGCCGTTATCCGTATACTGCGATGCAAGACCTCTCGGTGCCGCAATATCTACTATATAAAGATTTTTAATGTCAACTCTGAATGACTGTGCATTATTCTGGTTTTTACGCGATATGTACATACCTGAGAATAAATCCATATGCTGCGCAAAATCCGACTCGCGTGCAAGCAATACTTCACTTTCGTATCTGGCCGGGTGTACAATCATATCCTTCATAGCGGGGGCGCCTGCGTCCGTGAATGCCGAAAGAGGAACTACAACAGTATGATAACCGTCTGTGTCTATCTCATTGCTGTTATTGTAATAATCAGCTGCTTTAACACCTACGGTTGCTGCACGGTCGGGCACCTCTAAAGCCTCGTCACCGTATGTCATACCGTCTCTATATCCCACTACATCCGACCATGCCATACAGTAGCTCATTGTAAGATATACATCCTTTAAATCCTTGCCGTCTTCAAATTTGACTTCATATACCGCATATCCGTTGCTGTGGTCTCTTAAATCAATAATTGCACCGGGGCCGCCTTCCGAAACTCTGCTAAAACGATATCCCGCATAGCCGTACGTCTGAGCAGCGCCGATAGTTCCTTTTAATGATGATGAATCATCCGTCCATACGTAGTTGCTGTCATTTAACCAGCATGCCGCATTGTTGCCGCCTACCTGTATACCGTAGTAATCGCTATAACCGTATTGTCCCAATTCGCCGGTATAGTAATTCTCTGCTTTTGAATAATTCGGCGTTGCGCCTCTCCAACCTTCCTTAGCCGCATTCATATTTACGGCAATCTCACTCTGGGGTACTGTTTTGTTCACGTATACTGTTGCGCTTGCTACCTTTACACCGTAAGTATCGTCAGTTGCTTCAAGATAATACGAAACTTCTTCCCCGTCACTGATTTCGGTATCGATATACTGACCGCCCGTTACATCAATATATGTTTTAACTCTGTTTACAACCTTTACAAGCCTTGTTGTAACATCAGTATCTGCCGAAGGCGTCCATGTGATAACGGCATTGTTGTCTTGCATTTCCGCCTTAACGTTGGTCGGGGCGGACGGAGCCGCAAAAGCAAATCCCTTTGATGCGTATTTAAACGTCTTTCCCGATTTGCTGTCCACTCTTGAAATACCGATTGCCTTAACCATTGCATAGTTCAGTTCGGTTGTGTTGTCAAACAACTGTGCCACTTCTACTGATTTGTATGACTGTCTGAAATCCGCATTTGCCTTTTCAAAAGCCGAAAGAGGAACTATAACAGTATGATAACCGTCTGCGTCTATCTCATTGCTGTCATTGTAATAATCGGACAGCTTTACGCCTGCAATTCTTAAAGTCCACATTCCTGCGTCTGCGTCGCCCACAACAGTCGGATCAAACTCCGTTACGGAATCATAACGGTTGTCAATAATTCCCTTGTTTGTATCCGAAAGAGTGCTGTAATATCCTACCGACAAATATGCGCCGTCAAGCTCGCCTTCTTCAATCTTAATTTTATATACGGCTGCGGCTGTATCCTTGTACGGTTTGAGATTGATAACGCCGCCGAAATACTTTCCGGTTTCGCTTTCATATGTATTGATGTTCATTCCGTGAAAGCCCCAGCCTGTGTTCGGCTCAATCATATTTTTTGCCTTGTTGTACACCTCGAGCTTTTCGTTGTACTCAACCATTAATGCATCATATGCAGCTTTGTCTGTTATGTAATTTGCGTCTTCCTCACCTTTCGGATATTTTTCCGTATCCATGGGATCGGGGGCAACAGGCTCAACCGGCTTTGACGGGTTCTGCTTTACGTTCTTGCCTGTATTGTCTTTCTTGTCTGTTCTCATCTCTGATTCTTTAAGCGTATTGTCATTCATTGACATTACATAGTTTGTGTCGCTTATTCCATCGACCAACGATGTATATGCCGCACCGGCGCCGCCTGTATCCTCGCCTATGTAAAAGCCCTGAGGCAGAAGATTATGCGCCCAGTAGTCGGGCTTTATCTCGAAATCAACTTTTACTGCCGATGATATCTCTGCTATGTTCTCTGCTGTGCTCTCTTCTGTGTTCTCTGCGTGTGAAATTGCAGGGAATGAAATACACGTAATTGCCATTACTGCTGATAATAATTTAGCAATTCCTTTTACTTTCATTTGAATTATTCCTCCTTTTATATTATAAATTACGTAGCTAGGGTTTGTTTGAGGCTTGCGCCCCGATTTTGATTTGCTTTGAGGAGCTTTCTCCTCCGGAATAGGCTGTCGGTTTTCGGCACAGCCTGCTTGGCGGTGTGCCGAAAACGTATGCCTGTTCGGGCAGATATTTGTGCGCACTTCTTGGGCAATGCGCATTAAATTTCCGCCCGATTGTGTTTGCGGTGAATTTTTGCGCACTCCTTGGGAGTTATGCGCCGAAAATCCCCGCTCCGTGTGTCTGACGGTCGGTTTTGGGTACGGAACGGACAAAACATACACTTTGAGCGTATTTCCGAAACACTTGGTCTCGGAAAAAGGAGAAGTTAAGTTATGTATAAGACGTGAATTTTTAATCCACGCTATACTTTACATATTTGTACGCCCGATTATTACAGTTTGTTCGCTCCGTGCCGAAAATGTCGACCGTTTGCGCTTGGCGGTCGGTTTCGAGTGCAAAACGGACGAAACGTACCCGACGGCGTATGTTGATACTCCGAGCGGTGCGGTTTGTTCGTTCTGTGCCGAAAATGTCGACCGTTTGCGCTTGGCGGTCAGTTTCGAGTGCGGAACGGACGAAACGTACCCGACGGCGTATGTTGATACTCCGAGCGGTGCGGTTTGTTCGTTCTGTGCCGAAAATGTCCGCCAAAAAACAAGTTTATAAGATTTTATCTATATATAAACGGCAGAGGGG
>Ga0256404_1000128_pt1 | contig 177958 bp, 163 predicted proteins | sample RumenRJG_01DNA_FD_185990 | JGI IMG/M metagenome (GOLD analysis project Ga0256404, IMG submission 185990) | Bovine rumen microbial communities from Lethbridge, Alberta, Canada - RJG_01 | ecosystem: Host-associated > Mammals > Digestive system > Stomach > Rumen | place: Canada: Alberta...
TATCAATAATGCCATATTTTAGCAAGCGTAAAATATCAATAGCCATTGATTTCATGCGGTTTTTTAGTGAAATATGTAGCCATAAAAACATTGTAGACTAAGAAAATGACGGGAACTCAGGATAAATATATGTATGCATGGTTTTGAAATTATATTATTCCTGATTGGAGTAGATACATTTGTTTTTTTCAAAGAGGCAATGTACGATTACAAATCTTGGCTATAACAATCCATTATTAAAAGCAGTTGAACAGGCGTAGAGCTAGTCTCTCTACGCCTGTTTTAATGAGTGTCTTATTCACTTACCACAACTTTACAATCCTTCTTAAAGCATGCAATTCCATATTTTATGAAATTGCGCATGCCATCTTGCTTCAGCTTATCCACATATGATTTTTCTTCAATCTGCTTCAGTGCCTCATCGCAGGCTGCATCCATATCGCCATTTTCGGCATATTTAAGCTCTATCACGATGCCGGTTCGGTTGTTTGGAACTTCAACGAGGATATCGCTGTAGCCGGTGCCTGATTCGGTGTTTGATTTGATGAGCCAGCTTGCTTTGTAGCTCAGCAGACCGAGCAGGATTCCGTGGTAGAAATTTTCTTTTTTATCTTTAGCAACTGCGGTATCCCTTATACTTATTGTATTCCAGAGATAATCGCCAAAAAGCTGCTCTATTTTTTCAGTATCCTTCTCCATAAATGCATTGCAGAATTGTTCAAGTGTCTTTCCGTCATTTGCAGTTGTATCGCTGAACCATTCGCGGATTTTTTTGATGAAAAGGTTTTTTATCTCACGGTTTGGTATTGATAAACGCACTTTGCCATCGTCAGTCACGCCCTGCTTGGTCAGGTAACCGGTGGTAAAGAGTACACTCCACAGGTTTGCGATGCTTTTGTCGATTTCATCATAGGTCAGCTCCTGGGATATTTCTTTCTCAATGTATTCGCCTGCTATCAGACGCTCAATCTCATCCTTGGTCTGGACATCGGCCTTGTCAATGAAGCTTCTGACCAGAGCATTTCCGCTGGAATTTGACCAGAAGTCCTGTGGCTTTGCAGTAGGCTCAAATCTGAGCAGATCCACGTAATTTATCACGTCCCACGGACAGTATACATCGGCATTTCCAAAGTGGTATCCGTCGTACCATTCCTTGATTTCTGTGAAATGCGAATCCAGATTGTAGGCGGCTAGAAGCTCCTCAACCTCGCTGTCCGTGAATCCAAACTGCTCATCAAATCGTGCATCCATGATGGAGAGCACCTTAAAGTTATTTAATCCTGTAAATATGCTTTCCTTTGATATGCGAAGACAGCCTGTCAAAATAGCAAACTGTAAGTAATTGTTGCTGGCCACACTGTTAGGTGTGAACAGTAACATCCGATATTATGATATTTTCAATGAACAAATCGTCCATAATTTTGACGATCATCTATCACATAATCAATTTTGACACAATGTTCATCCTCATATATTTGAAAAATCATCCAGTAGTGTTTCCAGAGATGTATAACCTTGTATTTTGCGGGGATTTATTTTAATTTATCAAAACCGGCATTTGGAGTAGTTTCCAAAATACAGATACATTCATCAAAAGCATCTAATATTTTGCTCACAGTTTCGGAGCCGAATTCCATTGCACCTGAAATATAATTATTGAGTTCCTTTTTGGCATCCGGTGATATATCTACGTTATATTTCATTTGTTGTAAATCTCCCTTAATTCAGATAAAAAATCGTGGGCGGGAGTATCTTTTATTCCAGCCTGGCGTCTTTCTTCAATTTCAACAAGTTTTTCGCGTAATTCTAACTGTTTTTCCCTTTGGTCATACGTTTCAATATCCATTACAACCAGATCTCCTTCTCCGTTTTTGGTGAGAAAAATCGGTGAATGGGTTTCTTTTGCCAGATTAGATATATCGTTATAGTTCTGCCTTATAGCGGCAGACGGTTTTATAATTGTTGAAGACATAGCATATCCTCCTTGTAATATTTTGACGTTATTATATACATATATTACAATATAATGTGATGGATTTCAAATACTTAATCACAAATCGATATATGTGAAAAAACTTCTAAACTTTATTATAATATGTACAAGGCCACAGGCGTAGGATTAAATTTCTGCGCCTGTTTTTTTGCAGTTAATCTTTGCGCATAACAAGCGCATGAATATCCTTTTTCACCTTGGTGTATGAGGGCGCCGGAATGATAGTTGACGCAACAGCCCCGACAGTAAACGGACTTGAAAATAATAAGACTTACTGCGGTGATGTGAAATTTACAGTAACAGATGAGCACCTTGACAAAGTAACGGACACCATAGGTGAAGAGACAAAGACACTGGAAGCCGTTGACGGAGAATATACGTTATCGGCAGGAACACATAAGATTACAGCAACAGATAAAATATCTTTAAGGCTTCCTGAGAGTCTTGTTTCTAAAGATAGATTTATTCTAAGAAAATACAAGGTTATCAGACTTCACGACGGCAAGGTTGATAGTCTGGATGCAGAATTTGATAAAGAAACAAACACACTCAAATTTGTTACTGACAGATTTTCAACATATGCTATTGCGTATACTGATAATGCGCTTGTCTCATGTGTTACACTTACACCGGACAGCAAGACACTTACAGGAAAAGGGGAAACAGTACAGCTTATAGCATCTGTAACACCGGACAATGCAGTTAATAAAAAGCATGATAATCAGAAGGTTATATCATCAAAGACCGGAGATACATCATATGTGACACTTTGGACAACTGTTTTTGCGGCAGCACTTGCCGGAATAATTGGAATTTTTGCCGGAAGAAAAAAAGAACAACAATAAAAGTGTCAATATCTTATGATGATATATATAGTAAAACTACGGAGTTTAAGCAAGAATTTAGTCATTTTGTAGAAAAATAAATTTAGTGTTGTAAAGTGGTGCAAATTCATGTATCTTATTATAAGGAAATGAATTTTGCACCACTTTTTTATGCATAATTAGCACTTATAAAACACATAATTGCCGATTATATCAATGCAAAATGAATTTTTTGCTAAAAGAAATTGCAAAATGATATAACAGATATATCAAATATGCATTTCAGGCGGGGATGATATGGATTTATTTGATTACATGAGAGAACAGAATAAGGAGACAAGCGGTCCCTTAGCCTCAAGGATGCGTCCGACAACGCTTGATGAGGTGGTCGGGCAGCAGCACATAGTGGGAAAGGACAAGCTTTTGTATCGTGCGATTAAAGCAGATAAGCTCAGCTCCATCATCTTTTACGGGCCGCCGGGCACCGGAAAGACCACTCTGGCAAAGGTCATAGCCCACACTACCAGTGCTGAGTTTATGCAGATTAATGCAACATCTGCAGGCAAGAAGGACATGGAAGAGGTCGTGGAGCAGGCAAAGAATAATCAGGGCATGTATCAGAAGAAGACGATACTTTTTATCGACGAGATACACCGCTTCAACAAGGGGCAGCAGGATTATCTGCTTCCGTATGTGGAGGATGGCACCATTATTCTGATAGGAGCGACCACTGAGAATCCTTACTTTGAGGTAAACGGTGCTTTGCTTTCGCGCTCAGTTATTTTTGAGCTTAAAAAACTGTCAACGGATGATATAAAGGTACTTCTTAAGAGAGCACTGACTGACACAGAAAAGGGCATGGGTGCATACAATGCACAGATAGATGATGATGCGCTTGATTTTCTTGCAGACGTGTCAAACGGAGATGCGAGAGCAGCGCTCACAGCGATTGAGCTTGGTGTACTGACCACGGAAAGGTCAGACGACGGCATCATTCATATCACTATTGATGTGGCGAGCGAATGCATACAAAAAAGAGTTATATCCTATGATAAGAAGGGCGATAACCATTACGATACCATCTCTGCTTTTATAAAGAGCATGCGTGGCTCAGACCCGGATGCAGCGGTCTATTATCTGGCGAGGATGCTGTATGCCGGTGAGGATGTGAAATTTATCGCAAGACGAATTATGATACTTGCATCGGAGGATATAGGCAATGCAGATCCGATGGCTATGGTTGTAGCGGCATCGGCGGCGGCAGAGGTCGAGCGCGTGGGAATGCCTGAGGCGCAGATTATTCTGTCGCAGGCTGTCACATACATGGCATGCGCACCAAAGAGCAATGCATCATATAATGCGATATCGGCAGCGATGAGCTGCGTGAAGCAGACTAAGACACCGGCTGTTCCGGCACATCTGCAGGATGCCCATTACGGTGCGGCAGAAAAGCTCGGGCACGGAGTCGGGTACAAATACGCGCATGACTATCCAAACCATTATGTGAAGCAGCAGTATCTGCCGGATGGCCTTACAGACAGAGTGTTTTACAAGCCTACGGATATAGGCTATGAGGCAAAGATAAAAGCACACATGGATGAGCTTCACAGAGACTGTGATACATGAAAGTGCATAGATGAAGCTTGAATAATTGCAAATAGTTGATAATAACACAAATATTTAGAAAATCAGACCAGGAGGATCTTTAAATGAAAAAGTATACAGAAATGACAAAGGAAGAGTTAATGCAGGAAAAGACAGCACTTGAGGCTGAGTACGAGAAGATTAAGAATCTTGGCTTAAGCCTTGACATGTCGCGTGGAAAGCCGGGAGCAGACCAGCTTGACCTCTCACTTCCTATGCTCGATGTCTTGAAATCAGACAGTGATATGAAGAGTGAATCAGGGCTTGATGTGAGAAACTATGCATGCCTTGACGGAATCCCGGAGGCAAAGGCACTTATAGCAGGCATGGTAGGAGCAAAGCCGGAGCAGGCTATTGTATATGGCAACTCAAGCCTTAATATCATGTATGATCAGGTTGCCCGTGCATTTATCTTTGGCCTTTGCGGCAACACACCATGGTGCAAGCTTGACAAGGTGAAGTTCCTCTGTCCTGTACCGGGCTATGACAGACATTTTGCAATCACTGAGGAGTTTGGAGTAGAGATGATCAACATTCCTATGACTGAGGATGGCCCTGACATGGATATGGTCGAGAAATATGTCAACAACGATGCTTCTGTAAAGGGAATCTGGTGTGTTCCGAAATACTCTAACCCACAGGGTGTTGTATACTCAGATGAGACTGTCGAGCGCTTTGCAAAATTAAAGCCGGCAGCAGATGATTTCAGAATCTTCTGGGACAATGCATACACAGTTCATCATCTCTATGACGATAATCAGGCAGAGATTCCAAATATCCTTGAGCTCTGCGAGAAAGAGGGCAATCCTGATATGGTATTTGAGTTCTGCTCTACAAGCAAAGTGACATTCCCGGGTGCCGGTGTGGCAGGTATCTGCACGTCTGAGAAAAACCGCGAGGATATCAAGAAGCGCCTTACTATACAGACAATCGGACACGACAAGATTAATCAGCTTCGTCATGCGAGATTCTTTAAGGATGCAGATAGTATCAAGGCTCATATGGCAAAGCATGCAGCTCTTATCAGACCTAAGTTCGAGCTGGTTGAGAATATCCTCACAGATGAAATCGCTTCAAGAGGCATCGGAACATGGATTAAGCCACTCGGTGGATATTTCTTCGGATTTGAGGCTCTTTCAGGCTGTGCGAAGGAAATCGTTACAAAGTGCAAGGAGGCAGGTGTCACAATGACAGGTGCAGGCTCTCCTTTCCCTTACAAGAAGGATCCTGATGACTGCGTGATAAGAATTGCTCCGACATATCCATCACTTGATGAGCTGAAAAAGGCTGCTGAGGTGTTTGTTGTTGTCACACGTCTTGTCAGTGTAAACAAGCTGCTTGAGGCATAAAATCTCTGTTATGTCTTAACAAATAGATATAAAAATCTCTGTTATGTCCTAACAGATAGGTGTATAATCAGCATATTTGTCCAAAATAAATATGTGATATATGCATAAAAACCAAATAAATATTTGTGCACATTTTTCGGGATTTGGTATTTACAAATCCCGATTTTTGTGTATGATATAAATATCTTTTTAAATTATGTCTTGCATATGTTTTATGCAGGTTTCTTTTTGTGGCATTTTCGGCCACTATTTTTTTCCCATTATTTATAAGTTAAATGTAATTGCAAGTTACACGTATTTATATGTTACATGTATTTATAAGTTTAATATATTTATTTAAACATATTTGAGTTTGATTTTAAGAGACATTATATATATTTTTTGAAGAAAGGATTTGAATATTATGAAGGAAATTTTTCAGGAATATGGTGGAATACTCATCACAGTTGTCGCTATTTTAGCAATCATTGTTGTTATTACGGCGGTTATCGGAACTGACGCAAACAGTGTCATGGGAAAGGCCTTTAAGGACCTTATAACAAGCTTTTTTAAACAGGCACAGACACATATTAAGTAGGGGGTGCTTATGGAGCTTGGAAAAGAATATTTTGGGCCACTGTGGAGCTTTGTGGCCAGCGATGAGATAACGGATATAGATTACAACGGCAAAGAAATATGGCTTACCAATATCTTTAATGAGCGATTCAGAGCCAATCAGCAGTTTGTTACACAGTATATGACGCCTGCATTTGTGGAGCAGTTTACACAGCGCATTGCCAATGTTGTGAGCAGACAGTTCAACAAGCGAAATCCGGAGCTTGAGGCCGAGACAAGCGAGCTTAGGGTAACGATACTTCATGAGTCGGTTGCAAAATCCGGCAGAAGCATAAGTATCAGAAAGACACCGCCGCTTATCAGGCTTACAGCAGAATCTGCGATTGCGGAGAAGTTCTGTTCGGAGGAGCTTTTAGCTGTTTTGATTAACTGTGTCAGGACCAAGATGAATATCACCTTTTGTGGCATGCCGGGCATTGGAAAGACGGAGTGTGTGAAGTTTTTTTCTCAGTTTATTCCGGCAAATGAGCGTGTTATTACGATTGAGGATACGCTCGAGATACGCTATGCTGAGACAAATCCGGGCAAGGACTGCATAGAGATGAAGGTGAGTGAGGATGTATTTGGCTATTCTGAGGCTATCAAGTCATGTCTTAGAATGAATCCGAAGTGGATTATGCTATCGGAGGCTCGCTCAAAGGAGGTAAAATATCTGCTGCAGAGCTGGAGTACCGGTGTGCGTGGCATGACGACACTTCACACAGATGATGTGCGCAATATCCCGGACAGGATTCTCAATATGCTTGAAAGCCGTGTGGATGCTGAGAGAATGGAAAACGATATTTATCAGGCGCTTGATGTTGGGATATTGATACGTAAGAGGAGAAACGATGAGGGCGTTGTGTACAGATATATAGATCAGGTGTGTTTTTTCTACAGGGAAAATTGTATGAATCATGTTTTTATGCTCGTGTCGGATGGCAAGATAGTGGATCATGATATTCCAAAGGTTATACTGCGCAGATTCCTTAGAGAAGGTGTGGATAATCCGTTCAGTGAGGTTTTTGTCAATGAGATAAGGATGAATGAGGCTCTGTCAAAGGAAGCAAAGGAGGAGGCAGGATGAATTATATATTGATTGTGTTTCTCACATATGTTTTGCATCTGCTGCTTAAGCTGAACTGGATAAGTACGGCGGTAGTGCTTGTTTTTCTGATGATTACACAGTATTTTCATCGTAGGAAAAACACCGGCTTTAAAGCAGAGAGACAACGGTTTTTAGATGTTTCCCTGTATATTGACACACTGTTATATTCATTTCTGAAAGAGAAAAAGATTATACGTGCTTTTGAGGATGTTAAGAGTACTCTTGAGCCCGGAACGATGAGAGATGTTGTGAGTAAGGCAATTGAACACATGATGCTTACCTTTGACGAGACGCAGGTGTTTGTTGATGCAATGAAGATAATAGAGGATGAATACAAATGCAATCGTATAGTTAGTGTTCATGAGTTTATGGCGCATGCTGAATATTATGGAGGGGATATAGAAGAGTCAGCGAAGATTCTGCTTGAGGATAAGAGTGCGTGGGAGCGCAGAGTACTGCGCAATATTGAGGAACGTCAGAGGATGTTTAAGCAGATTATTTTGTCGGTTGTAATGTCCGTTATTATAAGTGGAATTATATTGTATCTGCCGATTTTAAACATGGATATCAGCAGCAATATCATTGTACAGATTCTTGCTGTTGTGCTTGTGATAATGGATGACATGATTATACTTTGGGGGCAGAAATTCCTGGAAACAGATTATCTGAGCATAGATTTGTTGCCGGATGATGAAAAGCATGCAAAGAAGCTTGAGGAGTATAGGAAATATAATCCGGCTAAGGAATTTAAGACATCTCTTTTAATGGCTGTTATTCCCGCAATAATTACAGGATATCTGTTATATAAAGGCAGGAGCTGGCCGGCTGTGGTGGCAATGGGCATAACACTTGTCATGTTAAATCAGCACCGTATAGGACACAGGCTCATGAAGAAAAATCTTATAGCGGAGGTAAAGAGTGCATTTCCCAAATGGCTTATGGACCTTGCATTGCTGATTCAGAGTGAAAATGTGCAGGTGGCAATTCAAAAGTCCAGAGAGCACGTTCCTGTTATTTTAAAGGATGAGGTGGAGCTGCTTGTGAACAGACTGGAGGTTGAGCCGGAAAGCTCAAGTCCATACCACCGTTTTCTTGACTGCCTCAAGCTTCCTGAGATAAATGCAGCGATGGGCATGCTGTATGCAGTTTCTATAGGAAACAGCGGAAGCTGTGGCAGTCAGATAGACGAGCTTATTACAAAAAATCTCGAGCTGCTTGATGTTTCAGATACTGCCAGACTAAAGGATAAGACTGCAGGAATGTACCTTTTGTTTCTTGCTCCGGTAATTACGGCATCATTTAAGCTTATAGTGGATATGGCGGTTTTTCTGCTCAGCTTTCTGGCATACAAGGTGGGTTAGGAGGAGATTTATGAGTCAGATAATGAAAGCCTTTTTTGGGATTTTTTTGATAATGTTTATGACGGTTACATCATCTGGTATCTTGTCGGGGTTTATGACTGTTGTGGAGGCGCAAAATCTTCATGCACAGATTATAAATGAACTGGAGGACAGTGATTTTAACAGAGAAGTTGCAAAGGGGTGTTTTAAGAATGCGTCAGATGTGGATGATACATTGGAGCTTACATTTTATATGCTTGACAATACCACAAAAACTGTGGCCGATGCTTCGCAGATACCTGATTCAAATCAGATAACAAAGGCGAGGGTTGAGCTGAAATTTGACTATATTGTCGCATTTTTCGGGATCAGGCAGAAGCATGTACTGAGTGGATATGCACTGTAGGAGTATTAGGAGTGTATCAAAACGACTTTTGACAAAATACAGATGAATGGAGGATGAAAAACCGATGGAACTGATAGTAGAAGAGTTCGGAGGAAGCATTATCATGCTTCTTGTTGGTGGAGGTGTCATAAGTACGCTTACATATATTGCGACACTGGTATAGGGAGATTAAGTATTATTTATCAGGTAGTTTAGTGTACATTTAAGCTGCATTAGATAAAAAAAGATAAAAAGATTTAAGGAGTGATATGAAATGAAGGAATTGTTCAGACAGTATGGCGGCATGCTGATTGCAACAGCGGCGACAAGTACATTTATTGTGTTGATCGGAAGTATTCTTCTGGCGCAGGGAGGTATGCTTTCAAAGGTGATAGAGCTTTGGGGGAACAGTCCAATATAAGAGACATTTTATTATAGGGAGATTTTGAATGAAAGAAATAATGCAGACATATGGAGCTATGATAATTGCTGCTTTGATTGGAATAATTCTTTTATCCTCTTTTTCTATGGTGAAGGGGCATATTGGAGATGCATTTGCTGTGCAGGAGGTTTTGGCTGATGATATGGCAAACAGCAGCTATGATAAGTACAAAAATGTTGCTCTTCCGAAGCTCAGTTTACGTGATGATTTTTTTAATGCTTTAACTTCGTACAAAATAAGTGACCTATTGTATCCGACTTCAAATGCACAGAATCTGGCAGATATGCAGGCATTTGAAGTGTTTGACATGAACGGAGAGGTCAGTAACGCATGTATGTCAGAGGATGGAAGGGTATTAAAGTTTACTGAAAGTGGAATCTATACATTATACGTTAAGGTGACCTGCACAAACAAGATGACAGACTATTTAAAAGTCAGTATACCTGTCAATTAGGAGTGGAGGTGATAGATTGAAAAATACTGTGCTTGGCATAATAGGGTGTCTTATAGCAGTGTATACTGCAATGCTTTCGCTTAGTGTATACAACGTCTGCGTCAGGAGAAATCAGATGGAAAAAACGCTGTCATCTGTGCTGCAATGTGCTATGGAGAGCTATTATGAGCCTAATATGTATATTGTGGATAAGGAAACTGTTGACAATTATGAGGTAAAAAAAGCAATTATATCTGATTTGGAGGAACGTTTTACTGCAGATGGAGAGGTGGATGCTATGGTATATGTTTGTGATATGCAAAAGGGCATTATCTCAGCGGGGGTTGAGGAGGAATTTAATCTTCCGATAGGTATTACAAAGAAAATAAGCTGTAAAAAAATAATTCTGGCTGATCAGCCGATGGAGGAATAAAGCATGAAAATATTTAAGAATAAGAAAGTCGTAATAATCACAGCCACTGTACTTGTGGTTTTAGCTGTAGGAATTACAATGGCAATCGCTGTTGACAAAGGAACAACACGCTCAGGCAAGAAGGCAAAAACAGCAAAGATATCTTCGGAAATGAAGGATGCTTCATCTGAAAGCGTATATGTGACAGAGCAGACAGAAGCAGGTGAACCGGTTGCTGCTGAAATGACTGATAGCAGTGAAAATGGAACTGAAGAGCCTCAAAATGTCTCAAGTGACCTTGCTGTTGCAGATGGACAGAATATTTCGGCAGACCAGGCTGATACAGGAGGACAGAGCGCATCAGCTGCCGGGAATGCTGCAGGCAGTAAGAGTAATTCTGACAGCAAAACAGGAAAAACGCAATCTGCAGGTGGTAAGTCAAATTCAACAGACCAGTCACAGAAGCAGCCATCGCAGCAACCGGCACAGCAGCCCGCACAGCAGCCCGCACAACAACCGGCACAGCAACCGGCGCAACAGCCTGCATCTCAGGTGCAGGAGCAGCCTAAACCACAAAAGGAACAGGTGCAGGCAGGGTGGCTGTACTATGGCAGCAAGGCAGGAAATGGAATGACAGGTGAGCAGAAGGCATATCTGGATTCGGTGATGAAGCAGTGGACAAATGGGGAATTATCTGACTCGGATGTTGAAGATATATTGCTACAGAAGATTGCTAATGAATGGGGACTGCCGGTTATGTCAGGAGGCGTTGAAGGCAATGGAAAGTGTTTATTTCGTTATAAGAGTGAAATCCCTGATTTAGCCAGTAATCTAGCTGAGATGAGTGGCGCGTATAATTTTGTTGGATTATATACGAAGGGAGAGTATGACGAGAATGGATATCTTATATGTTATTATTGGGAAGCTGGCGTTATATAAAAAAAGGATATTTAATATAATTCCGATTTTTATCTTATTTGGAATATTGTTGTTTTTAAGGTTAGAAGTAAAGGCGGATGTATGGAATGATGCAGAAGAATACTATAATACATATGGAAATAGTGCTGTTTTTAATCCAAGTAGTAAAACCAATGGTAATATATATTTTTGTTCAGCGGGTAATTCTTCTACATCCGGAACAAAGTATAAGACAGTTGGGTATAAAGTGTCTGTAAAAAACAATTTTGGTAATATTATTGAGACTTCTTATTTTAAGTTTTATGGACAATATATGTATCCTGTAAGCGTCAAAAAGGCAGGTGGAAAAGAATACATATTAAATAGAATAACATTGAAAAGCTTTAAAAACAAATTAAGTACAAATACTCAGGAGGCAATCTCATCCGGCAAATGCACAATAACCTTAGATGCCTGTATGACACTCAAAGTAAATGGAGTTGACAAAGGTGGCATGAATGATAATGGTCAAACCTGGGGCAAGGTCTATGACACATATACCGGTATAGCGAATGCAGCAGGCTGGAGCGACAGTGCACTGAGCTCGTTGCATTCCTATTACGGTAAAACCGTAAGCGGATTGTTTCACCGTATAGAGGTCGAAAAATCAACAGGAATATCCGGTGTGTCGGGCGGTGGAAATTATTGTTATGGCACATTGGCCAAAATATCGGCAACTATTCAGAATGGATACTCGTTTCGAAATTGGAATAATGATGGCAATATGAACACCTCCACGTATTCATTCTGGGTAAATTCATCGGGGAAATATACTGCGTATGCACAGGCTAAGAGTGTTGAGGTGAAATTCTGGAAAAATGCCGGAGAGGATGGCAATGATTGTAAGACAATGACATATGTGTATGGAGGGGTAAATCAGTCATTTCCGACAGTGGATTGGAAACGAAAGGGCTATCATATGACTGGCTGGGCAAATATTCCTGATGCAGTTAATGCAGGGTATGAACAGGGATATGGCATTTCTGATAGCTGGATAATGGCAAGCATGCCTTCAAAGGATATATACGCTGTTTGGAATGAGAATCAGTACACAATTGAGTATGACACGGGTATCTCGGTAAAGGTGAAGTATTCGGATACTGTCAGACTTCCGGAACATCATATGTGTATAGGCTGGCTGCCGGGCGAAAAATATCCTGATGTGAGATATTTGCCGGGAGAAGAGATAAAGGTTGCACAGCTTTGTGAATTGATGGGAATCGATTATGCTGACAATGCCGTGATACCGTTATACGCACTTTGGGAGCATGAACCTACGATACAGGCGAAGGATATGTTCTTTTCTGTTAAACAGGCGCATGATGGAATGATAACTGAAAATTTAATAGGCAGCATGATATCTGCCACAGATGTGGAGGATGGTGATATTGCATTTGGAAATAATCAGACAAACTATCTGATACTCAGAAATTTTGATGATAAACGTATCAAAGAGGTTGTTGATAAAGCTGTGATGGATATATTAATTGAGGCAAAGGATAGTTATGGTAATGTGACTCAAAAGACAATAACACTTACATTTAAAGATACGACAATTAAAGACAGCACAGATAGCTTTGGCAAGATTCGCTTCATAAGCGAAAAGTATTATGGCAAGAATAAAGCAGGAGGTCTCATGGAGAACTCCCGCTGGTTAAACGATCCTGAATTTAATTCTCTTCTTCGGCAGGCTTTGGCAATTTGATATAGACCTTTTCGATTCGGTTTTTATCAACAGCCTCTATGCGGAGAAGGATATTGTCATCAGTGATGATTATTTCATTTTTTTCAGGCAGGTGGTCAAGCTTTTCAAGGCAGTAGCCACCGATTGTGTCATAGTCGTCTGATTCGAGGTGCAGACCAAGCTCATCGCTTACATCCTCGAGATTTGCAGAGCCAAGAACTATGTATTCGTAGTCATTTATTCTTGTGATATCATCCTGTTCGTCAGAGTCGTATTCATCACGAATCTCACCGACTATCTCCTCTAAGAGATCCTCAAGTGTGATGAGTCCGGCTGTGACACCATATTCATCTAAGACAATGGCAAGCGATATAGATGATTTGCGCATCTCGAGAAACAGATTCGCTGTATTCTTGTGCTCATATGTAAAGTAAGGCTCACGCATGATATTTCTGATGGAAAAATGCTCTTTATCCTCATCCTTAAGGAGCAGCAGATCCTTCATATTTACGATACCGATTACGTTGTCAGTGCTTTCGTCATACACAGGGAGTCTGGTGAATTTATCCTCTCTGAATAAGGAAATCAAATCATCATAAGTAGAATCAACATGGACAAACGTCATATCAATACGCGGAACCATGACCTCCTTGGCCTCGGCATCTCCAAAATCGAATACATTGTGAATCATATCACGCTCTTCATCCTCGATGATACCGTCCTCCTGTCCTACATCAACGATTGTACGAAGCTCCTCCTCGGTCATGACGCGCTTGGCATCGCTTTGTCTTATTCCAAAGAGGAAAATGACTCCGAGTGAAAGCTTGTTGATGATAAATATTACAGGTGTCAGCACTACCATGAGCACTGATATAAAGCCTGCGATTGAGAGTGAAATCTTGTCAGCATTTATGGTCGCAAGTGTCTTCGGAGAGACCTCTCCGAAGATCAGTATGAGGAATGTAAGTATTCCGGTTGCGACACCTGCTCCGACGCTGCCAAACAGCTTGATGGCAAGCGAGGTGGTGAGCGATGATGCTGAAAGATTTACGATGTTGTTGCCGATAAGGATGGCGGAGAGCATCTTTGGAGAGTTCTCAGTCACCTTGAGCACCTTTTTGGCTTTTGTGTTGCCAGCCTCAGCCAGGGTTCTCATACGTATTTTGTTTACGGTAGTAAGAGCGGTCTCCGAAGATGAAAAAAATGCGGAGAGTGCTAATAGTATTAATAAGAATATAATCTGCGATATGTCGTCAGCGTCCAAATATTTTACCTCGTGTTATGAATTAATAAATGTGTTTATTTATCGTCTGTGCTGTAGTTAGGAGCCTCTTTTGTGATATGGATATCATGAGGGTGGCTCTCCTTGAGAGAAGCAGCAGTAATCTTGACAAACTGTCCGTACTCCTTAAGTTCTTCGATTGTCTTGCAACCGCAGTAGCCCATTCCTGAGCGGATACCACCAACAAGCTGGAATACTGTATCCTCAAGAGTTCCCTTGTAAGCTACACGACCCTCAACTCCTTCAGGAACGAGCTTCTTAGCGCCCTCCTGGAAGTAACGGTCCTTGCTTCCGTTTTCCATGGCAGCGATAGAACCCATGCCACGATATACCTTGTATTTTCTTCCCTGATAAAGCTCGAAAGTTCCCGGAGCCTCATCACAGCCTGCGAACATTGAGCCCATCATACATACGTTGGCACCGGCTGCGAGAGCCTTTGTCATATCACCTGAGTACTTGATACCACCATCTGCGATAACAGGAACTCCATACTCCTTAGCAACCTTGTAACAGTCCATGATAGCTGTAATCTGTGGGACACCGATACCGGCAACGACACGTGTGGTACAGATAGAACCAGGTCCGATACCAACCTTTACAGCATCTGCACCGGCCTCGATAAGAGCCTTGGCAGCAGCACCGGTTGCGATATTTCCGGCGATTATCTGAAGATCCGGATAAGCAGCCTTAATCTTCTTAACAGCCTCAAGTATGTTCTTTGAATGTCCGTGAGCTGAGTCAACAACGATGACATCAACATGAGACTTAACAAGAGCATCAACACGCTCCATCATGTTGCCTGTGATACCTACTCCGGCACCGCAGAGGAGACGACCCTGATCATCCTTTGCTGAAAGAGGATACTTAATCTGCTTCTCGATATCCTTTATAGTGATAAGTCCCTTGAGGTTGTAGTCCTTGTCTACGATAGGGAGCTTTTCCTTTCTTGCCTTTGCAAGAATCTTCTTTGCTTCATCGAGGGTGATGCCCTCAGGAGCTGTAATGAGATTCTCAGAAGTCATAGACTCTGAAATCTTCTTTGTGAAATCTGTTTCAAACTTCAGATCACGGTTTGTGATGATGCCTACGAGCTTGCCGTCCTTTGTGATTGGCACACCTGATATCTTGAACTTGGCCATCAGGTTGTCTGCATCCTGTAATGTATGGTCTGGAGAAAGATAGAACGGATCGGTAATAACGCCGTTTTCAGAACGCTTTACCTTATCGACTTCGTCTGCCTGTGCCTCAATAGACATATTTTTGTGGATGATTCCGATACCACCCTGTCTGGCCATTGCGATAGCCATTTTTGATTCTGTGACTGTATCCATTGCAGCACTCATCATAGGAATATTAAGGACAATCTTCTTAGTAAGATGTGTCTGAAGCTCAATCATATTTGGTGTTACCTCAGAATATTGTGGAACTAAGAGAACGTCATCAAATGTAATTCCTTCGCCGATAATAGTACCCATTTTTAAATTCCTCTCTTTCTTATGTTATTATACTGGTATACTTTATATACTAATGTAATTTGTATGATGATAGCAAATTAAAGAGTGGGTGTCAAGCAGTTATAAGCCCGATATGAAATTATTATATTATTTATTAGTAAAACTAATGTAAGTCTTTTGCAAATAAAGTGAAAATTATGTTATATTTTATATTAAGTGGCTTTAAGGCAATGTTTGCATGTCACACTAAGGCGTGGACAGTAACGATTTTTGGGCCACAATAAACTAAAACAGGGAGAAAAATATGGAATTTCGACCATGCATCGACATTCACAATGGAAAAGTAAAGCAGATTGTCGGTGGTTCATTAAAAGACAGGGGCGATTTTGCCAATGAGAACTTCATCTCAGAGCAGGACAGCCGGTTTTATGCAGATATGTATAGGAAATCCGGCATAAAGGGCGGTCATATCATTCTGCTCAATTCTGTGGACAGCGAGTATTATGAGGCTACAAAGGAACAGGCTGTTATGGCGCTTAAAGCGTATCCGCAGGGCTTACAGGTAGGCGGCGGCATCACCGCAGACAATGCGATGGAGTTTATAGATGCCGGTGCCGCAGCAGTTATAGTGACATCCTACGTATTTAAAGACGGCAGGATAAACTATGAAAATCTAAACAGGCTTAAAGACACTGTGGGCAGTGACAGGCTGGTGCTTGATTTGTCATGCCGAAAAAAGGACGGACAGTATTATATAGTAACTGACCGCTGGCAGAAATTCACGGATGAGGCCGTGACCGCTGAGCTTTTGGATAAGCTATCTTCATACTGCTACGAGTTTCTGGTACATGCAGTGGATGTTGAGGGCAGGGTAAACGGCATTGAAAAGGAGCTTGTCGCCATGCTTGGCAGCTGGGGAAGGATACCAGTCACATATGCAGGCGGTGTGTCATCCTTTGACGATTTAAAATGCATCAGGCAGCTTGGACAGAATCATCTGAATGTGACAATAGGCAGTGCTCTTGATTTGTTTGGCGGTGCGATGGAGTACGATAAGGTTATAGCTTTTTGCAATAATAAGGAGATTTAAAATGGCAAAATACAGTAAGAATGATATTATCCGCATAGTGGATGAGGAGGATATTGAGTTTATCCGTTTACAGTTTACGGATATCTTTGGAACATTAAAAAATGTAGCAATTACAGCCAGCCAGCTTGAGAAAGCACTCGACAACAGGTGCATGTTCGACGGCTCGTCAATAGAAGGCTTTGTGAGGATAGAGGAGTCAGATATGTATCTGCACCCGGATCTTGACACTTTTATGATTTTTCCATGGAGACCACAGCAGGGCAAGGTCGCACGAATCATCTGTGATGTCTATATGGCGGATGGTACACCGTTTGAGGGAGACCCGCGCTATATATTAAAGAAACAGATTGAAAAGGCAAAGCAGATGGGCTATATATTTAATGTAGGTCCGGAGTGTGAGTTTTTCCTTTTCCACCTGGACGAGAACGGACAGCCTACCACCATCTCGCATGAGAGAGCAGGGTACTTTGATTTAGGTCCAAATGACTTGGGAGAAAATGCCAGAAGAGACATGGTTCTAACTCTTGAGGATATGGATTTTGAGATAGAAGCATCACACCATGAGGTGGCACCTGCACAGCATGAGATTGATTTCAAGTATGAGGAGGCACTTCATACAGCCGACAATATCATGACCTTCAAGCTTGCTATAAAGACAATCGCAAAGCGGCACGGACTTTTTGCCAGCTTCATGCCAAAGCCAAAGCATGGTGTGAGCGGCTCGGGAATGCACATCAACATGTCACTCTCAAAGGACGGTGTCAATATATTTGACAATGAGGAGGATAAGCTTGGACTCAGCGAGGAGGCATACTACTTCATAGGCGGTATCATGAAGCATATGAAGGGCATGACGGTCATCACCAATCCGATTGTCAATTCATATAAGCGCTTTGTGCCGGGATATGAGGCACCGATTTACATTACCTGGTCAGCTACAAACAGAAGTCCGCTTATCAGAATCCCTGCAGCAAGAGGCGAGGGAAGGAGAGTGGAGCTTAGAAATCCTGACCCTTCAGCAAATCCGTATCTGGTGCTGGCGCTGTGTTTGGCAGCAGGACTTGACGGCATAAAGAACAAGATACAGCCGGATGCAGAGCTTCGTGAGAATGTATTTGAGCTCACAGAACAGGATAAAAAGAGACTCGGAATTGAATCACTTCCTGCTGATTTACATGAGGCGGTTGAGTGCCTTAAGTCAGATGACTTTATCCGCGAGATACTCGGAGAGCACATCTACAACAAGTATATAGAGGCAAAAGAGGCAGAGTGGAACGATTACAGAGCTGCGGTTACCAAATGGGAAATAGATGAATATCTGTACAAATTTTAAAGGATGTAACGAACCGTGAATAATATTGTTATAGCATTTCCTAAAAAGGAAGTAGCCAATTCAATCAAAAAAATATTAGCGCAGAGCGGTTATACAGTCACGGCGGTTGCAAATACAGGAGCATCAGCACTTTCGAGCATGAACGGACTAAATATGGGAATCATCATATGCGGATACAGATTTTCAGACATGATGTACAGTGAGATATACGAGTATATGCCTAAGGAGTTTCAGATGCTTCTCATAGCGTCGGCAGCGGGTATCATGGAAAAGAATGTGGATAATCTGATGTCATTATCCATGCCACTCAAAGTGCATGAGCTTTTGCAGACTGTCGAGATGATGGATTACACGATAACGCGCCGCAGGAAAAAGCTCAGGCAAAGGCCTAAGGTACGTTCAAAGGAGGATCAGGAGATGCTAAGCAGTGCAAAGGCTGTACTGATGGAACGAAATGGATTTTCAGAGGAGGAAGCACACCGGTATATCCAGAAGCGAAGCATGGATAACGGCACCGGTCTTGTGGAAACAGCACAGATGATACTAAGCCTTATGACTGATGTGTAGGGCTGTTGATGTCAAAGGTTTGAACAGCTATGAAAAAATATAATTGCAGGCAGCATAATATTTTATGAAAGAAATAATGATAAAAAAATATATTTACACTTGCATGGTAAAGTGATAAATTAGACTTATTGTAAAGTAACAAAGGAGAGATAAACATGTTTCAGATTAATGATAACTTTCAGAAATTACCGGGAAGCTACCTTTTCAGCACAATAGCTAAAAAGGTTGCAGCTTATCAGGAGGCAAATCCGGATAAAGAGATAATAAGGCTTGGAATCGGCGATGTAACACAGCCGCTTGCACCTGCTATCATCGATGCACTGCACAAGGCAGTCGATGAGATGGGAAATGCAGCTACATTCCACGGATACGCACCTGACCTCGGATATGAGTTCCTTAGAAAAGCAATTTCAGACAACGACTACAAGGCAAGAGGATGCGATATCTCAGCAGATGAGATTTTTGTTTCAGACGGAGCAAAGAGTGATTCAGCCAACATCCAGGAGCTTTTCTCAGCAAACAGCCGCATAGCTGTTACAGATCCTGTTTATCCTGTATATGTTGATTCCAATGTCATGGCAGGAAGAACAGGCACATATGATGCTCAGACAGAGACCTGGAGCAATGTAATCTATATGCCTTCAACAGCAGATAACGGCTTCGTTCCGGAGCTTCCAAAGGAAGTACCGGATATGATTTATCTGTGTCTGCCAAACAACCCAACAGGAACAACTCTCAAAAAGGAGCAGTTACAGGTATGGGTTGATTATGCAAACAAGAATGGTTCAGTCATCATCTTTGATGCAGCCTACGAGGCATATATCAGCGAAGCAGATGTGCCACATTCAATCTATGAGTGTAACGGTGCAAAGACATGTGCCATCGAGCTTAGAAGCTTCTCAAAGAACGCCGGCTTTACAGGCGTGCGTCTTGGCTTCACAGTAGTACCTAAGGAGCTTAAGTGTGGTGATGTATCACTTCATGCTATGTGGGCACGCCGTCACGGAACCAAGTTCAATGGTGCACCATACATCGTGCAGAGAGCAGGCGAGGCAGTTTACTCAGATGCCGGAAAAGCACAGCTTAAGGATCAGGTAGCATACTACATGAACAATGCAAAGACAATAAAGACAGGTCTTGCAGAGGCAGGCTTTACAGTATACGGCGGAGTAAATGCACCATACATCTGGCTCAAGACACCGGATCAGATGACATCATGGGAGTTCTTCGATTACCTGCTTGAGAATGCCAACGTGGTAGGTACACCTGGCTCAGGCTTTGGACCAAGCGGAGAGGGCTACTTCAGACTGACTGCTTTCGGAAACTATGAGAACACAGTAAAGGCACTTGAGAGAATCAAGGCACTGTAAAAATAAATCAGGTCAAATAAAAATACCGTCAGGGAGATGTTCCCTGACGGTATTTTTTGTCTTTGAAATTTACTTAAAGTGTGTTTACTGTATACTTTTCAGCAACAAAAACTTTATGTGAAAAAGCATGATTTAGTTCTTCTTAAAGCCGGCTCTCTTACGAAGAGTAGGGTCAAGAATCTTCTTTCTGATTCGAAGGCTCTCAGGTGTTACCTCAAGAAGCTCATCTGTATCAATAAAGTCGATAGCCTGCTCAAGGCTTAATACTCTAGGTGGTACGAGTGTGAGTGCCTCATCTGCTGATGAAGAACGTGTATTTGTAAGATGCTTCTTCTTACATACGTTGAGCTCGATGTCCTCGGCCTTTGAACACTGTCCGATAACCATTCCTGAGTAAACCTTAGCGCCCGGTCCGATAAAGAGTGTTCCTCTCTCCTGTGCAGAGAAGAGTCCGTATGTTACAGCCTCACCTGACTCAAAGGCAATGAGTGAACCTGTTGCACGGTATGCAATCTCACCCTTGTATGGCTCGTAGCCGTCAAACATGGTGTTTAAGATTCCGTTACCCTTTGTATCGGTCATGAACTCACCACGGTATCCGATAAGTCCACGTGCAGGGATATGGAATTCAAGTCTGGTGTAGCCTCCGGCGATAGAACCCATATTTCTAAGCTCACCCTTGCGCTGCTGAAGCTTTGAGATGACAGCTCCTGTAAACTCGTCAGGCACATCGATGTAAGCAAGCTCCATTGGCTCAAGCTTCTTGCCGTTCTCATCATACTTGTAGAGCACCTCTGCCTTACTTACAGCAAACTCATAGCCCTCACGGCGCATGTTCTCGATAAGTACTGAAAGGTGAAGCTCTCCACGTCCGGAAACCTTGAAGGAATCAGGTGAGTCAGTATCCTCGACACGCAGTGAAACATCTGTGTTGAGCTCGCGAAGGAGTCTGTCACGGATGTGACGGCTTGTGACAAATTTACCTTCCTGTCCTGCAAGAGGGCTGTTGTTTACGATGAAGTTCATAGAGATTGTAGGCTCTGAAATCTTCTGGAAAGGAATAGCCTCCGGTGCTTCCGGTGAGCAGATTGTATCTCCGATGTGGATATCTGCGATACCTGAGATTGCTACAATCGAACCGATGTTAGCCTCAGCTACATCTACCTTGTTGAGTCCGTCAAACTCGTAAAGTTTGCTGATACGGACCTTCTCAAGCTTGTCAGGGTCGTGGTGGTTTACAACGACAGCCTCCTGATTTACCTTGATTTTACCATTATCCACTTTACCGATTCCGATACGTCCTACATACTCGTTGTAGTCGATTGTACTGATAAGAATCTGTGTGTTGGCATCCGGATCACCTGTTGGAGCAGGGATGTAGTTTACGATAGTCTCGAAGAGAGGAGTCATATCCTTTCTCTCGTCGTTTAAGTCCTTCATGGCATAGCCGTCTCTGGCTGATGCAAAAACGAATGGGCAGTCAAGCTGCTCCTCAGAAGCATCGAGATCCATGAAGAGCTCTAATACTTCATCGATGACCTCATTAGGACGTGCCTCCGGACGGTCAATCTTGTTGACGCAGACAATGATAGGCAGCTTGAGTGCAAGAGCCTTCATAACTACGAACTTGGTCTGTGGCATAACACCCTCGAAGGCATCAACCACGAGGATAACTCCGTTTACCATCTTAAGAACACGCTCTACCTCACCGCCGAAGTCAGCATGACCCGGAGTGTCGATGATGTTGATTTTGATGTCCTTATACTGAATCGCTGTGTTTTTGGAGAGGATTGTGATACCTCTTTCACGCTCGATGTCGTTTGAATCCATTACTCGATCCTGAACTTCCTGATTGTCACGGAACACACCGCTTTGCTTGAGAAGCTCATCTACAAGTGTTGTTTTACCATGATCAACGTGGGCAATAATTGCTATATTACGAATATCGTCTCTTGTTGTTTTCATATTTTCCTTCTTTCTTTAATAAATAAAGCTAAGTTTGCAACTAACTTATTCTATCATAATTTTTCCAATGTGCAAGTTTTCATTGAAAGATTTTAAAAAATTAAGTGAAATGTTATTGGATTTGTCGACATTATTTGAGAAAATATACTTTGTGGAAATGTTAAAAATAGCTGGAAAAACATTTTACAAAAGGAAGGGAGACAAAAATTCATGGCAGATAAAATGTTTGAAAACAACCAGGTATCAATAATTGGAGAAATCGTTTCTGATTTTCAGTTTAGTCACGAGGTGTATGGTGAGGGCTTCTATATGATGGAAGTTTCGGTCAGGAGACTTTCTGACTTCGTGGACTATATTCCGGTAATGGTGTCAGAGAGACTTATCAATGTGGAGGGTGACTACATAGGCAAAAGCGTTTACATAGGAGGTCAGTTCCGTTCATTCAACAGGCATGAGGAAAAGAAGAACAGGCTGGTACTTTCTGTCTTTGCAAGAGAGCTTGAGATATTGGACAGTGATTATGATGAGGATGCAGCCAATCAGATTTTCCTTGACGGCTATATCTGCAAGGAGGCCATATATAGGAAAACACCGCTTGGACGAGAAATTGCAGACCTGCTTGTGGCAGTGAACCGCTCATATGGCAAGTCAGACTATATTCCATGTATCTGCTGGGGAAGGAATGCCAGATTTGCGTCGACCTTTGAGGTGGGCACACATGTGCAGATATGGGGCAGAATACAGAGCAGAGACTATGTGAAAAAGCTTAGTGAGACACAGGTGGAGCAGCGCACAGCGTATGAGGTTTCCGTGAGCAAGATTGATGCATAGTATTTTTAATGGACAGTAACTACTGATTTGTGATTTTACCGAAAATTTGCAATAAATGTCAGATTGTGGTATTTTACTAGATATTATTGGTTAATGCTTGTAATTGTTGACGTTTACATCAGGTGTAAACTGTAATGGTTATATATCAGGCAGAAAAGCTATGTGTATGGAGGCATGATTATTATGGAAAACGGTGCAGTACAGATTTATTATGGTGAGGGACATGGCAAGACAAATGTCGCTATCGGAAGTGCAATATGTGCTGCCTGCGAGGGTAAAGAGGCTGTCATAATTCAGTTTTTAAAAGGAAAAAATGAACAGAAGTTTTTGAGCAGACTGGAGCCGGAGGTTAAATTTTTTAATTTTTCAAGAGCCGGGATACTGTTTGAACAGCTCGACGAAGAAAGTAAACAGGAAGAAATCATGAATATCAAGAATGGTTTTAATTTTGCAAAAAAAGTTATTTCTACCGGGGCTGGCATGGTTGTTGTGCTGGATGAGATACTGGGGCTTTTGGATTTGCACCTGATCTCAAAGACTGAGATTTCAGATATGCTTGCTGCAAAGCCGTCAGATGTGACGGTGATTATGACAGGCAGAGTGCTTGATGACGGAATCCGGGGAATGGCTGATGAGATTTATAATATAACGCCGGAAAAATAGTAAGGAAATATTGACCGGCAAGTTGACAATGCCATAGCTTGGTGATATGATTAGTGCATATGTGAGGCAGTTATATCATCTGCTGTATATGAATAATTTAATTAACAGATAGAGGTCGCGCGACTTATGAGTAGCTTTCCGGATGCCGCAGGGGCAGTTGATGGGAGATGAAAGGAATAGCGCCGAAGGGATTTATCATCTGCGGATATATCTCTGGGCATATGGCGAACAGCCCTATGACTGTCATCAGATTTGATGGGGAGCTATCGTGATTCATGAAGAATTGGGACCGGCTCTAAGGAGCCGGTTTTTTAGCGCTTAGAGGCAGACAGCGACATACCTATACGTTAAGAGAATCAAATATCGAATAATAAAGAAAAAACAAGAAGGAGATAAAATCATGGCAATTTTCAAAGGAGCAGGAGTAGCAATTGTTACACCTATGTACGATAACGAGGAGATTAATTACGACAAGCTCGAGGAGCTTATCAATATGCAGATTGACAATGGTACAGATGCTATTATCATTGCAGGCACCACAGGCGAGAGCCCATGTCTGTCAATGGAGGAGCATGCAAAGGTTATAAAGGCAGCCGTAGAGTTTACAAAGCACCGTGTACCTGTAGTAGCAGGAACAGGTTCTAACTGCACAAAGACAGCTATGCAGCTTTCAAAGGAGGCTGAGGAGTTTGGCGCAGACGGACTGCTTGTTGTCACACCATACTACAACAAGGCTACACAGGCCGGTCTTGTGAGCCACTACTCACAGATTGCAGACAGCACAAAGTGTCCTATCATCGTATACAACGTACCTGGACGTACAGGCTGCAACGTGCTTCCGGAGACTATGGCAGAGCTCTTTAAGACAAAGGAAAATATCGTGGGACTCAAGGAGGCTACAGGAAACCTGGCACAGGCTTCAAAGACAATGTACCTGACAGACGGAAAGCTTGATATGTACTCAGGCGAGGATGGTCTCGTAGTACCTCTTATGTCTATCGGAGCAATCGGAGTAATCTCAGTATGGAGCAATGTAGCCCCTGCAAAGGTACACAATATGTGCGACAGCTTCTTCAAGGGCGATTTACAGACAGCCTTAGAGCTTCAGAGAGAGGCTCTTCCACTTGTGGATGCACTCTTCTCAGAGGTAAATCCTATCCCTGTAAAGAAGGCTATGAACCTGATGGGTATGAATGTCGGACCTCTCAGAAGCCCTATGTGCGAGATGGGTGAGGATAATGCAAGGAAGCTTGCTGAAGTCATGAAGGCTTATGGCTTAAAGCTTGCCTAGTACAGCACTTAAAAACTGTACAGGCAGATAAAGGATACAACGAGAAAGGATACGATAAAATGACAAAGGTAATTATGAATGGCTGCAACGGCAAAATGGGACAGACTATCACAGAAATCTGTAAGGCTGATGCGGATATCGAGATTGTAGCCGGTATTGATTTATATGATGGAATAGACAATGACTATCCTGTTTTTTCGAGCATCGACAAATGTGATGTGGACGCTGATGTGGTCATAGATTTTTCCAATGCCAAGGCTGTTGATGGAGTGCTGGACTATTGTGTGGGCAAGCAGATTCCGGTTGTTTTATGCACAACAGGTCTTAGTGATGAGCAGCTTGCAAAGGTTGAGGAGTGCTACAAGAAGGTGGCAGTGCTCAAGTCTGCAAACATGTCACTTGGCATAAATACTCTTATGGCTCTTCTTAAAAAGGCTGCACAGGTTTTTGCACCGGCAGGATTCGACATGGAGATTGTCGAGAAGCATCACAATTTAAAGCTTGATGCACCTTCAGGTACTGCGCTTGCGCTTGCTGATTCCATCAACGAGGCTATGGACAACGAGTATCACTATGTTTACGATCGCAGCCAGCGCAGAGAGAAGCGTGATCCTAAGGAAATTGGTATTTCTGCTGTCAGAGGAGGAAGCATCGTCGGTGAGCACGAGGTACTTTTCTGTGGACAGGATGAGGTGATTGAGTTTAAGCATACTGCTTACTCTAAGGCTGTTTTTGCGAAGGGGGCTGTTGAGGCTGCCAAGTTCCTTAATGGAAAGGGTGCCGGTCACTACGATATGGCGGATGTTATTGCAGCTAAGTAGATTTAGGCTGTTTATCATTGTGGCGATAGGTCGGGCGTAAGCTCCGGGCACCGGGGGCACACGCACTCTCCCGGGGCGCTACGCTACGTGGCTAAGATTCTGTACGAATATGAGTACACTTGCGGATTTTGCTTGATTTATTGGGGAGTGCGTATTATATTAAATATAATGACTATTCAGAACCACTGAGAACAAAAAAAGCTGATGCGTCATGCTTGCATGTAAGCAGCAGATTTTCTTGTTTTGGATAGTTACATTGTTATTGGATTTAATTTTAAAACACAACAGGGGAGCTGGTATTTAGCCGGCTGAGAGTAGACTGGTAGTGTCTTGACCCATAACCTGATTTGGATAATGCCAACGTAGGATAATATCGCACGATTTTTAGGCGGATATACTCATTGGTGGTATATCCGCTTTTTGAATGTGTGGGTGATTATGAATAGCCGTAAAGAGATACAGATGAATAATTTTATAGAAAAGCTTAAGTTACGCAGTCCTTTGATTCACAACATCACAAATATGGTTACTATCAATGATGTGGCCAATATTGAGCTGGCATGTGGGGCTAGGCCTATTATGGCTATGGCACCGCAGGAGATGGATGAGGTCACGGGTATCTGCGATGGGCTGAACCTGAATATAGGCACTCCTTCTGAGGAGCGCTTTGAGGCGATGCGCATTGCTGCGAGGATGGCAGTGAAAAAGAACATTCCTATTGTGCTTGATATGGTTGGTGTGGGCGTGAGCCGCTTCAGGATGGATTTTGTGATGAGCCTGCTTGACGAGGTGCATGTGGATGTGATTAAGGGCAATTTGTCTGAGGTCAAGGCTGTTATGGAGCATGGAAGGTGTGATGGCGGCGTGGAAGTGACCGATACGGCAGATGAGTCTGATGCAAAGGCACTTGCGTGCAGAGCGGCCCTGCGATATGGCTGCATCTGTGTGATTACAGGTGAGACCGATTATGTGGCAGAATTATGTGATGAAGTCGATTGCTATGACAATAATGAAAGAAGTCTAATGGGTACCGGTGTGATGGATAATTGTGTAGTGAATGTTGTTGCGTCGGATGCTGACGGACACACGCATAATTACAGAATAGGAAGCATCATAGGAGGTCATCCGATGATGAAGCGCGTAACAGGCACCGGATGTATGCTTTCAGGGCTCATTTGTGCGTTTGCTGCGGCTGCTTGCGATGATAAATACGGTGCAGTCATGGCAGCACTTAGCTGCATGAAGAGTGCAGGCGGGCTTGCTGCCTCTGATATGGCAGAGTGCGGCAGAGGGACAAACAGCTGTCATTTTATTAAGCCCGGAAATGCTTCATACAGGGACAGGCTGATTGATGCAGTATATCATATATGCGATGGTGATTATGAACTGATGTGAATATCGCTGTATGACAGACAATTGGTATGCAGGTCATGAGTCTTATATTTTGAAAAAAACAGGATAAGAGGTGAAAGGTATATATGAACAAAACTGATTTAAAGCTCTACGCTATAACAGACAGGCAGTGGCTGCGCGGAGCGAGGCTTTCTGAACATGTGAAGCTTGCGATAGAGGGCGGAGCCACGATGATTCAGATCCGCGACAAGGATATTCTGAGTACGGATTCTGATGCAGGGCTTAAGGATGAGTATAATGAGGCTCTTGAGATAAAGAGAATCTGTCATGAGCACAAGGTGCCACTCATCATCAACGATAACGTGCAGTTTGCAATTGATATAGATGCCGATGGAGTACATCTGGGACAGGATGATATGAATCCGGCGGAAGCCAGGAAGCTTCTTGGAACTGACAAGATAATAGGAGTTACGGCAAAGACCGTGGAGCAGGCAAAGAGGGCAGAAGCTGATGGCGCGGACTATCTGGGAAGTGGAGCTGTGTTTGGCTCTACCACAAAGCTCAATGCAAAGCCTATGACAAAGGAGCTTCTGCGTGAAATCACGGCGGCTGTCGATATACCGGTTGTTGCAATCGGAGGCATAAATGCAGACAATGCGGTCACGCTAAAGGGCACTGGGATTGCAGGAATTGCAGTGGTAGGAGCGATATTTGCAAGAGAGGATATAAAGGCTGCAGCCAAGGAACTCGCAGAAATATGCGACAAAATTCTGTAATCACAGTATGACAAACTGCTATAACTACAGTAATTAAACAATATTTTGAAGATACTGAACAGATATGAGAAATCACAACATTCAGTAGAAAGGAGCGTAAATATGCATACAGCACTTACAATTGCGGGAAGCGATTCAAGCGGTGGCGCAGGTGTGCAGGCTGATTTAAAGACCATGCTTGCAAACGATGTGTTTGGCGAGAGTGTCATCACAGCACTCACGGCACAAAACACCATGGGAGTTGATGCGGTGATGAATGTACCGGCTGATTTTATCGAGGCACAGATGAAGGCTGTTTTTACGGATATTTTTCCGGATGCGGTGAAAATCGGTATGACATCATCGGTAGATACAATTGAGGCGATTGCCGCAGGACTTGTAAAATATAAGGCAAAAAACATAGTTCTGGACCCGGTGATGGTCGCTACAAGCGGAAGCAGGCTGCTTGAAGAAAATGCAGCAAACACTCTGATGGAGAAGCTTTTTCCACTGGCTGACATCATCACGCCAAATATCCCTGAGCTTGAGGTGATATCAGGCAGACAGATTGAAAGCACAGATGACATCATAGAGGCATCAAAGGCTATTTATGATAAATATGGCTGTCCGGTTTTGAGCAAGGGAGGCCATTTTACGGACACAGCATGTGTGTGCGACTATTTATGGGATGGTAAGCGAGTCATTACATTTGAGACAAAAAGAGTGGACAATCCCAACTCACACGGCACAGGCTGCACGCTTTCATCAGCGATAGCCAGCGGTCTGGCAAAGGGACAGTCGCTTGAGCAGGCTGTGGATAACGGCAAGAAATATGTCACAGCATGTTTAAAAGCCATGCTTGATCTGGGGCACGGCAGCGGTCCTATGAATCATGGAGCATTAATTTTGCAATAAATAATAGCAACTATTCAGATTCACTTAGAACAAAAAGCTGATGCGTCGTGCTTGCATATAAGTGGCAGATTTTTGTTCACAAGGAGGTCCGAATAATTACTAATTAATAAGACTAATAACAATAAGAACAGGAGAGTACAATGAGTAATTACACAACACAGATGGATGCCGCAAGAAAGGGCATCGTAACACCTGAAATTGAAAAGGTAGCAAAGAAAGAGAAGATGGATGTAGACAAGCTGATGGAGCTTGTTGCAAGCGGAAAGGTAGCTATTCCTGCAAACAAGCATCACAAGTCACTTGATGCAGAGGGTGTTGGAAGCATGCTTCGCACAAAAATCAATGTAAACCTCGGAGTCTCAAGAGACTGCAAGGACTATGATGTGGAGATGCAGAAGGTCATGAGTGCTGTAAAGCTTGGAGCGGAGGCTATCATGGATCTTTCAAGCCATGGTAACACACAGCCATTCAGACAGAAGCTCACAAGCGAATGTCCTGCAATGATAGGAACAGTGCCTGTTTATGACAGCGTAATCCATTATCAGCGTGATCTTGCGACACTTACAGCACAGGATTTTGTCGATGTAGTCAGACTCCATGCTGAGGATGGAGTGGACTTCGTCACACTTCACTGCGGAATCACAAGAAAAACCATAGACCAGATTAAAAAGCATAAGCGTAAGATGAATATTGTAAGCCGTGGAGGAAGCCTTGTCTTTGCATGGATGTGCATGACAGGAGAGGAAAATCCATTCTACGAGCACTATGATGAGATACTTGAAATCTGTGAGGAGCACGATGTGACAATCTCACTCGGAGATGCCTGCAGACCGGGATGCCTGGCAGATGCAACAGATGTATGCCAGATAGAGGAGCTTGTAAGACTTGGAGAGCTCACAAAGCGTGCATGGGATCACAACGTACAGGTCATGGTAGAGGGACCGGGACATGTGCCGCTTGATCAGGTAGCAGCAAACATGAAGGTACAGCAGTCAATCTGTATGGGAGCACCATTCTATGTACTTGGACCTCTCGTAACAGATATCGCACCGGGCTATGACCACATCACAGCAGCAATCGGTGGAGCAGTGGCAGCAATGAACGGCGCAGCCTTCCTGTGCTACGTGACACCTGCTGAGCATCTTGCTCTTCCAAATGTGGAGGATACAAAGCAGGGCATCATCGCCTCAAAGATTGCAGCTCATGCAGCCGACATCGCAAAGGGAATACCGGGAGCCAGAGATATAGATGATAAGATGGCAGATGCCAGACGTGTGCTCGACTGGGATGCACAGTTTGCATGTGCGCTTGATCCTGAGACAGCTAAGGCTATCAGGGATGACCGTCTTCCGGAGGATGACCACAGCGAGGCATGCAGTATGTGCGGTAAGTTCTGTGCAGTGCGAAGCATGAACAAGGCACTTGCAGGAGAGTATATTGATATATTATAACTATTCAGTACAGAAATATGCGGTACCGCATATTTCGTAAGAAAACGTATATTATGTAGGAGCAAGCACCCATCAGCGCAGCTGATTCTAATGCGCTTGTGACTCGCAACTGTGAAGGTACATATCAGTTACGATATATTTTAAGGTGAGGCAGTAAGTAATGGAAAGTAAAAAGAATATTAAAAAATCAACTATTTCAATCAGAAAGCTTGCCATGGCAGGAGTGCTTGTGGCAGTTGCCGTAGCAGGAAGCTTAATAAGCTTTCCTGTTGCCGGCAGCAAATGTGCACCCATACAGCACATGGTAAATATATGCGCAGCAGTATTTTTAGGACCAGTATGGGGTGTCGGTGTGGCATTTTGTGCGAGTGTCATCAGAAACCTGACAGGGCTTGGAAGCCTCATGGCATTCCCGGGAAGCATGGTAGGTGCACTGTGCTGTGGACTGATGTACAGATTCAGCAAAAAAATCATACCGACATGTGTCGCAGAGGCGCTAGGTACAGGCATACTCGGAGGTCTTGCAGCGTATCCGCTTGCAAAATATGTGATGCTCATTCAGCCGGAAGGCATGTTTATATACATAGTGCCATTCCTTATTTCTACAGTGGCCGGAAGCATAGTTGCAGCAATTGTCATGCTGATTCTTAAGAAAAATGGCGCACTGGCAGCATTTAAGGGGAATCTGTAGAGATAGTTTAAGACTAATTCAGAAACGTTATATTATAAAAGCCTTAATTGTTACTAAAAGTTAATCAATTTTGGATTGTTAAATAATAGTCAATGTGGTATAGTTTTCTTCGAACGGTATTCGAAGGAAACTGTATCATGGAGGATGTGTTGTCACCTTATGACAGAGCATATCCGGCAGACACAAGGAGCCTAAAGGCACATTGCTGCATCAGAATATGAAGCAGGCAGCAAAGTGACAGGCGCGCACAGGATAAATCGACCGCTGCCATACGGCATATGGCGGAGATGATATCAGCTGCGATATAAGGAATGGTCTGACCGGCTTGGAAAGAAGGTGGTAGCATGAAAATAGGCATAATCGGCGCAGGCAGAGTGGGCTGTTCTATAGGTAAATACCTAAGGACAAAGGACATAGAGCTTGCAGGCTATTATGACGTGGATTCTGTGGCAGCTAAGGAGGCTGCGGAGTTTACAAGGACAGAGAGCTTTGATTCGCTAAAGCAACTGGCGGATCAATCACAGATTATATTTATCACCACACCGGATTCTTTTATTATACCGGTTTGGGAACAATTAAAAGAGCTGTCTCTAAGGAATCAGATTATATGTCATTGCAGTGGCGCATTATCATCCGATTCATTTTCCGGAAGGGAGAGCATGAGTGTATCATGCTGTTCAATTCATCCAATGTTACCGTTCAGTAACAGATTTTCATCATATGAGCAATTAAATAAAGCATTTTTCACAGTGGAAGGGCAGGATGCTGCGGTTGAAGCAATATCCGGGCTGTTTTGTTCTATTGGAAATGAGGTATGCCGCATCGATGGTGCTAAAAAGGCAAAATACCATGCAGCAGCGAGCATTTTGAGCAATCAGGTGATTGCTGTTCTTGACATGGGTTACACTCTTTTGGAGGACTGTGGCTTTACAAGGGCTGAGGCGGTAAGAGTCACAGGTCAGCTTGTGATGCGCAATATCGAAAATGTACTTGAAGCAGGCTGTGACGGCGCACTGACCGGGCCAATCGAGAGAAACGATATTGAAACAGTGAAAAAACATATCGCATGTATGCAAAATGACGATAGTGACGATGTCAGCTTGTACAAAATGCTTGGTACAAAACTGGCAAATATTGCTGAAAAAAAGAATCATGATAAGGATTACACTCAGATGATGGAATTGCTAAGAGGCTGACAATACCGTGAATATTAAAAAAACGGATTGCTGCAGAAAGACAGAGGGATTGGACAATGAAAAATACAGTAGTAACTTTTAAACAGGCAAAGGAAAAGGGCGAGAAGCTCACGATGCTCACAGCATATGATTATTCTACAGCAAAGCTCATAGACGAGGCCGGAATCAATGCGATTTTAGTAGGAGATTCTCTCGGCATGGTGGTGCTTGGCTATGAGGATACACTTTCAGTGACTATGGAGGATATGATTCATCACAGCGCGGCTGTTTCAAGAGGAATAAAGGACACACTTCTCATCACAGATATGCCTTTTATGTCATATCAGACATCGGTTTATGATGCAGTGGTCAATGCAGGACGACTCGTGAAGGAAGGCCATGCGCAGGCTGTCAAGCTTGAGGGTGGCAGGGAGGTATGTCCACAGATAAAGGCTATCGTGGATGCGTCAATTCCGGTATGTGCACATTTAGGGCTTACACCACAGTCAGTAAACGCATTTGGCGGCTTCAAGGTGCAGGGCAAGGGTGAAGAGGCAGCACAGAAGCTCCTTGACGAGGCCCGTGCAGTCGAGGAGGCAGGAGCATTTGCAGTGGTACTCGAGTGCGTGCCAAAGGCACTTGCCAAAAAAATCACAGAGAGCATAAGCATACCGACAATCGGTATCGGAGCGGGAGCAGACTGTGACGGACAGGTGCTCGTATATCAGGATATGCTTGCCATGTATGCAAACATGAAACCGAAATTTGTAAAGCAGTTTGCACAGGTTGGAAAAGAGATGAATGAGGCATTCACAGCTTACAAAAAGGCTGTTGAGGAGGGAAGCTTCCCGGGTGAGGAGCATACCTTTAAGATGGATGAGACAATAATTGACAAACTGTATTAGTATAGAAAATTGTATCGAAAATAGTAACGAAGAATAAGGAGACATAAAATGTTAATATACGAACAAATCAAACAGGTAAGAGAAGCGGTAAAGGAATGGAAGAAGGAGGGGAAAAGTGTAGGCTTTGTACCTACAATGGGCTACCTCCACGAGGGACACAAGAGCTTAATTGATGCGGCAAGACGCGAAAATGACAAGGTTGTAGTGAGCATTTTTGTAAATCCAATGCAGTTTGGCCCTACAGAGGATTTAGACAGCTATCCACGCGATTTAAACAGGGATGCAAAGCTTTGCGAGGATGCGGGAGTTGACATTATTTTCCATCCTGAGGCTGAGGAGATGTATGCAGACGGCTTCTGCTCATATGTGGATATGAATGGCCTCACAACTGAGCTTTGTGGAAAAACAAGACCTATACATTTCAGAGGTGTGCAGACAGTTGTCCTGAAGCTGTTTCACATTGTGACACCTGACCGCGCATACTTTGGACAAAAGGATGCACAGCAGCTTGCAGTCATAAAGCGCATGGTAAAGGATTTAAATGTTGACACCGAAATCATCGGCTGCCCAATCATCCGTGAGGAGGATGGACTGGCAAAGAGCTCAAGAAACACATATCTGAGCGCAGATGAAAGACAGGCAGCGCTTGTACTTAGCAGAAGCTTAAAAATCGGAAAGCAGCTCGTAGAGGATGGCGAGAAGAGTGCAAAGGTGGTAAAAGATGCAATCACAGCAGAGATAAACAAGGAGCCGCTTGCAAGAATTGATTATGTAGATGTGGTTGATTTTGACACAATCACACCGGTTGACGAGATCAAGGGAACAACACTCGTGGCAATCGCTGTATATATCGGAAAGACAAGGCTGATTGATAATTTTATCGCGTAACCGGACAGAAACGATTATTGAAAAGAGGTACAAACAATGAATTATACAATGCTTAAAGGCAAAATACACAGAGCAGTGGTCAAGCAGGCTGACCTAAACTACGTGGGAAGCATCACTGTAGATACAAAGCTGCTTGAGGCAGCAGGCATCTTGGAGTATGAGATGGTCCAGATTGTCGATGTGGAAAACGGAAACAGATTCGAGACCTACACTATCGCAGGAGAGCCGGGATCAGGCATGATATGCTTAAACGGCGCAGCAGCCAGACAGGTTGCAGTCGGTGACCATGTCATACTCATGTGCTATGCGCAGATGACACCTGAGGAAGCAAAGGAGCATCATCCGAAGGTTGTGTTTGTGGATGATGAAAACAAGATAGCGCGTGTGACAAATTATGAGAAGCACGGAAAGCTGACGGAAGATTTTATTTAACAATAGAAAAATCAAGCCTGCTGTAGTATAATAATTTATTGGGTAAAACAAAATATCATGTATTTATGCGGGAGGTAAATATGTACACAGCAGACGAAAAGAGATATGACACAATGAGATATAACAGATGCGGCAGGAGCGGACTGAAGCTTCCTGTTGTATCGCTTGGCTTATGGCACAATTTCGGTGATTTTTCATCATATGACAACATGAAGCAGATGTGCTTCACAGCCTTTGACCACGGCATCACCCACTTTGACCTGGCAAACAACTATGGCCCTGAATACGGCAGCGCAGAGAAGCATTTCGGGCTTATCCTTAAGGAGCATCTGTCTGCATACCGCGACGAGCTCATCATCAGCTCAAAGGCAGGCTATGATATGTGGAAGGGTCCATACGGCAACTGGGGCAGCCGCAAGTATCTGATTGCAAGCCTTGATCAGAGTCTTAAGAGAATGGGACTCGACTATGTGGATATCTTCTATCATCACAGAATGGACCCTGAGACACCGCTTGAGGAGACAATGGGAGCACTCGACCAGATAGTAAGAAGCGGAAAAGCACTCTATGTCGGACTGTCAAATTATGACGGCGAGACAATGAAGAGAGCCTGCGAGATTCTTACTGATTTGAAATGTCCGTTTATCATCAACCAGAACTCATACAATATCTTCAACCGTACAATAGAGCAAAACGGCTTGAAGCAGGCAGCAAGAGAGTGCCAAAAGGGTATCATTTCCTTCAGTCCGCTCGCACAGGGCATGCTCACAGACCGTTATATAAACGGTATACCGGAGGATAGCCGTATAAAGACAGACGGCCGCTTTTTAAATCAGGAAAAGCTAGCTCCACACATCGAGCAGATTAAGAAGCTAAACGATATAGCTACAAAACGTGGTGAGACACTTGCACAGATGGCTCTTAAGTGGGTGGTAAAGGATAATGACGTGACAAGCGTGCTTGTCGGCGCTTCAAAGCCACAGCAGATTCTTGAAAACTTAAAGGTTATGGAGGGCACAGGCTTCTCTGAGGAAGAGCTTAGGATGATTGATGAGGTTGTGGGAGTGTAGAATTGAATCTGGTGATATAAATGGAATATATTGCGCATATAGAAGAAGAAAGAAAGCAAAGGCTTATTGATCATTTGGATGGAACTGCCAAATTAGCTGGAAAATTTGCAGAATCATTTGGAAAATATGAGTGGGGATATTGCATAGGTATGTTACATGATCTAGGTAAGTATTCCAAAGAATTTCAACATAGAATACAGTTTAATACGAATGACAGAGTAGACCATTCTACTGCTGGAATGAGATTATGTAATGAAAAAGGTGGATATTATTCTATATTACAATATGCTATTGCAGGACATCATTCTGGACTAATGGATTACTATAAGCTTGAAGAACGATATAGAAAATCAATATGTGATTATCAGGCATATAGACAGGAGGTAGAAATTCCACAAATAAAAAGTGATCCTTTTGAGAGCTGTAAAACACAAAATCCTCATTTTTCAATGGGGATTTTTATGAGGATGCTATATTCATGTCTTGTTGATGCGGACTTTCTTGAAACAGAAAGTTTTATGAAAAATAACCATGTGGAACGAACATCGGGGGAAGAAATGGCATCTTTATTAGCAAGACTGGAAAGACATATTGGTTCATGGTTAGAAAATTATGATCTTAATTCGATAAACGGTAGAAGAACTGAGATATTAAAGGCCTGTCTGACAGCAGGTGAGAATGACAGGGGATTGTTTCACCTGACTGTTCCAACAGGTGGTGGGAAAACAATTGCCTCATTGGCATTTGCGTTAAAACATGCAGTCAGGCATCAAATGGAGCATATTATATATGTTATTCCATATACTAGCATTATAGAACAAAATGCTCAGGTGTTTCGTGAAATACTTGGGCACGATAATGTTCTCGAGAATCATTGTAATGTCGATTATGGGAATTCTGAAGAATTAAAACCGATGCAGCTTGCCAGCGAAAACTGGGATAAACCCGTAATTGTCACGACTAATGTTCAATTCTTTGAATCATTATTCGCAAGCAGATCATCTAAGTGTAGGAAAATTCATAATATTGCGAATTCTGTGGTTATATTTGATGAGGCACAAATGTTGCCATTGGAATATTTGAAACCATGCATTGCTATGATGGAAAACTTAATGGATTTCTATAGAACAAGTATTGTTTTATGTACGGCAACACAGCCGGCCTTAGACAGTATATTTGATCAACACAGACGGTATATTGAATTATGCCCGAATATAAATGAGCAGTTTGAATTTTTTAAAAGAGTTATATACGAAAATCTTGGGATAATTGAATTTGATGCTTTAATTGAAAGATTGAAGAATGAAAAAAGAGTACTGTGTATTGTTAATACAAAAAAAAGTGCACAGCAGCTTTACGAACAGTTAAGTGGTGATGGTGTGTATCATTTATCAACAAGTATGTATCCTAAGCATCGTAAAAAGATACTTGCACAGATTAAAGAAAGAATGAGTGATAAATCAAAATCATGTGTGCTTATTTCAACAAGTCTGGTAGAGGCGGGAATAGATCTTGATTTTAATTCAGTATATCGTCAAGTAGCAGGCGTAGATTCGGTAATACAGGCTGCAGGTAGATGCAACCGAGAAGGAATTGAGAAAAAAGAAAACAGTAAAGTTTATATTTTTGATATAAATGGAATGAAAACAGTGCCGGGACAAAGTCTGCAAAGCTCAATCACTAAAGGGTTATTGCAGGATTATGATGATATTTCTAATCTTGAATGCATTACAGAATATTTCAAAAGGCTATATCATTTTAGAGAAAATGATTTGGATAAAAAGAATATTATAGGCGAATTCAAGGATTGGAAATATAATTTTGAGACGGTATCAGAAAAATTTCATTTGATTGAGGAAAATACAAGAATTGTATTTATTCCGATAGAGCAAGAAGCTAAGGATTTATTATTTGAAATAAAAAATCAGGGTTATGGAAAATCCAGAATGAGAAATGCATCCCAATACTGTGTTCAGATATATAATCAGCTTTTTGATACTTTGTATGGTGCTGGTATAATTAAGAAAATAACATCGGATATAGAGAATTTTTATGAATTGGTAGATGAAGAAATGTATACAGATGACAAGGGATTAAATTTGTCTGTGGAATCTGGAATGGATTTATATCTGTAATTTAAATGGCTGTGTGAATTATAAACACAGCCATTTATTTGCATTATTAAAAATATTATTATTTCAATCCACAGGATTAGCCTGACAAATGTAATTGTACAATATGAATTGATTTATTTCAATAAAATTTTAAATAAAAAGTTGAAAAGTGTTGATTAGTAATGTTTGAAGTAGTATATTTAAAACATAAGAAGATAATGTACGTGTAATAAATTAGATAAAGGAGTAGGGTGATGATTTTATATCATGGAAGTAAAGAAATAGTAGAATTTCCTGAAATTAGAACAGCTCGTTATAACAAGGATTTCTATTTTGGGTTTTATTGTACACAGATGCCGGAGCAGGCAATGAGATGGGCAACGAGATATGGAACGCGAGGCTATTTGAATAAATATGAATATACTGAAAATTCAAAATTTAAGTATCTTGTATTTAAAAAAATGACAGAAGAATGGCTTGATTTTATTGTTGATTGCAGAAGAGGAATAGCGCACTCGTATGATATTGTTGAAGGACCTATGGCTGATGATACAATATATAATTATATACAGAATTATATTGATGGAAAGATAAGCAGAGCAGCTTTTTGGGAACTGGCGAAGTTTAATCATCCGACTCATCAAATAAGTTTTCATACGGTAAGTGCGCTTAGTACTTTGAGATATGTGGGAAATGAGGTTGTTTATGGCAGTTAAAAATAATAATAATCTATTCTATACATGCAGTCTGATTGAATATATTGGCAGGCAGATTAAAAGGAAACGTTATGAGGTAGTTGATTTACTGACAAAAGAACGGATTAAACGTATATATAAGTATGCAGATATTCTCCATTGCGAACCAATTGAAAAAGTTGCAGATGAGTTTATTACGGAATGCAGTATGAATAATGGAAATTATGATAATATACATGATTGTAAATATAGGATTCCGGATTACTGGGATATTGGCGAAGTATATGAGAGATTGATAGAGGATTGTTTTAGTGATGATGAGATACTTCATGGTATATGGAAAGTGTATCATTCGTGGATAAGTGACAAGATATCAAATTATAATACCGATTTTTATTATCAGCCGCGAGACTACATTGCAGCTTGTTATGAGGAAGGAGATGTCCTGTAAATGGGAGTAGGTGTAAGAGTTAAGGTATGGGGGGATTATGCATTGTTCTCACGACCGGAAATGAAGGTTGAGAGATGCTCATATGATGTTATGACTCCATCGGCAGCAAGGGGAATACTTGAGGCGATATATTGGCATCCGGGATTGAATTGGGTGATTGATAAAATCTATGTGAAAAATCCAATCAGATTTACCAGTGTCAGAAGAAATGAAATAAAAAGTAAAGCTTCCGCAAATAATATATTACAGGTATATAATGGTGCGGATAAGCCTTTGTACATAAGTACAAAGGATGATATTGTACAGAGGGCATCTCTTATTTTGAAGGATGTGTCTTATGTTATAGAGGCACATTTTGAGATGACGGAAAAAGCAAATAATACAGATAATCCCGGGAAATTTAAGGATATTATGATGAGAAGACTTAAGCGTGGGGAATGTCATCATATGCCATATTTTGGCTGTCGTGAGTTTCCAGCAAATTTTTGCCTTTGTGAAGAGAAAGATATACATACATTTTATGATAATATTCCGGAGAAAGATTTGGGATTTATGCTATATGATATGGATTATAGTGATTGTGAAAGAGGCAATATTAGTCCAATATTTTTTAGAGCAGTGATGATGCGTGGAGTAATAGATTTAAGGGACTGTGAGGTGATAAGATGATCTTACAGGCATTAGTGAAAGAATATGAGAATCTTGCAGAGAATAATCTGGTGCCGAAGAGAGGCTGGTGTCAGGCCAAGGTTTCTTATGCAATAGATTTAAATCCTAATGGGAAAATCAAAGAAATTTATCCACTAAAAACAGAACAGACTAGTGGAAAAAAGAAGGTTTTTCTTCCAGTTGCGAAGAGTGTTCCTGAAATGGTTACACGTTCATCGGGCGTGGCAGCTAATTTTCTCTGTGATAATGTAAAATACATGCTAGGGATTGATCAAAGCGGAACTAATGCAAGGGTGCAGGAGTGCTTTCAGGCAGCGAAGGAAAAACATTTAGCGTTGTTAAAGAATGTTGATGAGCCTATGGCAAATGCAATTTGTAATTTTTTTAATTTATGGAATCCAGAGACGGCTTATGATAATGCATGTGTAAGAGAAAAATCAGATGAATTAAATGAGGGTGGTAATGTCATCTTCTGTATGGGAAATGATTTCGCACAGGATAATGATACAATTAAAAAAATTTGGGACAACTATGTTGTACATCAGACAGAAAATACCAATGATGGTATTTGTCTTGCAACTGGTGAAAAAACGGAGATAGCAAGAATTCATCGTGGAATAAAAGGTATTCCAGGAGCACAGACAAGTGGAGCTGCTTTGGTTTCGTTTAATGCACCGGCATTTGAATCTTATGGCAAGGAACAGAGCTATAATGCACCTGTAGGAAAATATGCAGAGTTTGCATATACAACTGCATTGAATTATTTGTTGAGTAATAGGGATAAGACATTTCAATTAGGTGATTCCATGGTGGTTTATTGGGCTGAAAATGGCATGGAAGAATATCAGAAAACATTTAGTTTTGTTATGAATCCTCATATAGATAATGAGGAACAGCTTCAAAGAATATTTGACAGCTTGAAAAAATCAAGATATGTGGATGTAGATAATGTTCAGATGGACTTTGAGCAGTCATTTTATATTTTATGCCTTGCACCGAATGCTGCGAGGTTATCTGTTCGTTTCTTTTATCAAAACACATTTGGTGATATTTTAAAAAATATAAAAGAACATTATAAACGGTTGGATATTGTGAAACCGTTGTGGGTGGAAAAGAAATATCTGAGCGTATATGAATTGTTAAGAGAGACTGTCAATCCTAATTCAAAGGATAAGACTCCAATCCCTAATATGTCTGCAATGGTACTTCAAAGTGTTTTATCGGGAAACAGATATCCTGCAAGTCTTTATACAGACACTGTTATCAGAATACGATCTGAGCAGGGAAATGTTACATGGGGAAGAGCTTCAATTATCAAGGCTTATTTAATAAAAAATTATTCATGGAAGGAAGGAGAAAACTACATGGGATTAGAAGAAACATGCAATGACACTGCATACATATTGGGAAGATTATTTTCAGTTTTGGAGTCAATCCAAAAGGAGGCGAATCAGGGAATAAATGCTACAATTAAAGACAGGTATTTTAATTCAGCATGCGCTACGCCTGCATCTGTTTTTCCAATTTTATTTAAATTAGAAAATAGTCATATAAAAAAACTTGAGCGTGAAAAAGGTAGCGGTTCTAAGATTTTTTATGAAAAAATAATAGGAAACCTTATGGAAAAATTAGTATTATTTCCACGGAGTTTGTCTTTAGAAGAACAAGGAAAATTCATGTTGGGATATTATCATCAGACACAAAAGAAGTATGAAAAAAAGGAGGACAAATAAATGGGAGAGGTTATTAAAAACAGATATGAGTTTGTTGTTTTATTTGATGTTGAAAATGGAAATCCTAACGGGGATCCTGACGCTGGCAATATGCCAAGAATTGATCCGGAAAGTGGCTTAGGAATTGTAACTGATGTATGCTTAAAACGTAAGATCCGAAATTACATAGAGACTGTGAAGGAGGACGAAGATGGATATAAAATTTATATCAAGGAGAATGTTCCTCTTAACAGAAGTGACAGGGAGGCATGCAAAAGTCTTGGTATAAATGATGATGAAGATAAAAAGGTTACAGAAGCATTAAAAAAACTAAAAAAGTCAGATAAGGATGCAGATATAAAATTAAGGGATTATATGTGCAGAAATTTTTATGATATTCGTGCATTTGGTGCTGTAATGACGACTTTTGTTAAAGCTTCATTGAATTGTGGGCAGGTAAGAGGTCCTGTACAGCTTGGATTTGCAAGAAGTATTGATCCTGTTATTAGTCAGGAGGTAACTATTACGAGAGTTGCCATTACAACAGAAAAAGATGCTGAGAATAAGAGTAACGAGATGGGAAGAAAGAGTATTGTTCCATATGGCTTGTATCGTGTAGAAGGTTATATTTCAGCAAATCTTGCAAGAAAAGTTACTGGATTTTCTGAGGAAGATCTAGAATTGTTATGGAATGCAATAATAAATATGTTTGAAAATGACCATTCTGCTGCAAGAGGAAAGATGGCAGTTCGTGAGCTTATTGTTTTTAAGCATAGTAAAGAGCTTGGTGACTGTCCTGCTTATAAATTATTTGATGCAGTTAAAGTGCAGAAAAATGATGATATACAATATCCAAGAAAATATCAGGATTATACAGTTACTATTAATGATGATGAGATACCGGATACGGTAGAAGTGAAAAGGATGATTTAATGGAATATTCTCAAGATGATTATCTGATGATTTCTGGAATACAGCATTTTAAATTTTGCAGAAGACAATGGGCGCTTATTCATGTTGAGCAGCAGTGGGCTGAAAATGAACATACTGTTATTGGCGAACTTATGCATAAAAAAGCGCATGATCCATATCTGACAGAAAAGAGAAAAGATATTCTGGTTGTCAGAGCTCTTCCTGTATCCTCAAGAAGCATGGGTGTGAGTGGGGAGTGTGATATTGTTGAATTTCACAAATGTGAAGATGGAGTGAAGCTCTATGGACATCGTGGAACCTATTCATTATATCCAATTGAGTACAAAAAGGGGAAACCCAAAGCGTCAAACGAAGATGAACTTCAGCTAATGGCGCAGGCTATGTGTCTGGAAGAAATGTTTTCAACAAAAATAACGGAGGGTGCTATATTTTATGGTGAGACAAGAAGACGCAAACCGATAGTGTTTACAGATGAACTTCGGGATGAAGTGAAAAAAATATTTGGAGAAATGCATGATTATTATGATCGAAATTATACACCTAAGGTCAAAACGTCGAAAAGGTGTGTATCTTGCTCTTTAAAAGATATTTGTATGCCAAAGATTGATAAAAGTGGTTCGGTGAAATCGTATATCAATAAGATGCTGGGGGAAACGTTATGAAGAAATTATTGAATACATTGTATGTTACATCGGAAAATAGTTATCTGGGGTTGGATGGAGAAAATGTTGTTGTATATGATGATAAAAATGAAATAGGCAGATTACCTTTACACAATCTCGAAGCAATAATTTCATTTGGATATAGAGGAACAAGTCCGGCATTAATGGGAGCTTGTGCGGATAGAAATATTTCTCTTTGTTATCTGACACCACAGGGAAAATTTCTTGCAAGAGTTTCAGGCAAAGTTAAGGGGAATGTCGTGCTAAGGAAACAACAATTCCAAAGCAGTAGTGAAGATATAAAGTGCCTGGAAATCGCAAAAAACTGTATTCTTGGAAAAGTGTATAATTCAAGATGGGTTCTAGAAAGAGCAATTAGAGATCATTCAATGCAGATAGATGTGGATAAGGTAAAAAAAGCATCTATAAAGCTGAAAGAATTTCTTAATTATATCCAAAATTCACAGTCTATGAATCAGTTAAGAGGATATGAAGGTGAAGCAGCAAGTATATATTTTGGCGTATTTGATGAGTTGATTTTACAACAAAAGAAAGATTTTTTCTTTCAAGGGAGAAATCGGCGTCCGCCTCTTGATAATGTAAATGCAATGTTGTCGTTTACGTATACATTGCTTACAACTCAAATTACATCAGCGCTAGAGGTTGTAGGGTTAGATCCCTATGTTGGTTACATGCACACGGAACGTCCCGGTAGACTATCACTTTCATTAGATCTTATAGAAGAATTGCGAGCAGTCATGGCTGATAGATTTGTTTTATCATTGATTAATAAAAAGATTGTAAACGGTAAGAATTTTATAAAAAAAGAAAACGGTGCTGTATTGATGGATACAGATATTCGTAAAAAATTACTATCAGAATGGCAAAACAAGAAAAAGGAGATTATTACACACCCATATCTTAATGAAAAAGTGGAATGGGGAATGGTTCCATTTGTACAGGCAATGCTGTTGGCAAGATATTTAAGGGGAGATTTGGATGAGTACCCTGTATTTTTATGGAAATGAGGTGATGGCGTGCTTGTATTGATTACATATGATGTGAATACTGAAACTGCTGAAGGAAAAACCAGGTTGAGAAAAGTAGCTAAACAATGTGTAAATTATGGGCGAAGAGTTCAGAATTCTGTGTTTGAATGTATACTAGATAATGCTCAATGTGTGATGCTAAAGGCCATATTAACGGATCTTATTGATAAAGATGTGGATAGTCTCAGATTCTATTATTTAGGAAATCGTTATCAGACGAAGATAGAACATGTTGGTGTTGACCGTGGGATTCCTGCTGATCAGACATTGATATTATAAAATGTGGTGCGAAAGATAAGTAAACATGAATGTACCGGTTGTCTCGCACCTGAAATTACTTGTAAATTTGTACAATAAAATGAATAATAGGTTTTTGGTTTTACTTGTTATTTATCTTATTATATATTTATTGTCGGTATTGTATAAAAATAAACAAATTTTTTGTGCAATATTGCTGTCGCTCCTCTCGTGGGAGCGTGGATTGAAATGCCTCCAGTGTGATTGAATAGATACCGTCCTCTGTCGCTCCTCTCGTGGGAGCGTGGATTGAAATTGCATGACTGCAACCTTTCATTAATGGCATTGAGTCGCTCCTCTCGTGGGAGCGTGGATTGAAATAAATTGATGCTTCTGCATTATAACATCTTTTACGTCGCTCCTCTCGTGGGAGCGTGGATTGAAATATGGGGAAACGCTTTCTTCTTGCCACGTCCGTGCATGGTCGCTCCTCTCGTGGGAGCGTGGATTGAAATAGTAATGAGACAAAGGCTATAGTACAAGCTAGGAGTCGCTCCTCTCGTGGGAGCGTGGATTGAAATAATAAAGTTTTTGGGAAAGATATACCAACAATAAAGTCGCTCCTCTCGTGGGAGCGTGGATTGAAATTGCATCGACGGATCCAGGTTGTTGAATTTGTCGATGTCGCTCCTCTCGTGGGAGCGTGGATTGAAATCGCTTACCTTGATGGCTGTTGCTGCTGCGCCTTTGTCGCTCCTCTCGTGGGAGCGTGGATTGAAATAACAGTATCAAATTACAATACAGACGGTACCGGGTCGCTCCTCTCGTGGGAGCGTGGATTGAAATCCTATATAAATTAGGGAGAAAGGGAAAGATAAAAGTCGCTCCTCTCGTGGGAGCGTGGATTGAAATTTCACTGAGCTGGATAAAGCACAGCGACATTTAGTCGCTCCTCTCGTGGGAGCGTGGATTGAAATCCATCTTTACGGCGGTAAACTACACCACAACCGCCATGTCGCTCCTCTCGTGGGAGCGTGGATTGAAATAATCTGATCTGACATGCAGCACATCCCCCAAAAGTCGCTCCTCTCGTGGGAGCGTGGATTGAAATAATAATATACCAATGCAATATTGAAATATTTTAGTCGCTCCTCTCGTGGGAGCGTGGATTGAAATACCTTGATGAATTAGGCCTTGGATATGACAAAGAGTCGCTCCTCTCGTGGGAGCGTGGATTGAAATTATGTAGGTGACAGGAGCGCACCTATCAAGATATGGTCGCTCCTCTCGTGGGAGCGTGGATTGAAATTTACAGGGGTATGTAATGTAGCAAAATACATCAAGTCGCTCCTCTCGTGGGAGCGTGGATTGAAATAGAGATGGAGTCGGCTATTTACAGTCGGCTGAAAGTCGCTCCTCTCGTGGGAGCGTGGATTGAAATCATGAGCTGGTGCGCCTAGCTTGTAGCATGTCATAGTCGCTCCTCTCGTGGGAGCGTGGATTGAAATTTAGTTATCAAAAAGTTTCTCATACTCTTTATACCGTCGCTCCTCTCGTGGGAGCGTGGATTGAAATATGAATGTGTCGTGCACGTCCGACGCGATTACGTCGCTCCTCTCGTGGGAGCGTGGATTGAAATATGAATGTGTCGTGCACGTCCGACGCGATTACGTCGCTCCTCTCGTGGGAGCGTGGATTGAAATTAAGCCCGGCCATTGCGAATGATCCGGCACTGTACGTCGCTCCTCTCGTGGGAGCGTGGATTGAAATTATGATTTTATGATATACACATTTGAAGCCGTGTATGTCGCTCCTCTCGTGGGAGCGTGGATTGAAATTTTCAGTATTCTTTCAACTTCCCATAACAGACCGTCGCTCCTCTCGTGGGAGCGTGGATTGAAATCTCTTAGACGAGCTTCAGCTTCGTGTCGACTTTGTCGCTCCTCTCGTGGGAGCGTGGATTGAAATCATTCAGATCTACGCGGGTCTCGATGGAAGTGCAGGTCGCTCCTCTCGTGGGAGCGTGGATTGAAATATGGTATCTGTGATATACTTTGCAAAGTTAACTGTCGCTCCTCTCGTGGGAGCGTGGATTGAAATCTCTTAAATTTGCCATAGCCCACATATTACGATAGTCGCTCCTCTCGTGGGAGCGTGGATTGAAATAGAAAATTGCCTACAGATAGAAGTACGGCATATGCGTCGCTCCTCTCGTGGGAGCGTGGATTGAAATTCTAATAGAACGCTTTACTACAACCTCAAAATCCTGTCGCTCCTCTCGTGGGAGCGTGGATTGAAATTTCTTTAACGCTTTTTCCATTGCCGTCTGAATAGAGTCGCTCCTCTCGTGGGAGCGTGGATTGAAATAAATGGGTCCTAACGCTAAAATCACTTGGGCGAGTCGCTCCTCTCGTGGGAGCGTGGATTGAAATCCAGGTCAAATAGATAAGGAACTAAACGGTCATCAGGTCGCTCCTCTCGTGGGAGCGTGGATTGAAATTCTGGAGTTTGGAGAATTGGTTCAGATTGAAGGGTCGCTCCTCTCGTGGGAGCGTGGATTGAAATAGAGTAAGCCTGCTAATACCAAGACTATGTACGTGTCGCTCCTCTCGTGGGAGCGTGGATTGAAATAGACATGGAGAGAAAAGCCAATGCCGACAATCAGTCGCTCCTCTCGTGGGAGCGTGGATTGAAATACCACATACCTGATAACAGAATATAGGACGAAAAGTCGCTCCTCTCGTGGGAGCGTGGATTGAAATTGTGAGGTAATCATAATCTATCTTGATGTCTTTGTCGCTCCTCTCGTGGGAGCGTGGATTGAAATGTTAACATGCATGTATTATCATATAACTGTTTATCGTCGCTCCTCTCGTGGGAGCGTGGATTGAAATAGAGGAAGAGTACAAAACGGTGATTAGACTTGCGTCGCTCCTCTCGTGGGAGCGTGGATTGAAATTATCATCTTTTATAGAGGGAGTTAATACGCTTGCGTCGCTCCTCTCGTGGGAGCGTGGATTGAAATATGTAAAAAAATGCTCTTACCACTGCCTGTCTGTCGTCGCTCCTCTCGTGGGAGCGTGGATTGAAATAATCAATTTCTGCCGTGTCATCTCCGGATTAGTGTCGCTCCTCTCGTGGGAGCGTGGATTGAAATACTACCGACACCACCATTAATGCCACCGCCAAAAGTCGCTCCTCTCGTGGGAGCGTGGATTGAAATGTGGCAATTAATGCCACTGTATCGGGACAGATGGTCGCTCCTCTCGTGGGAGCGTGGATTGAAATATCAGGATTTACAAGTGGATCTGATAAAAGGTTAAGTCGCTCCTCTCGTGGGAGCGTGGATTGAAATCTCCCAGTCGTCTACCAGGTATCCTACGGATACGCGTCGCTCCTCTCGTGGGAGCGTGGATTGAAATTGGAATAGAATTTCTAGCATATATACTGTAAAACAGTCGCTCCTCTCGTGGGAGCGTGGATTGAAATCTCCCAGTCGTCTACCAGGTATCCTACGGATACGCGTCGCTCCTCTCGTGGGAGCGTGGATTGAAATTTTGATAATATGTGTAGAATAGATTTTCATACTGTCGCTCCTCTCGTGGGAGCGTGGATTGAAATTGAAGATATTGCTTTTAATTGCTCGCTTATCTGCGTCGCTCCTCTCGTGGGAGCGTGGATTGAAATAATGAGGATAAGCGTCTTATTATGGACGTAGTTGTCGCTCCTCTCGTGGGAGCGTGGATTGAAATGCGATACGAAATGAATCACATGACAGCCAGTTCAGGTCGCTCCTCTCGTGGGAGCGTGGATTGAAATTTGACATACACTTGATATATCGCCTGACCTTTTAGTCGCTCCTCTCGTGGGAGCGTGGATTGAAATATCAGCATATGAACCTATACACAATCATAATATGCTGCATTATTGTAGAATTAGTAGTTAAGTCTATTTTTATAGCAATAACGCGGTTTATAAATAATACATCAGATAATATTGTTGCAAACCAGTAAATAGCAGGTATAATAAAGAGTAACATATTAACAGGGAGGCATATTGATTGGGCATTTACGTTAATCCGACAGGAAGATCGTTTGAGCTTGCGATAAATTCAGAGATTTTTGTTGACAAAAGCGGTCTGATTAAAGAAACGAATAAGTGTATAAATACATTACAAAGGTATATGTGTGTAAGCCGTCCAAGGCGATTCGGAAAGTCAATGGCCATGGATATGCTTTCAGCATATTATGGTCGAAAGACTGATGCAGAAAATTTATTTAAAGGCCTTAAAATAAGTCATGATGAGTCGTATGACAGGCATATTAACAAGTATGATGTACTCAAAATTAATATGCAGGACTTTTTGAGTGTTACACACAGTGTTGATGATATGCTTAAAATGCTGTGCGAATACATTACGGATGATTTTTCAATAGAGTGTAAGGATATTATTTTTCGGGACAAGTCAAATATTGTGAGAGTAATGCAGGATGTTTTTATGTCTACAGGCAGGCCGTTTGTGATTCTTATTGATGAATGGGATTGTCTGTTTAGAGAATTTACGCAGGATAAAGAAGCGCAGAAGAAATACCTTGATTTTTTGAGAGGCTGGCTTAAGGATAAAGACTATATAGCGCTTGCATACATGACAGGTATACTGCCGATTAAAAAATATGGTTCACATTCTGCTCTTAATATGTTCACGGAATATTCCATGACAGATATGGGAGCTTTGGCAGAGTACTTTGGCTTTACAGATGATGAGGTCAGAGAATTGTGTGACAGATATGATATGGACTTTGAAGAGGCAAGGGCATGGTACAATGGATATAAGCTCGTGTCCCATAGCAAATATGGAGTAAAGAAATATGCGATGTACAGTCCGAAGTCTGTAGTAGAAGCCATGCTAAAGCATAAATTTGGTACTTATTGGAATCAGACTGAAACTTACGAGGCTCTCAAGGTTTATATTCAAATGAATATGGATGGTCTAAAAGATGCCGTGATTAAAATGCTTGCCGGTGAAAGTGAGAAAATAAATACAGGCACATTTGAAAATGACATGACATCATTTGCCACAAAGGATGATGTGCTTACACTTTTAGTACATCTTGGCTACCTGACATATGATAGTGAGACGGAAGAGGTTTCAATTCCAAATCGAGAGGTGTCAAAGGAATATCTTAATGCAATTAGTACAATGGATTGGGATGAAGTATCAAAATCAATAAAAGCATCACAAAAATAGCTTGAGAGTTTGTGGAATATGAATGGTGCTGCGGTTGCTGACGGAATTGATAAGGCACATAATGAGATATCTATTTTACGGTATAATGATGAGAATTCTTTAAGCTGTACAATTAATTTGGCATTTTATTCGGCCAGGGAGTATTACTCAATAGTTCGTGAATTACCAACAGGAAAAGGCTTTGCTGATGTATGCTTTATTCCAAGAGTGAGTCATTTGGATAAGCCGGCAGTTGTTATTGAATTGAAATATGATAAGAATGTTGATGGTGCCATTTCACAGATAAAGTCGAGACAGTATGTGGAAGCCTTGAAGGATTATAAGGGTAATTTGCTTCTTGTTGGAATAAATTACGATAAAAAGACAAAAGAACATCTGTGTGAGATAGAAAAATGGAAGCTGTAAAGGTGAAATTAGCAGGGAGTATAGCAACAATTAATGCTATACTCCCTGCTATTATATTTTTGGTTGCAAGAATTTAGTTTATACTATAAAATATTTATAACTGTATGCAGATATTTAATAATCACAATATCTGTCTGTATAATAAAATATGCATAAAGAGGACGAAAGAATGATCAACAAATTAGTAGACAAAATCAAGAAAACAAACGCACCAATCGTAGTAGGGCTCGACCCGATGCTTTCATATGTGCCTGAGCACATTACAAAGAAGGCATTTGATGAGCTTGGAGAGACACCGGCCGGTGCAGCGGAGGCTATCTGGCAGTACAACAAGGCTATTGTGGATGCCACATATGACCTGATTCCGGCTGTAAAGCCACAGATTGCCATGTATGAGCAGTTTGGAGTGGAGGGCCTTAAGGCATTCCAGAAGACAGTGGATTACTGTCACGAGAAGGATCTCGTGGTTATCGGAGATGTAAAGCGTGGAGATATCGGCTCAACATCGGCTGCATACGCCACAGGACATCTCGGAAAGGTACAGATCGGCAGCAAGAGCTATTCTACCTTTGATGAGGATTTTGCCACTGTCAATCCATACCTTGGAACAGACGGTATCAAGCCATTCGTAGATGTATGCAAGGAGGAGAAGAAGGGTATCTTCATTCTTGTAAAGACATCTAATCCATCAAGTGGAGAGTTCCAGGACCGTATGATTGACGGACGCCCATTATATGAGTGGGTAGGCGAGAAGGTTGCAGAGTGGGGAGCTGACTGCATGGGTGATTCATACAGCTATGTAGGTGCGGTTGTCGGTGCAACATATCCTGAGCAGGGTAAGATTCTTCGTAAGGTAATGCCAAAGAGCTTCATCCTCGTACCGGGCTACGGCGCACAGGGAGGCAAGGGTGCAGACCTTGTTCATTTCTTCAATGAGGACGGACTTGGTGCAATTGTCAATTCATCACGTGGAATCATCTGCGCATACAAGCAGGATAAGTATAAGGATATGGGCATCACAGCAGAGAATTTTGCAGATGCATCACGCAAGGCTGTTGAGGATATGATTGAGGATATCTCAGGAGCACTTGCAAATCGTTAATAAGTTATTCAGAAAGCTTAAATATATTAACAAACGAAACCAGGGAGATAAAATGGCAGAGAAATTTGAGGAGATTGCAGTTGTAGTTGACCAGAGCTCACTCGGCAATGGCATCTACGACCTCACACTTAAGACAGACAAAATTGCAAAGGCAGCAAAGGCGGGACAGTTTGTATCGGTTTACTCAAACGACAAGAGTAAGCTGCTTCCGCGTCCGATAAGCCTTTGCGGCATAAACAGAGATGATGACACTATCCGTCTCGTGTACCGTGTGACAGGTGAAGGCACGGGAACAGAGGAGTTTTCAAAGCTTGTCAGGGGCGATAAGGTAAGGATTTTAGGACCTCTTGGAAATGGCTTTACAGTACAGTCGGGAAAGAAGGCATTTCTTATCGGCGGAGGAATCGGAGTGCCGCCTATGCTGCAGCTTGCCAAGGATATAAATGCAGGCATTGTGCAGACATCAGGTGAAGAAAAAAATTCGGGACAGGCAGCAATGGAAGGTGCAGAAATTAAAACAGCAGTATGCGATATGAACATCGTCATGGGCTATCGAGATGAGAATACCTTCCTGCTCGATGAATTTAAGGAGCAGGCTGCTTCCTTTGTAGCTACAGAGGACGGCAGTGTCGGCACAAAGGGCAATGTCATTGATGCAATAAAGGAGAATGCTCTTGAGGCAGACGTGATTTATGCATGTGGACCTATGCCTATGCTTCGTGCACTCAAGGCTTACGCTGCAGAGCATGATATGGACTGCTTTATATCAATGGAGGAGCGCATGGCATGTGGAATCGGCGCATGCCTTGCGTGCGTATGCAAAACAAAGGACAAGGATGCCCACAGCAATGTAAACAACAAGCGTATATGCAAAGAGGGACCTGTTTTTGATGCGAAGGAGGTGGAGCTGTAATGAGTAATATGTCAGTAAATGTGGCCGGTGTTGAGTGGAAAAATCCTGTTACAGTTGCATCCGGCACATTCGGCTCCGGTGCAGAGTACAGCGAGTTTGTTGATTTAAACAGACTTGGTGCAGTCACTACAAAGGGTGTTGCGAATAAGCCGTGGGAGGGTAATCCTACACCGAGAGTAGCAGAGGTGTATGGCGGCATGCTCAATGCAGTCGGACTTCAAAATCCCGGCATCGAGCTTTTCTGCAAGAGGGATATTCCTTTTTTAAAGCAGTTTGATACAAGGATTGTGGTAAATGTCTGCGGTCATTCGCTTGACGAGTATCTTGATGTGGTAAAGCGTCTTGCGGATGAGCCTATTGATATGATGGAAATAAATATCTCATGCCCGAATGTTAAGGAGGGCGGAATTGCCTTCGGAACAGATCCAAAGGGTGTTGAGACAATCACAAGCGAGATTAAAAAATATGCAAAGCAGCCTGTTATCATGAAGCTTTCTCCAAATGTCACAAGTATTGCAGAGATAGCAAGGGCGGCAGAGGCCGGTGGAGCTGATGCGGTTTCGCTCATCAATACAATTACAGGCATGAAGATTGATATAAACAGAAGAAGCTTTGTGTTAGCAAACAAGACAGGCGGCATGAGCGGTCCGGCGGTTCATCCGGTTGCAGTGCGCATGGTTTACGAGACAGCACATGCAGTCAATATTCCGATTATCGGAATGGGCGGTATCACAAATGCTGCCGATGCTATAGAGATGATACTTGCCGGAGCTACGGCTGTTTCAGTCGGCACAGCAAACTTTGTAAATCCAAAGACCACAGAGCAGATAGTGGATGGCATCGCAGAGTATATGGACAGGTATGGAGTAAAGGATATTTCAGAGCTTGTCGGCGCGGTTGACAGATAGAGCATAAGGGATAGACGGAGGAGAAAATAATGATTCTGGCAGCAGAATACGTGCCTTCTATGTATGCCACAGTCTGGGCACTTGTTCCACCTGTTGTGGCTATAGTTCTGGCACTTATCACAAAAGAGGTCTACAGCTCATTATTCGTTGGAATAGTGATTGGCGGACTGTTTTATGGAAATGCATTTCAGCCGGGTTTTTCGGCTGAGAGAACAGTGCTTCACATATTCGAGGACGGACTTGTTGGAGTGCTATCGGATTCGTACAATGTGGGAATACTGATATTTTTAGTCGTGCTCGGTGTCATGGTGAGCATGATGAACAAGGCAGGCGGCTCGGCGGCCTTTGGAGAGTGGGCGAGTGAGCACATAAAGACAAGGATTGGTGCCCAGCTTTCAGCTATAATGCTTGGAGTACTCATATTTATAGATGATTACTTCAACTGTCTGACAGTAGGAAGTGTGATGCGCCCTGTCACCGATAAGCATCAGGTTTCAAGAGCAAAGCTTGCATATCTGATAGATGCCACAGCAGCGCCTGTATGCATCATTGCACCTATATCATCGTGGGCAGCCGCGGTTACCGGCTTTGTAAAGGGAGAGGATGGCTTTTCTGTTTTCATAAAGGCCATTCCATACAATTACTATGCACTCTTTACTATTATCGCTATGGTGACACTTGTTGTTTTACAGGTAGATTTCGGTCCGATGGCAAAGCATGAAGCCAATGCCCAAAAGGGTGATTTGTTTACCACAGGAGACAGGCCGTATGCGGAGGCAAAGCAGGATGTTATAAAGGGCAAGGGGAAGGTTATAGACCTTGTATTTCCTGTTCTTGTGCTCATAATAAGCTGCATCATCGGAATGATATACACAGGAGGCTTTTTTGACGGAACAGGCTTCGTTGATGCGTTTGCAGGCAGCGATGCTTCAATCGGTCTTATGCTTGGAAGCTTTTTTGCGTTGATAATCACCATATGCTTTTACTCAATCAGAAGGGTACTAAGCTTTACGGATTGCTGTAATTCAATCCCTGAGGGATTTAAGGCAATGGTACCTGCAATACTTATACTGACCTTTGCATGGACACTAAAGACCATGACAGAGAGCCTTGGCGCCAAGGAATTTGTCGCAGGCTTAGTGGCAGGAGTATCGGGACCACTGCTTGGACTGTTCCCGGCAATCATATTCCTGGTGGGAGCCTTCCTTGCCTTTGCAACAGGAACCTCATGGGGCACCTTCGGTATACTCATACCGATAGTAGTAAATATCTTCTCGGGCACAAACCATACGATGATGATTATCTCAATCTCAGCGTGCATGGCAGGTGCAGTATGCGGAGACCACTGCTCACCGATATCTGATACCACCATCATGGCATCGGCAGGAGCTCAGTGCAACCACATGAATCATGTATCCACACAGCTTCCGTACGCTGTGCTTGTGGCAGCCATATCATGCCTGACCTACATCATAGCAGGCTTTGTCAGAAATCCGGTAGTACCGTTTATAATAGGAGTGTTTATCCTGATTGGAACATTTGTCGGAATCAAGTATATCACTAGAACCGATAAAGCAAATGAACAGGAGGAGTAGCTAAAGCACAACTCAAAAGAGTTCTATTTTTCACAGACCTTGTGTCTGCGAATGATAGAACTCTTTTTTAATAGTAAATTCTATATCGGCGTGTCTTCCCATGCTGCGCAGTCGTCTATCTGATATCAATAAAATTTATAGCCCGCTAACAAATATTAATAACCCTAATTACATTTACAAAAATATCAATTAGTGGTAACATATCAATAACTTAGAAATCATATTTGATTGGTAGGAAATCCTGACCATACAAACTAAGCTCAAACTCATAACATACTCAAAACAAACATTAACAAAAAAGAGGTAATATCAATGGCAAAAATTGCAAAGCAGCTCACTGAGCTGATAGGTCACACTCCGCTTCTGGAGCTGACCAATTATGAAAAAGCCCTTGGGCTTGAATCAAAAATCATAGCAAAGCTGGAGTATTTCAATCCACTTGGAAGTGTAAAGGACAGGGTGGCGGCAGCTATGATAGAACAGGGCATAAAGGATGGAAAGATAAATCAGGACACAATAATCATAGAGCCGACAAGTGGCAATACCGGAATCGGACTTGCATTTGTGGCAGCCTCAAAGGGACTTCACCTGATACTTATCATGCCTGATACCATGAGCGTTGAGAGAAGAAAAATCGTCACAGCGCTTGGCGCAGAGATAAAGCTCACACCGGGGCGTGAGGGCATGAAGGGTGCAATTGATGAGGCGCAGAGACTTAAAGAGCATTATGGCAATGCCTTTATTCCACAGCAGTTTGAGAATCAGGCCAATCCGGATATCCACAGAGCTACAACCGCTCAGGAAATCTGGGAGGATACAGATGGAAAGGTAGATATCTTTGTATCATCTGTCGGAACAGGCGGCACCTGTACAGGCACCGGGCTTGGATTAAGAGACCATAATCCTGATGTAAGGATAGTAGCTGTTGAACCAAAGAGCTCACCGGTACTCTCAGGCGGAAGACCGGGGCCTCACAAGATACAGGGAATCGGTGCAGGTTTTATTCCAAAGGTCATGCGCATGGATATAGTGGATGAGGTGATTCCGGTGGAGAATGAGGCCGCTTTTGACAAGGCAAGAGAGGTTGCAAAGAGCGACGGACTTCTCGTTGGCATATCCTCAGGAGCAGCAATATATGCGGCAACAGAGCTTGCGAAAAGACCTGAGAACAAGGGAAAGAATATCGTGGTGCTGCTTCCGGATACAGGAGAAAGATACCTGTCCACACCGCTTTTTACAGTAAACTAATGGCATATAAACTGACGGCATAAGCTTGCTTTGCCGGAAACTGTAACATGAAAAATGAGAAACATACATGAGAAACATACATAAATATACGGCAGCCCTGCTGTCGACAGTGATGATTCTGTCGCTTCTTCTGACAGGCTGCTCAGGCAGGAAGGATGACGGCATAGTTACCATAACCAATGTGTCGTATGATCCGACACGAGAGTTTTACGAGAAATACAACAAAATATTCGAGTCCTACTATGAGAGCGAGCACGGCAAAAAGATAAATGTGATTCAGTCACATGGCGGCTCGGGAGCACAGGCGCGCTCGGTTGTGGAGGGCTGTAATGCAGATGTTGTCACACTGGCACTTGAGCATGACATAGACCTGATACAAAATACCGGCTTAATTGATAAGGGCTGGATTGATGAGTTTTCTGACAGCTCGGCACCATACACATCAACAATCGTTTTACTTGTAAGAAAGAGCAATCCAAAGCATATAAGTGACTGGGATGACCTGGTGAAAAAGAATGTGGATGTGATTACGCCTGATCCAAAGAGTAGTGGTGGAGCCTGCTGGAATTTTCTTGCAGCGCTAAGCTATGCGAAGACAAATTATGACAGCCTGAAGGAACAGAAATCGTTTATGAAGAAGCTGTATGAAAATGTCACAATTATGGATTCGGGTGCGAGAGGCTCAACAACCACATTTGTGGAAAACGGTCAGGGAGATGTGCTCATAGCGTGGGAAAACGAGGCACTTACGACCATGGATTCATATCCGGGCAAGTATGAGATAGTGAATCCGTCAGTCAGCATCTTAGCGCAGCCCTCTGTTGCTATTGTGGATGACAATGCAAAGAGCAACGGAACACAAGAGGTAAGCAAAGAATACCTACAGTATCTCTACAGTGATGAGGCACAGCAGCTGATTGGCGAAAGCGGCTACAGACCAACCAATCAGGATATATTAAACCGGTTTTCCGACAAGTTTGATTTAAATATCAGGCTTTGGAGCATAGAGGATTACGGCGGATGGAATGAAGCCTACAAGACATATTTTGATGATGGAGCAATGTTCGATGAAATATACGGCAACTGATAAAACAGCAAAAGAGAAAACTAAATCAAAGAACATAAAGACCAGAGTCATACCGGGCTACCATCTTTCGCTTGGAATAGTGGTCACGATGCTTTCAGTCATCGTTCTCATTCCGTTAGCATCAGTGCTTGTGTATTCGCTAAAGATATCGCCGGGCGATTTTGTGGCACTTATCATGAAGGAGAATGTGAGGAATGCCTTTATCACAAGCATCACCTCATCATTTATCGCAGCAATCGTAAATGTGGTATTTGGACTCATCGTGGCATGGACGCTTGTAAAGTACGATTTTCCCGGGAAATGGCTGCTTGACGGACTTATAGAGCTTCCGTTTGCACTGCCGACAGCGGTTGCGGGCATCACGCTCTCAAAGCTGTACTCAGGCACAGGCTTTTTTGGTAAGGGCCTTGGCAAGCTTGGAATAGATGTAGCTTACACACAGGCAGGAATAGTTGTGGCACTTGTTTTTGTAGGCATTCCCTTCGTAATAAGAGCTGTACAGCCGGTGCTTGAAAAGATGGATAATACATATGAGGAGGCCGCTTATATGCTTGGCGCCACACCCTCTAAGACATTTTTTAAGGTAATACTTCCGGAGCTTCGCCCGGCACTCTTAACAGGCTTTGGTCTTGCCTTTGCCAGAGGCATAGGAGAGTACGGAAGCGTCATCTACATATCAGGCAACAGTGCAAGGCACAGGACGCAGGTGGTATCATACGTCATCATGCAGAAGCTTAGCTATATAGATTATGCTAGCGCGACTGCCATAGCACTTGTGATGCTTGTCATATCATTTTTACTGCTGTTATTTGTAAACATAGTGCAGGTTAAACAGTCACAGCGCACTAATTTGTTGTAGAAGGCTGCATATAAATCAAATGCGATGCACACAAACAGGAAAGGAGCACAATGCGATGACCGAACAGGTAAAGCTTGAAAGAAGAAAAAAGATTACAAAGATAATACTCGTCACTGTCACGGTGCTCTTCATATTTGTCATGCTTGTAGTTCCGCTTTTTTCTGTGATGGCAAGTGCTTTAAAGGAGGGGCTTGGATTCTATCTGAAAGCTATCTCCACAAGCTACGTGCTGTCAGCACTCAAGGTGACTTTGATAGCAACAGTTTTTGCGGTAGTTATCAACACCTTCTTTGGAATATGGACAGCGTGGCTGTTGACCAGGTTTTCGTTTAAAGGAAAACAGGTGCTTGCAACACTTATTGATATACCGTTTTCTATTTCTCCGGTCATCGTAGGACTTGCGTATCTTATGACCTTCGGACGGCTTGGGTGGTTTTATCCCGTTATCAGATGGTTCAATGAGATATTCGGCACGAATGTGAGAATCACCTTTGCAATACCGGGAGTTGTGCTTGCTACGGTATTTGTCACGTTTCCGTATGTGTCAAGGGAAATCATACCGGTGCTCAATGCAGAGGGAAAGGATGAGGAAGAAGCCGCAGCGCTGATGGGAGCATCCGGCTTTACGATATTTCGGAAAATAACACTTCCGCAGATGAAGTGGAGCCTGATTTATGGAATCATACTCTGTACGGCGAGAGCCCTCGGTGAGTTCGGTGCGGTAAATGCGCTCTCGAAGACAAGAGGCGAGACATTTACACTGCCGCTTGAGATTGATGCCTTGTATATGTCTGGTACAGACAGCTCGATAACATCGGCATTTGCTGTATCGTCGATACTGTTAATTATTGCATTAATCATTCTTTTTGCAAGAAATATAGTTGAGCATAAATTTAAGAAATTACACTGAGATATACTTGGAAAATATGATTTACACTAATAAAATCTGCTGCATGGGAAAAGCAGGAAGGAGATAACGTATATGTACGTTGAGATGAAAAATATATACAAAAAATACGGGGACTTCCTGGCATCCGATAATGTGAGCTTTGGAGTGGAAAAGGGAAAGCTTGTGGCGCTGCTTGGTCCGTCCGGCAGTGGCAAGACAACCCTTCTTCGTATGATAGCAGGGCTTGAGACGCCAAATTCAGGTGACATATATATAGATGGAAAGCGAGTGAATGATATTCCGGCCTCGAAGAGAGGCATAGGCTTTGTGTTTCAGAACTATGCGCTGTTTAGATACATGACAATATACGACAATGTGGCATTTGGGCTGGAGCTTCAGAAGATGCCGAAAAAGCTCATAAAGGAGCGTGTTACAAAGCTTCTTGAGATGACAGGCTTATCGGGGCTTGAAAAGAGATATCCGAATCAGCTTTCCGGAGGACAGCGTCAGAGAGTGGCATTTGCAAGGGCGCTGGCGCCGAATCCACAGGTGCTCTTACTGGATGAGCCATTTGCCGCGATAGATGCAAAGGTGCGAGGTGAGCTTCGTACCTGGCTGAAGGAGCTGGTCGAAAAGCTTGGAATCACAAGCATTTTCGTCACACATGACCAGGATGAGGCTGTTGAGGTGGCAGATGAAATCATTATCACAAACCACGGCACGATAGAGCAGATGGGTACACCTCTTGAGATATACAAGTCGCCTGATACACCTTTTGTGGCGCAGTTTATAGGACACACCACAGTCGTTGAAAACTATGACAGGCTAAAGGGCTTTGACAGGATAGAAAATGCCGACAAGGCGGTAATCAGACCTGAGTTTATCAAGATATCAAAGAGTGGCAACTTAGACCGCTATCAGTCAGCGGCAGAGGAGGGCATCGTTACAGATGTGGTATTCAGAGGAAACAGGATGGATATCACAGTCAGCATAAACGGCATCGAGGTGGTCGGCGAGCGCTCACTTGAAAAGGACCTGATAGCAGTCGGCGAGAAAGTACATGTGCTGATTTACAGGCTGTATATATTTGATGAAGAGAAAACATACCTGATGGAAAACAGCGAGATGCAGGAGCAGGATGTATTCTACATTTAGATACAAGAATAGTCTAAAGCCTGTGATTGAAAGAGGAAGCAGAGGGAGATACATGAAGATAGAAAACAAAAAAATCCTACACACGGACATCCTCATAATAGGAGGTGGCACGGCGGGCTGTTATGCAGCGCTCACCATCCGTGAGAAATCGGATTATTCGATTATAATTGCAGAGAAAGCGAACATAAAGCGAAGCGGATGCCTTGCAGCAGGTGTCAATGCGATAAATGCATACATAGTAAAGGGCAGAAAGCCTGAGGACTATGTAGACTACGCAAAAAAGGATGCTGACGGCATAGTAAGGGAAGACTTACTCATGACTATGTCAGAGGGCTTAAACCGTGTGACGGACAAGATGGAAAAGCTTGGACTTGTCATATTAAAGGATGAAAACGGTGAGTATGTAGCCAGAGGAAACCGTAATATCAAGATAAACGGCGAGAACATGAAGCCACTTTTGGCAGAAGCTGTATCAAAGCTTACGGACTGTACAGTGATAAACAGAATCAATATCACGGACTATATAGTTGAGAACAACACCATAAAGGGTGCATACGGATTTTCAATCGAGAATGCGACAGCCTATGAAATCAGGGCTAAAAAGGTACTCTGTGCTACAGGCGGAGCGGCCGGTTTATACAGACCAAACAATCCGGGCTTTTCAAGGCACAAGATGTGGTATCCGCCGTTTAATACAGGCGCAGGATATGCGATGGGCATAAGAAGCGGAGCTGAGATGACCACCTTTGAGATGAGATTTATCGCACTCAGATGCAAGGACACAATCGCACCGACAGGAACAATTGCACAGGGAGTCGGGGCAAAGCAGGTCAATTCACTTGGAGAGGTTTACGAGACAAAATACGGCCTCACCACATCAGAGCGTGTATACGGAACGGTCATGGAAAATCTCGAGGGAAGAGGCCCTTGCTACTTAAGGACAGAGGGCATCTCTCCACAGCAGGATGAGTCATTAAGAAAGGCATATCTCAACATGGCACCAAGCCAGACACTCAAGTGGGTGGAGGCAGGTAAGAATCCAAGTGAGCAGAATGTGGAGATAGAGGGCACCGAGCCGTATATCGTAGGTGGGCACACAGCGAGCGGCTACTGGGTAAATACCGAGCGTGAGACTACAATCCACGGACTTTATGCCGCTGGAGATGTGGCAGGAGGATGTCCACAGAAATACGTTACAGGAGCCATGGTGGAGGGTGAAATCGCTGCGATAGATATGGTTTCAAAGCTAGATGCAGATACCTCCGATGGAAGTCCTGACACATCGGCATTTGATGAGAAAAAGGCGCTTGACGCAAAAGCTTCAGAGTACGACCATTTCCTCACTGAAAGGTCTCAGATGTTTACAACAGAGGCTATCGAGGAAGCCATGCAGAAGGTCATGGACAACTATGCAGGCGGTATTTCCACACATTATCAGTTCAACGGCAAGCAGCTTGCCCTGGCAAAGGAAAAGATAAATCATCTGATAGAGCTGACCGGCGATTTATATGCATCGGATATGCATGAGCTTATGTTCATATATGAGCTTAAGGAGAGGCTTACGGTATGTCTTTCGGTCATAGCACATCTTGGTGCGAGAAAGGAGACCAGATGGCACAGCTTTGCCGAGAATCTGGATTATCCCGACAAGAGTGATGACTGGATGAAATACGTCAATTCCAGATACGAAAACGGGCAGCTTCATATGATTTACAGAGAGCTTGTCGGAAGGGAGGCGCGTTATGAGCATAATGATTGATAAAGCAAAGTGTAAGGGCTGTGGCATGTGTACAAGTGTATGCCCGGGAAGCCTGATATATCAGGATTCAGAGAAAAAAGCCTTTATCAAATATCCTAAGGACTGCTGGGGCTGTGCCTCATGCATCAAGGAATGCCATTTTGGCGCTATTGCTCTTTATCTTGGAGCAGACATAGGAGGCATGGGAAGTCTCATGACAGTAAAAAGCACGCCGGACACGCTGACCTGGAATATCAAAAAGCGCGACGGAAGCAAGGAAGAGATTCTTATCAACAAGAAGGAATCCAATAAATATTAAAGAAAAGGATGGTAACAGACATGGGTGAATTATCACATCTTGACGAACTCGAAGCAGAGGCAATATACATAATACGTGAAGTAGCCGCAGAGTGCGAGAAGCCGGTTATGTTGTACTCAATTGGAAAGGACAGCTCGGTAATGCTTCATCTTGCAATGAAGGCATTTTATCCGGAGAAGCCGCCATTTCCGTTTTTACATGTAAATACAACCTGGAAATTCCATGAGATGATAGAATTCAGAGATCGCATTGCTAAGGAAAAGGGCATCGAGATGCTTGAATATATAAATCAGGATGGCATAAAGCAGGGCATCAATCCATTTGACCACGGCTCAGCATACACAGATATCATGAAGACACAGGCGCTCAAGCAGGCGCTCGACAAATACGGCTTTACGGCAGCGTTTGGCGGCGGCCGAAGAGACGAGGAGAAATCAAGAGCCAAGGAGAGAATCTTCTCCTTCAGAAATGAAAACCACGCATGGGATCCAAAGAACCAGCGCCCGGAGATGTGGAAGCTCTACAACTCCAGAATCAAAAAGGGCCAGGAGGTGCGAGTTTTCCCACTGTCAAACTGGACAGAGAAGGATATCTGGCAGTATATAAAGAGAGAGAATATCGAGATTCCTTCACTTTACTTTGCAAAGGAAAGACCTGTTGTATACAGAGACGGCAACATCATCATGGTAGATGACGACAGAATGAAGCTTCGTCCGGGTGAGAAAATCCAGATGAAGAGTGTACGTTTCAGAACTCTCGGCTGCTATCCACTGACAGGTGGTGTGGAGTCCACAGCGGATACACTTGATGAGATTATTGATGAGACACTCAGTGCTGTTTCCTCAGAGAGAACCACCCGTGTCATAGACAACGAGGCGGCAGGCAGCATGGAAAGAAGAAAGAGGGAGGGATATTTCTAAAATGAGCGGATTACTTAAATTTATTACATGCGGAAGCGTGGACGACGGAAAATCAACTCTGATCGGACATATATTATACGATTCAAAGCTGCTCTATGCAGATCAGGAAAAGGCATTGGAGCTTGACAGTAAGGTCGGAAGCCGTGGCGGCGCCATCGACTATTCACTCCTCCTCGACGGACTGATGGCAGAGAGAGAGCAGGGAATCACAATCGATGTGGCTTATCGTTACTTCACAACAGATAAGAGAAGCTTTATCGTGGCAGATACACCGGGCCATGAGGAGTACACAAGAAACATGGCTGTAGGTGCATCCTTTGCAGACCTTGCAATAATTTTAATAGATGCAAAGCAGGGCGTATTGGTTCAGACAAGAAGACACGCAAGAATCTGCGCGCTCATGGGAATCAACTACTTTGTATTTGCTGTAAACAAGATGGATCTTGTAGGCTACGACGAGAAGCGTTTCGATGAAATCACAAAGCAGATTGTTGAGCTTACAAAGGAGCTAGAACTCAAAAATGTAGTAATCATTCCTGTTTCTGCAACAGAGGGTGACAATGTCACAACAAAGTCTGAGAATATCCCATGGTACAAGGGACCGGCTCTTTTATCATACCTCGAGGATGTTGACATAAAGGATGAGAACGAGGAAGAGGGCTTTTTCATGCCTGTACAGAGAGTCTGCCGTCCTGACCACACCTTCCGTGGCTTCCAGGGCCAGATAGAGGCCGGAGAGGTAAAGGTGGGCGATGAAATCACCACACTGCCAAGCAATGAGACAGCCCATGTAAAGAGCATCCATGTGGGTGATAAGCTGAGCGATAGTGCATTTACAGGCCAGCCGGTTACAATCCAGCTCGACAGAGAGGTGGACGTATCAAGAGGCTGCGTGCTCACAATCGGTTCAGGAGCAAAGGTTGCTTCATCTATCACAGCTACAATACTCTGGATGGATGACGATGAGCTCTTCAAGGGAAAGAACTTCTTCTTCAAGCTTGGTACCAAGTCAATACCGGGCATCGTAACAGAGATTGAGCATACCATCGATGTAAACACGGGTGAGGAAAAGCCTGCCGATAAGCTCAAAAAGAACGAGATAGCAGTTGTAAAGATTGCATTCTCGGACAAGATAGTCTGCGATAAGTTCAAAAATCACAAGACACTCGGTGAGTTCATCTTAATCGACCGTGTGACCGATATGACATCTGCCTGTGGTGTGGTTGAAGAGGTACACACAGAGGAAAGCGGCCTCTATGAGGGCAGAGTAGACAGAAACGTAAGAGCTGCAATCAAGGGTCAGAAGGCAATCACCGCCGTATTCGTAGACGGAGTGGATGGTGTAAACCGTGGCTTTGTGGAGGATGTCGAGAAAGCCTTAAATATAGACGGACGCCATACTTATCTCTATGCACCAAAGGAGGGTGAGGACTTCGTAAATGTAGTCAAGCACCTAAGCCATGCAGGAATACTTGTACTTCTGCTCATCAGCCAAAAGCAGGAGAAGGAGCTTGAAGCTGACAAAGTTGAGTTCACAAAGGATTGGAACAAAAACGGCAGAGATGTGGACAAGGCTGCGGAGTTTATCAAAAAGCAGTCAGTATATGACGGCGTGATCGTAAACACAAGTGAGTATATCTAATAAAAAGGGTACTTGATTTCTCAAGTACCCTCATGTATAATCTACTTAGAAAGTGAATCGGATATGACTCCGATTTGCCCTCAGTTAAGGCTGTGAAATAGCATTCACTTTAGGCGGTGGGATGCTATTTTTTTTGTCTTTATGGTTATCTATGTAAGATAGAGCCGCAAAAACAACTAATATTTCCACGTTGAAAAGCACGCCCCAATGTGGTAAAATTGACAAAGATAATTTAAAGAAAAACACACAGGAGGATTAACATACAATGGAAAGCTATAAGAGCGAATTTATAGACTTTATGGTGGAGAGTGACGTGCTGAAATTTGGTGATTTCACATTAAAGAGCGGCCGTAAATCACCATTTTTCATGAATGCGGGAGCATATGTGACAGGCTCACAGCTTAAGAGACTCGGAGAGTACTACGCAAAGGCAATCCATGCAAACTACGGTGATGACTTTGATGTATTATTCGGACCTGCATACAAGGGAATTCCGCTTGCAGTGGTAACAGCCATCGCATACCATGAGCTCTATGGCAAAGAGGTGCGCTACTGCTCAGACAGAAAAGAAGCAAAGGATCACGGTGCAGACAAGGGAGGCTTCCTTGGAAGCAAGCTTAAGGATGGCGACAGAGTAGTTATGATAGAGGATGTCACCACATCAGGCAAATCAATGGAGGAGACAGTACCAAAGGTAAGAGAGGCTGCTGATGTCACAATCGTAGGCCTTATGGTGAGCCTTAACAGAATGGAAGTCGGACAGGGCGGCAAGGTGAGTGCGCTTGACGAAATCCATGAGAAGTACGGCTTTGAGGGCAAGGCAATCGTCACAATGGCAGAGGTCACAGAGTATCTCTACAACAGAGAGCATGATGGCAGAGTAGTCATTGATGACACAATCAAAGCAGCAATAGACGAGTACTATAAGCAGTACGGCTGCAAATAGGAGAATATAAATTGCATAGCAGAAGAAAACGTAACAGGTATAAGTTTACGGAAAAGAAGCAATCTAAGAAGGGGATAGCTGCACTTGTTGTGGCTATCCTCATAGAGATTATATATATAGTTTTTTTGAATACAGCAATCAGAACAAATGGCGGATTATCCATGTATTTTGGAAGCGTCGGAATACTGATGTTAGGCGCATCAATAGCCGATTTTGTATTTGCTGTCAGCAGCCTTTTTGATGAAAAAGCATTCATGACATTTCCGAGGTTAGCAGTGTTTTTTGCTCTTATCACAGTGATTAGCTGGGGTGGTACGTATGTTGTCGGCTTTATAATTTAGCGCATTTGTAACTATTCAGTACAGAAATATGCGGTACCGCATATTTCGTAAGAAAACGTATATTATGTAGGAGCAAGCGCCCATCAGCGCAGCTGATTCTAATGTGCTTGCGGCTCGCAACTGTGAAGGTACTGAACAGTTACGTGCATTATATCAATAGTGCGATAAAACTGTCATGAACATTTGAATTATAAAATAGAAAGATTATAGGGATATATGAGTTATAAAGAGATTTATGAGCTCTCCAATGAGCTTTACGCAGAGCGATTAGAGCTTGTGGAGGAGCGTATAGAGCAGATCGTCAGAGAACCTGCGATAGAGCCGGCTTTTGCAGATTATTTCAGAAGTGCGGCAAAGTGCATCAACACTATTAAAAACCATAGTGCAGATAAGGAATTTAACGATTTATTCTATTCACAGTTTGATAAAGAAAATTACGAGAAAAGCTATGCCAACCCGGCATACGCCGTAAAGGTGCTCGGAGATGAGTATGGTCAGCTTTTATCGGCTGTATATGCAAAAATTGCCGGAAGCATCACTCATATCTTTCAGGGAGATATAAAATATCTCTGCATTTATGCAGAGCTTATTGTAGAGCTTTACAATTATTTTGAGAATGCCAATGAGCTGAGTCCTGATGAGATAAGGGGCTGTATATATTCGTTCATGCATGATTATGAGGAGATTTTTGCAGAGGATGACAACGGAGCACTCCTTGATCCGGCTTATGATTACTATACAGAGATTGTAAATGAGGCAGATTTGTCAAATGATGATTATCTGTATTCCTACGGACTGTATGTCGGAGAGAATGAGCGCGCCGGCAGAGCACATCTGGCTTCATTTTCAGATGAGGAGATACAGGCCATGGCAGATACCTATACGGAAGGATACCGCATTGGCTTTATTATCTGCAACAAGGATATCTCAAAGAAATCGGTGGTTCAGGTGCTTTATCCGCTTGGCTTTGAGCGTATGATAAGAGCAGCATTAAAGAATTTTGAGAAAATGGGTATGAAGCCTGCCATGAGACCATTTTCCACATCGGTCAATAAGCAGTTTGACTATGACCACAAGGAGGATATGGCACTGTGGCTTGACAAGGCATATGTGGAGTATCGTCTTGAGTGCATGCACAATGCACTTGAGAGAATGAAGGATGTAGCATGCAAATGTGGAGGACCGGCTGTCATAGAGATATTTGGAGAGGAGCCGTTTGCTCCGGTTTCAAAGAAGGAGGCTGCGCACTTTAATGATGAGCAGCAGAAGCTTGTAGTCCATATGACAGGTGTGCGCTCACAGTATATGAACAGCTATATCCACAGCGAGGACAGAAGCTTTACGATTATTGCCTATCCGTGTGCTGCAATCGGACCTGATTATAAGGAAATTTTTACGGAGACTGTAAAGATTAATACTCTTGATTATGCACTCTACAGGGATATGCAGCAGAAAATCATAGATGTGCTCGATACGGCAGACAGGGTGCATATCGTCGGTACAAACGGCAACAGGACAGATTTGTATGTCAAGATTCATGAGCTTAAGGAGCCTTCAAAGGAGACAGCCTTTGAAAACTGTGTGGCTGATGTAAATATCCCTGTCGGAGAGGTGTTTACTTCACCGGTGTTAGAGGGCACAAACGGCAAGCTGCATGTCAGTCAGGTATATCTCAATGAGCTTAATTTCCTTAATCTGGAAATCGACTTTAAGGATGGCATGATTGATAAATATACATGCACCAATTTTGAGGAGGAGGAAGAAAACAGAAAGTATATATCAGACAATGTGCTTTTCCATCACGACACACTGCCTATGGGTGAGTTTGCCATAGGCACCAATACTACAGCCTACCGTATGGCGAGAGTATACGATATCGCGGCAAAGATGCCTATTCTCATCGCAGAGAAGACAGGACCGCACTTTGCAGTGGGTGATACATGCTACACATATGATGAGGACAATATGACATATAACCCTGACGGAAAGGCAATCATTGCCAGGGACAATTCAGTTTCCATCCGCAGAAAAGAGGATATATCAAAGGCATATTTCAACTGTCACACGGATATCACAATACCGTATGATGAGCTTGGAGCCATCACAGTTATTCGACACGATGGCTCAACATGTGATATAATAAGAGATGGAAGATTTGTGCTTGAGGGCGTAGAAGAGTTGAACAAACCGCTCGATACGCTTGATGCAGAAAGCAAATAATTATTAGACATATAAGGAGGATAAAATGGCAAAAGTTGGAATAGTTATGGGCAGTGACTCAGATTTAAAGGTGATGAGTAAGGCAGCAGATATGCTTGAGGAGCTCGGCATAGAGTATGAGCTTACCATTATCTCGGCACACCGTGAGCCGGATGAGCTTATTGAGTGGACAAGAGGCGCTTGTGATAGAGATGTAAAGGTAATAATAGCAGGAGCGGGAATGGCGGCAGCCCTTCCGGGCATGTGTGCAGCGCTTTTTGCCCTTCCTGTTATCGGAGTACCGCTTTCAGGAAAGAATCTGGATGGAATGGATGCAGTGTTCTCAATCATGCAGATGCCACCTGGAGTGCCTGTTGCCACAGTTGCAATTGACGGTGCGAAAAATGCAGCAATCCTTGCAGCAAAGATACTTGCAGCAGGTGATGATGCTATTCTTGAGAAAATCAAAAAGTATACAGCAGATATGAAGGCTCAGGTTGTAGCAAAGGATGCGAAACTGAAACAGGTTGGATATAAGCAGTATCTTGCTGAGAAATAGATTGTATTGTCATCTATAGGAGGGTTTTTATGGGTATATTGCAAAAGGCAGACAGATGTATGGATGAGGCAGTAGCCTTATTTGGCGAAAATAAGCTTTTTTTGGCAGAGAAGAAGGCACAGGAGACAGCCAGTCTTTATAAGAGCTGTGGCGCATATGAGCAGATGGCAAAGACTGTCAATTTTATGGGAGTAATATATGCATCCATTGGAGATGTAAGCATGTCGATTGACTGCTACTTAGAGGCTATGGATGTAGCTGTGGAGCAGGGCTCAACTGAGATAATCATGCTTGTAAACAATAATATCGGCTCACTTTATATGGAGCTTGGATTGTATGAGAAGGCTGTCAGATATTTTAACGAAGCACTGGAGCTGTGCAAGCCACCGCTGCATGGAGAGAGGGATAACTATTATCAGGAGCTTCTCATGCTTCATCTGAATCTGTGCATATCATACACAGGAATTAATGAGTTTGAAAAGGCAGAAAAGCATCTTTCTGACGCGATACTCTTTAATGAGATAGCTGGCAGCGCTAAAAACAGATTTCTGATAGACATGTCACAGGCACATTTGCTATGGAAAATGGGAAATGAGGATGAGGTCAGAAATCATGTGGAAGAGCTGGTTGAGGGTGCGATAAACAATATCAATTCTGCCGATTATGTGCTTGAGATACTAAGCCTTTGCAATTTGTTTATGAATATGGGGGAGTTCGATGCATGGAAAAAGGTTATTGTGGAGTATGAAAGATTTGCCAATGATACGCAAAATCTGTTTTTCCAGAAGACCTGTGTCAAGATGTGGATGAAATATGAGAGCGCCATGGGTGATACAGAGGCGTACAACAAGCTGTGCGTATATTACGCAAATCTCCACTCTATGCAGGTGAAGGAGCAGATAAAGCGTCTTGGTGATATAATCGACCTTAAGCTTCAGCTTCAGGAGACTGAGTATGAGCGCCGTAAGGCAGTCAGACTCAACTACACAGATATGCTTACAGGCATGGGCAATAAGTTCAAGATGCGAAACGATTTTGAAAAGCTTGTGAGCAAAAATCAGGATTCAGATGGTGCAGGAATCACGTTTGGAGTAGTAGATATAGATTTCTTCAAGTCATTTAACAGAAACAGTGGCAGAGTCACCGGTGAAGCAGTGCTAAAAGAAGTGTCATCCATAATAAATGAGAGCATCAAAGATAAGGGAATGGGGTATCATTTCTATTGTGATGAATTCTACATAATCCTGCAGGAAACGGATGAGGATATCATTAAAAATATAGCCGAGCATATAAGACTTGAGCTTGCCAAAAAACAGATACTTCATGAGAGCTCTAAGGTGGATGAGTATCTGACTGTATCACAGGCATATGTTATCGCCCCGGATGTAAAGGTGCCGGATGAGTTTTCTAGGCTGTTTAAGATGGTGGATGAAGTGCTCAATGATGTGAAGGAAAAGGGCAGAAATGCATATAAGATAGTCTGATGCATTAAGCGTATAAGACAACTATAAAATGACACGCAGCCGTAAAACGTTGCGTGTCATTTTTGATGGATCTATATATACAGTTATAGTTATATTTGTACTTATACTTATATTTATACTTATATTTATATTTATATTTGTACTTGTACTTAATAGTTATATTTGTACTTATACTTTTATATGGCTATATTGTCTCATTTATATTCCGGATATAACAATATCAGTGCCTGCCTTCTCATATATATCTGCTGTCTCAGGTGAGATACCGGAGTCGGTGATTACCATATTGATGTCATCAAGCGATGCATAGCTTGATATGGATGTGGTATCAAACTTGGTGTGGTCTACAAGAGCCACAGTTTTAGAGGAGGCCTTGATACAAATGCGCTTCAAATCAGCCTCGTATATACTGAAATCAGTCAGTCCGTCTTCTACAGAGAAGCCTCTTGCTGACACGAACGCGATATCTGTGTGTATCTTTTTGAGTAAATCAGCGCCAAGCAGTCCTTCTATGGAAGCGGATGCACTGGTTACGATACCGCCTGTCAGGATGACTGTGACACCGGGGATATCCTTTAGCTCTAAAGCCAGATTGATGCCATTGGTGATGACGGTCAGCTCTGTAAAGCCTGAAAGCTTCATGCCGAGAGTGTAGGCTGTGGAGCTGGCATCAAGGAAGATACACATATGGTCGCTTACGAGCTTTATTGCCTCGTTTGCAATCTCCTCCTTGGCCTCCTTGTTTTCCAGAGTGCGGTCATGGAACAGATAGGCCCTCGAGGTTAAATCAGTCATGTCATGGGTTTTATCCTTGTAGATAGCACCGCCGTGAGTCTTTGTCAGAAGCTTTTCCTTATCCATCTGGTTTAAATCTGTTCTTATAGTAGTGGTCGATACACCAAGCAGTTCGCTGAGCTCATTGGTGGTGGCCTTGCGGTTTTCTTTTAAATAATCGAGAATCTTTTGTTGTCTTTCTAATTGCAGCATAGATTTTCCTCTTTCTTTTGATTTCTGTTGTATTTTTACGTACATATTTTTTCACAAAGCATTGCATAAATATATAATAACTCAAATAAGTAAATAAAGCCAGTATTTTCAATTGCTTATGTTTACTTTTGTTTGGCGATATTTAATTACACTTATTTTACTTTTATTTGCTTTTACTATTGCATTTATGCTTTTGAAGTGTTATATTTATATCATCAAATAAAAGCAAACGCAAATCATATAAGATGGAGGTATTATTAAATGAAGTTTTTCGTAGATACAGCAAATGTCGAGGACATTAAGAAAGCAAACGATATGGGAGTCATCTGTGGAGTTACAACAAACCCTTCACTCATCGCAAAAGAGGGCAGAGACTTCAATGAGGTAATTAAAGAAATCGCATCTATCGTTGACGGACCGATAAGCGGAGAGGTAAAAGCCACAACAGTTGATGCAGAGGGCATGATAAAAGAAGGACGTGAAATCGCAGCTATCCATCCAAACATGGTAGTTAAGATTCCTATGACAGTTGAGGGACTTAAGGCTGTCAAGGTGCTTTCATCAGAGGGCATCAAGACAAACGTTACTCTTATTTTTTCAGCAAATCAGGCAATTCTTGCTGCAAATGCAGGTGCTACATATGTTTCACCTTTCCTTGGCAGACTTGATGATATCAGCCAGCCGGGCATTGAACTGATCAGACAGATTTCAGAGATTTTTGATATCTATGGATATGATACAGAGATTATTGCAGCTTCAATCAGAAACCCGATTCATGTCACAGACTGTGCACTTGCAGGAGCTGATATCGCAACAATTCCTTACAAGGTTATCGAGCAGATGACAAAGCACCCACTTACAGATCAGGGAATCGAGAAGTTCCAGGCTGATTACAGAGCCGTATTTGGGGATTAGATATTATAAACCAAAGACAGGTATAAATATTTTATTTCATGTCATAGATTTAACAGGAGAACAAAATGAACAAATTAGAGCTTCAGATTACAGCAAATGAAGTCAGGAAGGGTATCGTCACGGCTGTGCATTCTGCAAAGGCGGGACATCCGGGCGGCTCACTTTCTGCAGCAGATATATTTACATATCTGTATTTTGAGGAGATGAACATTGATCCAAAGAATCCTAAAAAGCCGGATAGAGACCGTTTTGTGCTTTCAAAGGGACACACGGCTCCGGGACTTTACTCTACACTTGCGCAGAGAGGCTATTTTCCGGTTGAGGATTTAAAGACACTCAGACATCTGGGATCATATCTGCAGGGACATCCTGACATGAAGCATATCCCGGGTGTGGATATGTCGAGCGGTTCGCTCGGACAGGGCATTTCTGCGGCAGTGGGCATGGCACTTTCTGCAAAGCTTACAAATGATGATTACAGAGTATATACACTTCTCGGCGATGGCGAGATTCAGGAGGGACAGGTCTGGGAGGCTGCCATGTTTGCGGGCTTCAGAAAGCTTGATAACCTTGTTGTTATAGTTGATAACAACGGGCTTCAGATTGATGGACCAGTGGATCAGGTGTGCTCACCATATCCTATTGGTGAGAAATTCAAGGCATTTAATTTCCATGTGATTGATCTGAAGGATGGAAATGACATGGATCAGATTGCTGATGCATTTAAAGAGGCAAGAAATACAAAGGGTATGCCGACGGCAATTATAGCACATACCGTAAAGGGCAAGGGTGTTTCATTTATGGAAAATCAGGTCGGCTGGCATGGCAAGGCTCCTAATGATGAGGAGTATGCAGTTGCCATGGAGGATCTGAGAAAGGAAGGTGAAGCATTATGTCAGAAGTAAAGAAAATCGCCACACGTGTCAGCTACGGAAATGCACTTGTAGAGCTTGCAAAGGAGCACGATGACGTATATGTTCTTGATGCTGACCTTGCGGCTGCCACACAGACAGCCATCTTCAAGAAGGAATTTCCAGATCGTCACATAGATTGTGGTATCGCAGAGTGCAATATGATGGGTATCGCTGCAGGAATCGCAGCAACGGGAAAGGTGCCATTTGCCAGTTCATTTGCCATGTTTGCGGCAGGTCGTGCGTTTGAACAGGTGAGAAACTCTATTGGATATCCTCATCTCAATGTGAAAATCGGTGCGACACACGCAGGTATTTCGGTAGGAGAGGATGGAGCTACCCACCAGTGCAACGAGGATATTGCACTCATGAGAGCAATTCCAGGCATGGTTGTAATAAACCCAAGTGATGATATAGAGGCAAAAGCCGCCGTAAAGGCAGCTTATGAGCATGAGGGCCCTGTATACATGAGGTTTGGCCGTCTTGCAACACCGATAATAAATGACAATGCAGAGTATAAATTTGAAATCGGAAAGGGTGTTACACTCCGTGAGGGAACGGATGTAGCTATCATAGCTACCGGTTTGTGCGTGGCAGAGTCACTTGCGGCGGCAGAAAAGCTTGCAGCAGATGGCGTAAATGCAAAGGTCATAAATATACATACCATCAAGCCTCTGGATGAGGAGCTTGTTGTAGCCGCAGCAAAGGAATGCGGCAGAGTGGTTACTGTGGAGGAGCACTCTGTAATAGGAGGACTTGGAGCCGCGGTATGTGAGACACTTTCGCGCAAGGCTCCAACACCGGTAAAGACAATAGGCATACAGGACTGCTTTGGTGAGTCAGGTCCTGCTGTATCTTTGCTTAAGAAATACGGACTGGATGCAGAGGGCATTTATGCATCAGTGAAGGATTTTTTATAAGTATTTAAAATAGTTTGGTTTTATGATTTTTCATATTTTCCCTAATATAATAATAAACTAATAAAAGAAAGGACAGCCGGGATACGGTTGTCCTTTCTTCTACTTTGTATACATATAAAAACTTTAATGTTTTAATTAGTGTAAAATAATTTAATAAATTATAAAATATATATTGTGTTATAGGTTTTTATCTGATATATTAAATCTATAAATGCTGGGCGACCTGTGTTTTCGTATAACTGATAAGGTAAAAAGAAAGGGGACATCACATGGAACTGATATGTAAGAAGTGTCTGCTTAGAGAAATGGCAGAGGCCGACGCAGCAATGATAAAAAAATATGTTGATGCGATAAAGGGCGAAGACAGAGTGCCTGAAAAAGAGTATGAGGCAAGGCTTGCTGTGTGCAAGGCGTGTGACAGGCTTAATGCCGGAACTTGTAATGCATGCGGCTGTTATGTGGAGCTTCGGGCGCTTACAGGTGTTTCGCACTGCCCTCATAAAAAGTGGTAGTACAAATAAAATAATAACAAAATGACTGCGGTTTTGATTTCCGCAGTCATTTTATTATTATTTAGTGTTTTTTTCAGTGTCAAGAGGTGCATAATTGATGGATACAACAATGTCCTGATCGTAGTTACCGAAGCTTTTTCCGAATATTGTGAGTCCGCCGACATGGGCAGAATCCTCCTCGACAGCTATGCGGAAGCGGATGGTGCTTGTGTAGTCAAGCTTTAGCTCAGAGGTTGTGATATCTGATATCTTAAGACCGTCTATGAAGGTGCCTTTATGATTTATGACTAAAAGCTTGAGTAGACCGTATTGATTCCAGTTCTGAGGCCACCATTCAGGGGTAAACATTCCGCGTACATCTCCATAGTCACCGGGAGAGGTCCAGGTGCCGACCAGAGTGTCATTTATGTAAAAGCTTATATCACTTGGCCAGTCGTTGTCGATGCCCGGAGCCTCAGAACTTATCTCGGCTGAGAGTGAAAGCTGGGTGATTTTCTGATTACGTGGAATGAGGTTTGGAATTGCATATTCCACATAGCCCTTTGTGAACCACATAATGTCTGCATTGAAATGGTCAGGATGGTCAAAGTAACGCACGTCATCGAGCTCTCCTATCACAAATGAGGATGTAGCCATGCCACAGGTTGGACAGATATTGTGAGATGAAAACTGCCCTACCTTTATGGATGTGTTGTATACGTTACTTAAGTCTATTGGTTTTTCAATTTCTACTAATATACGATCCTGAATCAGTGAACACAGCTTCTGGTTGCCGTGACCGGATGAATCGTTTGAGACGGAGATAAGTCCACACTCCTCAAGCTTTTTTATATGTCCGGTTAAAGCTCCATTGCTGATGTTTAGTTCGTTTGCAATCTGATTCATGCTCATCTGGTTATTTTCGAGCAGAATTTTTAAAATCTGGATACGAATATCAGAGCCGAGAGCTTTAAACAGTTCGAGACCATCGTCTAATGATGTGATATGTATCATATATAGATTCTCCTAAAATATTTTATAAAATTAACAACGAGTTCTTGTGTGTAAATCATGTTTTATTATAGAAATAAGCTCCTATGTTGTCAATATATTATTGTATAGTTTTAAGCTATATTGAAGTATGTTTTAAAATAATTTAAATATATTGTGCAATATGTATAACTTATATGAGTTTGACAATGAAAATAAAATAAAATCTTATATATTATTAAATAACGTATAAAATAGTTTAAAATAATCTAAAATAAATATTGACATTGCAGCTACTCTCATGTATATTATGTACATAAGCAAAACACATTAACAATCAGTGCACTTATGTGTGCAACAATGGCAGAGCAGGATAAATGTATAAGAGATAAAGGAGAAACTATGGCAAAAATTATTGTTAATAATGAGATTAAAAAGAGCACAATTGCTTCGGAGATTTATGGACATTTTTCAGAGCATCTCGGAAGATGTATCTACGAGGGATTATTTGTAGGGGAGAATTCAGATATACCAAACGTAAACGGCATGCGTACTGATGTTGTAGATGCATTAAAGGAAATGAAGATACCTGTGCTCCGCTGGCCGGGCGGATGCTTTGCAGATGAGTATCACTGGATGGATGGAATCGGTCCTAAAGAGAAGAGAAAAAAGATGATCAACACACACTGGGGTGGTGTAGTTGAGGACAACAGCTTCGGAACACATGAGTTTTTTGAGCTTTGCAGACAGTTAGGCTGCAAGACATATGTGAACGGAAATTTAGGAAGCGGAACAGTGCGCGAGATGAGTGAGTGGGTAGAGTACATCACATTTAACGGAGTATCACCTATGGCTGATTTGCGTAAGGAAAACGGACACGAAGACCCATGGACTATTGACTACTTCGGTGTGGGAAATGAGAACTGGGGATGTGGTGGAAACATGCGTCCTGAGCATTATGCAGATGAATACCGCAGATACCAGACTTATGTCAGAAATTATGCAGGCAATCAGCCAATCAATAAAATCTGCTGTGGTCCAAATGTGGATGACTATGAGTGGACAAAGAAGGTGATGGCTACATGCTTCGATCATTGTGAGCCTAGACTCCATGGTCAGATGGATGGATTATCACTTCATTATTACACACTTCCGGAGACAGAGGATGACTGGAATATCAAGGGAAGTGCGACAGATTTTACTGAGGATATTTTTTATCAGACTCTTAAGAGAGGATATTTCATGGAGGAGCTCATCAATCGTCATGGAGCTATAATGGATGAGTATGATCCTGATAAGAATATAGGTCTTATTGTTGATGAGTGGGGCATCTGGTCAGATGTGGAGCCTGGTACCAATCCGGGATTCTTATATCAGCAGAACACAATGCGTGATGCGCTTGTTGCAGGTATGACATTAAACATTTTCAACAAGCATTCCGACCGTGTGAAGATGGCATGTATTGCACAGCTTATAAATGTGCTTCAGTCTGTAATGCTCACAGACGGCGATAAGATGATAAAGACACCTACATATTATGTATTCCATATGATGAGACATCATCAGGGCGCAGCTCTTTTGGACAGCTCTCTTGTAGGAGGAACTACAGTTGGTACAGGAAAGAATGAGCTTCCGAAGGTTTTTGAGTCTGTATCAGAGGATAAGGATGGAGTGATTACAGTCACACTTACAAACAATTCTCTTGAGTCGTCAGAGGATGTTGATATTATGCTCACAAATGAGGGTGACAAATACAGTGTAAGTGAGGCCAGATACATCGAAGGTGCCATGGATGCACACAATACCTTTGAAGCACCTGAGGTAGTGGATGAGAAGGATTTCACAGCATATGAAAATACACAGACCGGTGTGAAGGTTACTCTTCCGGCATGCAGTGTTGTTACACTTAGATTATCGAAATAATATTAAAACAGCTATTCAGAATCACGGGGAATAAAAAGCAGGTTTTCCTGTTCCTCAAGTGGTTCTGAATAGTTATGTATTAAAAGAAAAATCGCTTTTTATGATGCTTGCAAATATTGGCTGGTCAATTTTGCTGGTTGCAGTATTTTATATGGAGAGAGTAGAATATGGATTTAAAGAATATAAAAATAAAGGATCCGTTTTGGGGACATATGCAGGAGCTTGTGACAGATGTTGTCATTCCGTTTCAGGAAGACGTGCTTAATGACAGACAGCCCGGAGTGGAAAAAAGTCATGCAATAGAGAATTTTAAGATTGCAGCAGGCCTTTCACAGGGCGAGTTTTACGGTATGGTCTTTCAGGACAGTGATGTGGCAAAATGGCTTGAGGGAGTGGCATATTCTCTGATAATAAAGCCTGATGCTGCGCTTGAAAAGAGAGCTGATGACATTATAGATATTATCGCTGCAGCACAGCAGCCGGATGGATATCTGAATACATATTTCACAATAAAAGAGCCTGAGCACAGATGGCAGAATCTGCTTGAGTGTCACGAGCTGTACTGTGCAGGTCATATGATGGAGGCTGCTGTCGCATATTATGAGGCTACCGGCAAGGATAAGCTGCTTAAGGTTATGGAAGGCATGGCGGGACACATCATAGACAGATTCGGGCCTGACAAGCTGCCCGGAATACCGGGGCATCAGGAGGTTGAAATAGGTCTGATGCGCATGTATCATGCAACAGGAAATGAGGCCTACAAAAAGCAGGCGAGATATTTTCTTGAGGAGAGGGGGAAAAATCCCGCTTTTTTTGCTGAGGAAGCCGCAAAGCGTGATTGGAATCATTTTGGAATGGTTCCTAAGGATATAAAGTATAACCAGAGCCATGCTACTATTTATGAACAGGAAGAAGCGGTAGGACACAGTGTGCGTGCTGTCTATATGTATACAGCCATGGCAGATCTGGCAGCAACGGAGCACGATGAAAAGCTTTTTGCCGCCTGTGAGCGACTGTGGAATAACATGACAGAAAAGAAGATGTATATAACAGGAGGTATAGGCTCAACAGTGGAGGGAGAGGCCTTTACGAAGGAGTATGAGCTGCCGAATGATATGGCATACGCTGAGACCTGTGCATCGATAGGGCTTGTTTTCTTTGCAAAGCAGATGCTTAAAATGAGCAAAAACGGCAAATACGCAGATGTCATGGAGAGGGAATTATACAACGGAATTATAAGTGGAATGCAGCTTGATGGAAAGAGATTTTTTTATGTGAATCCGCTTGAGGTAAATCCCGGAGTATCGGGAGAAATATTTGGCTATAAGCATGTCATTCCTGAAAGACCGGGCTGGTATGCATGTGCATGCTGTCCTCCGAATCTTGTGCGTATGGTTACATCTCTGGGCAGATATGCGTGGGATGAGGATGATGATGTAATCTATTCACATCTTTTCATCGGTCAGGAGGCTCGGCTTAAAAAAGCAGATATAAAGGTTGTCAGTGAATATCCTTGGAAGGGACATGTTTCATACAGCATTACACCGAAGACAGGCGATGAATTTGCTGTTGCAATACATATTCCGGGATATCTGAAGAGCTTTGAGGTGACACTCAATGGCATGAGGTTAAAAGAGAATGGTGAGACAAAAGCAGATGTGTTCTATTCTTATAGGGATGGCTATATCTATATAAAAAATAAATGGCATGATAACGATGTTATAGAAATCAGCTTCAATATGGATATCCGTGTAATATATGCCAATACAAAGGTAAGAGAGGATATAGGATGTGCAGCTTTGCAAAGAGGTCCGGTAGTGTACGCTTTTGAAGGAGTGGACAATGATGATGATGTGCAGAGTCTGATGATAGATGTGTCAAGGCTTAATGAAGCACAGATTGAAACAGAAGCTGAGGGAATATTAAAGGGTGCGGTTCTTTTAGATATTCCAGCAGTGAGACTTGAAAGCTCAGATGCTTTGTATTCTGAGAAGCCACCGAGACAAAAGTCTGTAATAGCAAGGGCTATACCATATTATATGTGGGGAAATCGCGGACTTAATCAGATGAGGGTATGGATGCATACTATTTACAATTAAAATATAGCTATGCTTAATAATTAAAATCCCGGGTTGTCTGTCACACTAAGGTGTGTACGGACAACCCGGGATTTTGTCGGTTGTGAATGATACAAAAATGCAGCGGCTTTTTGTGTAGCTTACTATATGTTTTAATGCATAAGACTCTCTTATAGTGCCTCCTGAAGTATCTTCACATCCCACTTATTCATCACATCGCCCTCTTTAGCTGCTTCTCCGGTGATCAGGTCAACCATTCCTGCAAGGCTTGCAGGGAGAGTCTGCTTTTCATCAGTGAAATTCATCACAAAGTAGAAGCGTGTATTTTCGCTCTCGCGGCATGTGATTTCAAGACCTGTCTCTTCAGCAATGACACCTGATACAGACACTTCATTTGTGGCTTCATCAAGCACTCTTGCAAGTCCGGCTGCCTCAAGCTGTGTGGCAACATAGTATACATGGCCTTTTCCGTAGATGTTCTTTGTGACAGCAGGCATTCCTGCATAGAAATCGCTTTCATATGTGGCGAGTACTTCTGCACCTTCCGGGTGCATCAGGTCGCACAGCAGATTGCATTTATATTCTTTTCCATCCGAAAAGCTTACAGTGTTTGACTGCTCCGGTGCGAGCGCGTCAATTTCCTCAACCCAGACACCTGCCATCTCGCGAAGCGGTCCCGGATATCCGCCCAGATGCACGTTGTCAGACTGGTCCACAATACCACTCATAAATGTTGTGATGAGAGTACCGCCGTTTTTCACAAACTGCTCAAGCTTTTCCTTCATGTCTTCCTTTACCATGTACAGAACAGGTGCGGCAATCACCTTATATTTTGAAAAATCACCGTCAACCGGAATCATATCGACTGAGATATTTTTGTTGTAAAAATACTCATAATAGTGGTGAATCTGGTCAACATATTTAAGGTCCTGTGTAGGTCCGCTTGTGTACTCAAGTGCCCAGTAATTGTCCCAGTCAAAGATGATTCCCACATCTGATTTATTGCGTGTGCCAAGTGTCCTTGTGCCGAAGCTTTCAAGCTCCCCTCCAAGCTGTGCAGTCTCCTTAAATACCCTTGTGTCGTTTGTTCCGACATGTGCTATTACAGCACCGTGGAATTTCTCGCAGCCACCCTTGCTTCGTCTGAGCTGGAAGAACTGGATAGTGTCTGCACCGTGGGCTATGGTCTGATAGCTCTGTGCACGCATCTGTCCCGGACGCTTCAATGAATTGTAGTGCTGCCAGTTCTGCTGGCTTGGAGTCTGCTCCATGAGCATGAATGGCTCATCCTTAAGACCTCGCATCAGGTCGTGAGTCATCGCAACCATGCTCCATGGTGTGTCGTATGCAGGGTAATTATCCCACGACACGATATCCATCTCCTTAGCCCACTTGAAATAGTCAAGACCCTTGAAGGTACCCATCAGGTTTGTTGTGACAAGTGCATCGGGAATGATAGCTTTGACTGCATCGCGCTCCAGCTTATAGCAGTTCAGCATGCTGTCAGAGTAAAAACGCCTGTAGTCTGTTGATATTCCGGCAAAGCTTGTCATGCCACCCCAGGCCTCCTCGCTGAGCTCATTAGGTACGACTATCTCATCCCAGTCATAGAAGGTGTGTCCCCAAAACTCTGTGTTCCAGGCATCGTTTACGGCATCAAGAGTCTTGTACTTATCCTTGAGCCATACACGAAACTGCTTCTGACAGTTGTCACAGTAACAGTATCCGCCGTACTCGTTATTGATGTGCCATACAGAAATATTTTTATTGCCGCTATAGCGTTTTGCAAGCTCTGTCGCAAGAGCCTTTGCGTACTTCTGATATACCAGGGAGTTCGGACAGAAATTGTGTCTGGCTCCAAATTTATGCTGGCGTCCCTCGTAGTCGGTGCTCATTGTCTCAGGATATTTCTTGACCATCCATGCAGGCAGTGCCGCTGTGGATGTTGCCATGACGATGTCGTAGTTTTCATTTGAGAGCATATCAACTATTTCGTCAAGCTCTGTGAAATTATACTCATTCTCAGACGGCTGTATTTTAGCCCATGAAAAAACGTTGATTGTGGCACTGTTGATATGGGCATCCTTAAAGTATGCCATGTCCTGCTTCCAGACCTCCTTAGGCCACTGATTTGGATTGTAATCTCCTCCAAAAAGGATTCTTTTGAATTTTGACTGCATTTTTTACCTCCGTTATGGTATTAACCCCAATATTATGATATTCTTAAACTATAAATGTGTTTCCTTATGCACTAATCATATAATAGATTTACGGAAAATAGTATAACATCATAAACCAAATTATATAACATTCTGAAACTAAACCGTTTTTGAAAGGAGAAAGCATGCCTATTTATTTTGGAAGCAATTTCGCAAGAGAACCGTTTCAATTCGACTCTGTCGGTAATGAATGGGAGCAGGAAAGCGTGACGCGCCCGGAGGGGTATCCGCTGTACCATTATTTACAGACGAAGGAGGGCGTGGGCGAGGTAACTGTATACAGCAGAAATCAGGCTGTTTCAGACAATATTTTGTCAAACAGTCATACGATTGAGCTGCAAAAGGGGCAGGGGATTCTCATTGCTCCAAACGTGCCACACTCCTATCACAATAAAAACATCTCATCCGGCAATAGCCTGCCCTGGAAAACAGAGTTTGCCACTTTTACAGGGACAATGGCGGCAGCCTTCAGGGAAATGTTTGATGAAAAGGAATACCGGCTGATTGATGAGAATAAGGGGATGGAGGTGTCGGAAGCGATTAACAAGGCTGTAGAAGACTTTAAGGAATGCTCCAGTGATACGCAAATGCTCTCACTTGACTGTTATGGCATTATGCTTTTGCTCTCAGACCAGTCTAATCACACACACGATAATGATGACCAAAGCTATGTACGTTTTATAAAGCCTGTTATAGATGCTATAGAAGAAAGCTACATGGACGATATCAGTGCCAAGGAGCTTGCTGATGGTGTATTTGTATCGCAGCAATATCTATCGCGTGTTTTTACGGAGTTTATGAACTGCTCAGTGTATGAGTACCTGACCAACTACCGCATAAATAAAGCCAAGGAGTTACTGCTTATAAACAGCAGGCGTAAGGTGCAGGATATAGCATCTGATGTGGGGTACTCAGATGCCAGCCATTTTATCGTCATGTTCAAGAAACTTACAGGGATGACACCGGCGCAGTTTCGGAAGCTGCATATATAAGAGGATGCAACTGTTTCTTGTATTTAATATGGTTTGATGTTAAGATATATTTATCAGAAATATGGTGCGAAAATGAATAGCTACAATTGTTTTATAAGAAGGAAGTGATAATATGAGTGATAGAAACCGGATATTATGTGAGTTCAGAAATAAGACAAAAAGCATTATGGGTGATTCGTTAAAGCAGATGATATTATATGGTTCATATGCAAGAGGAGATTATGGAGATAATTCAGATATGGATATAATGGTTTTGACGGAGCTGACGGATGATAGGATTATACAGATAGAGGATGAAATATTTGATGCAGCTTATGATATTGAACTTGAGTATGGTGTGCCGATAAGTGTGAATATTAAAAATGAAAAACACTTTAAAAATTGGGTAAACAGCTTGCCGTATTATTCAAATATACAAAAGGAGGGAATTATTATTGCATAGAAAGAGGAAGCTCAAAAACAATTTGATAATGCAGAGAGTATAGTAGCTGCAATCATTGAATATATGCGTAAAAACAACAGTGGAACCATTATTTAAGTAAGTGGTTCCACTGTTGTTTTCGTATGTATAACATCATCTATAATCCGTATTCCATATTTATCAAGGTCAACCCTGCCGTCTATGACCTCAATGCCATCTGCTCTTAGCCGTTTAGCCTGTTCATCGACTCCGCCGAAGGCAAAAGCCCCTGACAGCTCACCCTTTGCATTTACCACTCTGTAGCATGGAATTTCATCAGGATTGGGATTCTTGTGCAGGGCATTGCCGACAGCCCGGCACATTTTTTTATTGCCTGCAAGCTCAGCAACCTGTGCATATGTGGCAACACAGCCCTCTGGAATCCTTTTTACAGCCTCATATATGAGCCGGGTCGGATTATAGGTGACAATGTCATAGCTGTCTGCAATCATGTTTTTTATAGCATCATCCGGTATGCTGCCATCGAGAATGATGGTATTCCAGTTGTCCTTGTTCTGGTGCCAGCCGGGGATGACCGATGGGAAGGCATCCCTCCAGAAGTCTCGCCAGGCAGGAGATACCTTGACATTTAAGTTGATAAAACCATTGCGCTCGTAGGTCCACAGGAAAACCTTTTTGCTGTCCTTTACACGGATGAGCTGCCAGTTTGGGTCGTGGAATGGTGCTTCCTGATATGTATTTGGAAATGATAAGCCGTAGTCTAATGCTTCTTGTCGTGTTTTCATAGATTTTGCCTGCTTTCTTTTTAATTAAACGATTACAGTATAACATAGAAAGAACAAATGTTTAATCGCGAAATGACAATTTATTGACTTAATTCAACGTATAATTTCTCTATCTCTCCATCTTCCTTAGAATTTACAAACACCAGTGTATCATCCGATTTAATCATGAGAATAGGAGCGTATCCGTCGAATACATACAGGCTGCATTTTCCAAGGGTGCGTCCTTCATACCTGCCGATATCATAGCTGTCTGTAGAAGCTCCGTTTGTACGCAGGAAACTGTCATCCGGCAGCTCGTCCAGAAGCTTAAGCTCTGTGATGTCATTTACATCAATCTCGCTTGTATAGCCACCGGCAGAAATAGTAAGGTTATTGTTTGTCAGAGTGATTTTTTCCTGTATATTAATCAAAGGAAGCATGCAGACAAACACCAGAATGATACAGCCTGCTATTATTGCACAGGTGATTCCTGTGAAAATCCATGCGCCTTTTTTAGCATAATTAAACGTGTAGTTGCCGGACTGCATGCGGTTTTCAATGAGAATATGTTTGTCGTCGGGATTATAGTAGTAGCCGGTTTTCCAGTATTCATCATCGTCCACTTCTATTGGTGAGGTGTCGATATAAACCTTTTTGCGTTGGGCTTCTATTATCCATCCGTTTTGTATTTTCAGAGCATACATTTTCCGGTGGGAGGTGTTTGGAATATGAATAATTCCAAAGATATATGCAAACATCCAGATAATATATACCAGAACAAAAACGGCAATGTTAAAAAAAACAATAAAGCATATCGCAATGGAGATAATCACATTGGCAATTTGAAAGTGTTTCATTTTGCATTTTCCGGTGGTGACGATTTCGGTTACTTCGGCATCTTCTTTGTGAGATGATGGAATATGTACATTGAGATACATGCCATTTTCATATTTATAGGCGTGTGTGTAAGCAAATTGCATACATAGTATGATAAAAAGGTTTGTAATTATAAAGATAATAAACATGATAATTTCCATAGTCTGCCTCCTCTGCTAAGAGGTACATGGTTTCATTTGTGAATACATTTTATCACACATTGATAAAAATTCCTCACGGCTCATTCCGGTGAGACAGGCCTCAGCAATTAAAAGCTCAAGCTCTGATTCCAGCTTTTCAGTGAAATCTGTATCATCTGCGATGGATTCTGACACAAAAGCGCCGAGCCGTCTGTCTGTACGGATAAATCCCTCATTTTTCAAAATCTGATAGGCTTTATTGACCGTCATTGTGTTTACACCGGCATCGCTTGCAAGCTGACGCACGGTTGGAAGCTTTTCGCCGGTCTTTAGCTCGCCTTTGCCTATTCCCTTTACAATCTGGTTTCTAAGCTGTACGTATATCGGGGTGCTGCTTGACATGTCGAGTTCTATTATCATGTGAACCTCCTGTATCTTACTGTTTATATGTCATAGCCTGTTTGAAATGCATCAATATTTATGAGCAGGCTGTAATATGACAAAATTTGTAAGTGATATAAATGTATTATTTGTATTATATATAGTAATACATACAACCCTTTATGTCAACTGATGTTTTAGCATCAACTATATTGACATTTTGAATATTACAATTATGATTAAAGAGTTATAAGGTATCACAACGTAAAAGAATACATATGAGGTTAAAAAATGAGCAGATTAATAGAGCAGATAAAACAAAAGGATGCCTGTGCCTTCACACATGGTGGCAAATTTCATGCAGATGATGTGTTCTCATCAGCCCTGCTTTTGTATATAAACCCTGAGATCAGCATAACAAGGGGCAACAGTGTGCCTGATGATTTCACAGGAATAGTTTTTGATATAGGTCGAGGTGAGTTTGACCATCATCAGAAGGACAGCAGAATCAGGGAAAACGGTGTGCCGTATGCGGCATTTGGCCTGTTGTGGGAGGCTGTTGGAGCGGATATTTTAGGCGAGGAGCTGGCAGTGAAATTTGATGAGTCATTTGTCCAGCCTCTCGATAACAATGACAATACAGGAGAGAAAAATGAGCTTGCAACGCTTATAGGCAATTTCAACCCGTCATGGGATTATGAGGGTGGCAGCGATGAGGCTTTCTTTCAGGCGGTAAGCGTAGCAGGCATGATACTGGAAAACAAATTTGAGAGATACCGTGGCAATGAGAGAGCCGATAAGAGAGTGGAGGAGGTGCTTGCAAAGCACGATCCGGCAAGCAGAATACTGGTGCTTCCTGAGTTTATACCGTGTCAGAAGGCTCTGAGTGAGACGGATATTGCGTTTGTTATTTTTCCGTCAAACAGAGGTGGCTTTTGTATACAGCCGCAGAAAAGAGAATACTCGATGAATTACAAGTGTTCTTTTCCGGCAGAGTGGCTGGGGCTTGAAGGTGAGGAGCTGGTAAATGCTACAGGAATTTCCGGTGCGATATTCTGTCACAAGGGAGGCTTTATCATGACTGTTAAGGAGCAGGATGAAGCTGTAAAGGCATGCGAAAAGGCGCTTTCTCTTCATAAAGACAGCTCTGTGATAGTATGGTATGGCAGTAAAGGAGATACTGCAGCCATGGCATGTGACAGTCAGACAGACGAGCTGCTTATAAATGTTGCAAAAGCACGAGGAATAAAGGGTGTGCATATCTGTCATGTTGATGCAATGCCTGTTCCGCAGCTTGAATTAACAGAGATTGACAGTGAGACAGCATATGCAGAGGTACTGATGGAGAAGCCGCAGTGGAAGGCATATGTAAAGGAACAGGTGAAGCAGATTGTAAAGTACAGACCGGAGGCTGTGTATGTGGAAGGAAACGCATTTGAAACATATCCGGTTATACGTGCACTCAGAAAGAAGCACATTCCTGTGCTTACGATGATTGAAAATAAAGAGAAAAAAATAATGGTAAGAATACCATGATTTATGTGCATTTTTGAAAAAATTTGGTATAATGTTGGTAAGCGCGGACCACAACGGAGTGTAGAGCTGCGCAATTCCTTCACAAAGTCGAATAATGTAGCGAAGTTTAGCAGCTATTCATCACTTTCAAGTATCTATATATCCATGGCACTGGTAAATGTGCAGACACACAGATACCATATAGTAAAGACTTTGGATGAGATTGTACACTTCCTGGGTGTAAAACTGTTATACCTTTGCGTGATGAAGTAACCCGCTTTTAGACTGTGACAAGTTTAAGTCAATAAACGATACCTATGGACATGCGGTAGGTGACAAGGTGATAATAGCAATTGCTGATACTCTGCGCAAATCATGTCGTGATGATGATGTCGTGCTTCGCCTGGGCGGTGATGAGTTTGCGGTATTTATAACGGGGATGCTTGATAAAGAGCGGGCAGAAACTTTTTTTTGACAGGTTTTTTTCAAACATAGAGCATAGTGCGACAATTTTTGATGCAAAGCAATGATAGTCGGGCATATTAAATAAAAAGAGGAGAATGAAAATGCAGACAGGAAAAGCAATATCTATCCCATCGGTTCTCAAGGTGGGAAAGGGAACATTAAACAAAATCGGAGAGTATTTAAAGAGTGAGGAGCTGACGAGCGTAGTCATTTTTATGGGAAACGGTCTCATAGATATGTTTGGAGGTGCTATAATGAAGTCGCTTACTGATGCCGGTATCACCGTGCTTGAGTACAGCGAGCTTGATACGGTTGAGATAGACGATATCATCACCCTTGCCTTTGACATACCAAACAAGGCAAAGGCAGTCGTATCAGTGGGCGGAGGAAAGGTGATAGATGCAGGAAAATATGCAGCTTTTCTAAGAAATATGCCATTTATCAGTGTGCCGACATCAAGCTCAAGCGATGGTTTTTCTAGCGCCAGTGCATCACTTTTGGTGCACGGCAAGCGTACGTCGGTTCCTGCAAAGCTTGCGCATGGTATCATAGTTGACACACAGGTCATCCGCACAGCACCGGAGAAGTTTATATATTCAGGCATCGGGGATATGGTGTCAAAGATTACAGCACTCTATGACTGGATTTTTGAGGAAGCACATGGTGTAGGCGTGGTCAATGACTTCGCCGTGATGGTCGCTAAAAAGGCGGTCAACAGCTTTGTGCGTACACCTTATGAGAGCATAAAGGATGAGCTTTTCCTAAAGGAGCTTGTGGATTCGCTTGCCATGAGCGGTATAGCAAACGAGATAGCGGGAAGCAGTGCGCCGACCAGCGGCAGTGAGCATCTTATTTCACATGCGCTTGACAAAATTCTTGAGCATCCACAGCTTCATGGCATACAGGTCGGCATAGCAACCTATATCATGAGTGTAGTGCAGAACCACAGATATGTAAGAGTGTGCACTGTGCTTAAAAGGACAGGCTTTTTCGACTATGCGGCCACTCTTGGCATGAGAAAACAGGATTTTCTGGATGCGATAGATATGGCGCCATCCATGAAGCCGTTCAGGCACACATATCTGCATGAGAAGGAGTACCGCGACGCGGCAAAGAAGCTTGTGCTGGAGGATGATATACTGAATAAAATACTGGTATAGAGATATGTATGAGAAGACTATAGAGCCGGTTGCGGTTATGCACACCGGATTTGGAGAGAAATTTGGCATTCCAAGGCAGAGCGGCCTTGTGCCTGAGGCGGCAGGGCAGATAGTATTTGAACCCAAATACAGAAATCCCGATGCGCTTCGTGGAATAGAGGAGTTCACACATTTGTGGATTATATGGGGCTTTTCTGAAAACAGGGTGGAGAAATTTACACCGCTCGTCACACCACCCAGGCTTGGAGGCCGGGAAAAGAGAGGTGTTTTTGCCACACGTTCACCGTTTCGCCCAAACGGCATGGGACTATCCTCTGTAAGGCTTGATAAGGTTGAGTACAAAAGCAGCAAGGGCCCCATAATTCATGTGTCAGGTGTAGATATGCTTGACGGCACACCAATCTATGATATAAAGCCGTATCTGGCATATTCAGACTCACATCCTAAGGCATCAGATGGCTTTGCCGCAGAGCACAGATGGGATACGGTGCATGTTATATGGAGGGATGAGGCACTCAAAAGCTGTATGGATGAAGATACCCGCATTACTGTGGAGCATATTCTGGAACAGGATCCAAGAGCTGCATACAACAAGGCCAAGGATTATATCTATGGCATGAGATACGGCAAATTTGATATACGCTTTGTGGCTGATTCACATGCCGGCACGATGGAGATAGTGGATGTCGTGGAGTGCATAGATGGGTATCATAAGGTGAAGTGATTTTGATTTGCATATGGCGCCACAAGAGAGTAAAATGGTAATGCATACAAAAAGGACAAATGCGTCACGAATATATTTGTAAATACATATTAAATACATATAAGGAAGGTACATACAATGAAAACAGTAAAGGACTATATCAGAACTATCCCGGATTTCCCGGAGAAGGGCATCATGTTCCGCGATGTGACAAGTGTTATCCAGGATGCAGATGGATTAAAGCTTGCAATTGATGAGATGATAAAGAGGCTTGACGGACTTGATTTTGATGTGATAGCAGGAGCAGAATCAAGGGGCTTTGTTTTTGGCATGCCGATAGCATATGCGCTTCATAAACCGTTTGTTATGGTGAGAAAAGCAGGCAAGCTGCCATGTGAGACTGTATCAAAGACATATGACCTTGAGTATGGCACAGCAACAATTGAGATGCACAAGGACTCTGTAAAGCCCGGTCAGAAGGTGGTTCTCGTGGATGATCTTATCGCTACAGGAGGCACAATGCAGGCAGCAGCAGGGCTTGTTGAGGAGCTTGGAGGAGAGGTTGTGAAGATGCTTTTCCTTATTGAGCTTGCAGGTCTTAATGGCAGAAAGCTGCTTAGCAAGTATGATGTGGACGCAGTTGTGTCATATGATGGCAAGTAGAGCTGTTATATCTGAATGAATATATTCTATATGTTTGTGCATACTGACATTAATTAAATCAATGATTTGATGAGATTAAGAGTAAGGAGAGTCAGTATGCAGCAAAAATTGGGAAAGTGGAGTCTCCGTTTTGCGGAGGCTCCTTTTATATTGGAAAGCAGTTCGGTTGTAGGCACAAAGGAGGCGGACGGACCGCTTGGTGGTCTGTTTGATATTGTAGGCAAAGATGACAGGTTTGGGCAGAATACGTGGGAAAAGGCAGAAAGCTCCATGCAGCGCGATGCACTCACAATGGCCCTTGGAAAAGCACATCTGGATGCATCCGACATTGACTATGTATTTGCAGGAGATCTGCTTGGACAGTCTATGGCCACAACCTTTGGTGTGGAAAACTTCCGTATTCCGTGGTTTGGGGTGTATGGAGCATGCTCCACATGCGGGGAGTCGCTCTCACTTGCCGCGGCATTTGTGGCAGCAGGGTATGCAAGGCATACGGTGGCAGTGACATCGAGCCACTTTGGCAGTGCCGAAAAGCAGTTTCGCTTCCCTAACCAGTATGCGAATCAAAGACCTGTGTCAGCGACGTGGACTGTCACAGGAAGTGCTGCATTTATTGTGGGCAGTGGAGCAGGTGGTAATGAGATACAGACCGGGTGTGAAAATGCAGATAGTATATCAAAGAAGGTGCAGATTGAGGGAATCACGACAGGAGTTGTGGTGGATTATGGCATAAAGGACGCCATGAACATGGGCGCTGCAATGGCCCCTGCGGCCTGTGAGCTGATAGTAAATCACCTGAGTGATTTTGGAAGAGAGGCATCCTATTACGACAGGATAGTGACAGGAGACCTTGGAAGCGTCGGACAGAAGATACTGATTGACCTGTGCAGGCAAAAAGGCGTGGACATAAGCAAAAATCATGAGGACTGTGGCATGAAGATGTTTGATGCAACGAATCAGAATACAGGCTCAGGTGGTTCGGGCTGTGCATGCTCGGCAACTGTTTTGTCAGCATATTACCTGCCAAAGCTAAGAAGTGGTGAATTGAAGCGTATACTATTTGTGCCGACAGGAGCACTTCTTTCGCCTGTCAGCTTCAACGAGGGCGAGTCAGTACCGGGAATTGCACACGGTGTGGTGCTTGAAGCTGTAATTTGAAGCTGATGGCTTCACATATATAATAGGGTGAACGAGCCGTTTTTGTGGATGGCTGTACGTTCAAAAAATAGAAGAAAGGTGTAAGGATATAATGGATTATGTAAAAGCATTTGTCGTGGGCGGTATCATCTGCGCCATAGTACAGATTTTGATGGAAAAAACAAAGCTCATGCCGGGCAGAATTATGGTAATGCTCGTGTGCACAGGAGCGCTGCTTGGCGCTGTCGGCATATACGGGCCATTTTCAAAGTGGGCAGGTGCCGGTGCCAACGTACCGCTTTTGGGCTTTGGCAATGTACTGTGGAAGGGTGTGAAGGAGGCAGTGGACAGCGAGGGTTTTATTGGCTTGTTTAAGGGCGGCTTTAAGGCTTGTGCCGTCGGATTATCGGCAGCACTAATCTTTTCGTATATCGCGGCACTCATCACGAAACCAAAGTTAAAGAGATGATTAATTTCAGAATAATGCATAATTAACAGTAAAATGCCCATACTATTTCTAAAACGAAAAGGAGACTGATACAATGAAGAAAATGAAATATTTATTGGCACTTTGCCTGACACTCGCTGCTGTAGGAAGCTTTGCAGCCTGTGGAAACAATAGTAATGTGGCTGACACCTCAATGGTTGAAAATACACAAAGAGGTGGCTCTGCCGCCGACGATGCCGGTAAAGCCGGCAAGGATATCATAGATGGCGCCGGAAATGCCGGCAAGGATGTGATAGACGGAGCAGGCGATGCCGGAAAAGATGTGATAGACGGAGCGGGCAATGCCGGAAAAGATGTGATAGACGGAGCAGGCGATGCCGGTAAGGATGTAATAGACGGCGCAAAGGATGCCGTAGATGATGCCGGAAACGCTGTAAAAAAGAGTGTTGATGGTGAAAATAACAACTAACAGCTATTTATAGAAAGAAAACAGTCGCTATATATGCTTCAGTGGCTGCAAAAACAAAAGCACCGACAACATCGCTGATAAAGTGCACACCTGATATCACACGGACACAGGCAATGATAGCTGCAAGGACTGCAAGCAAAATGCCGGTGAACCATAAAGGCGAAGCAGCAGGTGAGCAGATTAAGACAGTAAATGCAATTATAAATGCAGAAAAAACGTGTCTGCTTGGAAACGACCTGCCGTGTGTATCCTTTGGAATGACAGGCGGCATATCAAATTTTTCGTATGGGCGTGGCCTGTTTACGATATATCTGAAAACAGATACTGTAATAAAGCCGACAAGCGGAGCAATGATTGAGAGTGCAAGCATATGACTGGCTGTAAAGCATAGATACAGCACGTATACAGGGTATGTGATAAAAACTAAATAAGTGCATATTTTATTTATTAATTCAAGCTTTCGGGCTGCCCTGTTATTTTCACGGAATGGGGCAGTCATTTTTATGTATGTATTTTTTTTCATGATTATTTTCCATCGTTTATTTAAGAAATATTTTATTGTAACTATCTAGAGTGGTGTCAACTGCCCTTGCGGTACTGCAGAGGTGTCATGCCATAGTGCTTTTTGAATGCTCTGTTAAAATATGACAGGCTTTCAAACCCCACTTCACCGGAAATAGAAAGCACCGAGCTGTCTGAGCTTTGCAAAAGTCTCGCAGCCATGGTCAGACGGTAGTCCTTTAAATAGTCAACAAATGATGTACCCATGGTCTCTTTAAAATACCTCATAAAATGAGACTCTGAAAAACCGGCTACATCAGCGATATCGGCAATGGAGATTTTGTCGGCATAATTATTTTCCACATATTTGAGTACAACCTTCATCTTATCGAGCGTCTTTCTGCTTTTTAAGGGCTTTGTCAGATTACGGCATCGGTTATCAAGCACAAAAAAGAATTCGTAGAGCTTGCTTTTTATATAAAGCTGGTAGCCCTGCGGCATTGTCTTGCAAATCTCATCGCATGCATCTATTGGAGCCACGACATCCTCGTAGTATGGATATACCGGGGTAAAAACCGTCGGGACTGTAAATTTGCCGGCTAAGAGAGGTGTAAGAAAATTCTCCTTGGTGTAATCGTACTTTCCGGGAAGCAGCATCGACAGGGAAAATATGATATTTTCGTACTCCATCGATTCATCCATATATTGGTCTATAGAGTGAAGCTGTCCCGGCAGAATCAGCACAAGGCTTGGCGCAGTGACCTGGTACTCCTTAAAATCCACAGATATATGACCGCGGCCCTTCTTTATATAGATAAGCTCCATGTCGTCGTGCCAGTGCAGCGGAACCCCGGAAAAATCAAGAGGAATAGAGCACAGGTAGGTATTGTATGGGAACGTAAGCTCTACATGTGTTTTGTCTTCGTGATAATTTTCATATTCTAATATATTCATGATGATATTTTAGCATATTATTTCTTGAAAAACCACTAAAAATACCGAAAAATGATAGGATTGTGCAAGTTTTCGACTGTATATTGCAAGAATTGTGCAGTGTAATGGATTATACTTGATTCATCAAATGACACAAAGAAGTTAAGCACGCTAAATGAAAATTAGTTAATTTGACACATTGGCGTGTACACATGATAACAGATTTGGGAGGAAATCAAAATGGCAATCATGCAGGAAATCGAAACAAAGCTTCAGAAGGGCATCAGCGTTAGTACAGACGAGGAAGTATACTACGCATTACTTGAGCTTGTAAAAGACAAGGCAGAGAAAAAGGTTTCAAACAAAGGAAAGAAAAAGCTCTACTACATCTCAGCAGAGTTCCTTATCGGAAAGCTTTTATCAAACAACCTTATCAACTTAGGTATCTACGATGAAGTCAAAGAGACTCTTGAGAGGAACGGAAAGTCACTTGCTGAAATCGAGGAAATCGAGCTTGAGCCTTCACTTGGAAATGGTGGACTTGGACGTCTTGCAGCATGCTTCATAGATTCAATCGCAACACTCGGACTCAACGGAGACGGTGTAGGTCTCAACTACCACTACGGATTATTCAAGCAGGTATTTGAGAACAATCTCCAGAAGGAGACTCCAAACCCATGGATTACAAACGAGAGCTGGCTTACAAAGACAGATATCACATATCCTGTAAGCTTTGGCGGATTCACAGTACAGTCAAGACTTTACGATATCGACGTAGTTGGATACAACAACCGTACAACAAAGCTTCACTTATTCGACATCGAGTCAGTTGATGAGTCAATCGTAGGCGACACAATTGATTTCGACAAGGATGATATCAAGAAGAACCTTACATTATTCTTATATCCTGATGATTCGGATGATAAAGGACGTCTCCTTCGTGTATACCAGCAGTATTTCATGGTATCAAACGCAGCAAGACTTATCCTTGCAGAGGCAGAGGCAAAGGGCTCTAATTTACATGACCTTGCTGATTATGCAGCAGTTCAGATTAACGATACACATCCATCAATGGTTATTCCTGAGCTTATCCGTCTCCTTCAGGAGAAGGGTATCCTGATGGACGAGGCTATTGAGATTGTATCAAAGGTTTGTGCATACACTAACCACACAATCCTTGCAGAGGCTCTTGAGAAATGGCCAATCAGCTTCTTAGAGAAGGCAGTTCCACAGCTTATGCCAATCATCCGTGAGCTTGACAACAAGGTTCGCGCAAAGGTAGCTGATGAGAGCACATACATCATCAAGGACGGTCGTGTACACATGGCACACATGGATATTCATTTCGGATATTCTGTAAACGGTGTTGCATACCTCCACACAGAGATTTTAAAGAATACAGAGCTCAACAACTTTTACAAGTTATATCCTGAGAAGTTCAACAACAAGACAAACGGTATCACATTCCGTCGTTGGTTAATGTCTTGTAACCCGGAGCTTTCAGCATACATCACAGAGCTTATCGGTGAAGGCTGGAAGAAGGATGCAAACGAGTTAGAGAAGCTTGGCAACTTCATCAATGATGATGCCGTTCTTACAAAGCTTGTTGACATCAAGAACGCAAAGAAGACAGAGCTTGCTTCTTACTTAAAGAAGACTCAGAATCTCGACGTACCTGACAATTCAATCTTTGATATCCAGGTTAAGAGACTTCACGAGTACAAGAGACAGCAGCTCAACGTGCTTTACATCATCCGTAAGTACTTTGAGATCAAGGCAGGCAAGAAGCCATCTACACCAATCACATGCTTCTTCGGTGCAAAGGCAGCTCCTGCATATATCATTGCAAAGGATATCATCCATGCAATCCTCTGCTTACAGCAGATTATCAACAATGATCCTGAGGTAAGTCCATACCTTAAGGTATTCATGGTTGAGAACTACAACGTAACATTAGCTGAGAAATTATTCCCGGCTGCAAATATTTCAGAGCAGATTTCTCTTGCTTCTAAGGAGGCATCAGGAACAGGAAACATGAAGTTCATGCTTAACGGTGCTATTACACTTGGAACAAGTGACGGAGCAAACGTAGAGATAGCTGAGCTTGTCGGCGATGAGAACATCTATGTATTCGGTGAGGATTCACAGACTGTTATTGACAGATATGAGAGAGGCGACTACTGCTCTAAGGATTACTATGACAAGGATGCAGACTTAAAGAAGGCTGTTGACTTCCTTGTAAGTGATGAGATGATGAAGGTTGGTTCTAAGGAGAACTTAGAGAGACTTTACAACGAGCTCCTCAACAAAGACTGGTTCATGACATTCCCAGACTTTGAGGATTACTGCAAGACAAAAGAGAAGGCTTACGCTGATTATGAGGATAAGAAGGCTTGGGCTAAGAAGATGCTTGTCAACATCAGCAAGGCTGGTTTCTTCTCTTCTGACAGAACAATCAAGCAGTACAATGATGAAATCTGGCATTTAGAGGTCTAGAATTTTTCTTCATCCTTTAAATACAAATTGGGCTTAAGAACTCCTGCGGGTGCATCCCGCGGGGGTTCTTTTTTTGGTAGGTCGGGTCGTAAGCACCGGGGACGGCGTGCACACATACTCTTGCGTTCGCTACGCTACGCTGCCAAGTGTCTGTACGGATTATGTCCAGGCTGGTTCGCAGGCTGACGAAACCGGCTTTTATGCGCCGTCCGTGGCGCATAACGCCTTGCCCCGCCGTCCATGGCGGTGCATTTCTGTGGTTCTAAGCATAATCCTACAGACACTAGGCAGCTTCGCTATGCGCTCTCGCAAGAGTATGTGTGCATGCCGTCCCCGGCGCTTACGTCCCTTACGCTGTGGCAAAATGTGTGGGGTGACGTGTGCGCACCGATGACCGGTGCTTACGTCTTACTATGTTGTGAAGAGATGTGAGATGATGTGTTGCACTACTTACCGATACTTATATTTTTTATGGGAAAGTGAGGTTTGTGGGCGTGGTGGGGGATACACAGTCTCGTGAGAGCGAATAGCGAAGCTGTCTAGATACTGTTGAATTATGCCCATGCAACACAGAAATGGCCCGGCATGGACGCCGGGGCAAGGAGAAATCGAGCCATGGAAGGCGAGTTTCGACGGTTTCGTCGAGCATAGAAAGCCTACAAGGCATAATTCCTACAGTATCTTGACAGCGCAGCGTAGCACTCACGAGACTGTGTATCCCCCACCACGCCCATAAACCGTACTATTGCAGCTTACAATCTCATAATCCGCAGTTCACGGTGGGCCCTAGCAGAAATGTAAGGGCGGGATTTACAAGTCTGGTAAATACATATATAATAAGGAGAAGAATATGCACATGGAGAACTATTATGATAAAGAATAAATTTATGGCACTCACGCTTAACGTGGTGCTCACAGCGGGCATGCTTTCCGGCTGTGGCTCCGGCGATAAGGCAAAGGACAAGGATGCGTACAGACAGTATGGCATCAACTGTATAGAAAACGGCAGCTATGATGATGCGGTCGATGCTTTTCAGAAGGCACTGGACCAGTCGGTTGGCTCAGTAGGAGCAGAGGAGCTTGACATATGTTATTATAAGGCAAAGGCACAGTATTTAAGCGGTGACGTGGATGGCGCGATTGATACATATACGGCTATTATCGACTATAATAAGGATTCTGACGCATACTATCTGAGAGGCTGTATATATTTTGCCAAGAATGATTCAGACAAGGGCATGAAGGATTTTATGACGGCGCTCAGTGAGAATGATGATAATTATGAGCTCTATCTTGGCGTTTATGAGACCTTGTCAAAGTATGGCATGAACGACCAGGGAAAGGAATACCTGAATAAGGCATTAAAGTTTAAGGCAAAAACTGCTGACGACTATATGCAGAGAGGCCGTATATACACCATGCTCGGTGATTATGATTCAGCAATAAAGAGTCTGCAAAAGGCTATTGATGAGAAGCTTGTCAAGGCAAACTACTATATGGGTGAGGTATATCAGAAGCAGGGCGACAATGACAGCTCGCAGAAGTATTTTAAGAAATACCTAGACAGCGGTGAGGCAGATTCTTATGATCTGATGAATATGGGACAGGCGCAGATGGACAATGGTAACTATGACACTGCGATTACTTATTTTCAGAACGCACTTGAACTTGAAAGTGTGCCGAACAAGCAGCAGATAACAAAGGCTATGATTATAGCGTATGAGTATTCCGGTGATTTTGCCACAGCAAAGAGCAAAATGGAGGAATACATGAAGGATTATCCTGATGATGAGGATGCAACAAGAGAATATCAGTTTTTGGAGACCAGATAGATTATGGCAGATACTATTAAGATAGAGGATATTGAGGAGAGAGTAGTACTCGTCGGAGTAAGTGAGCAGGACGGTGATGATGCGGATGATTCACTTTCAGAGCTTGCGGAGCTGGTAAAGACAGCAGGTGCGACAGTTGTAGGCACACTTATCCAAAGAAGAGAAAAAATTCATCCGGGCACGTATGTCGGCACCGGCAAGGTGGCGGAGATTGCAGAGCTTGTGGAGAGTACAGGGGCAACAGGCATTGTGTGCGATGATGAGCTGAGTCCGGCACAGCAGAAAAATCTGGAGACGTACCTTGACACAAAGGTCATGGACAGGACACTTGTTATTCTTGATATTTTTGCATCAAGGGCCACAACAAGTGAGGGCAAGATACAGGTTGAGCTTGCTCAGCTCAAGTACAGATTAAGCCGTTTGTCGGGATTGGGAAAGTCCATGTCGAGGCTTGGTGGTGGAATAGGAACAAGAGGTCCCGGAGAGAAAAAGCTTGAGGTAGACCGCCGTCTTATAAATGACAGGATAGCACAGCTTCGAAGAGAGCTGAAAGAGGTGCAGAAGCACAGAGATATCACAAGGGCAAAGCGTGAAAAAAATAAAGTACCGGTTGTTGCGATAGTAGGATATACTAACGCAGGTAAGTCCACGCTGTTAAATCACCTGACAGAGGCAGATGTGCTTGAGGAGGATAAGCTCTTTGCAACGCTTGATCCTACAACGCGTATTCTTGCGCTTGATGGCAAGCAGCAGGTGCTTTTAACTGATACGGTAGGGTTTATCAGAAAGCTGCCGCATCATCTGATAGAGGCCTTCAAGAGTACCCTTGAGGAGGCAAAGTACGCTGACATCATTTTCCATGTGGTGGACGCATCAAATATGCAGCGAGAAAAGCAGATGTTCATAACCTACCAGACATTGGATGATCTTGGTGTAAAAGACAAGAAATTTGTCACACTTTTTAATAAGCAGGATGCCCGCACAGACAACGAACCGCTGCATGATTTCAGGGCAGATTATACTCTTAACATTTCAGCGGCAAAGGATCTGGGATTAGATGAGGTAAAATCTCTTTTAGAGGAGATATTAAGAGAGAACAAGATATATATTGAGAGAATTATCCCATATGATAAGGCAGGCGTGATACAGCTCATCAGAAAACAGGGCGAGCTTGTGTCGGAGGAATATGTGGCTGATGGGATACAGATAAAGGCATATGTGCCGATGGAGGTGTACGGCAGGCTCGATTAGGGTGCTGCTTCGCTATATCATTATAATAAGCGAGGAATTTAAAATGTCGAAAACGCGTTCAATCCGCTGGGACAAGCTGGACAACACAGCAAATCTGTTCCCTAGTATAGCGGGGGAGAGCATGACAAATGTATATAGGATCTCAGTCACCTTAACTGATGAGATTGACAGTGAAAAGCTGCAGGAGGCACTGGATATAGTGCTTCCGAAGTTTGGTCTGTTTAATGTGAGACTCAGGATGGGAGTATTCTGGAACTATTTTGAGGAAAATGGCAAAAAGGCACCAAAGGTGCATGAGGAAAATACATTTCCGTGCAGATTTATAAGACCGAACAAGAATCACAGCTATCTTTTCAGGGTGACATATTATAAGAACAGAATAAATCTTGAGGTATTTCATGTGTTGACAGATGGCATGGGCGGCATCAATTTCCTTAGGGAGCTCACCTACCAGTATCTGCGTCTCACACATCCGGAGATTGCAAAGCTAAAGGGCGATTCATTGACGCAGGGCACATCCTTAAATAGAGAGGACAGCTTTGTAAAGAACTACAAATCAAGTAAGCCAAGTGGCTTTAACAGGCAGAAGGCGTATCTTTTAAAGCTGGAAAAGGTACCTGATGGAGAGTTTGGACTGATACATGGCATGATGCCTGTATCACAGCTGAAGCAGGTCTGCCACCGCTATGGAGTTTCCATAAATGATTATCTGGTAGCATGCTTTGTGTGGAGTGTGTATCAGGAGTGTTTTCACGGCATGCCAAACGATATGCCTGTCAGGGTTGCAGTTCCTGTGAATCTTCGTCCTTATTTTGACTCCGTGACCACAAAGAACTTTTTTGTCATGATATCTGCTGAGTTCAGACCGCAAAACAGCTCCTACACATTTGAGGAGGTGCTTAAAATAGTGACGGATTCCATCAATTCACAGATTTCTAAGGAGCATCTGGAGGATCTTTTCTCATACAGTGTGTCAAATGAGAAAAATATCCTGATGAGACCGGTGCCTATTTTTATAAAAAATCTGGCAATGAAGGCGGTCTATACGCAGTCGGCACTGGCAAACACCACCACTATCACCAATATTGGAAATATAAAGGTGGAGCCGGAATACGAGCCGTATATAACAGGCTTTTATTCCTTTATACCAATGTCCAAGGGACAGCCTATGAAGGGCACCATATGCTCCTACAAGGACACGCTGGTGTTTACTTTTTCATCTATTCTGGCCGATACGATGATTCAGAGAAGCTTTTTTAAGAAGCTTGTAAATGATGGAGTGGAAGTGACAATTGAGACAAATGGAGAGTATTATGACTAAATGCATGAAATGCGGTGTGTATATTGCAGACAATACAGATAAATGCCCGCTCTGCCAGCAGGTTGTGGCACCGGTTGAACTGTCATCGGACAATCATCAGGGCACTGAAGGGGTTTTTGAACAGCATAATGATGTGCCGGATAAGTGCGTAAACGATACAGATATTGCAGCAAAGAGGGCAGATAGTACAGCAAGCCATGACAACGGTACGAGATATCCTGACGTCAAGGGCGCATCAAGAAAATACAGATTACTGGAAAATATCATATTGTTTCTGTCTATAGTAGGACAGATTGTGCTGACAACTGTTGATTACATGACAGACCATGAGATAAACTGGAGCTTTATAGTGCTTCTTGTTGTAATCTATGCAAATGTGACGCTGCGTCTGGCAATAGTCGGAAGAAACGGATATATTTTTAAAATTGTAAGCACATTTGTGTTCACGGTGCTGTTTCTCGAGGGCATAGACCTGCTCACAGGAGCCAGTGGCTGGGCACTTACATTTGTTTTCCCAAGTGCCATATTGGCGATGGTTCTTGCAATAATTATACTTATGATAGTAAACATAAGAAACTGGCAGAGCTACATGATGATGCAGCTTTTTCTTGTGCTGATGAGCGTGATTGCGATGATACTTGTGGCAGTCAAGGTCATATGGTTCCCATATCTGGCAATGGGAGCGATGGGAGCATCGCTGTTTTTGTTTCTCGGAACACTGATTATCGGTGACAAAAGAGCCAGAACAGAGCTGAAACGGAGATTTCATATATGATAGGCTTTCATGGAATAGGAAATTCGCATATGTTTGAGGATGAGGAGATGGGAAGCTACCATCCGGAAATTGAAAACGGCGACAGAAATGGTGATAATGAAGCAGGAATAATAGGAGCTTTGGGAAATAAGCTTGAAAAGACATTTAAGAATCCATTATCTGTCATTAAAAATGAGCACGAGGAAAAAGCTCATAGCGATGCAGCAGCGGCAGATGAAGAAGTCAGTATACAGGGCAAAATCCTTGCCAATCTGATGGGACATATCACAAATGACCTTGCAATTGGTAAAAAAATAAAATCCGGAGAGCTCAGGAAGCGCATGAAGGAACCTGCTTGGCTTGTTCCGGACTGCTTTGTAACAGAGGATATAGATATGGGTGGCTTCACTATGAAGCTTTTATCCTCAAAGGAAAATCCAAATACAGAGCGTGTGATACTGCAGCTGCACGGTGGTGGATATATGGGTGCAGTGCGCAATGCATACTATGTATTTGCAGGCCTTTATAATGAGGTAAGTGAGGGCTGCTCCGTGCTCACACCTGACTATCGCGTGGCACCGGAGCACCCGTATCCGGCAGCACTTGAGGATGCCATAGCCTGCTATAAATGGCTTTTGTCACAGGGCTGGTTTGGCTCGCAGATTGTGCTGGCAGGAGACTCAGCGGGCGGAGGCCTTGCAATGTGCCTTACCATGTATCTTCGCGACCATGACATGCCGCTTCCGGCAGGAATAGTAGCCATGTCACCGTGGACCGACCTCACAGCAGGCGGAGAATCCTACGAGACGAACTATGAAAGGGACCCACTGTTTGGAAACACAAGGGACAGTCTCATCTACGTGAATGACTATCCCGGTGACCACGATAAAATGGATCCATACATATCGCCGCTGTTTGGCGATTTCAGAGGCTTTCCTCCAATGCTCATACAGGCGGGCTCGATAGAGATGTTCTTATCTGACTCGGTCGATGCCGCTACAAAGGCAAGAAACCAGGGCGTTAAGGTGCGCCTGTCAGTGTATGAAGGCATGTTTCATGTGTTCCAGATGGGATATCTCAATTTCCCGGAGTCCAAGCGTGCATGGGCGGAGGTCAAGCATTTCCTAAAGGTGATTAAAGAGGAAGAATAGAGGAGAAGCAGATAATGATTACCGGAGAATTAAGAAATAAAATAGATAAAATATGGGAAACATTCTGGACAGGTGGCATCACAAATCCATTAGATGTTATAGAACAGTTTACATATTTACTCTTTATAAAGCAGCTTGACGAAGTTGAGACAACAAAAGAAAACGAGGCAAATTTTCTCGGTGTAGACTATGAGTCTATGTTTCCGGGTGAATGTCAGAAATACCGCTGGAGCAAATTCAAAAATCTCGGTTCAGCAGAGGAAATGTATGAACTTGTTTTAAATGGAGTGTTTCCGTTTATAAAGAATCTGCATCAGGACGGGGATTCGGCCTATGCCAGATATATGGGAGATGCCATATTCAAGATTCCCACCGCGGCAATGCTGTCAAAAATAGTCGATGGAATAGATAAGCTTGAGCTGGGAGACGAAGATTCTAAGGGTGATTTATACGAGTATCTTCTCTCAAAGGTTGCAACAGCCGGAACCAATGGACAGTTCAGAACACCGCGACATATCATAAAAATGATGGTCGAACTGGTAAAACCGTCACCGGATGATACAATAATTGATCCGGCAATGGGAAGTGCAGGCTTTCTGATAGAAGCACAGAGTTATCTAAGAGAAAACCATCCGGAGCTTTTCCTTCACAAGGAGAGCCTTGAGCATTTCAATAACACGATGTTTTATGGCAATGATATGGATAGAACCATGCTTCGAATCGGAGCTATGAATATGCTGCTTCATGGCGTGGAAAATCCTAATATTTCGTACAGGGACAGTCTTTCAGAGCAGAATACGGATGTTGAAAAATATAGCTTAGTTCTGGCAAATCCACCGTTTAAGGGAAGTCTGGACTATGAGGCTGTTTCAGCAGATTTGCTTAAAGTGACAAAGACGAAGAAAACAGAGCTGCTTTTCTTAGCACTATTTTTGCGTATACTGAAAAAAGGTGGCAGGGCGGCAGTGATTGTTCCTGATGGAGTATTGTTTGGCAGCAGTAAAGCACATAAACAAATCAGAAAAGAAATCATAGAAAACAATAAGCTCGACGCTGTCATATCAATGCCAAGTGGAGTGTTTAAGCCATACGCAGGAGTGTCAACAGCAATCCTTATTTTCACAAAAACAGGCTCAGGTGGTACCGACAAAGTCTGGTTTTATGATATGAAAGCTGATGGATTAAGTCTTGATGACAAACGTCAGGAAATCGCAGACAATGATATCCCGGATATTATTGAGAGATTCAATCATCTTGATGCAGAGACTGACAGAAAAAGAACGGATCAGAGCTTTTTTGTTCCGGTTGATGAGATTGTGTCTAATGACTATGACCTTTCAATCAACAAGTACAAGGAAATAGTCTATGAGGCTGTGCAATATGAGCCAACCGAAGTGATAATAGGAAAGATAGACGCTCTGGAAAGTGAGATACGGGGTGAACTGGCAGAGCTTAAGAAACTGTTGGATGTGTAAAAGCAAATTCGTGTTTGTAGGGTGAAATAAATGGCAAGATTAATTGATATAACTGGGAAAGCAGTGTCTGGAGAATGGGGATTTGATGATGAAACTGGTGATGGCATACCAGTAATTAGGACTACTAACTTTACTAATGATGGGGTGGTAAACTATAATGATATTGTTACAAGAAAAATTATAAAGAAAAATCTAGATGAAAAGTATTTGCGAAAGGGAGATATTATTATAGAGAAGTCTGGAGGAAGCGATAAGTTTCCAGTAGGTAGGGTTATATATTTTGATGGTGAAGAAAATACATATCTATTCAATAATTTTACAGGCTTGCTTCGTGTGAAAAATCAAGAATTATGGTATACCAAATATGTGTTTTATTCTTTATTTTTTAATTATAAACGAGGCGGTACAAGAGCATTTGAAAATAAAACTACAGGATTGCACAATTTGAAAACAGACGAGTATGTTCGTAGATATGAGGTGACTGAAAGAAGTAGAAATGAGCAGATTTTGATATGCGAAAAACTGGATAGAGCATATAGTATAATTAAATCGCGACAACTAGAATTACTACTATTAGATGAATTAATCAAGGCCCGATTTGTCGAGCTGTTTGGTGACCCTGTTCATAACACAAAAGGATGGAATACAGATACTTGCAAAAACTTGACATCAAAGATTGGTTCTGGAGCTACTCCAAAAGGTGGCAGAGAAAGTTATGGAACAGAAGGAATATCACTCATTCGTAGCATGAATGTATATAATAAGCGATTCGAATATAAGGATTTAGCTTATATTACAGATGAGCAGGCAGACAAGTTGTCTAATGTAACAATAGAGGAAAATGATGTTCTTCTTAACATTACAGGAGCTTCAGTTGCAAGGTGTTGTGTGGTTCCAAAAGATTTAATTCCAGCAAGAGTAAATCAGCATGTTGCTATTGTAAGATGCAAGGATAGATTATTACCAGAATTTCTTTGCAACATGTTTACAGAAAATAGCTACCAGAGATTGTTATGGAGTATTGCTACAAGTGGTGGAGCTACAAGAGAAGCTATTACAAAGCAGCAGATTGAGGATTTGGTATTAATTGTGCCACCAATTGAGTTACAGGAACAGTTTGCAGCCTTTGTCCATCAAGTCGACAAATCAAAAGTTGCAGTTCAGAAAGCATTGGATGAAACACAAATATTGTTTGATAGTTTAATGCAGAAATATTTTGGATAAGAAACGAAGTAATATAGGAGCCTTTATGGATGTAAATAGTACCTTTGAAAAAACAGGAATAAAATGTAAAGTATTACAGGAAATTATCCAGCTAGCGAAGAAGAATTGTGTTGAAAAAGTAATTCTTTTTGGTTCAAGAGCGCGAGGAGATTTTAAAGAGCGAAGTGATATAGATTTGGCATTTTGCGGTGGTAGCAGTAGTCATTTTATTTTGGATGTAGACGAAACAACTTCAACGTTGTTGGAATTTGATATAGTGGATTTGGATAAGCCTGTAAGAAAAGAATTGTTGGAATCAATAAAAAGAGAGGGGGTAGTGCTATATGAAAAAATTTGAGAATTTTAAGGCAGCATTAGTCAATTTGAACGATATTTTTTCTTATAAAGAACCATATGGAAATGTGGAAATTGCTGGCATGGTAGGATTATATGAAATCTGTTTTGAACAATCATGGAAGGCGATGAAAGAACTATTAGAGAATTTTGGTTATGCGGAGGGCGCAACAGGTTCGCCAAGAACAATTTTAAAAACAGCTTACAAGGCGGGAATGATTAGTGATGAAGAATTATGGCTGGATGCATTGGTTTCGAGAAATAATGTTGCACACGCATATAATCAGGCAATTGCAATGGATATTATACGTCAAACCAAAGAAAAGTATTATGATATGTTTATACAATTAGAGAAGAAAATAGAACAGGATTGGCTATAGTAGAGCATATCGCAAGTAAAATTTTTATTATGGATTATTCACAGGCTGCATAAATACAATTGCCGGAATAAATTGCATTTATGCAGGAGAAGGATGTTGGTATTTCGAAAGGAGATATCAACATGGAAGAAAAAATAGTTAAAGTTTTAAATGTAATGTCAGAGTATTTATCAATAGCTCAGATGAAAAAATTACAGGAAGTCATTCTACAAACATTTGCAGAAAATGAAGCAGAGAAAGCAGAGATTGCAAATGATAAATTTTTGGAAATGTTTCTTGATGCAAAAACTATAGAGGGGTGTTCAGAACGAACAATAAAGTATTATAGGGAAACAGTGCAGCATCTACTGTCACAAACTGAAACATCTGTCCGTAAAATAACAACTGAAGAAATACGTGAATATTTGTCAGATTATCAAAAGCTCAATAATTGCTCCAATGTCACAATTGATAATGTTAGAAGAAATATCTCAAGCTTTTTTTCATGGCTCGAGGAAGAGGATTATATTCTTAAAAGTCCTATGCGCAGGATTCATAAGATAAAGACCAAAACAGTTGTAAAAAGCGTGATTTCTGATGAGGGAATAGAGAAGCTTCGAGATAATTGTAATGAAAAGAGAGATTTGGCAATCATAGATCTTTTATATTCTACCGGAATAAGAGTTGGTGAATTGGTAAATCTGAATATTGATGATATTGATCTTGAAGGACGTGAGTGTATCGTTTATGGAAAAGGTGATAAAGAGCGCAGAGTATATTTTGATGCAAAAGCAAAAGTACATCTAAAGGATTATATTGATACCAGAACTGATAAAAACAAAGCCTTGTTTGTAACGTTGGATGCACCACATGACAGACTTAAGATAAGTGGTGTTGAGATTCGATTGCGAAAACTCGGGAGAAAACTGTCCTTAGAGAGAATACATCCGCATAAATTCAGGCGTTCAATGGCGACGAGAGCTATTGATAAGGGAATGCCGATTGAACAAGTTCAAAAGATACTTGGACATTCCCAAATTGATACTACCATGCAGTATGCAATGGTTAATCAGAATAATGTTAAAACTGCCCATCAGAAGTATCTTGCTTAGTAAAAATGAGAAAAGCAAATTCGTGTTTGTAGGGATGATGATATGGAACAAAGTGTAAAAGATATATTGGCAGATGACTTTTGGATTATGCCAGCGACCCCCGAATATATTGATGAGGGTGTTCCTTATATTACTTCAAAGAATATAAAGAATGGTATTATTGACTTTACTAAGGTCAATTATATTTCTCAAGATGCTTACGAGAACATATCTAAAAATAGACCGATATTAGTGGGTGATATTCTTATAAGTATGATTGGGACTTTAGGAGAGACTGCAGAAGTAAAAGAATCAGATGGTTCATTTTATGGACAGAATATGTTTTTGGTAAGACTTGATGAGAGCAAGATTAATAAGAGATATTTTCTTAATTTCTTTAAATCAAATTGTGTTAAGAGAGCACTTGAAGGTAAACAGAATCAGTCTACACAGAAATATTTGAAAGCAAATCATATTGAAGATTTGATAATTCCAGTTCCTGCATTAGATGAACAAAAGCTTATTGCTAAACAACTTGATAAGTTAGCTGGCATTATTGATTTAAGAATTGAAGAATTAAAATATTTAGACGACCTCATCAAAGCCCGATTTGTCGAGCTCTTTGGGTTACCAGTTTCCAATACAAAAGGTTGGAAAACAGAGCAGATGGGTGAGGTTGCCCCTGCTATAAATTATAAAGGTGAGTTTGATGATGAGGTATGGTTATTAAATCTTGATATGGTCGAGGCTCAGACTGGAAGAATACTTGACTATTTGGTTGTATCTGAAGAAGAGGTGGGAAATTCAACGTGTACCTTTGATACAAGTAATGTTTTATATTCTAAACTTCGTCCGTATTTGAATAAGGTTGTAATACCTGATAGATGTGGATATGCCACCTCGGAGTTGGTTCCATTGCAGCCAGTGAAAACGAAAATAAATCGTGAGTATCTTGCGTTTATGCTTCGTAGTGACGAGTTTGTGAATATGATTAATGAGAAAGTGGCTGGAGCAAAGATGCCAAGAGTGCCTATGGGGGATTTTAGAAAATTTGATGTTCCAGTTCCACCGATGGAGCTTCAGGAACAGTTCGCCGACTTCGTCAAACAAGTCGACAAATCAAAATTTGATACTATGACCTTCGCCCCAATATATGCTATAATAAACCTATATTTACACGCTCATTTTTATCAGGGAAGGAGATGAGCATGCATGACTGAATCACTTAAACTACCGGTGGGAATAGAGAGCTTTGAGGAGATTCGTTCAGACGGATATTACTATGTCGATAAGACAAAGCTTATTGAACAGTTGGTTGACAGCCGGGGAAAAGTCAACCTTTTTTCCAGACCGCGTCGTTTTGGCAAGACTCTCAACATGAGTATGCTCAAATCTTTCTTTGAAATTGGAGCAGCTTCTGAATTATTTGATGGTCTTTATATATCGCACAACAAAAAACTGTGTGATGATAATATGGGTAAATATCCTGTGATATTTCTGTCTTTAAAGAATGTGGAAGGACTCGATTTTCAAGCAGCAAAGTATCAGATGATAGAGATAATTGCAAAGGAAGCTAAGAGATTTGTATATTTGAAGCAGAGTGACAGGCTGGACATTGACGATAAGTCGGCATATGCTTCTTTAATCCGATTAGAGGATGGCAGATATGAAATGAGAGATGAGGCACTGTATGCTTCGCTTCAAACTTTATCTGAGCTGTTATATAAGCATCATGGCAGAAAAACGGTTATTTTAATAGATGAATATGATGTTCCACTGGATAAGGCATTTCAAAATGGCTATTATAAAGAGATGGTTTCTTTGATACGTGCCATATTCGGAAAAGCATTAAAGACAAATGAGGCATTGGATTTTGCTGTCTTAACAGGTTGTCTTTGCGTTTCAAAAGAAAGTATTTTTACAGGATTGAATAATTTCAAGATTTTATCTATTACTGATACAAGATTTGATGAACACTTTGGATTTACGTATGAGGAAGTAGAGCGTTTGCTGGCATTTTATCATGTGGAAAACAGGTTTGCGGAGACAAAGGAATGGTATGATGGTTATCATTTCGGAAATGTCGATGTATACTGTCCGTGGGATGTAATCAATCATGTTGACCGAATAAAAGATGATCCAATGGCAGGACCGGAAGCGTATTGGATTAATACAAGCGGAAATGAGCTTGTTAAGAGGTTTATAGATAAGGCTGGTAAGACAACCAGAAATGAAATTGAGCGTTTGATCGCGGGAGAAGCCATAGACAAGCAAATCCGTCTGGATATGACCTATGACGAAATAGACAATAATATTGATAATCTATGGAGTGTTCTGTTTACAACAGGTTATCTGACATATACAAAGATAAGTGAGGACAAAAAATATAGCCTCGTAATTCCGAACAAGGAGATTAAAGAAGTATTTAAGCTGCAGATACAGGAGTGGTTTAGAAATGAAATATTTTCCAATACCGAGCAGTTGCAGGACTTTTGGAAGGCTTTCAAAGATGGAAATACACAGATAATGGAAATGTATTTAAACAAGGTGCTGAGCAATTCGGTGAGCGTTTTTGACACAAAAGCGAGAAATGAGGAAAAGGAAAAATCCTGTGAAAAAGCTCTGAAACAGATAAAGGATAGAAGATATCAGGAATATCTGTTAAATAATGACAGACAGAATATTATGTATTATGGAATTGCATTTTGCAGGAAGAGATGCAAAGTGCTTGTAGAAAGATAAAAGGGGTGATTGCATGGAAACAAATTTTGATTACCTTTTAAAGAAAGAAGAATACGTAGATTTTGCAAAGCAGGCGGTTGAAGCAGAAAAAAGTTTATCCATTTCACCGGCTACTTGTGCCATTTTGTCGAGGCGTGCACTTGAGCTTGCAGTGAGGTTTGTTTTCTCATATGACGCGGAGCTTTCGCTTCCGTACAGAGATAATGTATCAAGTCTCATTCATGAGCCGACGTTTAGAAGGATTATTGAGCCAAGGCTGTTTCCAATGCTCAAATATACTATTCATCTGGGAAATGTTGCAGTTCATACCAACAACAATATAGGTAGGGATGAAGCAATAATAGCGCTTCGTGATTTGTTTGAGTTTTGCGATTGGATTGATTATTCGTATTCGAAGGAATACGATGAGAAAACCTATGATGAGTCGATTCTTGCAAGCGGTAATGAAAAGCGTATAAAGGCCGATGAACTCATGAAGCTGTATGAGAGCTTAAGCAGTAAGGATAAAAAGCTCGAGAGCGTATTGAAGGAGAATGAAGAGCTTCGCGAGCAGATGGCAAAGAAGCGTAGTCAAAATGTAAAGACAAGGGAGTTTCATGTAGATACGATAAGCGAGGCAGAAACTCGCAAGAGATATATAGATGTTGCCTTAAAGGAGGCAGGCTGGGTTATTGGCAGAAATGTTACGGAGGAGGAGCCGGTTACAGGAATGCCAAACAGCACAGGAACAGGGTATGTGGATTATGTTCTTTGGGGAAAGGACAATCTGCCACTAGCTGTGGTGGAGGCTAAAAAGACTTCTGTGGATGCTATGGTAGGAAGCCAGCAGGCGAAGCTGTATGCTGACTGCTTGCAGAATAAATACAATAGACGCCCTCTTATTTTCACAACAAATGGATTTGAATTTTTCTATACGAATGATTATATGGGATATCCAAGGCGTGAGGTTTCAGGCTTTTTCACACAGGAGGAGCTGCAGCTTGAGATGGATGGACGCACTTCAAGGATTCCGCTTGAAAATATACGGATAAGCGATGATATTACCAACAGACCGTATCAGAAAGAGGCTGTAACCGCAGTCTGCGATGCCATCACAAATAAGCACCGCAAGATGCTTATAGTGCAGGCCACAGGTTCAGGAAAGACAAGAGTGAGCATTAGTATTGTTGATGTATTAAGGCGTCACAATTATGTGAAAAATATTCTGTTCCTCGCAGACAGAAAAGCTCTTGTGAAGCAGGCAAAAAACAATTATACTAATCTGCTTTCTGATTTATCATGTTGTAATCTGCTTGACAATAAAGACGACCCTGAGTCATGCAGGATGATTTTTTCTACATATCCGACGATGATGAATGCCATAGATGAGAGGAAAAACAAATATGGTGAGAAGCTCTTTAGTCCGGGGCATTTTCAGCTCATAATCTGCGATGAAGTACACCGCAGTATTTACAAAAAATATCAGGAAATATTTGAGTATTTTGATGCGATGTTACTTGGTATGACTGCCACTCCAAAGAATGAAATCGACAAAAACACATATGGAGTCTTTGACCTTGAAAGAGGAGTTCCGACATTTGCGTATGAGCTTGAAAAAGCGGTGGAAGAGGGCTATCTGGTCAATTATTCTACACTGGAATATAAGTCAAAAATAATGGAAAGCGGTATTCACTATGATGAGCTGTCAGATGAGGAAAAAGAAGAGTATGAGGATACATTTTCTGATGATGACACTGTAGGTGATGATATATCAGGAGAGGCCGTAAATACATGGCTTTTTAACGCGGATACAATTGATAAGGTTTTAAGAGAGCTTATGGAAAAGGGCTTAAAAATTGAGGGTGGAGACAAGCTTGGCAAGACAATAATTTTTGCCAAAAACTCTTTGCATGCGCAGGCAATAGTCGAGCGTTTCAATAAGCTTTTTCCGGAATATGGAGGAGACTTCATAAAGCGGATAGATTATAGTATAAAGTACAGTGATTCATTGATAGATGAGTTTAGCACAAGTGATAAAATGCCACAGATAGCAGTATCTGTTGATATGCTCGACACAGGAATAGATATTCCGGAGATTTTGAATCTTGTATTTTTTAAGAAGGTAAAAAGCTATGCCAAGTTCTGGCAGATGATTGGAAGGGGAACCAGGCTTTGCCCTAATCTGCTTGGAGAGGGTATGGACAAAGAAAGATTTCTCATATTTGATTTCTGTAACAATTTTGAATATTTCCGCGTGAACAAAAATGGAGCGGAGAATGGCATAACAGAATCACTCAATGAGAAAATATATAACACAAAAGCCCAGATTGTCAGAGAGCTTCAGGCACCGGTATACAGTAGTGATGAGGTATACGCAGATTACAGAAAAAGTCTTGTGGATGATTTAAAGGAAGATGTAATTAGCTTAAATGACGATAGCTTTATGGTGAAAAGACATCTGCGTTATGTAGAGTTTTTCAGGGCTTCATCATCGTGGGATAATCTGGAGACAATAGAGATTTCGGATATCAGGGAGCATATTGCACCTCTTATCAGGCCTAAAAAGGAAGATGAGCTGGCGCGAAGATTTGACTATCTGGTATACAGTATAGATCTTGGACTGTTGCAAAGCAAAAGCATACAAAGTCCGGTGAATATAGTGGTTCAGACCGCAGAAAAGCTGTCTGCCAAATACTCAATCCCACAGGTGGAAAAGAAAAAGGAGATTATCGAAAAGGTCCAGACAAATGAATTTTGGGATAAAGTCACTATAATAGAGCTTGATACAGTAAGAGAAGCTTTAAGAGGTCTGTTGCAGTACCTTGACAGACAGGTACGGCCAATATACTATACAAATTTCACGGACTCTATAACAGAGGGTACACCGGGTGAACCTTTATATGGCGGAAATGACTTTAAAAATTATCGTAAAAAAGTCGAATTTTACCTGAAAGAGCATAGTGACAAATTGTCAGTGTATAAGCTGAAAAACAACAAAAAGCTGACAGAAACGGATCTAAGGGAATTGGAACGAATCCTGTGGACAGAGCTTGGTTCAAAGGAAGATTATATAAAGGAATACGGAGAGACACCGATAGGCAGATTAGTACGAAAAATAGTCGGTGTAGATAGAGCGGCAGTAAACGAAGCCTTCAGTTGTTTTATGTCAGAAGAGCGCTTGAACATAAATCAGATGAGATTCGTAAATCTGATAGTGGACTATATAGTAGCAAATGGAAATATCGAAGATAATAAAGTATTGATGGGTGAACCATTTAAATCAGTTGGAAGTATCACAACTCTTTTCAAAGATGATATGAGTACCGCAAAACAGATAATGGAGATAGTGAATCAGATAAGGCGTAACTCCGAAGAAATTGCCTGATGTATAGAGAAGCTGTTTAGATACTGTAGATTTATGCACATGAAACACAGAAAAATGGAAGAGGTACAGAAATGTACCTCTTTTTTTGAGCTTATATATTAGCGTTTCCTGCAGACAGGTTGTGGAAGCATAATAAATTTGCAAAAATTATAATTAATTCTATAAAGTACTTGACATAGTTACTAAGAGTTACTATAATAGGTACATGAAGTAAATATAAGAAACACAGAAAGTAATTATAGGAGTTGAACACATGAATAAAGTAGATGTAAATGGATTAACAGAACGGGAGTTTTTAGCAGAATATAAGCCGGGCGATTATGACAGACCATCGGTTACAGTTGACATGATGGTGCTTCGTATGAAGGAAGACTTAAGCTGTATGCAGGTGCTTCTGATAAAGAGAAATGCTCATCCAGAGATAGACAAATGGGCGCTTCCAGGCGGATTTATTAACATAAAGGAATCAGCATATGAAGCAGCGTGTAGGGAACTTAAAGAGGAAACAGGTCTTACAGACATTTATCTTGAGCAGCTCTATACCATGAGCCAGCCGGACAGGGATCCGCGTATGAGAATTATTGATATTGCATATATTGCACTGCTTCCATATGGATATGAGCAGTCTGCCGTTGCAGGTGATGACGCAAAGGATGCCAGATGGTTCGATGTGAAATTTGCAGATGAAAAACTTGAGTTTGCAAACGACTTGATTAAAATTGAATACTCCCTCAAGTCTGAGAAATTTAAAAACGGTGTAATCACAGTGGAAAACTTTGTTCCGGTCAGCGTATCAGACGAAAAGCTTGCTTTTGACCATGACCAGATTATACTGGAAGGACTTATGAGGATAAGGAATAAGGCTGAGTATACAGGCATTATGTTTAACCTTGTGCCGCGTGAGTTTACCATTCCGGACCTGCTTAAGGTGTTTGAGGTTCTTTTAGGAAAGGAAGTTCATCCAAAGGTGTTCCGTGAGAAGATTGCAGGACAGCTTGTTTCACTTGACAGGTCGCAGAGACCTATTGTCGGAAGAAAACCGGCTGCTGTGTACAGATATGTTGACCTTAACATGGATGAACGTAAACTGGTTAAAGTGCAGAAGAAATATAAAAACGGTGTGATACTCACAAGGGCACAGCCATTCCATAACGGACACCTGAACATGATAAAACAGGCCGCATCGGAGTGCGAAAATCTGCTTGTTGTGATAGGCAGTGCAAACAAAAGCTATACAAAGAGAAATCCGTTTCCAATCGAATACAGAAAAAGACTTGTTGAAAACGTACTGCAGGAAGAGGATTTAAGCGGTGCAGATGTAAAGGTTATGACCTTATCAGACTGGAGCATGGAGGATGCAGCCCGGTATGTAAAGGAATGGGGTTCTTTCTTCTATTACAACATAGCTAATCAAATTGGAGAGAAAAGCTTTACATTCTATTACAACGACGACCCGAAGATTGCGGAAAACTGGTTTACAGATGATATTTTAAAGAATGTGACCATCAGAAACCTTGGCAGAAGCGATATTGAGATTTCAAGTACAATGATCAGAGATTTGCTGTATAAGAAAGATTATGACAAAGTCAGGGATCTGGTTCCACGATGGATGTGGAAGGATTTAAAGCAGCTTGGCAAAATCCTTATGGATGCAACAAATGATGATTATATGATGTAGGAGGAAATGATTATGGCAAAGAAAATTTTAGTAGTAGTGGATGCACAGAATGACTTTATTACAGGAGTTCTTGGAAACAAGGAGTGTAATGTGGCAACAAATGTTATTGCAGATGAAATCAAGTCAGGAAAATATGATGACGTGATATTCACAAGGGATACGCATGATGAAAACTATCTGAATACTCAGGAGGGAAGAAAGCTTCCGGTAGCTCACTGTATTAATGGGACAAACGGATGGGAAGTAGACGCTCGTCTTAAAGCTGCAATGAAGGAGCGTGGAGTTGACTGTGACGATATGACTTATATTGACAAGCCGACGTTTGGCAGCAAAGAGCTTGGCGAACTGCTTGCGGGATATGACAACAGCGATACAGAGATTTATTTCTGCGGATTCTGCACGGGAATATGCGTAATCAGCAACGTAGCGATTGCAAAGACGTTCTGTAAAGATGCAGAGGTGTCCGTGATAGAAAATGCCTGTGCCTGCGTAACGCCTGAAAGTCATAAGACGGCAATAGAAGCAATGAAGATGATTCAGGTAAATATTATATAGAAAGCTATTTATTAAAAATGTTTCTGACATACTAATAGCGTAAGAAATGGGAGGAGAATATTATGAAATTAAACCAGATAATCACAAGTCTTTTAGAGACTGATATGTATAAATTCAGCATGGGTCAGACAATATTCCATCAGTTTACGGATTACAAGACCACATGGACATTCAAGTGCAGAAATGAAGATGTGCATTTTACACCGGAAATGGTGCAGGAGATAACAGAACAGATTAAGGCTTTTTGTAAGCTTCGGTTTACAGAGGATGAGCTTGCATATCTTGACAATATCAAATGGATCAAAGGCTCTTATGTTGATTTTCTTCGTCTCTGGCAGCCGCGTTTTGAGGATTTTGAGATAGGAACAGATGCACCTTGTGGCTTGTCTATCGAGGCAAAAGGAACATGGCTTAACACTTCAATGTATGAGATTCCGACACTTGCCATTGTAAATGAAGTGTATTTCAGAATGGCATATGACTATGATAAGCTGCTTGACAGCTTTAAGAAGCGTCTGGATGCAAAGTATGAGAATTTAAAGAACGGACACTGGTACGCGGGTACATTCTCAGAGTTTGGTCTCAGAAGAAGACTTTCTGCTGAAGCGCAGGAGCTTGCAGTGCAGAAGTTTGCACATTTAAACGACACCATGCACAGTTCATCAAAGTTTGTCGGCACATCAAATGTGTATCTTGCAAAGAAGTACGGACTTACACCTGTAGGCACCATGGCTCATGAGTGGATTATGTGCACAGGACAGGGCAATCACAAGCACAATCCGGCATATTCAAACTGGTATGCTCTCGATGCATGGGTTAAGGAGTATGGAGTATTAAACGGTATTGCGCTTACTGACACAATCACAACAGACTGTTTCCTGCGTGATTTCCAGCTGACCTATGCGACACTTTTCTCAGGAGTGCGTCATGACAGCGGAGACCCGTATGAGTGGGGTGAAAAGATGATTGCTCATTACAAGAGCCTTGGAATTGACCCTAAAACAAAGACACTTTTATTCAGCGACGGTCTTGACTTTGAGCGTGCTGACAAGCTCTACAGACATTTCTGCAAGGAAACAAATGTAGCTTTTGGTATCGGTACATACTTAAGTAATGATACAGATGTTCCTGCACTCAATATCGTCATGAAAACCACAATATGCAATGGTATGGATGTAGCGAAGATTTCTGATACACCCGGCAAGGGGATGTGCAAAAATCCGGATTATGTGGATTACTTAAACCGCTGCATTGATTACAGGATGAAAAATGACCGCTAGGAGGAAATGTCATGAATACAGGATTTTACCGTGTTGCCGCATCGTCCCCTGAGATTTATCTCGGGGACTGCGTGAACAATGCTGACAATATCATACACATTGCACAGTCACTTGCAAAAAAGGATGTGCAGCTTGTGGTTTTTCCGGAGCTGTGTATTACGGGATATAGCTGTGCAGACATGTTTTTGAGAAAAGAACTGCTCGCGCAGGCTCAGCAAGAACTGGACAGGATTAAAACAGCATTGCAGGATTTAAGCATCCTTGTATGCGTGGGACTGCCGATAGAAGATGAAGCTGGCAGACTTTTCAACTGTGCTGCATATGTACACAACGGAGAAATTGTTGGAATTGTGCCAAAAACATATATTCCTAACTATGGCGAATTTTATGAGAAACGCTGGTTTACAAGCGCAGACAAGAGATTATCAGATGAGATTACTTTAAATTATGTCGCAAACAGACCAACAGTACCTTTTTCTCCTAATATTATTATCAAGGATCTGAGAGGCGCAATTGTCGGTACTGAGATTTGTGAAGATTTATGGGTAAGTGCGCCTCCGAGTGGGGAGCTTTGCAAAGCCGGTGCAAATATCATTATAAATCCATCAGCAAGCAATGACGTAATCGGAAAAAGAGAATACAGGCGCAGTCTTGTGGCGATGCAGTCAGGAAGATGCCGTGCCGGATACGTGTATGCGTCAAGCGGTGCAGGAGAGAGCAGCACGGATCTGGTATTTTCCGGCCACTGCATCATAGCTGATAATGGCAGAATAGCTGGTGAGACGTCAGATTATTCAAAACGTATGAATAAAAAGGTATCAGAAGATGATGTGATGAGCTCTGGTTTTGTGATAAGTGAGATAGATATTGATCGCTGCATGAATGACCGCCACAGATACAACAGCGATTCATGGGCTGATGTGCCGGATGTGATAAAAGTAATTTTAAATGGTGAAAACCGGATGAAGGATTATCAAATATGGCCAAAGAAAGTTAATCCGTATCCGTTTGTACCAAGTGATAAAAACAACCGAAAAAACCGCTGCATGGAGATTTTGTCGCTTCAGGCAAAAGGTCTGGAACAGAGACTCATATCCACCGGAATAAAAAAGGTTGTTCTTGGAATATCCGGCGGTCTGGACAGCACACTTGCACTTTTGGTATGCTGTGATGCACTTGATGCACTTGGCATTTCCAGGAAAAATATCTATGGTATTACAATGCCGGGATTTGGAACTACATCTACTACAAAGACAATTGCTGACAAACTTATGGAAGAATTTGGTGTGACAGCCGTGGAAGTTAATATTGAGGCTGCATGCAGACAGCACATGAAGGATATAGGACATCCGGATGATGTTTTTGACGTGACATATGAAAACATTCAGGCTAGAGAGCGTACACAGGTATTGTTCGATTATGCAAACATGGTAGACGGACTTGTAATCGGTACAGGTGACATGTCAGAGCTTGCGCTTGGCTGGTGCACCTACAACGGCGACCATATGAGCAATTATGCCGTGAACTGCAGTGTGCCAAAGACACTTGTTAAATACATTGTACAGGCTTATGCCAGCGAGTGCGCGTCAACGGATGAAATGAAAAATGTGCTTTGCGAAATAGCAGACCTGCCTATTTCCCCTGAACTATTGCCGCCGGATAAAGACGGTAACATAGCACAGAAAACAGAGGAGAGCATCGGCAAATATGACCTTCATGACTTCTTCCTTTATCATTTTCTGCGTAATGGAGAAAGCCGGGAGCGGATATTAAAACTTGCAGAGATTGCTTTTGCAAATGTAAGTAAGGGCGAAATAGAAAAGACTCTGGAAACATTCTTTACGCGTTTCAGACAGCAACAGTTTAAGCGTTCATGCATACCTGACGGACCAAAGGTTGGAACTGTTTCATTATCGCCAAGAGGTGATCTGAGAATGCCAAGCGATATGGTGGAATTGTATTAGGCCGAAGTGCAAAAAGATAAAAGAAATATTAGCTAACCACAAATGAACATCCAGTCACAGCGTAAGAAAACCGGGAGACCGGGAACGCGGCAGGGGGATGGCACACCCTCATGTAAGCGACTAGCGAAGCTGGTTAGATACTGTAGAATTATGCACATGAAACACAGAAATGCCCAGCCATGGATGGCTGGGCAAGGTGTTATGCGCCATGGACGGCGCATAAAAGCCGGTTTCGTCAAGCATAGAAACACTATAAGCATAATTCGTACAGAATCTTAACAGCAAAGCGTTAGCGCACATGAGAGTGTGCCCCCTGCCGCATTCCCGGTCTCCCGGTTTTCGTAGTTAGTCAGTCAGGTGAATTAAGCAGTCTTTCCGGTATAAAGCTGATAATACTTTCCCTTCTTTGCAATCAGCTCATCATGACTTCCCCTTTCAATAATGCGTCCCTGCTCCAAAACCATAATGCAGTCGCTGTTTCTGACAGTAGAAAGCCTGTGTGCGATAACAAATGTAGTACGGCCATGCATGAGCTTATCCATGCCGTCCTGAACAATACGCTCGGTACGTGTATCAATTGAGCTTGTAGCCTCATCGAGGATGAGCACAGGCGGATCGGCGATAGCGGCACGCGCAATGGCTAGAAGCTGGCGCTGGCCCTGGCTTAGGTTTGCACCGTCACCTGTCAGTACAGTATTGTAGCCGTCAGGAAGCTGGCGGATAAACGTATCGGCGTTTGCCAGGCGGGCAGCTGCGTATACTTCATCATCTGTGGCATCAAGCTTGCCGTAGCGGATGTTTTCCATGACAGTAGCTGTGAAAAGGTGGGTATCCTGCAAAACAATGCCAAGAGAGTGGCGCAGATCAGCCTTTTTAATCTTGTTTATATTGATGCCGTCATATCTTATCTTGCCGTCTGCTATATCGTAGAAGCGGTTGATAAGGTTAGTGATGGTAGTCTTTCCAGCTCCGGTGGTGCCGACAAAGGCAATCTTCTGACCGGGTGATGCAAAAAGATTCACATCGTGCAGTACAATTTTCTCAGGCACATATCCGAAATCCACATCGTCAAATACCACATCGCCCTCAAGTTTTTTGTAGTCCACAGAGCCGTCAGCCTGATGAGTATGCTTCCATGCCCATAAGCCGGTGCGTTCATGGGTTTCGGTAAGTTTTCCGTTTTCTTCCTTAGCATTTACCAATGAGACATAGCCTTCGTCAGTCTCAGGCGTTTCGTCGAGCAGAGAGAAGATACGGTCACATCCGGCAAGCGCCATGATGATACTGTTGAACTGCTGGCTGACCTGCGAGATAGGCATGTTAAAGCTCTTGTTAAAGGTCAGAAAGCTCGCAAGCTTACCAAGGGTCAGACCGCCAAAGCCTGAAAGAGCCATAACACCGCCGGCAAGAGCGCAGAGCACGTAGCTTAGATTTCCAATCTGTGCGTTTACAGGACCGAGCATGTTGGAGTACATGTTGGCATTGTAGGCACTTTCAAAGAGTTCATCGTTTATTTTGTCGAAGGCTTCAATATTTTCCTGCTCGTGGGTAAATACCTTGACCACTTTCTGTCCGTTGAGCATTTCCTCGATGAAGCCGTTAACCTTGCCGAGGTCGCGCTGCTGCGCAAGGAAATAGCGGCTGGAGAAGCCTGCAAATTTCTTTGTCACGACTGTTGTTACGATTACCATCACGATAGTTAGTACGGTGAGCGGAATATTCAATATGACCATTGAAACAAAAACGCTCACAACAGTGATAGCACTGTTAAGTATCTGCGGAAGACTCTGGCTGATGAGCTGGCGGAGTGTATCGATATCGTTTGTATAAATTGACATGATATCGCCGTGCGCATGCGAGTCAAAGTATCGGATTGGCAGATCCTGCATATGGGAAAAGAGCTCAACACGCAGATTCTTAATGGTGCCCTGTGATACGTAAATCATTATTTTGCTGTATGCAAACGTACTGATGACGCCGATGCCGTAGAATACGGTGACCCTTCCCATTGCTGCAAGGAGTGGTCCGTAGTCGGGACTTCCTGTCTTAAGCAGTGGTACTATATAGTCATCAATCAAATTTTTGGTAAACATGGTTCCCTGCACATTTGCAAGTACACTGACAAAGATACATATCACAACAATTATGCAGGCCGGTAAATATTTCTTGAAAATAAATCCCATGAGGCGCGCAAAAAGCTTACCGGGATTTTTAATTTTGGGTTTTGGACCTTGTGGTCCTCTTGGTCCTGGCATCAGGCAGCACCTCCTTCATCAAAGTCTCCTCCGCCGTTTGTCTGGGAATCGTAAACATCGCGGTAGATTTCATTATTTTTAAGCAGATTTTCGTGAGTGTCAAAGCCGTCCACTTTTCCGTCATTCATCACAATGATACGGTCAGCATCCATGACTGATGAGATACGCTGTGCAATGATGAGCTTAGTGGTTCCCGGTATTGTTTTTGCGAGGGCAGCACGGATTTTTGAATCTGTTGCTGTATCCACAGCCGAGGTGCTGTCATCGAGTATGAGTATCCTTGGCTTTTTAAGCAGAGCTCTTGCGATACACAGACGCTGCTTCTGACCACCGGATACGTTGGTTCCGCCCTGCTCTATGTAGGTGTTGTACTTGTCAGGGAAGGACTCGATAAAATCATCGGCGCATGCCATTTTGCAGGCTTCAATACACTCATCTGTGGTAGCGTTTTTGTCACCCCAGCGCAGATTTTCGAGTATGGTGCCCGAGAAAAGCACGTTTTGCTGGAGCACGACAGCTACCTTGTTTCTGAGAGTGTCCATGTCGTATTCACGCACATCGTGGCCTCCGACGATTACAGAGCCGGTGTCTGTGTCGTAGAGACGGCTTATCAGGTTTACAAGGGAAGATTTCGAGCTTCCGGTTCCTCCTATGATGCCGATGGTCTCACCTGATTTTATGTCTAGATTTATATCCGACAGAACCGGAGTTTCAGCGGTGTCTGAATATCTGAAGGTTACATGCTTAAAGCTTATGCTTCCGTCAGGCACATCGTAAAGCGGCTCCTTTGGATTGTGCAGTGTGCTCTGTTCATTTAATACCTCGCTGATTCGTCTTGCAGATGCGAGTGAGAGTGAAATCATTACAAAAATCATGGAGAGCATCATGAGGTGCATCAGAATATTCATGCAATAGGTGAGAAGAGCCATCAGATCACCTGTAGTGAGAGTGCTGCTTACCACCATATGAGCTCCGAGCCAGCTTATTAACAGGATGCAGGCATATACTGTAAACTGCATGAGTGGAGAGTTGTATACCACAAGGCTTTCTGCCTTCACAAATACGTCGTAGATATTCTGTGCTGCCTTTGAAAAACGTTTCTTCTCATAATCCTCACGGACGTATGCCTTTACAACGCGGATAGCGGATACGTTTTCCTGTACGCTTTCATTCAGGTCATCATAGCGCTTGAAGGCTCTGTCGAAGTATTTCATGGCCGCCTTGCTGATGAAAAGCAGTAAAGCTCCAAGCACAATGACAGCGATTAAGTATATTGTCGCAAGGCGAGGGCTGATGAAAAATGACATAGCCATCGCACATATTATGGACGCAGGGGCTCTCATAGCCATGCGAAGCAGCATCATGTAAGCATTCTGGATGTTGGTCACATCGGTTGTCATACGTGTGACAAGACTCGCGGATGAGAATCTGTCGATATTTGCAAAGGAAAAGGTCTGGATGTTGCGAAACATTGCAGCACGCAGATTCTTTCCAAAGCCCATGGCGGCCTTTGCACCATATTTTGCACCGAGACATCCTGTCAAAAGACCAAACAGTGCTGCGACAATCATACACACACCCATGATATAGATATGCCTTGTGTCGCCCATATTGACACCGTTGTCGATGATTGATGCCATGAGAAGAGGGATTATGGTATCCACAGCCACCTCAAGCAGCATGAAAACAGGTGTTGCAATCGAAGCCCATTTGTATTCCTTTATTTGGGCACCTAGTGTTTTTAACATATGTTTTGTCCTTTCTTCTTATATTTTATATTTGATTAAAACAAACTTCCCACATTTATGGTAATGTGGCTAACTAAAAAAATACTTGCATTTAATTAGTTAGTGTGCTAACTATATTATAGATATACTTTTTTTATTGTCAAGAAAAATTTATGAAAGGATTTCAGATATGAAGGAGTTTACACCGGATAAATACTTAGGACACAAGATAAACCGCATCAGCAGGAACATAGACAGATATTTTGACAGAAAAAGGTGCAGTAAAACAGAGTGTATACCGCGAAGCCAGGGTATGATGATTGGATATATAATGGATAATCCGGGCCAAAATATATTTCAAAAGGATATCGAGGCAAAGTTTCATCTGTCAGGAGCCACAGTGACAAATATGCTTAAAAGTCTTGAAAAAAACGGCTATATCGTGCGCACACCTATGGAAAATGATGCAAGGCTTAAAAGGATTGAGCTGACGCAAAAAGCACTGGACCACGAAAACAGGGTGAGGGAAAATATAATGGAAATAGAGGAAGCCATGCACGAAGGTTTTTCTAAGGAAGAGTTTAACATGATGCTTGGCTTTTTGGACAGAGTGATTGACAATATGGAAAAGCTTAACAAGTAACAAAATAATTACAGAGTTGAAAAAGTAGCATAAATATTGTGGCTTTTTTTGTGCAATAAGTCAAAATGCTACAAAATATTGTTGAGCGTATTGACATAGCAACAATATCTTGTATAATTTAGATTGTCATCAAAAACAGATGCACAGATTTGTAATAAATAATATGACATTTTATATGTAGCTATATAGTAATCGTTTGGTGAGCAGCAGGCTTTATATTGCAGGGCTGTGATGCGAATTAAATGATTACATCTCATCTATAGCTGCATATTTTGTGCCATTACACATGATAAAATACATATATATGGTATATGATGTAAATGATGATACTATATATAGTGTGGCGTATTTTGCAGCATTTAGTATACAGAGAGGAGAAATTTACATGAAAATCATCAAGCGAAGCGGCAGTGAGGACATATTTGATGTAGCTAAAATTGTAGCTGCCATTAGAAAAGCAAACGGTTCAGTGCTTGACTATGAGAAGCTTACTGCTGATCAGATTGAGGAAATTGCAAATAATGTGGAGACCGCATGTGAGAATATGAAGCGCTCTCCAAGCGTTGAGGAGATACAGGATATGGTAGAGAACCAGCTTATGAACAAGCGTGCCTTTACCGTAGCCAGAAACTACATCACTTACAGATACAAGAGGGCCATCGTCCGTAAGTCAAACTCTACGGACCAGCAGATTCTTAGCCTTCTTGAGTGCAATAACGAGGAGGTAAAGCAGGAAAATTCCAACAAGAATCCTACTGTAAACAGCGTACAGCGTGACTACATGGCAGGTGAGGTGAGCAAGGATATCACACGTCGTTTCCTGCTTCCTGAGGATATAGTGGAGGCTCATGAGAAGGGACTTATCCATTTCCATGATGCAGATTATTTTGCACAGCACATGCACAACTGCTGTCTGGTAAACCTTGAGGACATGCTTCAGAACGGTACGGTAATCAGTGAGACAATGATTGATACACCAAAGAGTTTTTCTACAGCCTGCAACATCGCTACCCAGGCTATAGCACAGATTGCCAGCTCACAGTATGGTGGACAGAGTATCTCGCTTGCACATCTGGCACCATTTGTACAGGTCAGCCGTGAAAAGTTCAGAAAGCAGGTGCGCAAGGAGTTTGAGAGCATTGGACTTGATCTGAATGACGAAAAAATCAATGAGGTCGCAGAGCTCCGTGTCAAGGAAGAAATCAACCGCGGTGTGCAGATGATTCAGTATCAGGTCATCACACTCATGACTACAAACGGACAGGCACCGTTTATCACAGTATTCATGTACCTCAACGAGGTATCCGATCCGCAGACAAAGGCAGATCTTGCCGCAATCATTGAGGAGATGCTGCACCAGAGAATAAAGGGCGTAAAGAACGAAAAGGGTGTATATATCACACCGGCATTCCCTAAGCTCATATATGTGCTTGAGGATGATAATATCACAGAGGATTCAAAGTACTGGAATCTCACAGTGCTTGCGGCACAGTGCTCTGCAAAGAGAATGGTGCCTGATTATATTTCAGAGAAGGTCATGAAGGAGCTTAAGGACGGAGATGTGTATACATGCATGGGCTGCCGTTCATTCCTCACAGTGGACAGATGCTCACAAACAGCAGGCAATGTGGCACATGCCAAGAACTTTGATCCAAACAAGCGTAAATACTATGGACGTTTCAACCAGGGTGTTGTCACCTTAAATCTCGTTGATGTGGCATGCTCTTCAGAAAAGGATGAGGAAAAATTCTGGAAGATACTTGATGAGAGACTTGAGCTGTGTCACAGAGCACTTATGTGCAGACATAAGAGGCTTCTTGGTACAAAATCCGATGTGGCACCGATTCTCTGGCAGAACGGAGCACTTGCACGTCTGAAAAAGGGAGAGGTTATAGACCCATTATTATTTAACGGATACTCAACAATCTCACTCGGCTATGCAGGACTTTGTGAGTGTGTGCGCTACATGAAGGGTGTATCACACACAGAGCCAAAGGAAGGCACACCGTTTGCACTTAAGGTAATGCAGTACTTAAACGATGCATGTGAGCAGTGGAAAAAGGAGTCAAACATCGATTTCAGTATATATGGCACACCGCTTGAGTCTACCACCTATAAGTTCGCAAAGTGCTTACAGAAGCGCTTTGGTATCATCGAGGGTGTTACCGACAAGAACTACATCACAAACAGCTACCATGTGCATGTAACAGAGCAGATTAATGCATTTGACAAGCTAAAGTTTGAGTCCCAGTTCCAGAAGCTGTCTCCGGGTGGCGCTATCAGCTACGTTGAGGTGCCAAACATGCAGGACAATATCCCGGCAGTGCTTTCAGTAATGCAGTACATTTACGACAATATCATGTACGCAGAGCTGAATACAAAGAGCGACTATTGCCAGGTATGTGGCTACGACGGAGAAATCAAAATCGTAGAGGAAGAGGGCTCAGGCAAGCTTATCTGGGAGTGCCCACATTGTGGCAACCGTGACCAGAACAAGATGAGTGTAGCCCGCCGTACATGCGGCTATATAGGCACACAGTTCTGGAATCAGGGAAGAACTCAGGAGATTAAAGAGCGAGTACTACATCTGTAGAAGGTAAAGGAGGATGTTGTTTATGACTAATGAAGAAATCTGGAATATTGGCCTTGAGGAGCGTACAGACGAGCTTTCAAAGCTGCAAAGCGAATATGACAGGCTCGACGTGGAGTGCCGCAAGGCGGAATTTGAAAAGGATATGTATGCACGTCTCAGGGACGTAAATAATGCAATGCTCTATAAGCAGAAATTCTCAGAAAAATACGAGAAATGTGCCAGGGCATCTGAAAAGCTTACGAAACAGAAGAATGCACTTGAGAATGAGATTAGTGTTTTGAAGAAAGAGATATATTACATTAATAGTCTGATGTAACATAAAAATATGCCGTATGGCAGCTTTTGAAAATATTTCATAAGCTGCTGTACGGCTTTTTTATATATAGTACCGGGGAATTTATCCGGATGGAACAGCAACAGCAGGTCTTAAGGTATGGAATTACGTAAAGACAGGTGCAAAGGTAACAAAAATACAAAGAAAAACCTTGTATAAAAGTACTAAAAATAGTAAAATTAAATTAATTTAGTAAACTGTTTTCAAAGTGATGTATATTTGTATACAGTAAATACAATGTGATGCTTTATTGAAAGAAGGGATAAGGACAGCGCAGGAAACCGGGGCATATGATGGATGAAAAAATAATAAATGAAAAGTTCCACAAATATGAAAAGATGCTTAGCAAGTCTAATATATCGGTCTATGAGTATTATCCAGCTACAGATACAGCAGTTAAGCTGGATGCCTCTTTAAATATCGTAAGAAAAATCAGTCCATATATGAATGAAATCAACAGTGAAAGATGGCTGGATTTGCAGGAACAAAGCAGGTATGTCCAGTTTTTAAGAGGCATGAGTAACGGAAATATTGAGATACAATATGCTGATGATGATGGACACATGACGCTTAAAAGCATCAGAAAGCTTTACATGGTAGATGAGACTACAGGTGAGGAATATCTGCTGATTACCAAAAAGGACGTCACAAAACAGAAAAATACAGAGAGAAAATACCGAGAGCAGGCCCAGAGAGATTCAATGACTAAGCTTTACAACCGAGTCAGTGGCAAGGAAATAGTGGAAAGCTATCTTGATAGGAAAAATCCGTATGAGTCCTGTGGCATGCTTGTTATGGATGTTGATTATTTTAAGGGTGTCAATGATTCGTATGGACATCTGTTTGGAGATAAGGTTCTCATTAAAATTTCGCAGCTTTTGATGGATCATTTTGATAAAAAAGCCGTTGTTTCCAGAGTCGGAGGAGATGAGTTTGTAGTCTTTTTCTATGACATTGACAACAATCAGCTTGTGTCAAGAATCGGAGGATTTTTTGATGATATAAAGACACTTACCTTTGCGGAGAATGATTATATTCCGACCTGCAGTATCGGGGTGTGCTTTGTGCCGAAAAATGCATCTAATTGCAGCTATGATCAGATATTCCAGAATGCGGACTGGGCGCTTTATCAGGCAAAGAAGCGTGGTAGAAACAGATATGTTTTCTGCGACAATATGCACAGATATAATGAAGAGATTATGGAGGCAGGTCAGAAGCAAGCAGCTAAGCAGCAGCTTGATGCCAGATATTTTCAGAATGATATACTTGCAACTGCCTTTGAGGTTTTTGAGAAGCACAGATATTTTGATGATGCTATTAAGCAGCTGCTTCAGATTATCGGTATCAGATTCCAGCTTGACCGCATATCAGTTGTGGATATTGATATAAGGAACAACATTGCAAGCTGTTCTTATCAATGGAGAGCTAACGGAGTGAAGGCTGCTTTGGAAAAGCCGCAATGCTATAAAAGGGAAGATTTTCAGAAATTTTTCAGTAAGTATAATGCATTTAATGCATTGGTGATAAACGATGAAAATGTGAATGAGTATTCGGTTGAGGGACAGCGGTTAGTTATGCAAAATAACACCAGGACAGTTCTTCATATTGCAAGATATGATGAGGGCAGATATGCCGGCACAGTTGCATTTGTCACCTGTAATAAGAACAGATTCTGGTCTCTGGACAAGATGCATGAGCTGTCTGAGGTTGTAAAGCTTTTTTCTGTATACAGGAGAAAGAGTCTTGGGGTCAATAAATATGGCTGTGGATGGTATAATGATTATGATGATTTGACAGGCCTTATTTCGTTTGCACGTTTTAAGGAGGATGTGGAGCATATTATTGTGAGCGGTACCCGCCAGGATTCGGTGATGGTGTATTCGGATATTGAGAATTTTTCTGAATATAACAGGAAATATGGTTTTGAACAGGGAGACCGGCTGCTGAAGGAATTTGCACAGTATATCATAGGTACGATGCAAAAGGTAGAAAAGACATATTTTGCCAGAATTGTATCTGATCAGTTTGTACTTTTTATGCCTTATGATATAAGTGTTAATGATATAGAGTACAAAGTACAAAGAATTAATGATTCTTTTACCAGAACATATATGGGAGATGATGATGGTATCAAAATCAACATCAGGACAGGAATATATAAGGTAACCGGGGCCTGCAGCGGTGTGTCTGCGGCAATTGATGCCGCAAACAGTGCCAGAAAGCATATAAAGCCGTCTGATGAGCTTAAGGTAGTTATATATAATGAAAGTATGGCTTGAATTGCAGCCGATTACAGGTAACATGTTATTATCAGATATATCACACCAAGCCCCCAGCTTGAAAATATGCCGTACAGTATCACAGGACCTGCAATCCTGAATATCTGACAGCCTATGCCAAATACCTGCCCTTCGACCTGAAATTCACATGCGGACGAGCATACTCCGTTTGCAAAGCCTGTTATAGGAACGAGAGCACCTGCGCCTCCCCAGTTTGCAAGCGGTGCATACAGGTTTAGCGCTGTCAGTACGCAGCTTATGAGAATCAAAATCATGCTGCACCAGGCCGAGGCCTCGTCACTGCTTAAACCAAAGTATTGTGTGCAGGTATTTACTATGAGCTGTCCGATAGTGCATATGATTCCGCCGAGTATAAATGCCTTTAGCATGTTTGCAGAAAGGCAGTGAGTAGGTGTGACGCGCTTTACATATTTGTTATATTCATCATTTCGTTTTTCTTTTTGATCAGTAGTCATGTTTTCAGACCTCCTTTTTTATAGGATGACCGTATTTTTTAAATGTATTCATATATGTGATTTTAGTTATTTGATTTGGGTATAGTTACTTATTAGAATTAAATATGAAGGATATATCAAATAATCCTTGCCACTTTCTGCTTTAAATAGTAGAATTGTAGCAAGGATTATTTTTGCGCGGTAGCGCATCAAAGTAATAAATCATAGCAAAGCATATAATTGCGATAAATAATGCAAGTATTTTGCAATAAAGAAAAGGAGACACATATATGTATACACTTGACGACATCAAGAAAGAAGATCAGGAGATTGCAAGCGCCATCACAGACGAATTTGAGCGTCAGAACAGCCACATAGAGCTTATTGCTTCTGAGAACTGGGTAAGCCCTGCTGTTATGTCAGCTATGGGAAGCATCCTCACCAATAAGTACGCTGAGGGATATCCGGGAAGAAGATACTATGGCGGCTGCGAGTGCGTGGACGAGGTAGAGGAGCTTGCCAGAGAAAGAGCCAAAGAGCTTTTCGGCGCAGAGTATGTAAATGTACAGCCACACTCAGGCGCTCAGGCCAACATGGCAGTACAGTTCGCCATCTTAAAGCCGGGCGATACCATCATGGGAATGAACCTTGATCACGGCGGACACCTCACACATGGTTCACCGGTCAATTTCTCAGGCTCATATTTCCATGTAGTGCCTTACGGAGTAAATGACGAGGGCTTCATTGATTACGACAAGGTAGAGGAGATCGCCCTTGAGTGTAAGCCAAAGATGATTATCGCAGGTGCATCTGCATATGCGAGAACTATAGATTTCAAGCGTTTCAGAGAGATTGCAGACAAGGTAGACGCAGTGCTCATGGTTGATATGGCTCATATCGCAGGACTTGTAGCCGCAGGACTTCATCCAAGCCCAATCCCATATGCACATGTCACCACAACCACTACACACAAGACTCTCCGCGGACCTCGTGGAGGAATGATTCTCTGCAGTCAGGAGATGCAGGATAAGTACAATTTCAACAAGGCTATTTTCCCGGGAATCCAGGGTGGACCTCTCATGCACGTTATTGCTGCAAAGGCAGTATGCTTCAAGGAGGCATTACAGCCTGAGTTCAAGGAGTATCAGAAGCAGATTGTAAAGAATGCACAGGCACTTTGCAAGGGTCTTCAGAGCCGTGGCATCAAGATTGTCTCAGACGGCACAGACAATCACCTTATGCTCGTAGACTTAACTCCGTTTGGTCTCACGGGAAAATCTATCGAGAAGCTTCTCGATGCGGCTCATATCACAGCCAACAAGAATACTATTCCTAACGACCCACAGAAGCCATTTGTCACAAGCGGTATCCGCCTCGGAACACCTGCTGCTACATCAAGAGGCTTAAAGGAGGATGATTTCGACAAGGTTGCAGAGGCAATCGCCATGATCATCAAAGAGGGTGAGAGCGCAGTTGAGCCTGCAAAGGCTATCATCAAGACACTTACTGACAAGTATCCTCTTGCATTTTAAGGGTTTTCAGAGTAAAATGTTATAAGTTATAAAAACATAATACTTTGGAGGAATTATGATAGACTTAAAGTTTTTAAGAGAGAATCCGGATCTCGTAAAAGAAAATATTAAAAAGAAATTCCAGGACCACAAGCTTCCACTCGTTGATGAAGTAATCGAGTATGACAAGAAGGCCAGAGAAGCACAGCAGGAGGCTGATGATCTTCGTGCAAAGAAGAATCAGGTTTCTAAGCAGATTGGTGCTCTTATGGCACAGGGCAAAAAGGAAGAGGCTGAGGCTGTAAAGGCTGAGGTAGCACAGATTTCAAAGCGCCTCACAGAGCTTGAGCCACTCGAGAAAGAGTATCAGGACAAGGTGCTTGAGGATATGATGAAGATTCCAAACATCATCGATCCATCAGTTCCAATCGGAAAGGATGATACCTTCAACGTGGAGAACGAGAAGTTTGGTGAGCCTGTTGTTCCTGATTTCGAGATTCCTTATCATACAGATATCATGGAGAGATTTGACGGAATAGACCTCGATGCAGCAGGAAAGGTTGCAGGAAACGGTTTCTATTATCTGATGGGAGATATCGCACGTCTTCACTCAGCCATGACAGCATATGCGCGTGACTTCATGATTGGAAAGGGCTTTACATACTGTATCCCGCCATTCATGATCCGTTCAAATGTCGTAACAGGTGTTATGAGCTTTGAGGAGATGGATGCCATGATGTACAAGATTGAGGGAGAGGATCTCTACCTCATCGGCACATCTGAGCACTCAATGATTGGCAAGTTCATCGATACAATAAACGATGAGTCAAAGCTTCCATACACACTCACAAGCTACTCACCTTGTTTCCGTAAGGAAAAGGGTGCACACGGCATTGAGGAGAGAGGTGTTTACCGTATCCACCAGTTTGAGAAGCAGGAGATGATTGTTGTCTGCAAGCCACAGGAGTCAAAGGAATGGTATGAGAAGATGTGGAAGTACACAGTAGAGCTTTTCAGAAGTCTCGATGTGCCTGTCCGTACTCTCGAGTGCTGTTCAGGAGACCTCGCAGATCTTAAGGTTAAATCATGCGACGTAGAGGCATGGTCACCAAGACAGAAGAAGTACTTCGAGGTTGGAAGCTGCTCTAACTTAGGCGATGCACAGGCAAGACGTCTTAAGATTCGTGTAAAGGGCGAGGATGGCAAGAAATACTTTGCACATACTCTTAACAACACAGTTGTTGCTCCACCACGTATGCTCATCGCATTCCTTGAGAACAACCTGAATGCAGATGGCTCTGTAAATATCCCTAAGGCACTTCAGCCATACATGGGTGGTACAGAGAAGCTTATTCCGAAGCACTAGTTTTTGAAATAAATTAGTTCATGTAAATATAACAGCCGTAGCTGCGATTGAAAAGGAAAATCGCGGTTATGGCTGTTTTCAATTATCTATTTAAATTCTACAATATCATTCGGAGTGCAATCAATGATATTGCATAATTTTTCTACGGTTAGCAAAGTTATATTTTTGTTTTTCTTTAAACCATCTAAAGTTTTATTATCCAAGCCTGATTTTAATAAGTGATATTGAGAAATGTTCTTCATTTCTAGTGTTTTCCATAATGGCGCATAGCTAATAATATTTATCATCTCCTTATATTTGATAGCTTGATTATATTGATGTATTATTAAAATAAATATTGTGGAGATATTCACAATATGATATAATCAATAAAAATTACAAAGGAGATGTATATTTATGAAAAGATTTTTACAGGTGTTAGCTTTAATTTTTTTTGGCTTTATAGGCCTTATAGGAGCATTTTTTTTATTGATGCTGCTACTTGAATTTTTTGCGAATTTAGTTTTATCGCATAGGGTTGGCATAAATGGTGCATTGGGATGGATGATTGCTGGTATTATATGTTTAGCAATTGGAGGAGGTGGTGTATGGTTTGCATTATCTATGGACAGATGTCCGGCATGTAAGAAAATATTTGCCATGAAACCCGGTAAAAGGGAGTTTTTAGGTAAGGAAAATGTTGTAGAAAGAAAAGAATATAATATTTACAATAGAAATCATGAGGTGACCGGAACATATGAAAAGGATGTACCTGTAACAAAATTATATTATTATCAGTGGTACATATGTAAATATTGTGGTCATAAAGAGTCTGAAACCATTGTAAGATAACATACAAGCTTGTAGGAGATAAAAGAGATGAACAAAATACTGGAAAAATATTTATATAGAGTTCCGGAAGCATATTACGAGTATAATGGAAAACAATATATGCAGTCTGTTCATGGAAAGAGTTATATTCGTTATAACAAAGCAAAAGAACAGGCTGGATATGCTACGGTTGATGTGGATATGATAATTAAGCATATTAAAGAGTTTTTGAATGAAATTGGAATAAGTACAATAGAAAATCCGATATATAACCCACAAAAATTAGATTATAGCAGAATAAAAGCAGAGTTTGATTTGGAAGATGAAAGAGATTTAGTATGGATTAAATTTACAAAAGATGGATATGTTGGTGTTGTGGCTACAAGTAATGATGTGAATTTTGATATTCCACAGAGTAGTCATGAGTATGATAAAAAACACATCGTATACAATCCTTACTCAAAAGAATATGAAGAGACATGGCTTCACAATTCGTCAGGAATACTTGTTCATAAGCTTGGCAAAGAGTGGAATACGGATTTTGTGTTGATATTTCCGTTAAAAAATATTCCAAAAGGGTATAAGAGAGCAGATATTGAGAAAGCAGTGGGAAATTTGTTGATTGAAAAAAGAGTTCCTATATTGGACTATTATTCACATTTATATTAAAAAGGAAAATAAAAAATGAAAAAATATTCCGACTCCACCTCGAAATCCGCTAATTTCCTGCGTTTCCGCAGCAAATTGCTACTTTCTCGGTGTAGTGCAGGTCACTAAGGTATACATCGAATTGCATGTAAGCATGCATCGATGATACCTTTTGACCCTTTAATCATAATATTATTGACTGTATCTCTTAATATTTCAGAGGTAAATGGCGATGAGGTGTCGGGCTCTTATAGCTATACACCTGATAGAATAGACAAATATACACAGCCGGGCAGCTATAGTTTTTCGGGAACAATAGATAAAGAAACTTTAATGCTGGATCTTAAAGCAGGAGAGTGGATTTCAAAGCCGGAAAGAGTGCTATCAACGGATAAGGTCAATATTAGAGCCTTTATTAAAATAAATGACGAAATAATGGAAGGAATAGGTCATGGTTCTGCAACATTTAAAGTATCAAAATAAATTATCATTTACTATGCTGCTTGTATGCGTTAGTCTCTTAACAGCCTGTGGAAGCACAAAAGTAAATTCAAATAATACTTCAGAAGCTCATTCAGGTGTTGATACAGAAAATAATGTATACAGCACAAAAGAGACAGAGGTGGCTACCGAGAATGAACAGGATAATACTGAACTTGGCGAAACATTTTATACTCTTGGAAGAAGGGAAAAACCTAAAATACTGTTTGCATATGATTATTCAGTAAACTGGAAGTATATAGATATTGGTGAAGGGACAGAGTATAGACAGGAAAAGATAGAGGATCGCAAGGGTGCCGAAATTATATTTTGGCACTATGCGGAACAATTTTCCCAATATTATGGAGGTGGATATGATTTACAAACTGCAAGTGTGGATAAGGTTGCGGATTGTGATTTTCGTATGGAAACCGAAGGCAATGAGGATGATTTGGGAAAGTTTTGTGTTGCAAAAATCAAGGTTATTGCTATAGAAGATGGTCTTAGCGATGAAGGTGAACAGGAATTTGATGGACCAACTTATTACGCGGTTGTTCCGGAAAGTTATTTGGGTGAGACCACATTTAAGGGAGGCGGAGGAGTATATGAAGAGTGCTCATGGAATTATTATGGAGGTACTTATGCGGTAGTAGCAGAAGCAGAAGATGGAAAATTTACTGAATCAGAGGAAAATGACATTATAAAATTTCTATCAACATTTAGACAAGAATATGAATAAATTCTGTGATTTTTGAAATAAAAACTGGGGCGGAAAAGAAGTGGTTGGTTTACACGTATTTAACTACAAAAACGGTCATGCAAAATTCTTTTGATAAACGGCATTGACACCAAATGTGATACCACGTATAATATAGATAGGAGGTATTCAGAATGTCAAAATGGGATAAACTATTAACGAGAATATGTGCTTTATCAAAAGACCTCCGGTTTGATGAATTGCGTAAGGTATTGGAAAGCTATGGATATGTAATGAATGCACCAAAGGGCGGAAGCAGTCATTACACGTTCAGAAAAGCCGGATGTCAACCGATTACGATACCGAAGCATGAACCTATCAAAAAAGTGTATGTAGAGATTGTAAAGCAGATTGTGGAAAGTGAGGCGGTGAATGATGAAAACGCTGAATGATTATTTTACAATGAATTATCGTATGGAAATTGTAGAGGATAAGGATGAGGGTGGTTTTGTGGTTTCATTTCCGGAGCTCCCAGGATGTATTACCTGCGGAGAAACAGTAGAATCCGCTGTCGCAAACGCTTTAGATGCCAAGAAAGCATGGTTAGAAGCTGCTATGGAAGATGGTATTGAAATCCATGAGCCGGACAGCTTAGAGGATTATTCTGGACAGTTTAAACTTAGAATTCCACGAAGTCTTCATCGTTCCCTTGCAGAACATTCTAAGAGGGAAGGTATCAGCATGAATCAGTATTGTGTATATCTTCTTTCCAGAAACGATGCAGTTTATTCAAAATTATAGACTAAATGAAATAGGAGGTGTTCTGTTATGTTTTTTCTTATAGCGAAGGATAATGAATGGGCTGGATTGCTTAGTAGTCTGGAGATGTTTTCTGATGATTTTATGGAAGAAGGACGGATACAGCCTGAAGTGCAGGTAAGGGAAGATTTCTAATGAATTTACAGAGAAGAAAATCCCTTACCAAATACTTCACTGGTGCTCATCACAGACATAAAAGCATGTAGCTTATTCTGATGTATGAAGCCTCTAAGCTCTATGGCCTGCTTCTTTGTGAGCGTGCTGAAAACGATATAGTTTCTCTCACCGGTGTAAGCACCTCGTGCTTCCACATAGGTGGCACTTTTTCCGAGAACATTTATAATGTAATCGCATATCACATCCTTGTCATCGCAGATAAGCATTATGGATTTTCTGAGCATGATATTTTCGATGATTGCATCAATCATAAATGATTTCACAACAAGTCCGACAAATGAATACAGAGCAGTCTTTATGTCAAATACAAAGCAGGCGATGATAATCATGACGAGGTCGGTGAGAAATAAAGCCATGCCAATATTTTCTACATGTGCATATTTTTTTACAATCATGGCGATGACATCGGTTCCGCCACTTGAAGCACCTACATAGAAAAGCAGTGCAGATGCGATTGCAGGAAGAGCGATGGCAAAAATCAGCTCAAGCATTGGCTCGTTTGATAGAGGATGAGTGAGCGGGTCAAGTTTTTCAAGTACCAGGAGCTCAACAGACAAAAGTATTGTGGCATAGGTGGTCTTAATAGCAAAGCCTTTGCCAAGGAAGAAAAAGCCCACTACAAGCAGAAGCATGTTCACAATAGTAGAAAACATACTCGCTGAGAGAGGTGTTATCTTTGCAAAAACAACTGCGGCACCGGTTACACCACCGAAGGTGAAGTTGTTTGGGAACTTGAAATAGTATACACCGATTGCCATGATGGTGATACTGAGTGTCATTATCAGAAAATTTTTTATCTGTTTAAGCATTTGTTGTTCTCCTTTATGATTTGACAGCGTGTCAGGTATTTATTGCAGTGCTGTGTATCATAGCTTTCTTTTGTATTATTAATCGTTCAAATCTAAATATTTATTTGCATGGATAGTGTAGGACGCTGGATGTCTGATGTCAATATAATCCGTGAAATAAATTATAAGTATTATTTCTATAAAAGATATATTATATTAGTAAAACTAATAAGAATAATTACAATATATAATTGGAAAATTTAGCACTATGAAGGTATACTATAGGTATTGAACGAATTGCAGATTATTAGGAGGAACAATAATGGATTACAAGAATTCAGGTGTTGATATCGAGGCAGGTTACAAGTCAGTAGAGCTTATGAAAAAGCATGTAAAGGAGACTATGAGACCGGAGGTGTTAGGTGGTCTCGGAGGCTTCTCAGGAGCGTTCTCACTTGCTTCCATCAAGGATATGGAGGATCCGGTGCTTTTATCGGGAACAGATGGCTGCGGAACTAAGGTAAAGCTTGCTTTCATCATGGACAAGCATGATACAATCGGAATCGATGCAGTTGCCATGTGCGTAAATGATGTGGCATGTGCAGGCGGTGAGCCATTATTTTTCCTTGATTATATAGCATGTGGAAAGAACTATCCGGAGAAGATTGCTACAATCGTAAGCGGTGTGGCAGAGGGCTGTAAGCAGTCAGGCTGTGCACTCGTTGGTGGAGAGACAGCAGAGCATCCGGGTCTTATGCCTGAGGACGAGTATGACCTTGCAGGCTTTGCAGTTGGTGTGGTTGACAGAAAGGACATCATCACAGGCGAGGGATTAAAGGATGGTGATGTACTTATCGGAATGGCATCAACAGGTGTACACTCAAATGGATTTTCACTTGTCAGAAAGATTTTCAAGATGGACAAGGAGACATTAAATACATATCACGAGGAGCTTGGCACAACACTTGGAGAGACACTTCTTGCCCCTACAAGAATCTATGTAAAGGCTCTTAAGGCTGTAAAGGACGCAGGAGTCACAGTAAAGGCCTGCAGCCATATCACAGGCGGCGGCTTCTATGAGAATATCCCACGTATGCTCATAGATGGCAAACGTGCCGTAGTTGAGAAAAACAGCTACCCTGTTCCACCAATCTTTAAAATGATGGCTAGAGAGGGAAATGTCGAGGAGCAGATGATGTACAATACCTACAACATGGGACTTGGAATGATTGTCGCAGTTGACCCTGCAGACGTGGACAAGACTATGGAGGCTATGAAGTCTGCCGGAGATACACCATACGTAGTCGGAAAGATTATTGACGGCGAGAAGGGTGTAGATCTCGTATAATTACATTCAAATGAGGGGCAAAATACCTTTTGACCCTCATATCCTTATATTGTTAATAACGTATACATCGTTGCGAGGAAAAAGAATGAAAATTGCAGTATGTGTATCGGGTGGCGGCACCAATCTTCAGGCCATCATAGATGCAATAGATAACGGAACAATTACAAACACACAGATAGAGGTTGTTATCAGCAACAACGCAGATGCATATGCACTTGAGAGAGCAAAAAAAGCAGGAATAAAGGCAGTATGCATCTCGCCAAAGAATTATGAAAGCAGAGCTGCCTTCAATGAAGATTTCTTAAAGCAGCTTAACTCATATCATGTGGATTTAGTCGTACTGGCAGGCTTTCTGGTAGTGATTCCACCTGAGATGATAAAGCAGTACAGAAACAGAATCATAAATATCCATCCATCGCTCATACCATCCTTCTGTGGCACAGGCTACTATGGTCTTAAGGTGCATGAGGGAGTGCTTGCACGCGGTGTGAAGGTGACAGGTGCCACCTGCCACTTTGTGGATGAAGGCACAGACACAGGTCCTATTATTTTACAGAAGGCAGTCGAGGTAAAGCAGGGTGACACACCTGAGGTGCTTCAGCGCAGGGTTATGGAGCAGGCTGAGTGGAAAATCATGCCACACGCTATCGACCTGATAGCAAATGGCAGGGTGTCAGTAGAAGACGGACATGTTATTATAGATGAGAAGTAATGACAGTGCTGTAAGTAATTAGTATGTAAACACAGGTAGATTATGATTACCGGACAATGAAAAGCTTATATATAGCTTAGATATAGGAGGCAAAAATGAAGGTATTAGTAGTAGGAAGCGGCGGAAGAGAGCATGCAATATGCAGGGCTGTTGCAAAGAGCTCACGCGTTGACAAGATATACTGTGCACCGGGCAATGCAGGTATCGCTGCACTTGCAGAGTGTGTGCCAATCGGTGCGATGGAATTTGATAAGCTCGTATCATTTGCAAAGGATAATGCCATTGATTTTACAATCATCGGTATGGATGATCCGCTTGTAGGAGGTATCGTTGACGAGTTCGAAAAGGCAGGGCTCAAGTGCTTCGGACCAAAGAAGAATGCAGCTATTCTTGAGGGCTCAAAGGCATTTTCAAAGGACCTCATGAAAAAGTATAATATCCCTACTGCGGCATATGAGAATTTTACTGATGCCAAAGAGGCTCTTAAATATTTAGAGACAGCAAAGTTCCCTATCGTGTTAAAGGCAGACGGACTTGCTCTCGGAAAGGGTGTGCTTATCTGCAATACTCTTGAGGAGGCAAAAGAGGGTGTCAGAACCATCATGGAGGATAAGAAGTTCGGAACAGCCGGAAACACCATGGTAGTTGAGGAGTTCATGACAGGCCGTGAGGTTTCAGTGCTTTCATTTGTAGACGGAAAGACTATCAAGATTATGTCATCTGCGCAGGACCACAAGCGTGCAGGCGATGGAGATACAGGCCTTAATACAGGCGGCATGGGTAATTTCTCACCTAGTCCGTTCTATACCGATGAGGTCGATGATTTCTGCAAGAAGTATATTTATCAGGCAACTGTAGATGCTATGGCTAAAGAGGGCAGACCGTTTACAGGAGTTATCTTCTTCGGACTCATGCTCACAGAGGATGGACCAAAGGTGCTTGAGTACAATGCAAGATTCGGAGATCCTGAGGCACAGGTTGTGCTTCCTCGTATGAAGAATGATATCATTGATGTAATGGAGGCCTGTGTAGACGGAACTCTTGACACAATAGATCTTCAGTTTGAGGATAATGCATGCGTTTGCGTGGTTCTGGCATCAGACGGATATCCTGTCAAGTATGAGAAGGGCTTTAAGATAACTGGCTTTGAGAAGTTTGACGGCAAAGAGGATTATTACTGCTATCATGCCGGCACCAAATTTGATGCTGACGGCAATATCGTCACAAACGGAGGAAGAGTGCTTGGTATCACTGCAACAGGCGCCACACTCAAGGAGGCCAGAGCCAAGGCTTACGAGGCAACAGAGTGGGTACAGTTTGATAATAAATACATGAGACATGATATCGGAAAGGCTATAGATGAAGCATAAGGGTATTATTTTTGATATGGATGGAACTCTCTGGGATTCAGCAGAGAATGTGGCAAAATCATGGAATAAGGCCATAGCAGATTATGGCTATGAGAGGGCACCTATCACAAAAGAAGATATGTATTCAGTAATGGGAAAGACAATGGATGTACTGGCATCCATTATCTTTCCTAATTGTACTTGCAGAGATGAGTTAATTAATGTATGCTATAGAGAAGAAAACGATTACCTGACCGCTCATGGGGGAGAGCTTTATCCTGATGTCGAAAAGACACTTGATGAGCTGTCAGAAAGCTATGACCTTTATATAGTCAGCAATTGCCAGCGTGGTTATATAGAGTCTTTTTTTGCGTACCACGGACTTGGCAGGTATTTTAAGGATACTGAGTGCTACGGCAACAATGAGCTTGAGAAGTCAGAAAACATAAAGCTTATTGTAGAGCGCAACAATATAGATGAGGCAGTGTATGTCGGTGACATACAGGGAGACTACGATTCCAGCAAAAAGGCAGGAGTAAAGTTCATCCATGCAGCATACGGGTTCGGCACAATAGATGACGATGTGCCTGCTATTCGCAAATTCTCTGAGCTGCCGCAGGTGGCTGACAGAGTATTTGATGAAATTGAAAAGCTCTGATAAGAATTTAATTTGAAGCAAAGTTTATGAATATGTAGATAATGGGGTTTCCGCATGGCAGATAAGCGTAACAGAGGGAGAAGAATTACAGATAGGATAATAGAGGCTTACTATGAGCTGATGAAGATTGTTGCAGAAAACAATCATGAGCGCATGTTTGAGTACTATGCGGAAGATGATGAGGCATATATTTGCAAAATAGTCAACTCTTCTCCGGCTCAGGAGACAGTATATCCGTTTTTTAAACAAAATATTGACACATACATGTCAGAGTGTCCGGCAGACAGCATCGAATGCTTCAAAAAGCAGCTTGATAAATGTCTGCTTCGGCCTATGCGTACTGCATTCCAGCTTAGTTTTATATCAGAGGATGGCAAGAGCAGGCCGGTTGAGATGTACATGGTCAGCATACCTGATTTGGATAAAAAGGTATGTATGGTAGCTGGAGTAATGTTTGATATCAGAGATGAAAAGGGACTTTTGGACTCGCTGACAGGCACATACAATCACCTTGCATTTGAGAATAAATGTACATCACTTATCAGGCAAAAGGGAACAAAGCTTTTATTTGTGATGCTTGATGTGGATGACTTCAAGATAGTAAATGACACCCTGGGACACAATGTAGGGGATAGGGTATTAAGCCAGACAGGACAGGTGCTTAAGGAAGTAGTTGGAGCCAATGGTATAGTTGGCAGGCTTGGCGGTGATGAGTTTGCAGCGATTGTATTTGGATTAGAGGACAGTGATGCTGTGGACGAGTTCTGCGTAAAGCTGTCAGGCAGACTGAAGAATATTATCTTTGATATGGAGTATTCTGCATCAATCGGCATGACTACTGGCGATGACAGAGAGCTGACCTTTAAGGATCTGTACTATGAGGCGGATCAGGCTATGTATTACTCAAAGAGGCATGGAAAAAATCGCATATCGTTTTTCAATTCTATCAGGAAAAATGATATAACCGTTCCGCATAATTCCTGCGCTCCTTCCAATACAGATGTATCCTGCAGGATGTCAGATATGGAGATATTCTCGTATGATGAAATGCCGGACTATATACTTGCAGTAGATGAGGAGAGCCGTAGAATAGTATTTGTCAACAAGGCTATCAGAAATTCAAGCATTATGACAGCATCTCAGATTGATGAATTTATTTCAAATCCATTCGAGGATGGGTTTATTGATTTGTTTTTACGGAAAAAAGAGCAGGGAAACAGAGTATCGGTTTTTTCAGGAAAGGATCATCCCGACAATATAGTTGCAAAGCTTTTAGGCGAAAAGAAGCTTATAATCAAGCTGACTCATAAGGATTATAATGGCTATAGACTGCTCAAGATGATAGATTTGAGTAATGAGTCAAAGCTGAATGCTGTTATGAGACATATGAGCAGCTACAGGTCGTTTATGAAGAATTTCATTGATGCTATTAATGATACCACCAAAGGCTTTGGGTATAAGAACTATTTACGGCTGCTTAGAGAGTTTTATAACGCAGATTGTGTGGCTGTCATTTATAATGGAGAGAGTGCGTGGGACACAATTGAGGAGATACACATACCAAGTGCTGAGATTATGGCAAAGGTGGTTAATGAATCTGTTTCAAGAGGTGCAATTGTAGATTTTCTCGCTCTGTTTAATAATGCCGGTCGTGTATTCATAAGTGATATTAAGTCAATTGAGGGTGAATACAGGGATTTATTTAAGCGTATGGCTGATGTCAGAATATGGTCTACATCTGCGGTTCTACTAAACAAGAGTGAACAATGCTTTGGTGCCATCGCGGTTATGAATCCAAGGGCCAATTCAGGAAGTCTGGATTTGATTGATATGATTGGTATTTCAATATCGAATAGTCTGTTTTATGAGAAGGCGAGGGCAGAGTATGAGTACAGGCTCAATTTTGACCAGGTCACAGGCTTAAGAAAGAGAGAGACCTTTAATAATTTGGGAGAGAGCTATGTGGAGTATGACTGCAGCTTTATGGGAGTATTTGCATCAGATATCATAAGGCTTTCAGATATAAATGATAAATTTGGGTATATGGCAGGAAATGCGCGTCTTAAGATGGTTGCAGATGTGATCAGGGGTGTTTTTACAGGCTATGATATATACAGGTACGAGCAGGATGAGATAGTTGTTTTTTGCAAGGATATTGATAAAAAATCATTTATGGGACTTGTCAGGATAGTAAGGGAAAGCCTTGATGATCTGGATGTCTCAGTATCGATAGGCTATAGTTGGACGGACAAGCCTGACATAGCAAGGCAGCTCTCAGAGGTTCGCTTAATGTATGATATTGAAAAGGACGCAAAGCTTAAGAGTCTTGACAGTACAATGAGAAATAAGGTATTTAAGGATGTGGTTTCTGAGATTGAAAAAGGAAGCTTCATGGTGTATTATCAGCCGAAGGTTGATTCAAGAACAGGCATCACAGTCGGGGCGGAGGCCCTTATCAGATTTTTTGATAAGGCTCATGGCGTTGTAGGACCAATTCATTTTATCGAGATTTTAGAAGAAAACAGATGCTCACATCTTATTGATTTATTTGTACTTGATGAGGTATGCAAGGCGCAGAAGCTTCGCTATATAAGTGACAGGAGAGTAGTTCCGGTATCTGTGAATTTTTCGAAAAATACGCTGGAATATGCAGACCTTTTGGAACAGGTGAAGGAGATAATGAACAGGTATGATCTCCCGGAGGGGCTTGTTCAGATAGAGATAACAGAGTCTGTTGGTGATATGGATATTGTATTGATAAATAATATCGCGCAGTCGCTGATTTCAATGGGCTTTCGTCTTTCGATGGATGACTTTGGCACGAAGTACTCAAATCTTGAGATGCTCTTTAAGTTTCCGTTCAGCATTGCTAAAATTGACCGTTCCCTGGTCAAGAATCTCGAGAGCAATGAAAAGAGCAGGATCATGTTAAAGCACCTCATATCCATGATTAAGGAGCTTGGCATAGAGTGTGTTGCCGAGGGGGCAGAGAATGAGGAGCAGGTAAGGCTATTACAGCAGTTTGGCTGTAATATTATTCAGGGCTATTTCTATTCAAAGCCGGTTACACTTGATGTTTTTACGAGTGAGTTCGTGGAAAAAACAAGGAATCAATTGTGATTCACAATTTTATATATAATGCAGCTATTAACAGGCGCCTGTAGCAGGAAAGAGGATAACAGCTGCAAAAAAAGATAAAAGGAAAGGAAGAAAAATGTTAGAGAAAATCTTCAAACTCAAACAAAACAACACAACGGTCAAGACAGAGATTCTTGCCGGTCTGACAACATTCATGACCATGGCATACATCATTGCTCTTAACCCAAACCTCCTCACCGGATTTGGTGCTGAGGGAACAAAAGCACTATGGAACGGAGTGTTCCTGGCAACATGTATTGCTTCGGCAGTCGGTATGTTTGTCATGGCATTTCTTGCCAACAAGCCATTTGCACTGGCTCCGGGCATGGGACTTAACAGCTTCTTTGCTGTAGTAGTTGCCAATATCGTAAGCATCACAGGCCTGTCATATGTTGATTCATTCCAGGCTGCACTGTGTATCATCCTTATTGAGGGTATTTTATTCTTCATACTTTCAATATTCAATATCCGTGACAAGATAGTAGATGCCATTCCTTATGGTGTCCGCATGGGTATTTCACCGGCTATCGGTCTTATGCTTTTAAATATCGGTTTTGGCTCAAATGCCGGTGTTTACTCAAAGGATGGTGGACCATTTTATGTGATGAAGGATTTCTTCGGTGCGCTTACACCGGGACTTGCCAAAACAAATATGACAGATGGATATTCTTCAATGGTGCTCACTGTTGTGACTATGTTCATCGGACTTTTTGTTATCATTATTTTAGCTCATAAGGGCGTCAACGGAGCAGTACTTTTTGGTATGCTTGCAGCCTGCGTAGTTTACTGGGCAGGAGAGGCTATATTCTTTGGAACAAATCCTTTTGCATCACTTGCAACAGCTTCATTTGTGCCACAGTTTAAGGATATGGCAGATACAACACTGTTCAAGTTCGATTTCAAGGATTTCATCAGTATTGGATGGTTTACAGCAATTTCACTCATCATCACATTCTGTATCATAGATATGTTTGATACCATCGGAACACTTGTTGGTACTGCATCACGAGCAGGAATGGTTGACAAAGAGGGAAATATGCCAAACATGAAGGAGGCTTTGATTTCCGATTCAGTTGCCACACTGGTTGGTGCCGTAACAGGTACATCTACAGTAACAACTTTTGTTGAGTCTGCATCAGGTGTAGAGGCCGGTGGACGAACAGGTCTTACAGCTTTCACAACAGGTATCCTGTTCCTGGCATGCATCTTTATAGCACCGCTTGCAGCAATCATTCCTGCCGCAGCAACATCATCAGCACTTATCTATGTTGGTATCCTGATGCTTGGCGGTCTTAAGAAGGTGGATTTCGAGGATCTCTCACAGGTTGCTCCGGTAGCACTCATGCTTATTGCAATGCCTATCTCCGGATCTATCGGACATGGTATAGGTCTTGGACTTATTACATATACTGTACTCAAGGTCTTTACAGGAAAAGCAAAGGAGGTTTCTATCCTTACTTATGCTATTTCGCTTCTTTTCCTTGTGAAGTTCTTCCTTGTAGTGTAGTGTTTTAAAGCATAGTGATTCATAGTGGTTCATAATGGTTATAGTACGAAAATGTCACTACAGCACAGTTTAATGCATCCGTAAGCCGGTACTGCGTCACTAAGAGGCTGTAAGAATTATATATTCAGTTTGTTATAGACCATGACACAACCGGCTTTTACATGCCGTCCATGGCACATAACGCCTTGCCCCGCCATCCTTGGCGGGGCATTGTTGTGTGCGGATATAATTCTAACAGCCACTAAGTGACTGCATAAGGTTTGCAGATACATTAAACTGTGCTGTAGCGGCATTTTCTTATGTGGTGACAATAATTTATATATACAAACATATGTTCTTGACATTTGAACATAATCCATGTAAAATTATAATATGGACAAGCATAATGAAGAGCACATTTATGTGGCAATAGATTTAAAATCATTTTACGCATCAGTAGAGTGCAGAGAGAGGGGAAAGGATGCTCTGACCACTAATCTGGTCGTGGCAGATCCAACCCGCACGGAGAAGACTATCTGTCTTGCAGTATCGCCGGCTCTTAAGGCATATGGCATACCGGGCAGGGCGCGCCTTTTTGAGGTGGTACAGCGTGTGAAGGAGGTAAACAAGCTGCGTCTGTCGAAGCTTATGGCGAGTGGACATGCTGCCGGGACAGTGGAGAGAAGCCGACAAATTGAGGGCGAACAATCTGATAGAAAACAATCAGCAGGTGAACAGCAAAAAAGACTCAAGGATGAGGGCAATCCGGATGAAAGAAAAAAATATGTAACAGAAATTGATATAGCAGAAAATGATATAACAGAAAGCACAATGGCAGGCTTTGAGTATGCATCATATAATGCGAATCTGCTTGACGCACATCCTGAGTATGAGCTGACATACATTGTCGCACCGCCGCGTATGGCTTTGTATATGGATTACAGTACACGCATATACAATATTTATCTTAAGTATATCGCACCTGAGGATATCAGTGTTTACTCGATAGATGAGGTTTTTATGGATGTGACACACTATCTTCGCACTTATCACATGACGGCAAGGGAGCTTGCGTCTAAGATGATAGACGATGTCCTTAAGGATACCGGTATCACGGCAACCTGCGGCATTGGTACCAATCTGTATCTGTGCAAGATAGCCATGGATATTATGGCAAAGCATGCCATGCCTGATGAGCGAGGAGTGCGTATAGCAGAGCTTAATGAGAATAGCTATAGGCGAAAGCTATGGGACCACAGGCCGATTACCGATTTCTGGAGAGTGGGAGCAGGTTATGCCAAAAAGCTCGAGGCAGCCGGCATGTATACAATGGGAGATGTGGCCAGGTGCTCAACAGGCGGTTCGAATGATTTTTACAATGAGGAAAAGTTGTATAAGATGTTTGGCATCAATGCAGAGCTTCTTATAGACCATGCATGGGGGTATGAGCCTGTTACAATAGCTGATATCAAGGCATACAGACCGCAGACCAACAGCATCAGTTCAGGGCAGGTGCTTCAGGAGCCGTATGATTATGAGAAGACAAAGCTTATTGTGCGTGAGATGACGGACCTTCTTGTGCTTGATCTGGTAGATAAGAGGCTGGTTACAGACCAGATAGTACTCACTATAGGGTATGATATTACAAATCTGTCTAATAAGGCTGATAGCTGTTTTGGCAATAATTATGACCACGCAGTAAATAATAAAGGCAGAGACAGTATTGGCGGTAATAAAGGTACACACAGAGATTATACAGGTGAGATTACCATAGACCGATACGGCAGAAAGGTTCCAAAGCATGCACATGGTACAGCAAATTTAGGGCGTTATACGTCATCCACGCGCATCATCATGGATGCTGTGATGGAGCTTTATGACCGTATCATAGATCCTTCTCTTCTGACACGAAGGATTACTGTGGTGGCAAACAGGGTCTGTGATGAGAGCAAGGTGCAGGAAAGTGAGCAGTTTGAGCAGCTTGATTTATTTACAGATTATCAGGCGAGGGCTAAGGAAAAGCAGAAAGAGGATGAGGCACTTTCCAAGGAGAGAAAGCTTCAGGAGGCTATTATTTCCGTCAAGAAGAAATATGGAAAGAATGCTATGCTAAAGGGCATGAATCTTGAGGAGGGTGCCACAACTATTTCAAGGAACAATCAGATTGGCGGACACAAGGCATAGCAGCAACCGCTGTGGTTCTTAATCGGATTTTTCTTAGTGGTTTAAAATAGTTACGAAAAAGTATATAAGGAGCATGGCATGGGAAAATATGATGATATTATAGATTTACCACATCATGTCTCAAAGGTACATCCGCAGATGTCTATATGGGACCGCTCAGCACAGTTTGCACCTTTTGCGGCACTTACAGGTCATGAGGAGGCTATTGCAGAGACAGCGAGGCTAACAAACGAGTGGCATGAGCCTGATGAGGACAAAAAAAGAGAGCTTGATGAGAAAATGAATGAGCTCATGATGCTTTATAGAAAGCGTAATTTCAATTCAGACAGTTTATATGACGAAAATGTCATAAATACCATGGCAGAGAATTATTTTGAGGTAACATATTTTGTGCCGGATGAGCACAAGGAGGGTGGCAGCTATGAGCATGTGACAGGGTATCTTAAAAAGCTTGATAGCATAGGGCACCTGATGATAGTTGTGGATGATAATGGTACAGAGACGGTAATTGATACAAGAAGAATATATGATATCGATTTGTGATGATTTTGTTAGGAATGCATTACTTGTAAATGTGGTATAGAAAGCAGGAAATTATAAAGATGGACAAGCAGATAGAAAGAGCCGGTGATGACAATAAAAATAATATTGGTGTGTTATATGGCATCGGTGTAGGTCCGGGAGATCCCGGGCTTATGACTTTAAAGGCTATTAATACAATAAAAGCATGTGATATAATTGCAATCCCTGCAGTTTCAAAAGAGGAATGCTATGCGTACAGCATAGTGCAGGCTGTTTTACCGGAGATAGAGAAAAAACATATTATGTGCACTCCGTTTCCCATGATAAAGGACAAGGAAAAGCTTACTATATCACACAATAAGATATACTGTGACATAGTCAATGAGCTTGAAGATGGGAAACATGTGGCAATGCTTACAATCGGCGATCCAAGCGTCTATTCGACATATATGTATATCCATAAGCGTGTCATGCAGGCAGGTTTTACGGCAGTGATGATAAGCGGTGTGCCGTCGTTTTGTGCAGCTGCAGCGCGGCTTGGCATTTCGCTTGGTGAGATGATGGATGAGATACATATCATACCGGCTTCGTATGATGTGAGGGATACTGTGGGCTACGGTGGAACCTGTGTATACATGAAATCCGGAAAGAAGCTTGCAGAGCTTATAGAGGTGCTTCGCACAGGAGATTCTATCAGAAAAAAGAAAATGACAGTGTATGGTGTGACAAACTGTGGCATGGAGTCTGAGCGTGTGTACAGGGGGCTGGATGAGCTTACCGAAGCAAAAGGATATCTGACAATAGTTATAGTGAAATATAGCTAAAATGGGAGTTTGATTTTTGTGTATAATTGCTATAATAGTATAGTGAACCGAATATTTATATATATTTGAATATAGAAAAGAGCTGAAATATCACATGAGTATAGTGGATAAATTTGGAGAAAAAGTAGTCGAGACAGCAGAAAAAGATCCTGTCAGGGCAAGGAAGCTTTTGCTTGCAGGATATAGATTACAGGAAAAGAGATTAGCATTATTTCCGGACAGAAAGCTTCCAATGTCTGGGCAGTATGTGGCAAAGATTGTCATGAATAATATCATACAGGCACTTGCAAAGCCTGAAAATGCCGCCATGGTCAGTATTTTTGTACCGGGTGAGCTTTTGACGGCGGCAGGTCTCACACCATATTCGGTTGAGGCATTATCGTGCTTTATTGCAGGAACTAAATGTGAGCAGGCTTTTCTCAGACAGACCGAGAAGGAAGGCTTTCCGGAAACTATGTGCTCGTATCACAGGGTTTTTCTGGGCGCAGCATTAAATGGTATAGTGCCAAAGCCAAAGTGCATGGTGTATACAAACCTGGCATGCGATGGCAATATGATGACATTTCCGTATCTCAAGGAGAGATATGAAATACCAAGCTTTTATATAGATGTTCCATATGAGAAGAATTATGACTCTGTTATGTATGTAGCAAAGCAGCTTAGGGAGCTTAAGAATTTTTTACAGGATGTCACCGGCAGAGAAATCACAGAGGAGTCTGTGAAAAAGGCTGTGGACAAGAGCAAAATTGCATCAAATAATTATTACAGGCAGCTTCACCTGAGAAAAGGACATGATATTGCGTCAACTCTCACCAATGAGCTGTATGCGCTTTTCATGTGTCATCTGCTTGCAGGAACTGATGAATCAGTCAGATATACACAGCTTCTGAGAGATGATGTGAGACGTGCACCTGCAGGAGATGGCTTTCATGTACTTTGGATGCACACCATGCCGTTTTTGCAGGATGCAGTGAAGGATGTGTTCAATTACAGTGATACAATCCATATCAGTGCAAGCGATTTTATAGCGGATGGTTTTAGAAGCATGGAGTCGGATGATCCTTACGAGGCACTTGCCGAAAAAATGGTTTACTGCATTTATAATGGCAGCGTGAACCAGAGAATAGAGGAGGCAAAGGAGCTTGCCGACACAGTTGGAGCAGACGGTGCTGTACTTTTTGCGCACTGGGGCTGTAAGAATACAATCGGTGCATCAAGCCTTATAAAGCGCTCACTCGAGTGGGAAGGGCTTCCAACTATGGTTTTAGACGGAGACGGCTGCAACCCGGCAAATGCCAGTGATGGACAGATTTCCACAAGGCTTCAGGCATTTGTGGAGATGCTTGCAGAGCAGGAACGTAATTAGAAATAATACACCGGTTATTGCGTGCGGTGTGTGGATATTTACTATAAACCAATTTCAGAAAGTGGAAAACAGATGATAAATTATGTTTGTAAATATGCTCCGGTAGAGCTGTTTAAGGGATTTGGACAGGAATGTGCTGTGCTTGAGGAGATGCCGGAGAATTTCGATAAATCAGATAAGATAGCTCATGCAAATCTCTGCGGATTCGGCAAATCAGTCATACAGGCTGTGCTCGAAGGCAAGGTAGAGGAGCTTGTGCTCGTGAACTGCTGTGATTCAATGCGCAGAGTCTATGATATCATAGAGAATACAAAGAAATGCAAATTCCTGTATATGCTTGATCTGCCTCATGAGGATAACGAGTGTGAGAACATAAAATTTGCACAGTCAATTCTGCGTTTGAAGAATGCGTATGAGAGATATTCGCACAGGACATTCGACAGGGAGCTTTTTATAAAGTCATTTGCAAAACCTGAATCTGAGCGCAAGCCATACATAGGTCTTATGGGTGTGCATGTGAGCAGTATTCTTGAGAAGACAATACGTGAAAATATGCAGATGGATGTGGAAAATATGACATGCACATCTGGCAGAAATCTCATTATTTTACAGAAGGATCTTAGAAATATGGATGATGAGACTCTCTTTTTAGCATATGCAGAGAGTCTGCTCGGACAGATGCCATGTGCCAGAATGAACAATAATACAAGAAGAAACCAGCTCTTTTTAGACCCTAGCCTTAAGGGCATCATATATCACACGATAAAGTTCTGCGATTACTATGGCTTTGAGTATGCAAGCATAAAGAATAATATTAAGGTGCCTCTTTTAAAGCTTGAGACGGATTTTACAAGCCAGAGTGCCGGGCAGCTTCTGACAAGAATACAGGCATTTGCAGAGACAATAGAGGGCTCAGATGACATGGACCCTACAAAAGGCATAAGCGAGGAGGCAAGAAGAAGGATGGAATCAGGAGTCTACTATGTAGCAGGAATTGACAGCGGCTCAACAAGCACAGATGTGGTGATACTGGATCAGGACGGAAAAATTAAATCGACAATGATTATTCCGACAGGTGGCGGTGCTATGATGAGCGCCGAAAAGAGTCTGGAGAAGGCTGTCGAAAAGGCCGGTATATCAAAGGATGATATTGTAAGGATTGTAACAACAGGATATGGTCGTGCATACATCAACAGCGGCGATGACAGCATCACAGAGATTACATGCCATGCAAAGGGCGCGCATTATCTGAATCCCAACGTGCGCACAGTTATTGACATAGGTGGACAAGATATAAAGGCAATCAGCATAGATGAAAATGGTGCGGTCAGAAATTTCCTGATGAATGACAAGTGTGCGGCAGGAACCGGACGTTTTCTGGAGATGATGGCAAGGACACTCGGACTTTCACTTGAGGAGATGAGCACCATGGGACTTGAGTGGAAGGAAAACATTGTGATTTCAAGCATGTGTACAGTTTTTGCGGAGTCTGAGGTAGTATCGCTGGTGGCACAGAACAAGGCTGTTTCTGATATTATCCACGGACTAAACATGTCTGTAGCTTCAAAGGTAAGCGCACTTGCAGCAAGGCTTGGGCAGGATAATCCGGGAGAGTATATGATGACCGGCGGAGTGGCAAAGAACAAAGGCATCACAAATGCGCTTGAAGAAAAGCTCGGCGCAAAGCTGTATATTTGCGATGAGGCACAGCTTTGTGGAGCGCTTGGTGCAGCACTTTTTGCATATGAGAAGTGCAGGGAGGCTTAATAGAGGGGCTATAGCAAACCACCAGTTGAACTGGTGGTTGCTGACTTTACTCCATGATTTTTCCGTCAATACTTATTGTTACAACTTGCCATGGTATGAATTTTCCACTGGCTTGAAGAGCTTTTTTGGCCGCAATCTCCAGGCCGCCACAGCAAGGAACTTCCATTCGGACAATAGTTACACTTTGAATGTTGTTATTTTGAATAATAGCAGTCAGCTTTTCACTATAATCCACCTGATCTAGTTTAGGACAACCAATTAAAGTTACCTTGTTTCGAATAAAATCCTGATGAAAGGCGGCATAAGCGTAAGCAGTACAATCAGCTGCGATTAAAAGCTTTGAGCCGTTAAAATATGGTGCATTAACAGGAGCCAGTTTAATCTGTACCGGCCAGTTTTGAAGCTTTGATCCTGAATCTGCGGTTGAAGTGGCTTTTACAGGCTCAGATGTTTCAGTTCGTCTGATCTGCATGATTTTAGATCCAGGACAGCCGGAGTGAGAGGTCATTGCCCGGTTTTTGGCAGCTATTTTTTTCTGTGCTTCTTTTACGGCTTCTTCATCATATGCAGGTGCGTCTCTCTCCTCAAATGAGATGGCTCCGGTAGGGCATTCAGGGAGACAATCTCCCAGTCCGTCGCAGAAATGTTCTCTCACCAATTCTGCTTTTCCGTCAATGATATCAATGGCGCCTTCGTGGCAGGCAGATGCACAGGCACCACAGCCGTTACATTTTTCTTTATCAATCTTTATAATCTTTCTTATCATTTTTAACCTCCGTCAATAGTATTTAGCGTTTGTTTATGCTAGAATTATAGTATTATAAATACAACTAGTATGTTTGATTTCCAACAGGGAGGAACTATTTTGCAAAAATATTTACCAATCCTAAGAAACAGTCCATTTTTTAAAGGTCTAACTGATAACGAGATATTATCCATTTTGCATTGTGTAAACGCAACAACGATTTCTAAAAAGCGAGATTCTTATATTTTCAGAGCAGGTGATATTACTGAAGTAATGGGGATTGTGGTGTCCGGCTGCGTCCTCATTATTCAAGAAGACATCTGGGGACATCGGAATATTTTGTCAAAATGTCACGCAGGAGATTTTTTTGGTGAGCCGTATGCAGCAAGCCAGAGAGCTGTCTTAAATATCAGTGTGGTAGCAGATGAGGATTGTGAGATTATTCTCTTAAATATCAAAAGACTTCTGATTACCTGTCCAACTGCATGTGAGCATCATCAGAAGCTGATCCGTAATCTGGTCAGTGTCCTGGCAAATAAGATACTGATTCTGAACGATAAGATCACACATGTTGGGAAGCGAACGACGAGAGATAAACTATTATCATATCTGTCGGCAGAATCTATCAGACATTCGTCGTTATCTTTTGATATTCCTTTTGATAGGCAGCAGCTGGCAGATTATCTTTGTATTGATCGTGCAGCAATGTCTACAGAGATATCAAAGTTACAAAAAGAGGGCTTTATAAAAACAAATCGAAATCATTTTGAATTGCAATTGAGTATAATCAAAAAGAAGAACTATACAATTTAGGCAAGCTGTAGAAATGAAGCCAGGTGACTGTATCAATATTCCGGCAGAAGTGAAACACTGGCATGGCGCAGCACCTGATGAATGGTTTTCACATCTGGCAATAGAAGTGCCGGGCGAAAATAGTTCAAATGAATGGCTTGAACCGGTAAGTGATGAAGAATATAGAAAACTAAAATAGGAATCATTGGAATCTGTGGCTGGGGTGGAATGGCTCTTAATGCAGCTGCACTGGATATGAAGAATCCATTCGGATTTCAGCTTGCAGGAGTTATTCAAAACACAGAAAAGACGAGACAGGCTATCACAAAGGAGCAGATGAAAAAATTCCTTAAGTTTGTGCATGACGATAACATATATTGCAAATACTACGAAACCTTCTACATTTTATTCCATACGGGAATGCGGATTTCAGAGTTTTGTGGACTTACCCTTAAGGACATCGATATGAAGAACAGGGTAATCGACATCAACCATCAGTTGCAGAGAACTTCCTGGGGTGAGTACATTATCGAGCCTACCAAGACTAATGCTGGAACAAGGAAACTTCCGATGACGGATGATGTTTTCCAAATGTTTCAGGCAATCATTGAAGACAGACCAACAGACCTTCCCAAGATTATGGTGCAGGGTTATGCCGGATTCCTTTTCAGAGATAAGAATGGAATGCCGGAAGTAGCCATGCATTGGGAACACAGATTCAATCACGCAGTCAAGAGATACAATGACATTTTCAAGGTACAGATGCCGAACATCACTCCTCATGTTTGTAGGCATACATACTGTAGCAATATGGCGAGAGCAGGAATGAACCCAAAGACACTGCAGTACCTTATGGGGCATTCGGACATTTCGGTAACAATGAATGTTTACACGCACCTTGGTTTTGATGATGCGAAAGATGAAATGATCAGGCTTGAAGAACTTGAGGCAGCCAAGAAGGAAGTCGAGAAGGTAACAGGTGAAAAGCCGATAACCCAGAAGATGTTCAAGGCAATTTAATAAGAATTAGGACGATGACTTCGGTGGCAATGTGCTGCCGGGGTCTTTTTTTGATAGAAAAAATGCAGGTGTTATGTTATGATAAATGATATATTAGGTGGAGTGTTGCTCCGTGCTAAATTCTTATTTAACTCGCCAAGGAGGTATTCTTATGTGTGGACTTACAACTGATTTATAAATAAAAATAAATCGGAGGTATATATGAATTACATTATAAGAAAGTTAAGACAAGAAGAAGTAAAAATACTTGATAAATTTTTATATGAGGCAATATTTATTCCAGAAGGAGTAGAAGCACCACCTATGGAAATAATCAATCAACCAGAACTGCAGGTTTATGTTGATGGTTTTGGGACTAAGGATGGTGATATAAGTTTTGTTGCAGAAACTGACGGAGTAATAGTTGGTGCTGTATGGGTTCGCATTATGGATGATTATGGTCATGTCGATAATGAAACACCATCGTTTGCCATTTCTCTACTAAAGGAATATCGAGGGAATGGCATTGGTACAGAACTTATGAGGAGAATGCTTGTGGAATTAAAATCTTGCAATTATAAGAAAGCATCATTAGCTGTTCAGAAGCAGAATTATGCTGTGAGAATGTATAAAAATGTGGGTTTTGAAATAGTTGATGAGAATGAAGAAGAATATATTATGGTTTGCCAGCTGTAGTGGCAAATTCCGGTTTGATGAAATGATATAAAGAGAATATGTGTTTGCCAAAAAAACAGTTAAATGCTAATATAATATCAAAAGGTACTACCGATAGACGGTTAGCCCTGATATGATTGGTTAAAATGACCGCTCAGTCTGTGCAGGACAATGGGCGGTTATTTTTGTGTCTTATCATTGCTCCATTTTATGCTGCTTTATGTGTATTTTTGTATTGACAAATATATCAAACTGATATATATTGTTTGATATATCAATTTGATATATGGAAGGTGATAATGAAAAAGACAAATCATATCATGTCCGAAGATGGGATTATCTTATGGCTAAAAAGGAGCAGATAGAAGAATGGCAAATTCAAAGAAAATGGATTATGTTTTATTAGGTTTGTTAAGTCATGAGTCTATGACCGGTTATGAAATGAAAAAGAGGCTTGATACGACTCTCCGTTTTTTCTGGGGTGGCAGTTATGGAAGTATATATCCGACTTTAAATCAGCTTGAAGCGGAAGGTAAAGTGACTAAGGAAGATACCAGTTCCAATGGACGGGAGAAGATTTCTTATTCAATTACAGAGTATGGAAAAGAAACATTAAAGGAGTGGTTGAAAAAGCCTGCGGAAAAAGATGAACTTCGATATGAGACACTTTTGAAGCTTTTCTTTGGAAATGAGAACGGTTTTGAGGGAGCAAAGGAGCACATTGAATGCTTTGAGGAAAAGTGCAGGAATGAATTAGTTGTTTTAAATATGTTTGCAGAAAATCTGATGCAGTACCTGGAAGATGATACGCATAAATATTATTATTTAACGGTTCAGTTTGGAATTAAAACATATGAGGCATATCTGAAGTGGTGCAAAGAGGCGAAAGAACAGATTAAGGAGTGGGAAAAGAAATGAAAACAGCAATCGTATATTATTCAATGTCAGGAAATACAAAATATGTAGCAGATAAAATTGCAGAAAAATTAGGAGCGGATATCATTCGAATTGAGCCGGTCAAAGCATATCCGGATGAAGGAGCAAAAAAGTTCATCTGGGGTGGAAAAAGTGCTGTTATGGGAGAAAAGCCTGTATTGCAACCTTATGAATTCAGCCTGGAGAAGTATGATAGAATTATCTTGGGCACTCCGGTATGGGCCAGTACTTTTACACCCCCTGTCAGAACTTTTATAAAAGAAAACCCGGATATTCGTGAGAAGAAAATCGCAGTATTTACATGTTTTAGCGGCGGTGGTGCTGATAAGGCTATTGACAAAATGAAAAAATATATTGGTATAGACGGATTTGAAGCAGAACTGATTCTGGTCGATCCAAAAGAAAGCAGGAAAGTTGAAGATGACGAAAAGATAGACATGTTTTGTCAGAGGTTAAAGAAATCGTAAAGGCTATGCGACTGAAGCGTTATGACAATGACGGACACGTATTTGCACTTCGTTCTCCAGAAAGACCTAATCCAATTGCAGTTTCCAATGTAAGTATCGCTTATGTTGATGAAAAGGTTGGTATAATTGGACTTTATTACATTGATGCTTTTCCAGGAAGTATGGTACTTGATTTGAAACCTTATACTCCAAGCATTGACCGAATCGAAAACCCTATTACACCCAAATGGTGCAGTCACTGGCCTAAATCATATGAGGAAAGCAGTGAATTCAATTGGGAAGATGAGTTCAATTTCTAGGGGGTTGAAAATGTTATTAGCCGATTATATTATTACAAAGCCAACGATTCACACGGAAACCCCTTTAACGATAATATCGTTAAAAGGTTAGTAGTCTGAACCTCAGTAGTTGACTACTATTTGACTACGAATGACTATCACATTTTGCCTCATTTTGCCCTATTTTGCGTAGCGTCTCACATTATGCAAAAATTATGTGATTTTTGGAAGGTACGCAAAACCTTGCAAAACACGGCAAATCACGGCATTTTAGGAGGATAAATTTTATGATTAGAGTTCTTTTCGTATGCCACGGCAAAAGTCGTGACAGATGAACGAAACTTTGCACGTTGCGGCAAAATGCGGCAAATAGTGCCGGAACATGGTTCAAGGGATATACCGTTCGTATACGTTTCAGAAGATTAAAGAAGGTTAGTGTAAGAGCAACAAATAACGATGATGAACCCGGCATAAACTATTTAACGATAGAGCCAATCTTATAACGATTAAAACGTTATAAAGTTCGCGATACAAAAATGTTACCAAAAAGGTAACGAAATATTGAAAAATAAAATTAGGTATGATATATTATTATTACCATTATGGTAATAATAAAGAAAGGAGCTGAATATAATAATTTGAGTATGACAATTTTGTATAAGAATAAAACTGCGAAGGAACAGTTTTGTTCTGAATACAAGAAGAAATGGAGATACCCAGACCAGGTAAAGAAAAAACTCGAGGCAGCAGAGATTTTTATAATTAATTCAGACTCCTTGTTGGATATAGCAAATTATCCACCTTTTCATTTTGAGAGGTTAAAAGGTAACAGAAAAGATGAATGGAGTATTAGGCTTGGTAATACTGGATATCGAGTAACAATGATTCCTTGTGATGATAATGGGAATGAAATTGTTGATGGAGACATAATGGCTCAGTGTAAAATGATAAAAATAGTTAAGGTAACGGAGGTGTCGAACCATTATGAGTAATACAAGCGAATATAAGGATATTGTGGCATTTCATCCAGGTTACTATATTGCAGATGTTATTGAGGATATGGGAGTTAGTCAGGCAGAATTTGCAACTAGATTGGGAACTAATACAAAAACGCTTAGCTATCTGTTAAATGGTCAGGCAAATATAACAAATGATCTTGCAAAAAAACTTTCCGTAATGATGGGAACAAGCCCTGATGTATGGTTGAATTTGCAGAATACTTATGACCAAAAACTGATTGAGATACAGCAGGCTAAAGACTTCGACGAACAAGCGGAAATAGTAAGACTTATAGATTACAAGTACTTCATTGAAGTTGTAGGGTTACCAGTTACGAAAGCAATTAAAGAAAAGATTGCAAATCTTTGTGGTTGGTTTAAAGTGTCCGATTTGAGAATTATGCTAACACCAGATTTCTTAGTAAACTATAGAACCGGCGTCAGCAATGTGAATGAAAAGAATATTATTAACTCCAGAGCATGGATTCAAACTGCAATTAATTTCTCACATAGAATTGAAACAAAACCATATGATGCAGAAAAGTTAAAGGCATATTTGCCAGAACTTAGAAGTATGACTGTACAATCGCCAGAAGTATTTATGCCAAGAATGAGGGAGCTATTTGCAGAATGTGGAGTGGCATTTGTGCTGTTACCCAATCTCAAAAATTCTGGCGTTAATGGTGCTGTTAAGTGGATAAATGATGAGAGAGTTGTCCTAGCTATGAATAATAGAAGACTGGATGCAGATATTTTTTGGTTTTCTCTTTTTCATGAGATCAAGCATGTATTGCAAAGAAAAATTAAGACCGTATTCATAAGTTATGGTGAAAAAGAAATGATAGAGATGAATGAGAAACTGGAAGAAGACGCAGATAACTTTGCAACAAACTATCTTATTCCGGCATCTGAATTCAGGAAATTTGCGCCAAACAAATTCACATCGGATGCTGAAATTGTAGCATTTGCAAAATCAATTGGTGTACATCCGGGAATTGTGGCAGGAAGATTGCAGCATGAGGGAATTTTATTACCAAATCGTTGCTCGATATTTAAAGAGAAGTATGATATAAAAATTAATCATACAGCATAGATAGTGAATTTGGTATTGAAATTCTGAGAACGAACAGATATATTTAGTATAACAGAACCCAATATGCCTCTCTACGATGCGGAACACGTTGGGTCAATTAATTAGCATTTTGTAGCCAGATATATTCTATGTATATCTGGCTATTTTTATGTTGATATTCGGCGGTATTCCGCTGTATAATAAAAGAAGGAAATTTTGCCGTTTTATAGTAAATATATGGAGACCGAAACTATGGAATTTATGACAGTAAAACAGGCAGCAGAAAAGTGGGGATTATCAGAGCGAAGACTTCAAACAATATGCAATGAAGGTATGATACCGGGAGTTGTGAAGTTTGGTCGCGCCTGGGCTATTCCTATGGATGCAGAGAAGCCGGTTGATAAAAGAATTAAATCAGGTAACTAAAACTTCCCATACCCAAAATGGGATCAGTACCTTGAAAATTCAACAATACAGGCAGCAAAATAGCAGTTTAATCAAATACTGCTGACTTGGCTAACGAATTCTGTATAAAATTCGGCAGCCGGTCTACAAAGATATCAATAAATGCATCTATTTGTGTTTCTGTTACCTGAAAAACAGTATAGATTCCTTCGAACATCGCTTTCAGTATAATCTGGAGGGATTCTCCAAATGTGATATCCGCCAGTTCATCTGTCAGAAAGAAAAAGATTTCCCCAAGAGTGCGGTGATCTTCATCTTTCCGCTGCTCAAGAGCCAGCATCATATATCTGGCAAATACAATTGCCACATGGGCTGTCAGTGCATCATAAGACAGACTGTGGCATTCGCCAACCAGATTCAGATATGATTTGCAGGTCTTGAAAAATACCTCAATCTGCCAGCGTTTTCCATAAATGCGGATGATTTCTTCCTCAGAAAGATCCGGGTTGGTGCAGATGAAGGCAATCCAGTCCTTTTTGTTTTGTTTATTGCGGACGCAGACTATCTTAGCAGGAATTTTCTGATTCTTACCGACCATGACGTTTACGGACAGCAGATATCTGCTGCGGCCTCTGCGCTTTTTACAAATGCCGTAAATCTTCTTGATTGACAGCATCTGGCCTTCGTATTCATAACGGATACGGGAACTCTTTTTGATCATGGCAATGGAATTCAGTCCCAGATTTTTGACCGCAACAAGTTGTGCAGGATTGGAAAACCAACTGTCATACAGAACGTAGTCTGCTTTGTAACCGGCATTCAGAGCTGTTTTCAGGAGTTCCACCATTACAGAAGTTCCTTTCATCTGAGCAAGTTTTCTGCGCTGTCCAGCCAGAGAGCGTCCATCGTGATGCTGCTGGGGTCCGATAAGGTTGCTGGTTTTTGAAGATGCCAGCAGACTGCTGTTGATGGGAAGAAATGTATTTCCATCTGTCCATCCGAGCGTCATCAGACGGTAGCCTTTGGTATAGCGCATAGAAGCATGATCAAAAACTTTTGATCCGAGTTCAGTCTTTTTACAACTTGTCCTTTCAAAAAGGCTGTCATCGACCACAAATGTGTTAATACGGTCAGAACCTGTCAGTGGTTCAATGGTATCTGCAACGGCTTTGGAAAGCAGTGTTGTAAACTTCAGCCAGTTGGTTTTAGTGCTGTTCAGAAACCGGTAAAAGGTATTCTTGGAGAAGGATTCATGGAACGAACCCGTTCTCTGCTGCATATACATGCTCCGCCCCGTGAACACGTTGCAGAGCTTATATTTAAAGATCCGGGTGACAGGAACACCCTTTTCCTTCTGGGCATTGCAGGCACGAAGCAGATTTCCAATCGTAAATCTGCTGAAAAATGAAGAAATTGCATTAAATAGTTCCTTTTCATCCTGATTTTGTGGTAAAATTGAAGTTGGCATAGGTGACCTCCTGGTTTTATTTGTTTTTAGTCAACTCAATTATACCACGGAAATGTCATCTATGCCCTTTTTATTGCCTATATTGTTGAATTTTCAAGGTTCAGCACACCTTTTTGGTGTGGGAAGTTTTAGTCAGGTAAATATATCAAGTCCTGATTTATGGACAACATCAGGATTACTATATACTTGGAGGTACTTTAATTATGGACAATAGTAAGATAAAAAAGTTAGAAGCAGACCTTTGGGAATCTGCCGATTTATTACGTGCAGGCTCTAAGCTTACATCAAATCAATACTGTATGCCTGTACTTGGTCTTCTTTTCTTAAGATATGCGTATAGTCGTTTTAAGATGGTAGAAGCTGAAATATTAAAAACAAGACCTGTACGTAATGGTAGACAGATGCCAGTAGAGGCAAGTGATTTCGCAGCTAAAAGTGCATTATTTCTTCCTAAGGAAGCACAGTATGAGTATCTTGTAAATCTTCCAGAAAACATTGTTGCTGCTGACATAAAGAATGCCGCAGGACAGCAAATGAACTCTCTTGGAGAAGTTGTAAATAATGCGATGGAGCTTGTAGAAGCACAGAGTGAACAGCTTACAGGTGTATTACCTAAAAGCTATACAGATTTCTCTGATGAACTTCTTTCTGAACTTATTCGTATCTTTAACAATAATGCGCTTGATGAAGTTGGTGGAGATGTAATCGGAAGGATATATGAATACTTTCTAAACAAGTTTGCTAAGAATATAGCTAGTGATGACGGTGTTTTCTTTACACCTAAGTCATTGGTAAAAATGATTGTAAATATATTGGAACCAAAGTCAGGTGTTCTTCTTGATCCAGCTTGTGGTTCAGGTGGTATGTTCGTACAGACTGGTGATTTTGTAAATGAGGCTGGACTTCAAGCAAACAGCAGTATGACTTTCTATGGACAGGAGAAGGTGGAGTATAATGCGAAGCTTTGCCTTATGAACATGGCTGTACACGGATTAACTGGTGTAATTAAATCTGGTGATGAAGCAAACAGTTTTTATCATGATGCACATAATCTTGAAGGTAGCTGTAATTATGTCATGGCGAATCCACCATTCAATGTAGATAAGGTTAAGTCGGAATCTGCTGCAAATGCAGGCAGACTTCCTTTTGGACTTCCTGGTGTAAATGCAAAGACAAAGGAAATCGGTAATGGTAACTACCTTTGGATTTCATATTTCTATGCGTATCTTAACGAGACAGGTCGTGCAGGATTTGTTATGGCTTCATCTGCTACAGACAGTCATGGCAAAGATAAGGATATTCGTGAAAGTCTTGTTAAAACAGGACACGTAGATTCAATGATAAGTGTAGGAAATAACTTCTTTTATACAAAGTCATTACCATGTTCTCTATGGTTCTTTGACAAGGCAAAGAATGAGAACATAAAAGATAAAGTTCTGTTTATTGATGCGAGAAATTATTATACAGTCGTTGACCGTACACTAAATGAATGGTCTGAGTGGCAACTTAAAAATCTGAATGCCATTGTATGGCTGTATCGCGGAGAAGTAGATAAGTATGTAGCACTTCTTAACGAGTACAAGACTGTATTTGGAAGTGATGAGCCATTCTCAGAACAAGTTCATGAATTATCAGAAAGTGCAAAAGCACTACGTCAAGAAGCCAAGAAAGCAGTAGAAGCTGCTGATAAACGAGACAAGAAAAAGACACAGTCAGAATATGATGAGAAGATTGCTGAAATAATGGATCAGCTGACTGCGGCAAAAGAAGCCAATTGGTTATATGAAAAATTTGGAGAAGGTACATATGCAGATGTACTTGGCCTCTGCAAGGTTGCAACTATTTCTGAAATTGAAGAAAAAGGTTGGTCCCTTACTCCTGGTGCTTATGTAGGTGTAGCACCTGTAGAAGATGATGGTGTTGATTTTGAAGAGCGTATGACTGAAATTCATCGTGAGTTATTATCTTTACAGGCTGAATCAAATGATTTGATGGATACCATCTCGCATAATATGAAGGAGATGGGATTATGAGTTATAAGAAGACAACAATAGGCGCTCATTGCTCAGTGACATCTAGTAAGCGATTCCATGCATCTGAAAGAACAAAGGAAGGCGTTCCATTTTATTGTTCGAAAGAAATAATACAAAAAGTTAAAGGCGAAGATGTTACTGAATGTGATTATATATCAGAAGATGCATATAAAAGTGTAAAAGAAAAGTATGGAGTTCCTCAGGTGGGTGATTTATTGATTACAACAAGAGGTACTTATGGGGTTCCATATATATATAAGGATTATGATAAATTCTATTTTGCTGATGGAAATCTAACATGGTTAAAAGATTTTGATGATGAGCTAGATGTGGAATATTTATACTATTGGATTAATTCATACGAAGGTCAGAAGAAGATAGATGCTATAGCAAAGGGAACTGCGCAAAAGGCTGTTCCTATAGCAACACTTAAACAAATAGAAATAGAAATACCGGATATTTCTACTCAGAAAAAAGTTGTATGTATATTAAAGGCATATGATGAATTAATAGAGAACAACCAAAAGCAAATCAAACTACTTGAAGAAGCGACACAGCGACTTTATAAGGAATGGTTTGTTGATTTTAGATTTCCTGGGTATAAGGAAACGGAAATTGTTGATGGAATACCAAACGGATGGGGAAAAGAATTAGTTGGTGATATTATAGGTAAATTACCTCGGACAAAGCAAATAAAAGCAACGGAGTACTTATCAGAAGGATTAACGCCAATTATTGATCAAAGTCGTGATTTTATTGCTGGTTATACAAATGAAAATGATGCAATTGTTAATGTTGGTGTTCCTGTAATTGTTTTTGGTGACCATACGAGAATTTTAAAATATATACAATTTCCATTTGCTAAAGGTGCAGATGGAACTCAGCTGATTATTAGTGATAGAAACAATATGCCACAGTCATTGCTTTATTTATCATTGATTGCTGTGGATTTATCGAATTATCATTATGCGAGACATTTTAAATATTTAAAAGCAGAATCTGTACTTGTTCCTACACAGAAAATAGCGGATGAGTTTGATAGATTAGTATCGCCAATGTTTAATCAAGTTCAAAAGTTAAGAGATAAGTGTAATAAATTGTCACAAGCACGTGACATCTTATTGCCTAGACTTATGAATGGAGAAATCGAGGTGTAAGAGTTGCGAAGAAATATTTATGAAGTTTTGAAAAATGGGAATATAGATATCAAAAAGGAATACTCTAGAATTTATGATTTGTTTTATGAAGTTTCTTTTGACAGCTATTATGACCAATCTGTCACATTAGAAGATACCGTGACAGAGTATTTCAATATGCTAAATTCAAACCTAATAGGTAGATGCTTATCACTTGAGGATTTTAACGAGAGTTATAATTATAACTTTGTGCCTCAACCCAACGATTTTTCTATAGAAAAATTAATTGAGATTTCAGAATATGTCATAAATTTTGTTAGAGCGTTAATGATGGCTACCGTGTATGCACACTTTGATGTTCAAACTCTTCATAAGATTGAAATGCATATCGAATCTTGTATGGAAGATGTTGGATACAAAAAAGTTGAACGGGATGGAATTATTATTTTTGTAGAGAATGATAAAGCAGCAATTTCTGTATCAGAAATTGTAGAACCGCAATTAGCATATTCTGTTCTTGAATATAACCATTATAAATTAAAGGGCAATTTGGATAGAAAAAAAGATATTCTTAAAAACATGGCTGATTCTATTGAACATGAGAGAAATGCCTTGAAGGGCATTAATAGTAGTTTTACCTCAGACTTGTTCCAGCTATTTAACAAATTTATTAGGCATGATAATGCAGATAATAATTATATATCATCAATGTCTGATTCTGAGATAGAAGAAGTATATGATGATATGTATCAAATGTGGCTATTAGCTAAGCTTCAATTAGAACAAGCTGGCAGAAACGATAAAATTAGAGGACTGATTAAGAGTATTAATGGATAAAGGAGGTGTAACCTCATGAGTTATGATTATTCAGAAAACATATTAGTACAAGAAAGCGCAGGGCACCTTCTTGAACAGGAACTTGGTTGGCAGGTAGAACTTGGATATAACCAAGAGGTTTTAGGTGAATCAGGAACCTTTGGAAGAAAGTCATATAAGGATATTCTTTTGCTTCGTTATTTCCAGCAGGCATTGAAAACACTTAATCCGTGGATTAACGATGCTCAGATTGATGAAGCTAAAAAGAAGTTTGAACATCATATTTCTACAGCATCACTTATGCAGATTAATGAAGAGAAGTATGAATATATTCGTGATGGTATTCCAGTGACAGTTAAGAAACCTAACGGTCAGACTGAGGTAAAGAAAGCTGCCGTTATAGATTTCCAGAATGCAGGCAATAATCATTTCCTTGCAATAAAGGAACTAAAGATCCACGGTGACTTGTACCGAAGAAGGACCGATATTGTTGGCTTTGTAAATGGAATTCCGCTCCTTTTCGTAGAACTTAAAAAGAATTCTGTGGATGTTCAGAATGCCTATACAGACAATTACACGGATTATTTAGATACCATACCACATCTGTTCTACTACAATGCTTTTCTGATGCTTTCGAATGGAACAGAGGCAAAGGTTGGAACTCTTGGCAGTAAGTATGAATTCTTCCATGAGTGGAAGCGTTTATCTGAGCAAGAAGAAGGAAGCGTTGCACTTGAAACAATGCTCCGTGGTATCTGTAAAAAAGAGAACTTCCTTGATTTATTAGAGAATTATATCCTGTATGACCATTCTGGTGGAAGTACGGTAAAGATACTTGCAAGAAACCATCAGTATTTAGGTGTAAACGAGGCGGTAAAGGCTTATGCTGCACGTAAACTTAATGATGGTAAGCTTGGTGTGTTCTGGCATACTCAGGGCTCTGGTAAGAGTTATTCTATGGTTTTCTTATCACAGAAAATCAGAAGAAAATTTGCTGGTTCGCCTACTATTGTTGTACTGACAGACCGTGAGGAACTTAATTCTCAGATTAGTGATACTTTTGAAAATTGTGGACTCCTTGGAACTACAAAAGCTTCTAAGTTTATTGCGTCAAGTGGTGATGACCTTATTGATAAATTAAAAGGTAATCCAAGCTTTATATTTACACTTATACAGAAGTTTAACAAGAAACCTGAAGAACCGATAATTCCAGACCATGACATTATCATCATGAGCGATGAAGCCCATAGAAGTCAGTATGGCGTGTTTGCTGATAATATGGTTGGACTGCTACCTACTGCGGCTCGTATCGGTTTTACAGGTACGCCTCTATTATCAAACGATAATATTACAGAGCGTACATTTGGCGGATATATCTCTATCTACGACTTTAAGAGAGCCGTTGAAGATAAAGCTACAGTTCCTCTTTATTATGAGAATCGTGGAGAGAAGATTTTAGATATACATAATCCAGACATCACGGATAAGATTCTTGATGCGATTGAAGCTGCCGACCTTGATGCAGACCAGCAGGAAAAGTTGGAGCATGAATTTGAAAAAGAGATACATTTGCTTACTGCTGAAACGCGTCTTAAGTCTGTCGCAAAGGATTTTGTAGAACACTATTCTGACCTTTGGACAAGTGGCAAGGCTATGTTTGTATGCATTAATAAAGTGACCTGTGTTCGTATGTACAACATGGTACAGGATTATTGGAAGAAAGAAATCGATAGACTTATTGAAACAAGAAAGACTGCGTCACAGCAGGAACTGCTTGAATTTGATAGAAAAATAAAGTGGATGCAGGAAACTGAGATGGCAGTTGTTATATCTCAGGAACAGAACGAAATCCAGACATTTAACAAATGGAATCTAGATATTAAACCTCATCGTGCAAAGATGGAGAAGAGAGAACTTGATAAAGAGTTCAAGGATAAGAATAATTCTCTCCGTGTAGTATTCGTATGTGCGATGTGGCTTACAGGATTTGATGTTAAGTGCTTATCATGTCTGTATTTGGATAAGCCATTGAAAGCTCACACACTTATGCAGACGATAGCAAGAGCTAACCGTGTGTCAGAAGGTAAGAGTAATGGTCTTATCATTGATTATATTGGTATTGTAAAAGCTCTTCGTAAGGCACTTGCTGACTATACAGCTAATGTAGGTGGTAGAAATACAGATCCTACAGTTGATAAGGAAGAACTGATTACACATATTCTTGAAACAATCGAGGCTGCAAGAGATTTCCTTGATAGTAAGGACTTTGATTTGGAAGACCTTATTTATGCAAAGGATTTTGCGAAACTATCACTATTACAGACAGCAGCGAATGCAGTATCTGATAGTAGAGAATCTATTAAGCAATTTATGACTTATGGTAATGAGATTAATACCATGATGAAGTATCTTGATAGAAATGATATATCACAAGCTGATAGAGAAAGAAAAGATGCGGTTATTGCTATCTTTGACGAGCTTAAGAAAAAGAAGAAGCATGTAGATACTGTAGATTTGATGGTTCAGATTAACGGTATCTTAGGAGAATATATTCTTATCGAGCAGACACCAAAGGATAAAGATTTTGCTAAGCGCTTTGATATAAGCAAGATAGACTTTGATTTACTTCGTAAAGAGTTTGCAAAGACGGGGAAGAAGAATCTTCTTATCAAGGATTTGGATGAACTTATTCAAGTTAGACTTGCTAGAATGATGAAGGAGAATCCAAAGCGTGTTGATTACTATGAGCGTTATCAGAAGATTATCGAGGAATATAATTCGGAACAGGATCGTGCCAATATTGAAAAGACATTCATGGAGCTGATGGACTTAGCAAATTCGATGAATCAGGAAGAGAAGAGATATGTTCGTGAAGGCTTCACAAGTGATGAAGAGTTATCTATGTACGACATGCTCTTTAATGATGAGTTATCAAAAGAAGATATCAAAGCAATTAAGAAGGTAGCTGTAGATTTACTTTCCAAGATAAAAGCAAAGATATCTGAGCTCGATCATTGGACCGATAAGCAAGAGACAAAGGCTGAGATTGATAATCTTATTAGAGATACACTTTGGATGGAACTTCCTGAATGTTATGACGAGATAATGATTTCGGAATATCGTCAGAGAATATATGAGTATGTTTATATGAGATATAAGGAAGTGGCGTAGACATAATGTTTATCTCAAAATAGATATATCATGCTCTTATAAAAATTAGATGGATTTTGGAGGTTACTATGTCAAAATTAAACATAGATCAGAAAGCTGTAAAAACATTGTTTTCTGACAAAAAGGCGGATTTTTTGATACCAGATTATCAAAGACCATATGCGTGGGAAGAAAAAGAATGTCAGACTTTATGGGATGATCTTTTCTCGTTCGCATTACCAGAGGAGGATTCTGATAAGTTTAATTCGGATGAAGAATATTTCTTGGGGCCTATTGTTACTTTTAAAAATGATGAAGGTAAAATGGAAATCATTGATGGTCAGCAACGATTGACTACGTTGATGTTATTGCTTAGAGCTTTTTATGAGCGATATGGTTCAATGAAGAATGATAAGGCAAAGAAAACAGCTAGAATGATCGAACAATGCATATGGAAAACAGATGAGTTTGGAGACTCTGATAAAATAGCCCTAAAGATTAATTCAGAGGTTGCAACTGATAATGAGAAAGATGAGTTTTTATCTATTCTTAAGGATGGAGATGCTACTGGTAAGAAGAGTCATTATGCAATAAATTATAGGTTCTTTCAGGAAAAGATAAATGAATTTTTGAATATGTTTCCGGATGAGTTTTCTTATTTGCCTATAAGAATTTTAAATAATTGTATATTGTTACCTATTGAGGCAGAATCTCAAGATACCGCCTTGAGAATATTTTCAACATTGAATGATAGAGGAAAACCGTTATCGGATGCCGATATTTTTAAGGCCCAGTTTTATAAGTATTATTCAGGATTGGGAAAGAAGGATGAATTTATTAATCGCTGGAAAGAACTTGAAAGCGTATGTAATGATATATTTCATCCAACTCAAGGTACTCCAATGGATGAAATATTTACTCGATATATGTACTATGAAAGAGCAAAACAGGGACTTAAAAGTTCTACAACAGAGGCTTTAAGGAAGTTTTATGAACGTGATTCATATAAACTATTAAAAAAAGACGAAACGCTTGATAATATAATTGATTTAGCTAATTTTTGGAAAGATATAACTAATCAAGATGATGAAAGATTTTCTAATGAAATTCTTCGTAGATTGTTTGTGTTAAATTATGCACCTAATGGTATGTGGACATATTTTGTATCAGTATATTATATGGCTAATAAGGACGAATCAGGAAATCTGGATGAAAGTAAATTTTTTGAATTTTTAAATAAAATCACTGGATTTATTTGGGCATATGCAATGACAAACCCAGGAGTAAATGCCCTTCGAACACCAGTATATGCAGAAATGATTAATATTGTGAATGGACAGGCAATCCAATTTACTGATTTTAAGTTTGAAGCGGAGCATGTTAGGAATGTTATGAGCAACTATGTGTTTAGCAATAGTAGAGCGATTACGAAATCTATGCTTACATGGTGGGCATACAAAGACGATAGACAAGAATTGCTTTCTTTGGAGACAGTATTAGAGACTGAACATATTTATGCTAGAAATAGGCAAGATAAAGAAAAATCGCTTACAAATAAGAAAAATCTTGAGGCTCTGGGTAATAAGGCATTACTAGAGAAGAAGATTAATATTCGAGCTTCTGACTATAGATTTGAGGATAAGAAGAGATATTATATAGGCTATGAAAATAGTCGTAAACAGAAAAAAGAAGGTACAAAAATAGTTGAACTTTTGGACTTTGCTAAAACTAGAAGTGATTTTGTGGAAGCAGATATAGAACAGAGAAATAGTGCTATTATGGAAAGTTTTATACAGTTTTTGGGTGAACAAGACTTGTTGAAATAATTAAATTGTCGTATTAGCAAAAGATAGATTAGCTAATTAAAAGTGAACCCTCTGGGTTCATCGTTATAAAGTTGTGTTCACTTTTTAACGATACCCATCATTTTCAAGCATATATTCTTACCTCATATTCGTATACGGTTCGTATCCGTTTGACTGTAACACTTTGCTTTATTTTGCCTCGATTTGCTATATAATGTACAGACTGTCGAATGTCCACTTGACAGACGAACATTTCTTTTATCAAAAGGATTGGCGTAAAATGCGGCAAAACGCGGCATTTCGAATTCAACAAGGAGAAAATTTATGAAAATTAAAGTACTTTTCATCTGCCACGGCAGATTATGTCGTTTCTTCTAGAAAGCCAGTAATAGCAAGGGCTTGCGGGTATGCGAGGTTAAAAAATAACACAAAAATAACACAAAAATAACACTCTTGCGGGGATGGGAGAGGCTTATTAGAAGCTAAAACTGTAGGGGTGGACATGGAACTTGAAGACAAGGAAAATGGGGATGTGATAGAGGAAGAGGATCAGCTGGGCTGGTCCTTTTTCAGTGGAGTTAAACTTGTCTGAGTAATATGCTACAAACAAGTTTGTGGACTGAAAAAAACAAAATAAAAGTGCCGAAAAATACAAGACGCAAAACATTAAGCAAACGCAATAATTAAACGCAAAATATCGAATTGATTTGACTTTTTGCGTTTTACTGAGGTATAATTTGCGTAAGATGAGGAATAATATTGCGAATGACAGGAGCTGATATATATATGAAAACTTGTAAAGAAAAGGCTTTAGAGTGGAATGTTTCTCCACGTTCCGTAAATGATATGTGCAAAAAAGGAAGAATACAGGGTGCAATAAAAGAAAAAGGATCTTGGTTAATTCCAGACGACTCTCCAAAGCCAATGGATGGAAGAGTGTCTAATGGAAAATACATCAAGAAAAATATGGTTGCGAAAGCAGAAGTTAAATCATTACCAATCGGCATCTCTGACTATGTTCGTGCGCAGGAAGAATATTACTATGTCGACAAGACGTTATTAATCAAAGAATTCTTGGATCAAAAGCCATTGGTATCTTTGTTTACGAGACCAAGGAGATTCGGAAAGACCTTGAATATGGATATGCTCAGAGTGTTCTTTGAAATATCAGATAAGAATACTAGTAAGTATTTTGCCGATAAAAATATTTGGCAATGTGGAGAAGAGTATCGTTCACATCAAGGAAAATATCCAGTCATATTCTTAACTTTTAAGGATGTTAAATTTGATACTTGGGACGCAACAATAGATAAAATAAGGGGACTACTTCAAGAAGAGTATGGAAGACATCAAGAGCTACTAAATAGTGATAAGCTCTCACAATATGAGAAGGAGTATTTTACAAAGATTATTAGCGCTACAGCTAATGAAGTGGAGCTTACTTCTTCGCTAGAAAGACTATCTAAAATGCTTGCTTCACATTATGATAAGGCTCCAGTAATCATTATTGATGAATATGATACTCCGATTCAAGAGGGATACTCTAAGGATTTCTACGATGAAATTATTGGATTCATGAGAAATTTCTTTTCAGGAGCATTTAAGGATAATAAGAATTTATCCTATGGTTTCCTAACAGGAATTTTGCGTATTGCTCAGGAAAGTATCTTTAGTGGTCTAAATAATTTAACAGTGAACTCCGTAATGGATGAAGAATACGATAGCTTTTTTGGATTTACAGAATCTGAAGTGAAAGCAATGCTCAGTTACTATGGAGTATCAGATAAAGAGGAGGAACTTAAAGACTGGTACGATGGATATTTGTTTGGTAGCGAAGAAATATATAATCCATGGTCTGTAATCAACTATATTTCCAAGGGATGCCTTCCTCAAGCATATTGGGTAAATACAGGAAAAAATGAAATCCTTGATGATGTACTAAGAGTGGCTACAGATGATATTACAGAAAGATTATATGACCTTTTGCAAGGAGAAAGAGTAGTTGCAAGAATTGATCAAAATGTGGTGTATAGATCGCTTGCGGAGGATCCAGCAAATATTTATAGCTTATTGTTGGTTGCTGGCTATTTGAAAACTCCTAAAAAGGAACTGCAAGCAGATGGTTCATATTTATGTGAAGTATCAATTCCAAATAGAGAGATTGCAGCTGTATATAAGAGTGAAATCTTGTCACATTTCTTGCAAACTGGAGCAATTACAAGGACTACAGCAAATAAGATTGCAGAAAGTCTTTATGCCAATGATTACAAGAAGTTGCAGAGCGCTATTGGGGAATATATGGATAAATCAATTAGCTTCTTCGATGGTGGAGCTGAAGGATTTTATCATGGTTTGATGCTAGGATTAATAGCATTAATGGATAATCAGTATAAGATTAAATCGAACCGAGAATCTGGAGATGGCAGATTTGATGTTTCTTTAATTCCAAGAGAAAAAAGGTATCCTGGTATTATTTTGGAATTAAAGTGGAAAGAAAAATTAAGCGATGTTGAGCTTGAAAAATGGTCTAATGAAGCATTAAAGCAAATTGGTGAGTTGCGATACGATTCTGAAATGAAAGAGGAGGGAATTACGGAAATCTTGAAGTTTGGAATTGCTTTTTCGGGGAAGAAAGTATGTGTAAGAACTGAGTAGAACAAGAATTTAGTGCAAAGGAGGCGATAGTATGTTTCCAACAATTAATAAAAAAGAAACAGGTGTTAATCTTCGAAGAATTATGGATATGAGAGGAGTAAAACCAAAAGATATTCAAGAATATTTAGGGTTTGGATGTGTGCAGAGTGTTTATCGATGGTTAGATGTCGTGAAAGTGTGATAAAACCTAGGAAAAATAAGGATATACGAGGAAAAACGAAGATATGTAAGATAAAATTAAAGTGCTCATGGTGTGCCACGGCAACATCTGCCGCAGCACCATGGCCCAAAGCATCTTCACCCATCTGGTCCACAGACAGCACCTCGATGCTGTTTTCGAGATAGATTCAGCTGCGACCAGCCGTGAGGAAATAGGCAATCCGTCGCACTACGGCACCAAAAACAAACTATACGAGGAGCATATTCCTCTTATTCCACACCGTGCGAGACAGATGACGCGCGATGATTATTTGTACTATGACTTTCTGATTGGAATGGACACTGCAAATATCAGGAATATGACAAGGATTGCAGGTGGCAGACCGAATACCTACTTTCACAAAAAAGACCTTAATTGTTGATGTTGGTTCTTGGACAGTTGCAGATTTAATATTAATAATCAGCAACATAAAAAAGTATATGATGTGCTGATGGATTTAGATCCTAATATAGCAAAGTTAAAAAGTCAGTTTTTGATAGATTTATTGAAAAAATTTGAAAATATTATTGAAATATGTTACAAAAGGGACTAAAATGTATATGACGAAAGTACCGATACACGGAGGCGAGAAAAATGATTTTGGGTGGATATAAAAACAAAATAAATAACATGCTGTCAAGTCTGGCAAAGCTTGAGGACATGCAGTATGAACCACAGAATAAAGAGCTAAATGATATTCATAAAAGACTCGTAGAAGGAAGAAAAGAATTTGAACAAGTTGCAACTAATACACTTGACTCAGTAATACAGATGAGTGTAATCGATGCCACAGTCAAGATGAATATTGACAAAATTGCAACAATTAATGAATCATTATCAAAAGAAGTGGAGGATATTAGTGAATCTGCTGCATCTACTTCAGAAATTGCATCAGAGATGTCAAAAGCACATGAGAATCTGACTTCGACAATTATTGAGGTATCTGAGGAGGCTACTCAGGTTGTGGTAGAAATAGACAATTGCGAACAAAAGCTTAATGATATAAATGAGATATCGGGTTCTGCGATTAAAGCATCAAGAGAAGTAAAAGCAGAGATTGATAATCTGCAGGAAGTTGTAGCACATATGAATGAAGTTATTGATGGAATAAATGCAATTTCTAACCAGACGAATCTTCTTGCTCTTAATGCATCAATAGAAGCTGCGCGTGCAGGGGAAGTTGGAAAAGGATTTGCTGTAGTAGCGGAGGAAATCAGACAGCTTGCAGACCAGACCAAAAGCCTTACAGCAAACATGGGTGATTTCCTTCAGAGTATAGCTGATGCATCTAGAAAGAGTTCTGTCACTGTGGATGTGAATGTAGAAGAGATGAATAACATCAACGAACGAATTCAGGATGTATATAAGATAACTGCTGATAACAGAAAGAGCATGGATACCATTAATGATTCCATATCATCGCTTGCCGCTGTCAGCGAAGAAATCAGCAGTTCAATGAATGAGCTTGATAATCAGATGGAAAATGTGGACGAGAAGTGCAATATTTTAAAAGAAAATATTTCACTTCTTGAGGTATCTAGTCAGGCAATTAATGATATAGTTGAACCAGCAGTAAAGGTTGAAGAGCATCTCGATCAGTCAATGTCAGTGATCAGTGAAATGGGACTTGATGCATTCTATATGCTTGATAATCAGATTGTAGTTAACTACTTAGAACGGGCAGCTGGTGAGCATATAAAATGGGCTGAGAAATTCCGTACAATAGTAGAGAGCGGACAAATGTTGGTATTACAGACTGATTTTAGAAAATGTACACTTGGTCATCTACATTATTCATTCAGACCAACTCATGCTGAAGTAAAAAGAATGTGGGAAGAAATTGAAGTTTATCATGAGAAGTTCCATGGATATGGAGCAAAGCTTATGCAGCTTGCCAAGACAGGAAGGCTTGATGAGGGGGTTGCAATGATAAGCGAAGTAGATAAATGTAATGAGCAGATTCAAAAGAAAGAAAAAGAACTTGTTGCGTTAATACAAAGTCTATCAAATCAGGGAATAAGAATCTTTGAATAAAGAGAAAAAGCAGGACACTGATACAAATTGTGTCCTGTTTTTTATATAGGAAAGTTCTTCTTTCCTATATATTAAAACGCTCCGCGGGGATGCGACTCGTGTGGAGCCTGTTGAAAAATTGTTTCTCATAAATATATATGCTTGGCTTTTATTTGGGTTTGCGTAGGCAGCCCTAATAAACTTAATCCTCAAAATCACTTATTTTTTGTTATGAAAAACCACGAGGGTAGCTCTCGCAAGAACCACCCACAAGCTTGAAATCAAATAAATAGCAATTTATAACTGGAACTTCTTGACTACAGAATCCAAAGTATCAGCGATATTCTGTTGATTCTCTGACATTTCTGAAACTTCATTGACAGTGTTGGAAACTGTATCCACCCTATCCAAAATAGAGGAACTAATTTCGGAGGTTGTCTGAGACGACTCGGCGATATTTTGAATGGCCTTTGTAACCTCATTCATAATCTGACGGATATCGTTTGCCATGCTTGTAACCTTCTCAGATATTTCTGCGAAGAACACTGCATCCTTACCATACTGGTTGGCTGTTTCAACAAACTTATTATAGTCAGGATTAACGGTTTCACGCATGAAAGACAGTAAGTCCTGAGAGTCATCACTGAGATGCTGGAATGCATTTTGAACCTGTCCGATTGTTTCCTGGATGCGGCCAACAGCATTAGACGTTTCTCCGGCAAGCTTGCCGATTTCATCTGCAACTACAGCGAAGCCCTTGCCCTGTTCACCAGCGCGGGCAGCTTCGATAGAAGCATTAAGTGAAAGTAAGTTAATTTCCTCGGCAATTTCTGCAATTACATTTGCAAGCTCGCCAATATTTTCGACAACCTTAGCATTTTCTATACTTTCATGCAATTTGCTTTCAAATTGAGTTGAAAGTTCAGTTGCAGATGCATACGAAGCACGACTGGCTTTCTCAATAGAAACAGCACGCTGTCTAATATCGTTGCTAAGATTTAAGCTTTCATCAGTTTCGGAAGCAAGAAGCACTACAGAAGCATTTACCTCCTCAACGGAAGCGTTTACTTCCTCGGTGGCTGCGCTTGTAGAACTCATGGCATCGTTAATCTGAACCATGTTATCGTGAATTTCAGTAAATTCATTGAGAAGCATATCAGAAGCATCTCTTAATTTTGCGCTGGCGCTCATAATATCAGTAGAGTGATCTGAAATATTGGAAATGATATCTCTGTTATTTCCGAACATTTCATTGAGCGAATCACCCATTTTTCCAAGCTCGTCTTTTGTAGATACCTGAAGAGAATCAACTGTGAAATCTCCAGAAGCAAGTGTCTGGGCAAATACCTGTACCTTTTGTATGCTCTTGGCAATAGAAGAAACCTGAAGAGATACAATAACGAGACAGCAGAGTAAACCGACAATTGCTGCAACAAAAAGTTTGATAACCATAGAAAGAGTAGGTGAAAAAAGCTCAGCTTTAGGTACCAGAATAATAAGCTTCCAGTTTGTTGCATCAATTCTTCCATAATATGCATTACATGTAACGCCGGCTTCGTTGTTGGCGCTGGTAGTTCCTACTTCGTTTCCCAGAACTTCTGAGCTTATAGCTGCCATTGATGTGTTTGTGTCATCAGCAATGTTAACGGCTTCCTGGATTTTGTCTTCACTGACACCGGCCAGATATATACCATCTTTATTGACAAGGACAGCAGAGCCAGCTTCACCTACAACCATGGAATCAATCATATCTGTTATTGTTGAAAGTATTATGTCAACGGAAACACATCCTATAAATTTGCCATCGGCAATGATAGGTGCTGTACATGTAGACATAATAGTGTCTGATGTAGGATCATAGTAAGGATCTGTGATTACAGGTTCAGTTGAGGATTCTGCAATAGTGTAATATTCCTGAGAAACATAATCATATTCAGCATTGCTGTAATCATATGTAACAACTGTTGAGCTTCCATCTTTATAAACATATGGACCAACGTATTTTTCATTAGAATCATAAGCATATGGTGCAAACCAAATACCGCTTCCGCTTACTATATCTTTCTGGGTGATAACATTGGTCAGCATTTTCTCATAATCTGAAAGCACCAGGGTCTTATATGAGGAGGCAACTGTACTTGAAAGAGTAGTTGCAGTTGCTTTAACAGCTTCAAGCTCCTGATTGATGCTGCCTGTTTCTGCGTCCAGTGTTGCAGTCATACTTTCCTGAACCTTAGTATTTACCATATTAAGGCATGATACTGCGGCAATAAGTGTCAGTGCTATAAGTACTACCGCAATTACAGGAAGTATTGATACAAGCATTTTGGTTTTAATCTTTTTAAATTTCATAAATTCCCCTCCAAATTTTTTAATCTTTATTTTGTATTTGATTTTGAAGAATAACTTGATGTCATTATACATCTTTTGGTACATTTTAGCTAGTGCATGTTAGTAAAATAGTAGTAAAAAAGTAATAAAAATATATTTGCAGAGAAATTTGTACCAATCAATATTCCATATGTAAAGGAAGCCAAAATAGGTCAGGCTGTCATGGATGCAGATGTATTTATTTCGCTCACTCATTTTAAGGTCATGAGATGGCTGGATTTGTAGGTGCTCTCAAGAATATTGGAATGGGATGTGGTTCCAGAGCTGGTAAGATGGAACAGCATTGTGATGGAAAACCACAATTAATCAGGAAAAGTGTGTAGACTTGTGCAACAAGATGCCTGTTACATCAGTAAGTGTTCTTGAGGACAATATCCAGAAATGTGAGTGTGAGGGACATCATGAGTACAGTCATGATCATTTCAAGATGACTCATCCAGATACTGAGTTGGAATCATGTTTAAAGCACGCAGAGGAAATTGGACTGGGTACAATAGAGTATGAATTAAAAACAATTTAATTGCCTCTGCAAAATGTTTTGTATCTATGTGTCAGTAGTGATATAATTTTTTCAGAGACATATTTATGAATTTGTCAGGGTATATACAAAAAGCATAATTCATTAGGGAGGAATTACATATGGAATTAGAATTTACAGATGAACTTAGAACAAGTAATGAATTAATTGACACACAGCATGAAGAACTCATTAATAGAATTGCTGCTTTTGTCCAGAGCTGTGAGGCAGGAGAACAAAACAAGGTAAAAGCTATAAAAATGATGGATTATATGGCTGAGTATACAGAATTCCACTTCGGTGAGGAAGAGAAACTCATGGAGTCTGTGAATTATCCTGAGATTGAGAAGCATAAGGAAAAACACAAAGAGTTTGTAAAGACAGTTGCAGATTTGGAAAATATGTTAGAGGAATCAGAGGGACCAACTGACGCATTCGTGGAGCAGGTTAAGGCTAAGGTGGTTGATTGGATTTTGTATCATATTAAGACATTTGATCGTTCAATAGCTGAGTATATAACAATGCAGAATAATCCACAGTATTATCATTAGTGAGTAAGTGAATACACCCTAAGGCAGCAGAGTGAAACGGACATCGTCTGCCTTAGGGTATTTTTCTATAAAAATGGGGAACAAAGATGTATGGAGGATAGAGTGTTATGGTTAGAGCAAAAAAGCTGATAGAGCTATATAATCGATTTGCAGATAATTACAGTAAATTTTCAGAGCTTAATGATGCTCTGTTAGTAGATTGCAGTGTAGAAGAGTGGCAGGAACTTTTAAATAAACGCTCCGAGGCACAGCGTCAAATTCTCAGTGAAAATGAGGATTTATTAAAGCAGGCCAGAGAACTCATGAGTACGCCTATTGAATCAAAGGAAGAGGCGGATGAAATACTGGTATATTATCGTCGATTGTTAAATACGAGATTGTCTGATTATTGTTTGTTTGACATTGTATATAAACCTCTTCTGGATTTCTATGAGAGCACCGGTGATGCTCTTCGCCTTATAGGCTTGAATGTAAGTGCGGGTGCAGTTGTGCTGGAAACATTTTGCAATATTGATCCTAAGATGGCGCCAATCAATGGCAAGGAATGTTGTGAGCGCGCGATTTACTATAGCAAGCAGGTATCCCCAAAACAGCAGACGGATGTATGGCTGTCAGTTTTTTATGCCTATGCCAATATGCTGGGTTCTGCAAATGCGTACTATCCTGAAATAAGGAAGGATCGTTATAAAGTTCATACATAATTAGCTGTAAAAAACACAGTGACATTTGCAGTGTAATTTACAGTGACAAAATAATCAAAATGAACCAAATCAAAGGATAGAATAAGATGGATTTTGTTGGGGATTCATAGTATAATTTATGTATCGATATTTGAAAGGAAGGTTATATGAAGCCAACAGATAAAGCCAAAACTATAAATGGATTAATGATTCATTTACGAGATGATTGCAATATAAATATTGGTGGAAGTAAAGAAAAATTACAGTTGACTCAATATGGCTATTATCATGGTTATAAGGGGTATCGTTTTTATAAGAAAAATACCAATCGTATACCATTTAATAATTTTTCTGAAATTGTTGCGGTGATTAATTATGATAATTCATTGAAGCAGTTGGTTTATCCAGCGCTTATGTTTATTGAAATGGCCACCAAGAATTTTGCCCTTGAAGAAATCGTGCCTGGAAATAAGGGGAAATCAATTGATGACATTTACAAGAATAAAATGAATGACGAATTACTTAATAGTAAATTGCGTCTTGCTCGTCTTAGATTACGAGACGACGTCCATAAAATGTTATCGAATAGTTATTCTCATGAAGGATCAATGGTATCTCATTTTTATAATAGGGGACAAGAAGTACCAATTTGGGGCATCTTTGAAATAATGATGTTAGGTGATTTTGCTAATTTTTTAAGGCTCTTCGGGGATAATTGTGGGTAAAAAATCCCCGAACTCCTTTATTTATGCCGATTTGGCGACTTTTGCTTTTCGGTTAGGTAGTGGAATGACTAAATCGGAGCATACAAGGTATATCATAT